>Ga0315910_10003640_pt1 | contig 13054 bp, 15 predicted proteins | sample EdamamesoilMG_FD_204470 | JGI IMG/M metagenome (GOLD analysis project Ga0315910, IMG submission 204470) | Garden soil microbial communities collected in Santa Monica, California, United States - Edamame soil | ecosystem: Environmental > Terrestrial > Soil > Garden | place: USA: California... | reverse complement strand
GCCGGCGCACGCTGTTGGCGGTGCTGGGAGCATCCCGCGAAGGAGGCATCGGTACTGCATCTGAAGTTGAATCACCCGGGAGCATGATGTGAAGGTCTCAGCGTCGCGACTTCTGTTTTCATTTGATGCCCGATATCAAGTCAACCCAATTGCCACCAGCCGGGGCGATTTGCCTGACGTGAATCTCGCTGCCTCAAGCTGCGATGGGTTACCGTGGCTGGGAGCGGATTGTCGTCCAGAGGGCTGTCCCCAATCGCACCCCTTCCATCAGGTTGGCGAGCCACGAGCTTTTGCCCGTGCGACGTGACATTCGTAACTTGCGAAACGCTTGGAATCCGGCGACTCCGATTGAAGCGAACGATGTGATCGTTGAACACGCAGATCTGGCTTGCTCAGCCAGTTCACCTGCTTTGCTACGCAGGTGGCGCCACGTGTGCTCAAGCTGCGTGCGATTGACCTCGCTCTCGACAATCAGCAATTGCTTGCGGACTTCAAGCGGCGTCAGGCGAGATTGCGTTCCAGCCATTCGCGGTCCTTTCTCAATTGGTCAGTGGTTCCGGGTAGCGTCTGCCAGTTGCGCTGCAACTTCGTGAAGGCCGCATACAACCACCCGGCGCAACCGAAGTAAAACACGGTGAGCACCAGCAAGGCCATGATGGGCGAGCGCTCCCAAAGGAAAATCACAATGGCCACTGTCAAAGCCACCCCGGCCAGCAGACCGAACACCGCCGCGGCCAGCGCTAACAAGATCACCCTAAGAAATCGCTCCCGCTCTTCCTGCACCTCCACCATCAACAGTTCGAGCCGGTTCTCGGTGATAGCTACGACGTGCGAAACCAGTCGTTTCGTCGTGTCGGCCAGTTCTCCAAGATGAGTGAGTGGGCTGTCCATATCACTGGTGATTTGTTAACGACGGGCGATCAGGAAGCCCAACAAGGCGCCGACCCCGAATGCGATGCCCATCGCCTGATAAGGGTGTTCGTGGACGGCCTTGTCCGCGACTTTGGCGCCTTGGACCGCCCGTTCCTGGACGTGCTCCCAGGATTCCTTGCCCTTTTCCAGCGCAGCAGCAAGGCGTTCGCGCGCGGCGACGATTTTTTCCTCGGCCAGATGTTGCGTAGCAGCGAGCAGATCCTTTGCATCGTCAGCAAGCAGATGGAGATCGTGCGAAATGGTTGCAGTGTGTCGTTTCATGATGTTGATTCCGGTTGAGTTTTGCGTGTGTCAATTTCCGTTTCAAAATCTCGAGCATCGTGCCTTCAAACCCGTTTACCTTGGATGAGCCTGACGAGCAGCATAATGATGGCGACGATCAGCAGGATGTGTATGAAGCCGCCAATGGTGTAGGAAGAAACCAAGCCGAGCAACCAGGCGATGATCAGGATGAGTGCGATGGTGTATAACATGATCGTGGGAGGTTGATGGTGATTCAGAGTCTCATGGACTAGCTATTTTGAACGTGTTCACCCTTGCGCTTGGTTGCGAGTTCCACCGGATGGCTGACTTCGCGCCTTCCTGCGCTTCGTTCCTATCTACACTTAGCTGATGGTGTGCCGATTCATCGCAGTCGTGGATTCGCTGGAAATTGGGGTGTTTTCAAAAGGTATCCTGCTGCTCCCGTTGGTGGACAATGCAGCCTGCAAGAATGCCGGAGCGTCGGCATTGCGGTTTGCAAGAAGCCGGGCGGGACGCAGAGGGGTGTTCTCACGTAAGTCAGTGGTTTCGCGTTGCGCCAGGGCCGCGACTTCGGGCGGCACGTTGCTTGCAGGAGGGTTTTCCGCTGTGCCGGTGCGCGGCAAGCAAACGAAAGTAAAAGCAGCGATCAACATGAATACGTTCCGAGTCAAAGGAAACTGGTACATCGTGAAGGGCAAACTGAAACAGAAGTTCGCCCAGCTCACGGAGGACGATTTGCAGTACGTCAAGGGCAAGGAAGAGGAATTGGTCGGCCGCATTCTCAAGCGAACGGGCAAAACCCGCGAGGAAGTCGACGCTGCGATTATTGACTGCTGCTGCCGCGATGATTGATGACCGTCGCATCGAGATTACAACGGTTGCCGTGAGGATTTGTACGTATTTCGAGTTTTCACGGCAACCACACGAGACTTCGAAAGCACGGATACTGGAAACATGATAACCCGCCGGTGCCCCCGGCCTCAAACGAGGAACAATATGAACAAAGGAATCGGACTCGCACTATTGGCGGTCGGCATCGTGATGATCGTCTTCGGAATGAACGCGACGGAGTCATTCAGCTCGGACGTATCACGCTTCTTCACTGGTTCGCCGACGGACAAATCCATGTGGCTGTTGTTGGGCGGCATCGCTGCCACGATCGTCGGCTCCGTGATGAGCCTTCGACGCGGATCAGCCTGACTGCCGGCTGGGCTGTGGTGGCGGGCTGAATTGCAGCGTTCGGAAACTGCGGTAGGGAGCGAAAGGCAGCGGATTGAATCACACAAGCCATGGCCAGAAAGCGCCTCAAACCGATCCAATGGCTAAAAGCCATTCCGCGCCGCCGCTATCTTAGTGTTCTGGCGATTGTCTTCGGATTGGTCTGGCTGTTCCTTGGCATTGCTCCGCTTGATCGCGGCACGTGGGCATTGGAGAATTCGCTCGCGGTGTTGTTCCTGGTTCTTGTGGCCGTCTTTCGGCGTCGGCTGTTTCTATCCCGTGTCTCGTACACACTGATTTTTCTGTTCCTTTGCTTTCACGCAATCGGCGCTCACTACACCTACGCGCGCGTGCCTTACGACGATGTGTTCCGCGGTTTGTTCGGCGTCGGCCTGAACGACCTGTTGGGTTGGGAAAGAAATAATTACGACCGCGTCGTACACTTTCTCTACGGGCTGTTGCTGGCGTATCCGGTGCGAGAAGTATTCCTGCGCGTGGCCCGGGTGCGCGGATTCTGGGGTTACTTCCTGCCGCTGGATCTGACCATGTCCACATCCATGCTTTTTGAACTGCTGGAATGGGCGACAGCCGTGGTGTTTGGCGACGGCGCAACAGATTACCTGGGCACACAAGGCGATCCATGGGATGCCCACAAGGACATGGTGCTCGCGAGTCTTGGCGCTTTACTGGCCATGAGCCTCACCGCACTGCTCAACCGGCATTTCCAGCGCGATTTCAATCGGGAATGGATCGAAAGTCTCCGCGTGAAGAACCCCAAACCACTCGGGGAAGAAGAAGCCGCGCGCATGATGGCCAAACGCGCCAAGAGAGCTTCTCACTGATCCTGGTCACCTTGCAATTGGCAACCGGCGAAGGGCGGAATGCAATCAAGCTCCAGTGCCACGCTCCCTAAGTCATTGGAAATATGCGCTGGCGGTTACGGCACTCAAACAGCTTGAAGATTGGAGTTGGACGTGACGTATCAACCAAATCCAAAGAGAAAGATATGACTATGACACGAATGAAACTCTGGATGATGAGCGCCGTTTGTCTTCCTTTGACGGTCGCAACGGCCCAGACTCCGGGCAATCCTGACGAACTCTTTCGCGCTGACGAAACCTCGCTGGACCTGTTTGGCAGCGTTTCGGTGGGACAGGAAACCATTGATCACATTTCCGGGGAAAAGATCAAGGAAGACGGGGAATTCGGTGCGGGTATCGGTCTCAACTACTTCTTCACCCGTATGCTCGGGTTGGGCGTGGATGCATACTCCGAGAACACCCACGGTCCGTTTGTTGATAATACCTCGGGGAATCTGATCCTGCGCTTTCCCATCGATAAGATTCATCTCGCACCCTACATCTACGGTGGTGGTGGTTATCAATTCGATCCCGGCGAAGTGTGGTTTGCGCAGGCCGGTGCTGGTCTGGAAGTGCGCTTCAATCAGAGCGTGGGCCTGTTTGTAGATGCCCGCTATGTCATGACGGACGAGACTGAGAACTTTGGTGTGGGTAGGGTTGGTCTCCGATTCAGCTTCTGATTGAGTCGGATCCACAAGCGCGCCCGCCTCTTGGCAAGGCGGGCGCGCTCTCATTTGTACCGGCCGCTATCGCGCAGTGCTGAACTTTGCCTATGAAGAAGGCGAACGGGCAACCGTTCGCCTTTGCATTTCTGTTGTGAATCTTACGCCGGGCTCTGTTGTTGGTGGGCGAACTTGCCCATCAACGTGGCGGTCTCGAGCACGTGCCCTTTGGCCTCGCGATCGAAGTCCTGGCGTTTGCTACCGCGGGTGAGTGGTAACATCGTATCCAGCGCAAAGGCCCGGAAGTAATAGCGATGCTCGCCCGCCGGAGGCTTCGGCCCGTCGTATTCCACTTCGCCGAAGTCATTGCGCGCCTGCATCGCCATCACCGGAACTGAATTCTCTTTGATGTCGTGGACCTTGGGATCCATGTTGAACAGGATCCAATGATTGAAGTTACCACCCGGCGCATCGGGATCATCCACGACCAGCGCCAGACTGCGCGCCTTTTCAGGCACGCCTTCGAAATGCAGTGGCGGGATGATGTTATCGCCGTACTTGGTGTATTTGTCCGGAATCTTTCCACCGTCCGTGAATGCCTGACTGGTGATTTTCATTTTCAATGCTCCATGGTTGGAGAGGGCAGCCGCCCGAAGTTCGCAGCCCTGGCTACCGTCTCGGTTTGATTTCGGTAGTTCGGTTAAGGGAATTAATCCCGGCTAACAAACTATTCCCGAATGCCGATGTCGCAATGGGCAAAGTTCAGAAGTTTTCTAGCCGCGTTCGAAGTGCCATTAATTCCGGAGGATTGGATATTGCGAACGAGTCGTCGAGTGTCGCGTAAAGTGTGATCGGTTTCGTCATCGCGCTTGACGATTGCCGCGGGCAAGTTGACGATTCGTAAAGCACCGTGAACCGATTGTCGCCGCCAATCAATCTGGAGATTCGCAATGAACAAATCTGTCGCCTCGAACGATTTACGTTTTGAACCGCCTGGGCCGGGGTCATGGGCGCAAGATCCCGTGCACATGCCACGCCCGATGACCCGCTACTGGCAGGAGACGCATCCGCCTGCGTTCAAGAAGGGGACGAACGATTTCGCCAGGTTTTACGGGTTGATCATCGACGGCCTCCAGATGGGTTACGTCAACGGCTTCGGCTACCGCCGGGTGATGCCAGCGCCAGAAGCTGAAGTTCCAGAACGCTTCAAACGCGCTGAACAGGTGTTCCCCAAGAAGCTCTGGCGCGAGCAACTTCGTGACTGGGACGAGAAATTCAAGCCCGCCTCCATCGCCAAGCACCGTGAGTTGCAGAGTGTGAATATCGACACGCTCTCGGACGCGGAGTTGGCCGCCTACCTCACCCGCTGCCGCGATCATCACTCGGACATGCTGGCCCAACACATGCGCTTCACCGCCGGCGCTGTACTGCCAGTGGGAGACTTCCTCGCGCATGTTGGCAGTTGGACAGGTTTGCCGGAGTCTGAACTCCTCGGCCTGATGCGCGGGTCGGCGGAGGTGTCCGCTGGTGGCTCGGACGAAATGGTGCGTTTGAAGCGAGTGTTCGCTCAGGATCGCGCAGCCCGTGAACTCCTCGAATCTACTGACGATCCTGCGCAGATTCTCGCGAAGCTGCGATCGCTTGGAGGCGAAGCCGGCGCAGCGATAGCCGGTTATCTTGATCTGGTTGGAAACCGTCTCATTGATGGCTTCGACATTTCCGAACCCACTGCGCTTGAGCTGCCCGATGCTCTTCTCCGAGCCCTGCGCATCGCCGTTTCCGGGGAAGCCCAAGCCCACTCAGCCGATACGCACATCGCTGAAGTCCGTGCCAAAGTCCCTGCAGCACATCAGGCCGAGTTCGACGAATTGCTGGGCGAGGCGCGGCTTACCTATCGGCTCCGCGACGAACGTGGTGTTTACAGTGACGTCTGGGCCTCGGGGATCATGCGTCGGGCCACGCTTGGTGCAGGCCGGCGCGTTGCCAAACGCGGTCGCATTGCCACGCCCGAGCAAATGCTCGACGCCTCCCTCGACGAAATGTGCGCGCTGGTCACAGATGCGGGCGGACCGTCGGCCGAGGAACTCGCCAGGCGCGCTCAATATCGCGCTACATACACCTCCAAGGACGTGCCGCCTTTCCTCGGCCCGCCGGAACCGCCACCGCCTGATCTCGCCGCGCTGCCCCCGGCCGTTGGCCGCGTCATGCGCGCCATCTTCATTTCGTTGGGCCACGTCTTTGGCAGCTCCCAGGCTCAGCATGAGGAAAATGTCCTCTACGGGCTGGCCGCGAGCAAAGGGGTTTACGAAGGGCCGGCCCGCCGCGTTTCCGGTCCGTCCGAGTTTGGGCGGATCGCCAAAGGCGACGTGCTCATCACCGCGTCAACAACTGAGGCTTTCAACATCCTTCTTCCACTGCTCGGCGGAATCGTCACCGACAACGGCGGTCTGCTTTCGCACGCGGCAATCGTCTCGCGCGAGTATGGCATCCCCGGCGTTGTGGGAACTCGTGAGGCGACCGAACGCATCGCTGACGGAGTCCGCGTCCGGGTGGACGGCGACGCCGGCGAGGTCACTGTGCTTGGCTGAACGTGAAAAAGGTTGTCCATTTCAAGAAGGCGCTGGAGAAATCTCTCTATGGTTCGAAGGCAGTTGGCCTCGGCGACGCCGCCCGCCAAGGGCTGCCGGTGCCGCCTGGTGTGGCGCTCTCGGGCGACCTGGTGGAAGCCATCGCATCAGGAAACCAAAAGGACATTGAAAAGCTGGCCGAAGCGATCGCCTCCGTGCCACCCCCTTTCGCCGTACGTTCGTCGGCCGTTGACGAAGACGGCGCCGCGGCGAGTTTTGCGGGTCAACATCTCACCGTGCTCAACGTCCATTCGGCAGCTGATGTGCCCGACGCAGTTCGTGATGTCTGGTGGTCGGCGAATTCTGACTCGGCGATCACTTACCGCCAACGCGTCGGCTTGTTCACTCGACCCAGCGTTGGCGTGGTGGTTCAGACGCTTCTGAATCCCACAGTGGCCGGAGTCATGTTCACCGAAAATCCGGTGACCGGCGCCGACGAGCGTATGATCGAAGCAAGTTGGGGACTCGGCGAGGCAGTGGTCGCTGGCCTGGTCGTGCCGGATAATTTTCGCCTCGATCGTTCCGGCCAGGTGTTGGAGCGGAAGGCTGGACGAAAGCGCATCGCCATCCGTTCGCTGCCGAACGGCGGCACATTCGAGCAGCCGGTGCCGCCGGCACAGATGGCCCAACTCTGCCTCGATGAGGTGCAACTGGCCGTCTTGGGTGAACTCGCATTCAATTGCGAGCGGGTTTACGGACCGCGTCGCGACATCGAATGGGCGTTTCAAGATGGAAAGCTTTACCTTCTCCAGTGCCGCGCGGTCACGACCGGAAAGGCCCGGAGCGAAGCCCCGCCACCCGGCCCGCCACCGCCTGATCCGGCTGCCGCCCTTCGTCGCGTTCAACTCTTTGGTGATCTGGACCGGAGACAGGCCGAGCAGATTGCGCGTTTGCTCAAGGTGCGTCCCTTCAAGAAAGGGGAAACGGTCATCATGGAGGGCTCGGGTGGCGCCGCTTTCTTCCTTATCGATTCCGGCGAGGCCTCGGTTTCGAGCAAGGGCGTTCACCTTGCCACGCTCGGCCCGGGCGATTGCTTCGGTGAGGTCGCACTGATTGACGGCGGCCCGCGCATGGCCACCGTGACTGCCGCGACGGACATGGTTTGTTATGGGCTTACGTTTTGGGAGTTCCGCCCGTTGGTCGAACGAAACGGCGCCATCGGCTGGAAACTTTTGCAAGCTTTAGCGAAGCGCCTGCGTGAAACCAGCCCGCCGAATCAAGCCAGCGGGTAAGACAACGGTTAACCGGCACGCCGAGGCAATCAGCCTCCTGCTTCGAGACCCTGGTCAGTTTCTCGCCGATGCGTTCAAGGTGCGCGGGCTGCAATGCCGGGTCATTCCTTGATGATCTTCATCGCTGGTAGCGGGCCGCTGATGCCATCACGGTCGAGGCCGGTCTTGGCGGCTTCATTGAGTGTGAAGACGGCGTCCCAGTATTTTTCTGCCGGACACCAGGCGCGGAGTTCCATCGTGTATTTACCCTCCTGGAGTTGAGTGAGCACAGCAACTGGAGCGGGTTCGGCCAGCAGATGCGGGTTGCCACCGGGAGAACGGAGGAGGCTCTCCCGAACCTTCGCCGGTGGGTTGTCTGCGCCGACTGTGCAAGGCACCACCACCAATCGGCGCGGGTTGACGCTGTAGTTGATGATGTTGCCGCCCGTGATGGCGGAGTTCGGGACGATGACCTTCTTGTTGTCGGGCGTGTTCAGGGTCGTGGTGAACACGCCGATCTCTTCCACCGCGCCCTCCGCGCCGCCGGCGCTGACGTAATCGCCGCGCTTGAGCGGACGGAAGAATACGAGCAGAAAACCGGAGGCAAAGTTGGAAAGATTACCCTGCAACGCCAGGCCGATGGCGAGTCCGGCGGCGGCGATGAGCGCCGCGAATTGCGCCGTGGGAATCCCCAATTGACCGAGCGCAGTGATGACGACCAGCACGATCAGGACGCCGTGGAGGATGTTCGCCAGATAGCCGGCGAATGTTTGGTCCATCCCCCGCTTGGCCATCACGCGCAACACCATCGAGCGGATGATCTTCGCCATCCACGAACCGAGCAGGTAAATGATGATCGCGGTCAGCACCGACATCGCGAATTTCAATCCGTTCTGGGCGATCCACACGTAGATGTTTTGCAGAAACTGCTGGCTCCGACTCAGAGTGTCTGTGACTTGATCGGCAGAGCCAGAGGCCTGGGCAAGGAGGGGAGTGATCATAGACTTGTTAGATTATTTTGTTCTGTGAATGAAGGTTTGCGCCCTCGAACGGGTCGCTGCTTATGCGCGACATTAACCAAGCCACAGGCGGGCGCAAGATTCAACAATTCACAATCCCACGGCAACGGCGGCGACTCGGTGACGGTCTGTGGAGCAAAATCCAAAAACAAGAAGGCGAACGGATTTCTCCATTCGCCGTCCGTGTTTCCAGATTTGAGTTCGCTCAGTAGCGGTAATGCTCCGGCTTGTACGGAACCTCCACCGGCACACCGAGGTAATCGGCCTGCTTCTTTGAGAGCTTGGTGAGCTTCACGCCGATGCGTTTGAGGTGCGGGCGGTTTGGGCCTATGGCGATAGCGGTCCGGCCATGCGCCATCAGTTAATCGTTAATCTGCCTGAGTGATTCAGGGCCGCACCAGGCGGAAGAACAATTCAGGCGACGTATTGGTCACGATGACGCCGCTGATGGGTGCGCCATTGGTCACGGGCGTCCAAATGCCGAGGGACACGTTGGTCGAGCTTTGCAGGACATAATTTGTCGCCCAGGCCGGCCAGTACACGGCCGTTTGCTGACTGCCACCGGACGCAATGAACAAAGGCGGCCCCGGTGGGAAGGGAGTCAAATTAAGCAGCACCGTCAGGGTGTTGTCGGCCAGATTCACGCTGACCAGATCGCGTTTGCCATCCGCATTCAGATCCGGCGCGATGATGCTCACTGGATTACTGCCCACGCCGAGAGTGGCATTGAATCCGAAGCCGCCGTTGCCGTTATTCGTCAGGACGGTGAGCGTGCTATCCAACTGGTCTGCACTGATCAAATCCAGCCGACCGTCGCCGTTGACATCCGCCGCCACGACCGATTGCGGCTTCGTCCCCACGCCGGGCGTAGCAGCAGACCCGAAGCCGCCCGCGCCGTCATTGGTGAGCACCGTCAGCGTATTCTCCCCGGAATTGGCAGTGATCAGATCCGGTTTGTCATCACCGTTGACATCCGCCGCGGTGACGCAATACGGATGATTGCCCACATTGTAGGTGGTGTTGGAGCCAAAGCCACCACTGCCATCATTGGTCAGTACGGTCACCGTGTTGTCATTGTAATTGGCGCAGATCAAATCGGGCCGGCCGCTCCCTCTGGTGTCGCTGGCCACGAGCGAATACGGATAACTGCCCACCGTGAGCGTCGCGTTGGAACCAAAAACACCACTGCCCCCATTGGTGAACACCGTCAGCGTGTCAGTAAAAGTGGTCGCGCCAATCAAGTCCGGTTGGCCGTCGCCGTTGATGTCCGCGGCCACGACCGAGTTGACGCTGCTACCAAGATTCAGCGTCGCGTTAGAACCAAAAATGCCGCTACCACTGTTGGTCAAAACCGTGAGCGTCTTGGGGCTTTGATTGGCGCCGATCAGATCTGGTTTGCCATCGCCATTAACATCGGCCGCCACGACGCAAAACAGCGATGCTCCAGCGGGGACGGTCGCATTGGTGCCGAAGAGGCCGGTGCCGGTATTGGTGAGCACCGTCATCGTACCATCCAACGTATTTGCGCCGATCAAATCCGTTTTGCCATCGCCGTTAACATCGGCCGCCGCGACGCTTTGCGGAAAGCTGCCCACACGATAGGTGCTATTGGTAAAGATCACACCCTGGGCGATCGAGAGCTGAACGTTGAGAGTCGCGAATGCGGTGAGCGCGAGCAATATCCGTCCGATTTCTGAGCGTTTATTAGCAGGCATTCGGGGACGCTACCAAATCGTTGGCTTCAGGCAAATGAATTGCCATTCCTTACCATCGTGCGGTAAATCGAGATCAACGGGAGGCAAGTGAAGCTCGAGAGGTTGCAAGCAGAACCCACTAACAGCAAAAAGGCGAACGGATTTCTCCATTCGCCTTTCTTGTCTTTCGTTTTTGGTAGGGTCAGCGCGCTGCGCTGACCGGACGCCGCAGCGCGGCGTCCCTACCTTCAATACCGGTAATGCTCCGGCTTGTATGGCCCTTCGACTGGTACGCCCAGATAGTCGGCCTGCTTCTTGGACAGCTTGGTCAGTTTTACGCCGATGCGTTCAAGGTGCAGGCGGGCGACTTCTTCGTCGAGATGCTTCGGCAGACGATAAACGCCAATCTTGTTCGAGTCCTTGTTCTTCCACAGGTCCAATTGCGCGAGGCATTGGTTGGTGAAGCTGTTGGACATCACGAAGCTCGGATGGCCGGTGGCGCAGCCCAGGTTCACGAGGCGACCTTCGGCGAGCAGGTAAATCGTGCGGCCATTCGGCAGCACGTATTTGTCATACTGCGGCTTCACGTTGATGCGCTTCACGCCTTTCAACGTGTTGAGCTTGTCCACCTGGATCTCGTTGTCGAAGTGACCGATGTTACACACGATCGCCTGGTCTTTCATCTTGAGGATGTGGTCGAGCGTGATGACGTCGCAATTGCCCGTCGTGGTGACGTACAGGTCCGCCGAACCGAGCGTGCTTTCCAGCGTGTTGACCTCGAAACCTTCCATCGCGGCTTGGAGCGCATTGATGGGATCGATCTCCGTGACGATGACGCGCGCGCCGAATCCGCGGAGCGAATGCGCGCTGCCCTTGCCCACGTCGCCGTAACCGCAGACGACCGCGACCTTGCCCGCGATCATCACGTCCGTGGCGCGCTTGATGCCGTCGGCGAGCGATTCGCGGCAGCCGTAGAGATTGTCGAACTTCGACTTGGTGACGGAGTCGTTGACGTTGATGGCGGGCACTAGGAGTTTGCCCTGTTCAAGCATCTGATAGAGGCGATGCACGCCGGTGGTCGTTTCCTCGGAAACACCTTTCCAATCTTTTACGACTTGATGCCAGAAACCGGGGCGCTCTTTCGCGACGCGCTTGAGCAACGCCTTGATGACGGCGACTTCATGATTGTCGCTGGGCGTGTTGACCCAGTCGCTACCGTTTTCGAGTTCGTAGCCTTTATGAATGAGGAGCGTGGCGTCGCCACCGTCGTCCACGATGAGTTCCGGACCTTTGTTGCCCGGGTGAGTGAGCGCAGCGAGGGTGAAGTCCCAATACTCTTCGAGCGTTTCGCCTTTGTGCGCGAACACGGGTGTGCCCGCCTTCGCGACGGCGGCAGCAGCGTGGTCCTGTGTGGAGAAGATGTTGCAGCTTGCCCAGCGCACGGACGCGCCGAGTTCCTTTAGCGTCTCGATGAGAATCGCCGTTTCAATCGTCATGTGCAACGAGCCGGTGATGCGCACGCCCTTGAGCGGCTTTTGCTTGCCATACTTGGCGCGGATCGCCATTAGGCCCGGCATTTCGTGCTGGGATACTTCGATGGTCTTGCGCCCCCACTCAGCGAGTGAGAGATCGCGTACCGCGAAGTCCTGTTTGGCTTTGCCGTTGCCGTTCGTCTTGAAAACCGTCTTACGCGACGGAGGAAGTTTTACTGTTGCCATAAGAAATGTGTGTTGAGTGTTAATTCAGTTTCAAAGCGCGTCGCAGGTCCTTCACCTTGTCGGTCTTCTCCCACGTGATTGCAGAATCGTTCTTGCCGAAGTGACCGTAGTTGGTCGTCTTCGAGTAAATCGGGCGAAGCAGATTGAGTTGCGAAACGATGTTCGCGGGCTTGAAGCTGAAGACTTCCTTCACCGCCTTCTCAATCTTCGAATCAGTGATGCCGTCAATGGCCGTGCCAAAAGTGTTCACGCACACGCTGACGGGTTCGGGATAGCCGATGGCGTAAGCGAATTGAATCTCCGCACTACTCGCGATGCCAGCAGCCACGATGTTCTTGGCGACCCAGCGGCCCATGTAAGCGGCGCTGCGGTCCACCTTGCTTGGGTCCTTGCCGGAGAACGCGCCACCACCGTGACGGCCCATGCCGCCGTAGCTGTCCACGATGATCTTGCGGCCGGTCAAACCAGTGTCGCCCTGTGGTCCACCGACGACAAACCGCCCGGTCGGATTGATGAGGAACAGGGTTTTCTTGGTGAGCAAGCGCTTGGGCAAAACCTTCTTGATGACTTCTTCGATGCAGAATTCTTCAATCGTCTTGTGCTTCACGTCGTGCGCGTGCTGTGTGGAGATGACGACGTTGGTGATCTCAACCGGCTGGTCGTCCACGTAACGCACAGACACTTGTGACTTCGCATCGGGGCGCAGCCACGCGACCTTGCCACTCTTGCGAATCTTCGTCAGGACGCGACCGAGCTTGTGCGCATACATGATGGGCGCAGGCATGAGTTCCGGCGTTTCGTCCGTGGCATAACCGAACATCAGACCCTGGTCACCAGCACCCTGTTCTGCCTTTTTCTTGCCGACGGCC
>Ga0315910_10003639_pt1 | contig 13055 bp, 7 predicted proteins | sample EdamamesoilMG_FD_204470 | JGI IMG/M metagenome (GOLD analysis project Ga0315910, IMG submission 204470) | Garden soil microbial communities collected in Santa Monica, California, United States - Edamame soil | ecosystem: Environmental > Terrestrial > Soil > Garden | place: USA: California... | reverse complement strand
TGGGCGCCGCGTTAATCGAGCCCCCGACCGCAGCGGCGTGCAACAATGGCGGCGTGTCGACGGAACAGTCAGGCGTGGAGCTGGGCCCCTTGGTCGTGCTGCTGGCGGCCGGCGTGGTCGCGGTCGCCCTGTTCAAGCGCCTCGGGCTGGGGTCGGTGCTCGGGTATCTGGCGGCTGGGCTGCTGATCGGGCCGTTCGGCTTGGGCCTGTTCTCGGACCCCAGCGCCATCCTGCACGTCGCCGAGCTCGGCATCGTGATGTTCCTGTTCGTGATCGGGCTCGAGATGCAGCCGTCGCGCTTGTGGAGCCTGCGGCGTCAGATCTTCGGGCTCGGCGCCGCGCAGGTCGCCGCCTGCGGTCTCCTGCTCACCGGCGTCCTCGTGGCCTATGGTCTGCCAGCCGTCGTCGCCTTCGTCGGAGCCATGGGCTTCGTGCTGTCGTCGACGGCCATCGTCGCCCAGATCCTCGAGGAGCGCGGCGAGACCTCGCAGCCGCGCGGACAGCGGGTCATCTCCATCCTGCTGCTCGAGGATTTGCTGATCGTTCCATTGCTCGCGATCGTCGCGCTGCTGTCGCCTGGCGCGGCCGAGGCCGGTGGGTCTCGCTGGGTCGGGGTCGGCATCGGGCTCGCCGTGCTCGCGGGCCTGCTCGCCGCGGGGCGCTGGCTGCTCAACCCGATGTTTCGCGTGCTGGCGGCCGCGAACGCGCGGGAGGTGATGACCGCGGCCGCGCTCTTGGTGGTGCTCGGGGCAGCGTGGTTGATGCAGCTCGGCGGGTTATCCATGGCGCTGGGCGCGTTCCTGGCCGGCGTGCTGCTCTCCGAGTCCTCCTTCCGTCACCAGCTCGAGGCCGACATAGAGCCCTTTCGCTCGATCCTGCTCGGGCTGTTTTTCCTGGGGGTCGGCATGTCGCTCGATCTCGAGCTCGTGCTGCGCGATTTCCGCGTGATCGCGGCCGGGGTGTTGCTGTTGATGCTGGCCAAAAGCGCCGGCATCTATGCCGTGGCGCGCTTGACGCGGGCGCCGCGCGACGAGGCCTTGCAGCGCGCCGCGCTGCTCGCCCAGGGCGGCGAGTTTGCCTTTGTCCTGTACTCGGCCGCGCACGCCGAGGGCGTGATCGGGGCGGATGTGCAGGCGACGCTGAGCGCGGTGGTGATCTCGTCCATGGCGCTGACCCCCGTGGCGGTCGCGAGCCTGCGCTGGCTGCCCAAGGCCGCGGAGGACATGGACGGCATCGAGCGCGCCGACGGCTTGCACGGTCGCGTCTTGTTGATCGGCTTCGGTCGCGTCGGCCAGGTCGTGAGCCAGGGGCTCTTGGCGCGCGGCATCGACGTGGCCATCATCGACAACGACGTGGAGATGATCCGCGCGGCGTCCACCTTTGGATTCAAGGTCTACTACGGCGACGGCACGCGGCTGGATGTGTTGCATGCCTCGGGCGCGGACGAGGCGGACGCGATCATCGTGGCGGTCGACAACCGGCGCTCCACGGACAAGATCGTCGAGGTCGTCAAGGCCGAGTTCCCGCTGGTCAAGCTGCTGGCTCGATCGTTCGATCGCGAGCACGCCCTGAAGCTCACTCAGAGCGGCGTCGAGCTGCAGGTGCGCGAGACCTTCGACTCTGCGCTGCGGCTGGGCGAGGCGGCGCTGGTCGCGCTCGGCGTGGACAGCGACGAGGCCGCGGAGATCGTGCTCGACGTACGCCGGCGCGACGCGCTCCGCTTCGAGCTCGAGCTCGCGGGTGGGCTCGGCGCTGGCACCGCCCTGCTGCGAGGCAACGCGCCGAAACCCACGCCCTTCACCACGCCGACGCGCCAGAGCCGCGCGTTGAACGAGGAGACGGCGTCGCTCGTCACGGCGGCGGCGTCCGGCGCAGCGCTGGCCGACGCAGCGGTCGAGGGGGAAAACACGGAGTCCGAGCCGAGCTGAGGCGGAGCCTCCCGCCCGGCGGTCGTCCAGCGCTCAGGCGCCCGTGCCGCCGTCGGCGGGTGCGACCCCGGCTCGGGGGAAGTTGCGCAGCGCGATGCTGAACGCCTCCGACACCGCGCCGCAGGTGAAGGCGTGCTGCGCGGTGTACTCGAACAGCACATGCCCGATGACCGCGTGCACGCCGAGCAGCGGCAGCACCGCGAACGAGACGCCGGGACCCTCCACCGTCGCGAGCTCCGCGGGCAAGAGCTCGCGCCCGCGAAAGGGGCGTCCCATCAGCCCAGCGACACCCGGTGCATCGGAGGAAGCGACCAGGCGAGCCTGGCTCGGATCTCCGGGCTCGTCATACAAGCAGGCAAAATAATGGCGCAAGCCGAGCTGCGGCAAGAGCTCCCGGCTGCGGGCGCGCAGCTCGGCGCAGTCCTTCGAGGCCGCGATGGAGTTGCAGATCGCCGAGATCCGGCGCGCCCAGCGCATCAGCGTGAGGTGCGAGCGGCCGAGGCCCCGCTGGAGGGCGCCGCTGGTGGAGAGCCGCGTCGCGTGAAACAGGTCCTCCGCCAACCGATGTTTGTCGGGTTCGCCCTGAACCATGGGCACGATTTCTTCGCGCAGCGCCGACACCACCTCATCCACCGCGTTGAGGTCCACGCGCGCCGCGCCCAGGCGCTGGATGAGCCTCTCCGCGGCGGGCGGGAAGTGCTGCGCGCGGCCCGCCATCAGATCGTCCACGAGCGCTCCGAGCAACGACTGCTCCCAGCCCGCGCCGGCCGCGGCGAACCGTCCACTCGCCGCGCGCCCCAGCTGCGCGACGACCCGGTCGCGCTGACCCATCAGCGCCACCTGGAAGCGCTGCTTGGTGGCGAGGCTCGGGCGCGAGCTGACACCGAGCCCCGAACAACCGCACGACTGGCGCACGACCAGCTCGGTGCTGATGCGCAGCTCGCCCGCATCCGTCGCGCGGCCGCCCTGCAGCAGGCGGCGGACCGCCTCTGTGCCGATGCGATCGAGGGGCTGACGCGACGTGGTCAAGCTCGGCTCGGTCAGCCGCGCCTCCTCGATGTCGTCGAACCCTGCCACCGCCACGCGTTCCGGCACCGAGATGCCGAGGCGCCCGAGCTCGTCCATGACGCCGATCGCCATGTTGTCGTTGGCCGCCACGATCGCGTCGACGTGCTCCAGCCGCGGCCCGAAGCGCTTGGTCAGGGTCCGCACGGCAGCGGCGCCGCTATCGAGCATGAACGTGCCGGGCACGATCAGCTGTTCGTCCGTCGCCACGCCGTGCGCCGCCAGCATGGCCCGATACGCGGCGACCCGGATGTCGGACTCGGCGTTGGCCGTTGGCCCGGTCACGAAGGCGATGCGCCGCGCCTCGTGTTTCTCGATCAGATGCGCGACGACCTTGGCCATGCCGGCCTCGTTGTCGATGGTGACGCTGGGGGTATGCGGCAGGGCGACGCCCAAGCTACACAGGGGCAGTCCGGAGAACTGGTCGCAGAAGCTCCGCACGCCATCCAGGCCCACCTCGTGGCTGAGCGTGCTCGACAGCACGATCAAGGCGTCGAGGTTGTGGCGCCCGGCGAGCTCGTAGACCTGATGCCGCGGCGCGCCCTCTCGATGCCCCGCCGCCAGGGCTCCCCCGACGAAGATCAGTAGGTTGGCGCCTGCGTGCTCCGCACCCTGCTCGATGCCGTCGCATATTGTCGCTTGATAGGGATCGCCCAGCCAATCGAGGACCACGCCCAGCGTGTGCGCCTTGCCACCGAGCCTGTTCTTGGAGCGAAACATGCTGAGGCTGGTAAACGTCCGTTGAGGCATGCCGGCTCAGGGCGGCGAGCTCGGGTCGCTGGCGCCATGTCCCGCATCGGCGCAGCTGCCGAGCCCGGCCGCGCGGGAGCTGGCCTATTTAGGGGTACCGAGCGGGTCGCGTTCCTTGGTGTCGTCGACGCGCTCCTGCAGCTGATCGATGGAGCTCTGCAGCCGCCTCAGCTCCTTGCTCGCTTTCGCGCGCTTCGCCGCGGCGCTGAGCGAGGGCGTCGACTCGGCCAGCTCGCGGAGTGTCTCACCGGTCTGGCGCAGCTCCTCGATGGTGTCCTCGGCGATGGCCAGGCGATGCTCGGCGAGCTCGCGCTCCCGCTGCGCCACGTCACGTTCGTTCTCGGCGGCGGCACGGGCAACCACCGCCACCTGCGCCTGCGCCTCGGCTTCGCGACGCTGCGCCCAGGCGGCCGCCGTCTGAGCCTCCGACACGCGCAAGCGCAAGAGCGCCACACCGGCCACGAGCGAGAGCGTCACGAGCGCGACGGCGGCGGCGACGGTGCGGACCCGGCGCCTGCGGCGCTCGTGATCGCGCCGGCTCGTGGCGATGAACTCATGCTCCTCGGCATTGAGCGCTTCGCCGCGGGTCGAGAGCCACTGCTCGGCTTCGGCGAGGGGGGCGTCGCGCAGCAGCCCGCTGCCCGCGTGGCCGCGGTTGCGCCAGTCGCCGACCTCCACGCCCAGCCGCTCGCGCCAGGACAGGAACTCGAGCTCCTCGGCGACCCATGCGCGCAGCCGACCCCAGTTGCGCACCAGCGCCTCGTGCGCGGGCTCGATCATGCGGCGGCCGTCCTGCTCGCTCGAGATCAGCACCCGCGCCTCGACCAGCCGCAGCGTCACCGTGCGGTAGATCGCGGCGAGCTCTGGACGCCGCCGCGCCTCGTCCGGCATCAAGTCGTCGAGCGGCAAGCGGCGCCGTGTCTCCTCGCCGCGCTGGCCAGGGCGCACCAACCGCAGCAAAAGCCAGCGCAGGGCGTGCTGATGGTCCGCCGGCAGCCCGGCATAGACCTGCTCGGCCTGCAGCGCGAGCAGACCGGCGACGCCCCCCAGCTTGGCCAGTGCGTCGTTCGTGAGCCAGCCGTCGCGACGTTCCCGCCAGAGCCCCGCGAGCAACCCTTGCAGCAGCGAGAGCGCGGCGGGCTCACCCTGTATCTCTTTGAGGATGCGATCGACGACGCCGGGCTCGAAGGCTGCTCCGACCCGCTCGACGGGGTACTCGATCGCCGCCCGCAGCTCTTCGGCCGACAGCGCCGGGACCTCGAAGACTCGCGCTGTCTGCGCCAAGATCCCCTCCGCCTCCTGGCGCCAGCTGCTCAGGAAGCTCGAGCGCAGCGCCAGCAGCAGGAAGAGGTTGGGCGGAGGTGACGCGGCCAGCGCGGCCAGGGCTTCCAGGAAGAGCCGACGCTGTGCGGCGTCGGGCAACAGGAAGAGCTCGTCCAGTTGATCGACGAACAGCAGCAGCTCGCCGGGGGCCGACGCGACACAGGCGGCGCGGATGGCGCCGAGCAGCGCTTCGGGATCGCCCCGCCCTTCGCTGCCGGCACCGACCGCTGCCGCCAGGCTCGACAGGAGCCCGCCATCGGCGTCCGGGCTGAGCTTCGCGACCACGACCCGCAGCGTGTTTGGCATGGTGCGCTGGCGCAGGGCGGGGACCAGACCCGCCTCGACCAGCGAGGACTTGCCGCAGCCGGAGGGACCGACCACCACGACGGTACGCTGTTCCAGCGCCTGCTTCAGCAGCCGCTGCACGGAGACCTCACGCCCGAAGAACAGGTCGGCGCGCTCTTCGGAGAACGCCCCCATGCCGGGAAACGGCTCGCGCGCCTCGGCCTCGATCGCCGGGATGCTGGCTGCCATCGCCCGCTTGGGCTGGTCCAGCAGGAAATCGTTGAAGACGTTCAGCCCGCCGCGCAGATCCAGCAGGCCGCGCTCGCCGAGCCACGAGAGGCTGGGATCGGCCAGCGTTTCGGCGTCGGAGCCTGGCAACAACACGGGGATGACCTCGAGGCGCTGCCCGCGCTCGATCGCCCGGCGCGCCAGCCCGAGCGTCTCGAGGCGCAGCCGCGAGAGACCCTCGGCGCCGATGCAAAAGTACAGCGCGTGGCTGCGAAACAGGGCCTCTTCGACGACCTCCTGCCAGCTGTCACCGGGGGTGATGTCCTCGCGGTCGACGAACACCGTCTTGGACGCCGACTTGAGCATCTTCACCAGCGCGCGCACGAGCTCGCGGTCCCCGGCGCTGGCGTCCACGAAGACGTCGTAGTTGGCGAAGCGCTTGGCGGCGTCGTACTGCAGCCGCGCTGGCGCCGGCGCGGCCAGCGCGGGTGCTGGGGCGCCGGCGGGTAGCAGCGCCTCGTCGGTGGCCGACGTGGCGAGCTCCGGCGTCGCGCTCTCGGAGCGCAACAGCAGCACGGCGCGAGCCAGCAAGTCGAAGGCCCCGCTCAGCGGACGGAGCGCCGCTTCGCGCGGGCCCCCGACGATGCGCTCCTCGAACGCGAAGTGGGGCTCGTATGGGATGGTCAGCGCGCGAAAATCCAGCCCGGCGCGGCCGAGCGAGGCGGGCAACAGCTCGCCGAACTCGCGCTCGAAGCGCCGGTAGAAGGCGTCGATGGCGGCGCCGTCGCGCTGCTCGATGCGCGCCGGCACGATCACGATGTCCAGGCGGCGGCCGCGGCGCAGGCTCTCGACCGCAGGCGAGCGAAAATCGCGCAGCATGTTGCGGGTGCCCTGGATGTTCTGATGGTTGGCAGAGCACAGCATGATGATGCAGTCCGCCAGCTGATAGCCGCAGATGCCGCCCATCTCGGTCACTCCCGTGCGGCTGTCGATCAGCACCAGATCGTAGGCGTGGGGCACGAGCGCTCGGCGCAGCCACTCGAAGAACAGACCGCCTTGCCAGTCGAAATAGAAGTCTTGCCAATCGAACGTGCGCAGGCTGGTGGCGTAGCGCGCGAGCTGCTCGGGATCCTGGCGCTGTCCCGCGGGCATGAGGTCCAGGCGTCCGCCGCCCGGCAGGCGCTCATGCACGGGCACGATGAAGCTCTGGACGTTCTTGAAGGCGGCGTCTTCGCCGCCCCCGAGGGACATCGCGTGTTTGTAGCTGAGCAGCAGATCGAGCAAGCCGAGGTGGCGCCGCACACCGTCGTGGTTGACCTTGAAGAACTGCTCGAGGCCCGGCGCTTCGAGGTCGAAGTCCACCATCAGCACCGAGAGCCCCTGGCGCGAGAGCAGGTCGGCCACATTGGCCATCGCCATCGAGCGGCCGACGCCGCCCTTGTAGGAGTAGAACGTGCAGATCACGGCTCGCCGCCGCCTGCCCAGGGATATTCGCTCGGCGTGCGCAGCGCGCCCGCCCCCAGCTCTTCGGCGTAGAAGGCCCGCATCGCGTCCCGATCGGGGCGGGGCTCGCGCAGGCTCACGACGGTCTCGGGCAAGCTGCTGTGCAGCCAGCGCCGAAGGCGCCGCTCCTCGCCCACGGCGAGCTCGCACTGTGGATCGAAATCGGTGGCGTAGCGCTCGAGGGCGCCGGCCAGGCGCCGGCGAGCCTCCGACTCGAGCACCTGGTTGACGGGCGAGCTGGCGGGGTTGAACGGTGAGATCGTGACGATCGCGACTTGCTCGTTGTTGCAGAAGGGCGAATTCGTCAACGCTTGCATCAGGTCAGGGTGAAACAAGCTCAGCTCGTCGATCAGCAGCACGGCGCCCGCGCGCGCGACGTCCCGGTACACGTTGCGCAATCGCATGTCTTTGCGACTCTCGCACTCCACCATCGCCTCGAAAGGGTACCACTGCGCGCGGATGCCCCGGTGGCGCAGCTTGGGCAGCGCCCGCTGGTTGAGGCCCGCGACGATGTCGGCGACGATCGCCGCGGCGGGGGCTCCGCTCGGGCCAAAGGGCTGCCACGCCTCTCGCGTCGCCGCGTAGCGCCGCGTCCAGTCGAGCTTGGCGGCGGCCAGCTCGCGGCGGATTTCGAGGAAGCGATCGCGTGCGGCCATCCCGAGCCGCTCGCCGATCAGGCTCGGGTTTTCGTCCAGCGCGCGCACCTCCGCTGCCGTCATCGCCACCACGGAGACGGGCAAGCCCACCAGGCGCGCGCCCCACGTCGGCAGCGAGCGCTCGGCCCACTGTCGCAGCCGTGCGAGCCCCGGCTCCAGCGTGGGGTCGGCACCGGTCTCGATGACGGTGTCGAGCCCCCAGCTCGGGGGCAAGGCGGCCTGGCGCGTGTCGGCGAGCAGGGCCCCGAGGGGGCCGGTCCGCGCTGACAGCAAGCCCAGCGCCTTGGCCACGTGCGAGGCGCGCGGCAAGAGCTGATCGATGCAGGCCGGTGTCAGCGTGACCAGCGCCGCGGAGCAGCGGGCGGCGCTCTCCTCCAGCGCGTAGAACTGGGCCTCGTCCTCGGCGAACAACGCCGTCTTCGACAGCAGCATGGGCCTGTCGAACCAGGGCTGGAGGCGCTCTGCCAGCTGCTTCGCCACGCGCTCGCCGGCTGGAGTGAACGCGAGCAACACCGAATTGCGCAGCTCGCGCACGTGCGCCGCGGGTTTGGCGGGCGCGGCTGGCGGAGCCGGATGCGGCGCCCGCGACTGCTCCCAGTTCGTCACCGCGGCGTGCACCAGCCCCGCGAGCTGATCGGGAGACTTGAAGAAGCTCGCCAGGTGGTCGCGCCCGAGCAGCTGCCGCAGCGCCACGACCTTCTTGCCTTGCTCGTTGTCACCCGTGGACGCATCCATGTACACCGGCGACCAGGGGGCCTCGTGGTCCAGCAAGAAGATCAGCCGCGGCTTGCCCGCCGCGCCCGCAGCCCGATATTCCAGCTGCGTGATCGACAGCGCGTCGGGGTTCTCGTGCGCGGCGGGGACGTACCCATAACGCCAGGCGAAGATGCCGACATAGAGGTCGCAGGCAGCGACGTCGGACAGGCAACGCGCGAGCGGGCGAGCGTCGCTGGCCACGTAGTCCTCCATGGCGTGGACGTCCCGATTCGGGGTCTTTCGGAGCAGTCGATACACCGCCTCGCGGTGCTCTTTGAGATCGGCGTAGGTGGACGAGATGTATATCTTGGTCACCGATACCCCGGCGTCCGGCGTGGCCGTCTTCGAGCCGCGCCGAGTGTAATCAGCGACCGCGCGGCTCCGCCCGCAAATGCTCCGGATCGATCGGCGGCCGGCTGGGCGGCGCGGCAACCCCGATTTAGCCCCAGCCGAGCGATGATTCTCGACGGGTTCGGCGGTCCAAGCGGGTGATGGGCGATGGATCCCCGTCAGGAGGCGCGATGATGATGCGACGGCAGTTTCTGGGGGCTTGTGGCGGGGTTTTGGCGTCGGCGTGCGGCGCGCGCGGGGCGGGCGAGCCCCCCGAGAACGCCTCGGGCGCAAGAGGTCCCGGCAGCCCCTCTGCGCAGGAGCCGGCGTCGGTGCGCGAGGTGATGGAGGCCGAGCTCGCTCGCGACCAGTTTCCCGGGGCCGTATGGCTGATCGCTCGGGGAAACGACGTGAGCGTGGACACGCTGGGTGTGACGGCCGTCGGTGGCCAGACGCCCATGGCGCGGGACACCATCTTTCGGATCGCATCGATGACCAAGGCGGTCACGGCGGTCGCGGTGCTGATGCTCGTCGAGGACGGCAAGCTATCGCTCGACGCGCCCGTGGACAGGTGGTTGCCCGAGTTATCGAACCGGCGCGTGCTCGCGCGCCTGGACGGTCCGCTCGACCAGACCACGCCCGCCATCAGGCCCATCACCGTGCGGGACCTGCTGACGTTCACGCTCGGGTTCGGCATCCTGTTCGACCCCACTCCTCCGATCCAGAAAGCGATCGACGAGCTCCAGCTCGTCAATGGAGCGCCCGTGCCGATGACGCCCCATGCGCCCGACGAATGGATGCGGCGTCTCGGCGCTCTGCCGCTGATGTTTCAACCGGGCGAGCGCTGGATGTACAACACCGGCAGCCTGCTGCAGGGCGTGCTGGTGCGGCGCGCCGCCCAGCAGGATTTCGATGTGTTCGTGCGCGAGCGCATCCTGGCTCCGCTGGAGATGCGCGACACGGATTTCCACGTGCCGCCGTCCAAGATCGAGCGCCTGGCGGGCTGCGGATATTTAACCGATCCAGGGGCAGGGACCAAGGTCCAGATGGATCGCGACGGCGCCCAGAGCGCCTACGCGAGCGCCCCGGTGTTTCCGTCCGGCGCTGCCGGGCTGGTGTCGACCGTCGATGACTACCTCGCGCTCGCTCGCATGCTGGCGGGAGGCGGCGAATACCGCGGCCGGCGCTTGCTGGGCGCAGCGTCGGTGCGCGCGATGACCCAGGACCAGCTCACGCCGGCGCAGCGGGCCGCGTCAGCGTCCTCCTTCTTCCCAGGGTTCTTCGACACGAACGGCTGGGGTTACGGCGTCGGCGTCAGCACGGCTCCCGACGCGGTCTCGTCCGTGCCCGGACGTTACGGTTGGGACGGTGGCTTTGGCACCACGTGGTTCAACGATCCGGGTCAGGGTCTGATCGCGATCGCGATGACACAGTCGTCCGACTTCCTGTTCTCGGGCGCGCGCGAGCGCTTCGGGCGTAGCGTCTTCGCCAGCGTCGGTTGAGCCTGGCCGTCTGCGCTCCGGGCAGCCGTCACGTGGCGCCCGGGGCGTGGACGAGCGCCACGGCGATGCGATAGCCGAGCTCGGTCCGTCGCAGCGTGTAGGTGAATCCGAAGGGCATGTAGCGCCGGCCACCGCGGTCGACCCAGGTGCCGTTTCCACTGAGCTCGACGAGCTCATCGCTCAGCACGCGCTGGCTGGCGCTGGAGAACTCCGTGCTGGCGTACGGGCCTCCACGCAGCGGGTCCATGATCTCCGCGTACGCCTGCTCGACCGCCCACGTGTTGGGCAGGGCGAGGACGCCACGCGGCGTGATCAACATCGCCGGCTCGTGGAAGAAGGTGGCGACGGCCTTGGCATCCAAGGCCTGGAATGCTCGCGTGTAACTCCAGAAAATGTCGATGGCGGGGCTCGCTGCGCGCTGGCTCATTCGTTCTCTCCACGACGGGTGGGTCGGCCTCTGTCGGGAGGAAAACAAGCATCAGCGATGCCAGCCCGGCGCAGGCGCCTGGTCGTCCACCTCTTCTTGGCGGCCGCGCCAATTGATGTGGCGTTCTGCGCCGGATTTTGCTCCCCTCTGCGCCATGTCCACGACCGTGCCCGGGCCCGATGGCAAGCCGCGTTGCCGCTGGTGTGGCGTAGCGCCCGAGTTCTTCGAGTACCACGACACCGAGTGGGGCTTTCCGGTAGGCGATGACCAGCGATTATTCGAGAAGTTGAGCCTGGAGGGCTTTCAGTCCGGGCTCAGCTGGCGGACCATTCTGGCCAAGCGCGAGAACTTCCGAGCGGCGTTTCACGGCTTCGACATCGAGCGCGTCGCTCGTTTTGGCGCGCGCGACGTGACCCGGCTGCTCGCGGACGCGGGCATCGTCCGGCATCGCGGCAAGATCGAGGCTGTCATCAACAACGCGCAGCGCGCACGCGAGCTCATCGATCGCGACGGATCACTCGCGTCCTTCATCTGGAGCTACGAGCCGAAGCGACACGGGGCCCCGCAGATCGTGGCGACGTCGGCGGAGTCGATCGCCCTGTCGAAGGCCTTGAAGAAGCTCGGTTGGAAGTTCGTGGGGCCGACGACGGTCTACGCATTCATGCAGGCGATGGGGCTGGTCAACGATCACGCTCTCGAGTGTGTGCTCAGGCCCAAAGTGGAGCGCGCGCGGGCGAAGTTTCGGCGCCCGGCGAGCTAAACGCCGGCAAAACGTCGGCGAAGTCGCCCCCGGTGCCGGGGTGTGTCGAGCACGGCCGCCGTCGGTGGAGGGAGTGTTGCGCTCTGCAGCTCGGCAATTTTAGGTGGGGCTTGTTGACTCAAGGCGTGGCCGCGAGCGTCGGTCTTGGGGGCGATGCATTTCACGGTGGAAAAATTCGGGCGGTTCATCGGTGCAATGAGCACCTGTATCGGTACGCTGGTCGCGACCTCGCTCGCGGCAGCAGAGCAGCCGGCGGCGCCGTCTGCCGACGTGGCGGACGAGGCGAATCATGTGGGTGGCCAGCAGCGCGTGCAGGTGGGCCCCCGGCTCGGTGGTCACATCGGCACTGCCACGCCCCTCGTCACCGTGTCCAAGTCGACGACGACGATCGCCGACAGCTTCACGTTGCTGCACCCCATCGGCATCAGCCTCAAGTTCGAGAAGATCGTCGTGGACTTCGAGACCGTGGTCGTCAATCCTATCGAGCCGAGCGGAAAGACCGGGCTCGTGATCGATCCGGGCGTCGTCTACAACTTCGGCCCTGTCGCGGCGGGCCTGCGCCTCGCCTGGCAACAAGCGGACTCGAACTTTGGCCTGATCCCCCTGGTCAACAAGGGCATCGTCGACATCGGCGACGCGACGTGGTTCGTCGAAGGGGCGTTCCCGACCTTCTATGCAGGGGGCACCGTCCAGTTCAACACGGTGCTGCACACCGGCGTCGGGTTCTGAGTCGTCGAACGGAGCTCGGGTCGCTACGGCGCGGCGCCGGCCGCGCTCGAGCGCGAGGCGCGGTCGTGACGGCCCGGGCCCATCAGGATTGAGCGGGGGCCGCTGCGGCGGAGCGAGCGGCAGCGCTCTCGCGTAGTGGAAAACGCAGCGTGGCCACGGTGCCGCCGCTGGCGCCAGGGCGGAGCTCGAGCTCGCCGTCGTGCTTCTTCGCGATGGAATACGTGATGCTCAAGCCGAGCCCCGTCCCCTCGCCGATCGGCTTGGTGGTGAAGAACGGATCGAAGATGCGGTCCCGAATATCGTCGGGGATGCCGCAGCCCGTGTCGGCGACGCGGATCACATACTCGCCGCCCTCGGCGCCGGCCGAGATCCGGATCGCCCCCCGCTCGGCGATCGCGTCCGCGGCGTTGGTCAACAGGTTCAAGAGTGCCTGGTTGAGCAGGCCCGGGTAACACAGCACCAGGTCCGGATCGCCGCAGTCCGTGATGACCGCGACGCGGTCGCGGAGTCGATGCTCCAGGATGCGGAGCGTTGCGTCGAGGCTCTCGCGCACGCTCACGACTTTGCGGTCGCCCTCGTCCAGTCGAGAGAAGGTGCGCAAGCGGAGCACCAGATCGCGGATCCGCTCCAGGCCGAGGTGGGCCTCGGCGAGCCGCTCGGCGGCGCGGCGCCATTCGGGCCCGACGTCCTCGATGGGCGCCGCGCCGAGCTTCGCTTCGACGCGGCCCAGGCAACGTTGCACGGTCTGCAGGTGGCTGATGACGAACGCCAGGGGGTTGTTGATTTCGTGGGCCACGCCGGCCACGAGCTGGC
>Ga0315910_10003638_pt1 | contig 13055 bp, 9 predicted proteins | sample EdamamesoilMG_FD_204470 | JGI IMG/M metagenome (GOLD analysis project Ga0315910, IMG submission 204470) | Garden soil microbial communities collected in Santa Monica, California, United States - Edamame soil | ecosystem: Environmental > Terrestrial > Soil > Garden | place: USA: California... | reverse complement strand
GTGTGCCCAGGCGTTGAAAAAATGGCCGTTCCACCCGTCATCGGAATCCGTTCTGGCAACGTTTGCCCCGCAAAACTCGAATCGTCGCTCTGGTGAAATATGCGGGTTAGGTTCTCGGTGGGGCGAGCGTCCCCCCGCGAGCCGGCTCGTCAGTAGCCTCGCCCCACCAACCTGACTCATCGTCAAACTGGGGAAGTAAGCCGCAGGCTCAACGATCGCCGCGAATCTCTTCGTAAAGCCACGCTCGGGCGAAGGACCAGTAGCGCTTGGCGGTCGGAACGGAAATATCAAACACCTCGGCAGCTTCCTCGAACGTCAGGCCAACAAAATAGCGAAGCTTGACCAATTCGGCGCGCTTCGGGTCGAGTTGGGCGAATTTTTCCAGGGCTTCACTCACGGCGAGGATGTGGTCGGCTTCGGAATCGGCCGCGGTTGGACAATCATCAAAATCAACGCGTTGCTGACCTCCGCCGTGGCGCACGCGGAGCTTGCGTCGCGCATTGTCCGTGAGAATCCGCCGCATGGCCTCCGCCGCCGCAGCGAAGAAGTGGTTGCGATTGCGCCACTGTCCGTTTTGTTCGCCACCCAATTTGAGCCAGGCTTCATGGACCAGAGCCGTCGGTTGAAGAGTTTGACCCGGATTTTCGTGGGCCATCTTGTCGGCCGCCAGTCGCCGCAGTTCGGCATACACGAGCGGGAGCAACTGCTCGGTGGTCTGGACTTCGTCCGGCTGCATCGCGTCAACGCTCGGCACTGGCTTGGTCATTGGCGGAGAGCCGCGGCCAGGCTGGCTTTCCCCTTGGGCCGGCGGCCTGGACCACGGTCAGTTTTGTCCTCCACTCGGCGGCCGTTTCGAACCGGGAGGTGGCTTCGAAGAGCTGGACCAGACTTTCGATGGATTCTGTCAAAACTGTGTACCGGTCCCGGATGCCAGACTCGCGCTGCCGCATGCCTTCGTAGCCGGAAATCAGCAACGGCTCGGCTTCAGCGTAATTCCGTTTGCCCATTAAAGTGGCTCCCAACCTCAAACGAGTGAAGAAAGTGTACCAGGCATTGGGGCAGTTGGTTTCGCGCATCGCGACGCACTCCCGGAACAAGGGTTCGGCTTCGGAAAACTTTTGCTGACGGCGCAGCGTGTTGGCCAGGGCACTAATCGCGACGTCCAGGTCGTGTTTATTTTTGCGCCGAATCGTCACGGCCTGACGGAAACAGGCTTCGGCTTCAGGCAAGTTGCCCTTGTCGTGGAATTCAAGACCGCGACTGTAAATCGAATCGTCGTCAGAGGAATCCTGCCTGGTCGACCACCCGAAAAGCGGTGTATTTGACCAGCCAAAAACCCTGAGAGCCTCGCGGTTGATTTTTTCCGCCTCGCCCTGCTTGCCTTCGAGCGCCAGGACCCCGGAAAGCGAGTTGAGGGTCTGGGCCACCGTGGGATGCTTGTTACCCAGGAGCTGTCTTCGCATCGCCAGAGACTCACGAAACAAGTCCTCGGCATCGGCCAATCTGCCCTGATCCTGAACGATGACTCCGAGTTGGGCCAGCGACTTGGCAATCAGCGGGTCTTTCTTGCCAAGGGAATTCGTCGCCAAAGTCAGTCCGCCGCTCGCGACTTGTTCGGCCTCAGCCAGCTTGCCCTGCCGCCAGAGGTGATGGGCGAGGTCAAAGTGAGATTCCGCCAGATCCGCAGGCTGGCCAGCCGGATCGCTCTGACGCAAAGCCAGCGCGCTTCGAGCCATAAGCTCCGCGTTCTGGTAGTCACCGAGAGCGGCATAAATATTTCCAATCGTGTTTTTGAGGTGCGCCTCGACCGGCGGCTGGTTGGTAAGATCGCGAGAAACTTGCCCGACCGTTTGGCTGAGGACCTCCTGTAGCAGCGTGGTATCCCGTTCCTGGGCTGACTTCGGGTCAATGCCCCGGAGCATGTCTTCGAGAACGCGCGCAATCTGAGCGCTCTTGGCGGCCTCCGTATTGGCGCGCTGGCGGGCTTGCCGTTCTTTGACGAGCGACCAGGTCACGATTCCCAGACCGAAGAAGAGTGTGAGTATCACGGCCGCAGTCGCAGCGAACCCAACCTTGTGACGTCGGACAGTTTTCTGAAACTCATACAGCCGGCTGCGCGGACGAGCCGTGACCGGTTCATTGCCGAGATGCCGCTGGATGTCCATCAGCAACGCGTTGGCCGTCTCGTAGCGGCGGGCGCGATCTTTCTCTAGGCACTTCAACACGATCCAATCCAAGTCGCCGCGCACTAAGTTAATGAGCTTGGGCGCCTCGAGCCCTTGATGGCGGGCGGTGGCCGTCAATTGATCAGCGCTGAGCGTGCTGAGCAAGGTGGAGGGGCGCGCGGGTTCTTTTTCCCGCAACGTCCGGCGCATTTCATCCAACCCAGCCTGAAGGAGTTCACTGGGATCAAAAGGAGTCTTGCCCGTGAGCAATTCGTAGAGCAGCACGCCGAGCGTGTAGATGTCGCTGCGGGTATCAATGTCCACGCTGGTGAGTTCAGCCTGCTCGGGGCTCATGTAGGCCGGCGTACCCATGAACTGGTGGAACGCGGTGAAAATGGTCTTATCCGTGAGCCGCTCGCCGGACGTGGCTTTGGCGATGCCGAAGTCAATGACCTTGGGCACGGCCACGCCATCGTTCACGGTCACGAGTATGTTCGAAGGTTTGAGATCGCGGTGGATGATGCCCTTCTGATGCGCGTGTTGCACGGCCTGGCAGACTTGGACGAACAGTTCCAGCCGCTTCCGAGTCGGGAGTTTTTTCTCATTGCAATAGTCGGTGATGCGAAGTCCCCGAACCAGTTCCATGACAAAAAAAGGCCGGCCCGTGGCCGTCGCACCCGCGTCATACACCTTGGCGATGTTCGGATGGTCCATGAGTGCCAGGGCCTGGCGTTCCGCCTCGAACCGCGCGATGACCTGGCGCGTATCCATCCCGAGCTTGATGACCTTCAGGGCCACCTTGCGCCGAATCGGTTCCTCCTGTGCGGCCATAAACACCATGCCGCAACCACCTTCGCCAATTTGTTCCAGCAGCTTGTAACGGCCGATGCGGTCACCCGGCTGCTCGATGGTCGGGCGAGACGGCAGGAGCTTTGAGGGAGTGGGCGGGAGAAACTCTGTCGGCTTCTCTGCGGCGTGAAGCAGCGCCTGGATTCGTTGCAGCAATTCCTCATTATCCGCAGTCGCGTGCGCGAGAAAAGCTTCGCGCTCCCCGGACGGAAGTTCCAGGGCCGCTTCGAAAATCTCGACCTCGCGTTCGTGCGGATAGGCCATTAACTAAATGCTATCAGGTTCACCTTATAAAGCGACATTTCGTGGGAAAAGGGATCAACCGCTCTTGATTTGTCGGTTAATGGCAAAGACACAGCCATTGAGGAACTGAGAATGAGAAAGCGGCGTAGCCCACGACTTCAACCGACCTTGAGTTGGCCAGTTTCAACCGCACGCAGCACGCCAGCGTCATTTCAGGTACTCGGCCAGCCATGTGAACACGGTCTGGTGCCAGAGTTCGCTATTCTGCGGTTTCGATACCCAATGGCCCTCGTCCGGGAAGTAGAGGAACTTCGAAGGAATCCCCTTCCGCTGCAGCGTAGTAAAGAGGTTCATGCCTTCGTTGACTGGCACCCGGAAATCGAGTTCACCATGTACCACCAGCGTGGGCGTTTTGAAATTGCCGGCGAACCGGTGCGGCGAGTGTTTGTCGAAATCGGGCGTCTCCCAAGGAATGCCGTGATCCCATTCGTCGAACCAGAGTTCTTCGGTCGCGCCGTACATGCTCCAGAAGTTGTAAACACCGCAGTGCGTCACCAGACAACGAAATTTATCCAGGTGGCCTTGGAACCAATTCATCATGTAGCCGCCGTAGGACGCACCCGCAGCGGCCATACGGTTCGTGTCCACGTACGGTTGCCTTTCCAGGTACGCCATGCCGTTGGTGAGGTCCTCGAAGACCTTGCCGCCCCAGTCGCGACTAATCTCGTCCACGAATTTCTGCCCGAAACCAGTGCTCCCGCGCGGATTCGGCAGGGCGACGACATAGCCTTGCGCGGCCCAGAGTTGCGGGTTCCAGCGATACGACCACGAATCCATCCACGCGCCTTGCGGGCCACCATGAACCAGGAAGACCAGCGGATATTTCCGGGCTGGATCAAATCCCGGCGGCTTGAGAATCCACATCTGCACGGGAGTTCCTTGCGCGCCGGTGAACGACACCGATTCGGGTTTCGTGAAATCCAGTTGCGCGAACAATTCGTCATTGACGCGGCTGATCGCCCGCATCTCGCGGCCTTCGCCATCGCTCGTGTAAACTTCATTGGGCCGGGACAGCGACTGGCGGGTGAAGGCCAGCACCTGTCCGTCGCGCGAGACACTCAACTCGCCATTCACGGCGCCTTCCACCAATTTCTTGACTGCACCACCCGACACGCTCACCGACCAGATTGGTTTGGCGCCCTTTTCCTCCGCCTCCAGGTAAACCGTCCGGCTGTCGCCCGACCACACAAAGCTCTCCACCGAGGAATCCAGTTGTTCCGTGAGGCTGCGCGTCCGGCCAGTGGCGCGCTCGTAGAGCCTCAGTTGCCACCGATCCGCTTCGAAGCCGGCTCGTTGTTGTGCGCGGTAAGCGATGTATCTGCCATCGGGCGAGTAGCGCGGGAATCCGTCCGCCGCCGGATTGGCGGTCGTGATTTCCTTGCGGTCGCCGCTGGTGAGGTTGACGACCACGATGTTGTGGTCCGTCTTCCAGGCTTCCTCCCGCGCCGGTAGCGGCGTCGCCGTGTAAGCGAGTTCATTCCCGTCCGGGGAAAAGCCGAAGTCGTCACTGGCCGAAAACGTGCTGGAGGTGGGGACTGCATCGCGGTCACCCGGAGTCATGTCGCGAGGTTCACCGCCAGCGGCCGGCACCACGAACAAGTGTTGCCGTTTGCCGTCCACCCAACTGTCCCAATGGCGATACAGGAGTTGCGTGAAGACGCGCGCCTTAACTTTGCTCTTCTCGCGTTCCTCCTGCCGCTTGCGGTTGAGTGCGTCGCTCTCGCTGAAGGGTTTGTCCGAGAACTCCGGGAACACGGCCGACACAAACGCGATGCGCTTCCCGTCTGCTGACCAGACCGGCTGGGTCGCTTCCGTTGATATGAACGTCAACTGTCCCGCCTCGCCGCCGTCCACCAGAATGGTGTAAAGTTGGAAGGAGCCGCCGCGATTCGATTCGAAGACGATGTGCTTCCCATCCGGCGACCAGCGCGGATGGCGGTCATGCTTCGGGCTGCTTGTCAACTGGCGCGGGCCTTTCCCGTCCGGGGACACCAGCCAAACGTCGCTGTTGAGCGAGTTCTCAGCCTTGTCCACCACGGTGACCACATAGGCGACCCATCTGCCGTCCGGAGACACTTGCGCATCGCTGACCCGTTTCGTGCGGAACAGATCCTCCAACTCCATGGGCCGGGCGGCTTGCGACGAAGCGAGCCTGAGAAACAAAACCAATGCCAAACAGATAAATTGTCGGTTCATAGGATGCAGGGGCGCACTGTGAAGCGGATCGCACCAGCTTTCAATGCAGGAAATTATCGTCCGCTCGGCGCTTTTCGCCTGCCGATACATCTCGACGAAGAAGTCGCCGCCTGCAGCTAGAACGCATCGGCGTGAAGCTGACCAGGCTCACCAAGAAACAAGCCGATTATCTCGGCGTGCCACCCGAAGGACCATAGAAGCCGGAGCACTACCGCTACTCGTATCGCTACTCTATCAACGTGACGGTGAAATCAATCGCACCAAGTTCTCAGCGCAAGTCCGTTAGACCGCGTGCCAGGGCGGTAAATCGTGCGGCATCATCCGCCATTCACTGCCGGTACGCGCCAGCCAGCGCAGTCCGTTGAAAAGTTCGCGCAAGGAGTGTTCGCGCTGTGAGGCGTCCTCTTTCATCTACGTCAGGTACGGCACGTAGAAGTTCCATTCCTCATCGGTCACATCGCTCGGGGAAGTCCTGAGCGCCTGCCGAGTTCGGATGCCGGCTTGAGGGAATCGAAAAGACCCATGTTTTGACAATGCCCCTGAATCGGGGGTTTGCGTCCATGCTGCATAGCAAGCGGCCAATCCCTTGAGGCTTGGAACTTCCTTGGCGCTTGGTGCTTGGTTTTTGGAGCTTGTCCCATTACTTTCCGCCCCGCCTCCGTGAGGTGCTTATGGACGAACTCTTAAAACTTTTGCAGGTCAACGCGCTCGAATCGCGCGAAAATCTGGCCCGCCTGCTCAACCTGACTGTGGTCGAGGTGGACCAGCGCATCGCTGAATACGAAAAGCGCGGTGTCATTCGCGGCTATCAAGCCGTATTGAACGAGGATCAACTCGACCTCAACAAGGTCACTGCGGTCATCGAAGTGAAGGTCACGCCCTCGCGCGAAGGCGGGTTCAATCCCATCGCCGAACGCATCAGCCGTTTCCCGGAAGTCCGCTCCGCCTATCTGATGAGCGGCGCGCATGACTTGTTGCTGTTCGTCGAAGGACGAAATCTGCGCGAAGTCGCGGCCTTTGTGAGCGAACGACTGTCGCCTTTGGAAGGCGTGCTCTCGACCTCCACCCATTTCATGTTGAAAACCTACAAGCGCCTCGGCGTCTTGATGCACCAGGAAACCACCGATGAGCGGCTCTCTGTCACTCCGTAATCGCATCAACACCGTCGTGCGCGACATCCCGCGCTCGGGCATTCGCGACTTCTTCGACATCGTCTCCACGATGAAGGACGTGATCAGTCTCGGCATTGGCGAGCCGGATTTTGACACGCCGTGGCATGTGCGGGAATCCACCGTGTTCGCGCTCGAACGCGGCGCGACGCATTACACCAGCAACCTCGGCTATCTCGAATTGCGCAAGGCGCTTTCGAAATACGTCAGCCAGAATTTCGGCGCGGAATACAATCCTGAGAGCGAAATCCTCGTCACCGTCGGCGTCAGCGAGGCGCTCGATCTCGCGTTGCGAGCGTTGATCAATCCGGGCGAGGAAGTCCTCTATCACGAACCGTGCTACGTCTCGTATCGCGCCACGATTCTCTTCGCCGGCGGCGTTCCGCTGGCCGTGGAAACGAAGGCTGAAAATGGTTTTCGCCTCACGCGCGCCATGCTGGAGGCGAAATGCACACCCAAGACGAAAGTCTTGATGCTGAACTTCCCGAACAATCCCACCGGCGCGATCATGAGCCGGCAGGATTTAGAAGACATCGCAGCCTTCGCTCGCGAACGCGATCTCATCGTCATTACGGACGAGATTTATGCCGAACTGACCTACGACACGCCGCACACCAGCATCGTGAGTCTGGCCGGACTGAAGGATCGCACGATCTTCTTGCACGGGTTCTCCAAGGCGTGGGCCATGACCGGTTTCCGGCTCGGCTACGCGTGCGGCCCGGCGGAACTCATCGAAGCGATGATGAAGGTTCATCAATACACCATGCTCTGCGCTTCGTCGCTCGCACAGAAGGCCGCCATCGAAGCGTTGACCCGACCCGACATTGACGTGGGCGAAATGGTGGCCGAGTACCGCCGCCGCCGGAACTACATAGCCAGCGCGTTTGCGGAAATGGGTTTGGAATGTCACCGCCCGCTGGGTGCGTTCTATGCGTTCCCCAGCGTGGCGAAGTTCAAGCTACCCGCGAAAGACTTCGCGATGAAACTGTTGCACGAGGAAAAAGTCGCCGTCGTCCCGGGCACGGCCTTTGGAGAATGTGGCGAAGGATTCGTCCGCTGTGCCTACGCCACCAACCTCGACAACATCAAGGAAGCGATGGTGCGGCTGAAGCGGTTCATCGGGAAGCTGTGATCGGAGCGCCGGTCTCCGACCCGGCGTGTTTCAGAAAGTTGTCCGACCGAGTCAAATCGAGCATTCCAGCAAACCTTTGCGTCATCCGGCCCGACTGGAAAGACCAGGTCAGAGGAATGTTGGTCAGTGGAATAGAAAGCAAAACATTCCCCTACCGAGTCGCCGCTACGCCATTCCCCGCGCCGTGGCGGCTTTGCGCCTTTGCGTTGAATTCCGCGTCCCCCGAAAGCGGTGCTAAAGACACGCGCAGTCCAGACGCTTCGCGACTACCGGGCGTTTTCGAACCTCGCAAAGCGTCTGGACTGCGGCGCGTTCACCGCCGCTTTTCCATTGCATTGAATAATGTGTCACGACCTCCCTCATCCCGCCCTTCTCCCCAAGGAGAATCTTTCGCCGGCTCACTCGAAAACCTGTGACTGGATTTGCCGGATGGCCGTCCGCAAAACGAGAGACGGACAAACGCTGTTCCTTCTCCCCGGGGGAGAAGGTCAGGATGAGGGCGAATGTTTCAACGATTCTCGCATTGAAGCGGCCCTCGAACGCGCACTGCGATGGCGGCAGATTCTTCAAACGCGTCGCTGGACGATTTGCCCGTCGTCGGCAGTTGGCAAGTTGACCAAGAGTGATAGAGGAAAATCTCAAAACAATTGCGCGAAAGCTCCTTCCCAAAAAACTGCGATGGTGTTTAACTGCCGTCACCAATCCACACGCACAATGGTTTTTCGCAGCATTGCTACTGCCGGCGGAAGAGGCGCGAGACGTTTCCATCGCGCGACTCCAATCGTTCGCTATTTCCGCTGGCTTCCTGGTTTTACGCTCATCGAACTGCTAGTCGTCATCGCCATCATCGCCATTCTCGCTGCCATGTTGTTGCCGGCCTTGGCGAGGGCCAAGGTGAAGGCGGATCGCACGTCCTGCCTGAATAACCTGCGACAGATCGGTCTGTACCTCCAGTTGTACACCGACGACAACCGCGATGTCTTTCCCGCACACCGCAATCAAAACGAAGGCGACAATCCGACCACAGCGCTGACCAATTGGTGGGGCACGGCCATCATTGGCTATGTAAAAAATCAGACCAACCTGTTCCGTTGCCCGGGCATCAAAGGCCGGTTGAATGATCCGAGCTTGAGTTGGGATTGGGCATTTGATGCCCACCGCGTCGGCTACGGTTACAACGGCTGGTTTCTGGGCCGGCATCCTTATCCGTCCGCAACCTTGACGGTGGCCGGTTTCACGTTTCGCTCGCCCGCCCAGTTCAAACGCACCTCGGTGATCTCGCATTCGGACGCGCTGACGGTCGGAGACGCCAGGCCGACGAACACTGGTCAGTGGAGCAGCAGCCTGTGGTGGCCCGCCGCCTGCATGAACCCGCAGTATAGCGGTGGCGGTTACGAAGGGATCGAACAAAGGCGTCATCGGCAGACCGGCGTGATGAGCTTCAGCGATGGCCACTCCGAAGCGAGGAAGGACCAACAGATCAATCCATCCCGGGATCCCTATTCGGGCAGCGCGCTGGCATTGGTGAACTCCAGGTATTGGGACCCGTTGAAGACCGCAGGTGAACGTTAGTCAGGCGAGAAACCGGCTTTGCGCCAGGGGCGACCCTTTCTCAGAACCCCGCCGCAATCGCGTCCACCTCAATCTCGAACAACAGATCGTCGCGGCAGATCTCGCAGCAGGTGTTCACGACGGGCATGGCTAACAGGTTATTCGCTTTCAACCAACCTTGGAACAGCGGCAGGTCCGCGCCCGACTTGAAGTAGGCCGTCGCCCGTGAGACATCGCCAAAACCCAGTCCGCGCGAATCCAGAATCGCTCCCACCACTTGCATGGTCAGTTCGATCTGTTTTCGCACGTCGCCAACGTGGACGGTCATACCGCCGGGTTCGATGCTCGCCGTGCCTGACACCAGCAATTGCCGATAACCGCTCGAGTTGATTTCCACCGCCCGGCTGAATGCACTGCCGTACGAAGTCGCGGCACATTGACGCGGCGAAGACACAAAATGAACCGTGTTGACGGAGTCTTGATGCGGCTTCACCGCCCAAGCCGCCGCCGTCAGCGCCGCACCCGCCGGATTCCGACCGCGCACGCCCGTGCTGGCCGGCACACTGCCCGGGCGCAACTCACATTGCTCAAAGAATCGGTTCCGGACGCGATTAAATTCTCCATACCAGTTCAGGATGTCATCCAGATAGAACCAGGTGCGAGCAACGTTCTTCATCGTCATGTCGGCGTGCGCCAGACAGCTCTGGAGTTGCTGAAAAGTTTCCTGCGCCTGCTCGGTTGCGGGCGCTTTCGGATTGGTCAGACCCAGACCGGAAAGCGCGCAGTGGGTCGCGGTGGTATCGCGCCAGATCCGGGCGGAGGTTTGGGTGCCGAACGTAACCGAGTGCACGTCCGCGCCGGAAATCGCGTGCAACTGAATTCCCGAAAGCGCCGCTCCATCGCAGCCCATTCCTTCGATCCAAGTCAGCGGTAGATCAAGCGTATCAAAAGCCTGCCGTAACGCCGCCAAGGTTGGTTTGCTAGCGTCCACGGAGCCGAAGGCAATCAGCCGGACCACGGTTGCTTCGAGAGGATTGAGGGCTTCAGCCAGCCGCCGGACCATCGCCGCGGGCGATTCGGAGGGGCGAGGGGTGATGGTCAAATGAAACTCTGAAACTGGTGAGGCTTCGACCGCCACGAGGTCCATCCCGTCGCCGCGTTTGCGCCAGATGCGTGCGCTTTGCGCACTGGTTTGAGTCGTAACTGCGCGGCTCGATTTCCCCGAAGCTTCCATCGGCATGTTTATTCCCTTTCCGCTTAAGCGCCGGTGTTTCCCTGATCCGGCGGCTGCCCAAACTCCATATTCATGCCATTAGAGGATAAAAGTTGGCGGCCGGTTACAGAATATTCTACTAATATGTAACCGGACGCCAAAAGCTGGCGTCGGTATAGGTGTTGCCTTTTCCCGGGTGGAATTGGCCGAAGGGAAAGCTTATGGGGTCGTCGCGGGAAACTTCGCCTTGGCGAGCACGGTTGGGAATCACGCCGCTCATCGCCCGAGCATTGGTTGTTGCCCTGAGCCTCATCGGAATTGGCGCCCTCGCCCAGACCAGCGCATCTCCTTTTGAATCTCCGGTCGCACCCACGGCGGCCACCCGGATTGACGAACTGGTTCTGGGCAAACTTAACAAGCTCAAGATTTCTCCGGCAAACCTGTGTTCCGACGCCGTGTTCGTACGGCGAGCTCATCTCGACGTGATCGGCCTTTTGCCGACGACGCAGGAAGCGAGTGATTTCATCTTCAGCACGAATGCAAATAAACGCCGCGCACTCATCGAGCGCCTGCTGGAACGCGAGGAGTTCGCCGATTACTGGGCGATGAAATGGAGCGACCTGCTCCGCGTGAAAGCCGAGTTCCCCATCAACCTCTGGCCCAACGCCGCGCAGGCTTATCACCGCTGGATTCACACCGCCATTCGCGACAACAAGCCGTACGACCAGTTTGCGCGCGAACTCCTGACCAGCAGTGGCAGCAATTTCCGCGTGCCGCCCGTGAACTTTTATCGCGCCATGCAGAACCGCGAACCGGAGGGCATCGCGCAAACGGTGGCGCTGACCTTCATGGGCGTGCGCGCGGAAAAGTGGCCGGTGGAAAAACTGGCCGGCATGTCGGCGTTCTTTGCCAAGGTCGGGGCGAAGTCCACGTCTGAGTGGAAGGAGGAAATCATCTACTTTGATCCGGCAAGCACCAACGTCGTTGCGCACGCGGCGGTTTTCCCAAACGGCAAAGCGGCCAAGTCGTCCCCGGACCAGGACCCGCGCGAGGTTTTTGCCGACTGGCTGATTGACTCCAAGAACCCGTGGTTCACCCGCAACATTGCCAACCGCGTCTGGTCCTGGCTGCTGGGACGCGGAATCATTCACGAACCGGACGACATTCGCGCCGACAATCCGCCGAGCAATCCCGAACTGCTCGCCTATCTTGAACACGAGTTGGTCGCGTCGAAGTATGACCTGAAACAGCTCTACCGACTCATCCTCAACTCGCAGACCTATCAACTTGCCTGCCTTCCGCACAGCGAAACGCCGGAGGCGGCAGCCAACTTCGCCAGTTACCCGCTGCGCCGCCTCGAAGCGGAGGTGCTGATTGATTCGCTCAATCGTCTCACTGGCACAACGGAGAAATACACGAGCGCCATTCCCGAGCCATTCACGTTCGTGCCCGACGACGTCCGTGCCGTGGAGTTGCCGGACGGCAGCATCAGCAGTTCTTTCCTCGAATTGTTCGGACGCGCCGGCCGCGACACGGGCCTGGAGTCCGAGCGCAACAACCGGTCCACCGCCGCGCAGCGTTTGCATCTGCTCAATTCCAGCCACGTGCAGCGCAAGATCGAGCAGAGCCGGGTGGTGCAAACGCTCACGCAGTCGAAGAGCCAGCCAGCCGAAATCATCAACGGTCTTTACCTTGCCGTGCTGTCGCGCTTCCCGACCGAAGCGGAACGCCAGATCGTGACCGCGCAATTCCAAGTCAAAGGCTACAAGAATCGCGAAGCCGCCGTGGATCTGACGTGGGCGTTGTTTAACAGCGTAGAGTTCCTTTACCGACATTAAAATCCAACCCGAGGCCACAGTGAAAAACCGACCAACCGCGAATCATTTTAGTTCCGGAATCTCCCGTCGCGAAGCAATCCGCTTGGGACTCGGCAGCGCGGCGGGTTTGCTGCTCGCGGACAGATTCGCCCTGCCGGCCTTCGCCGCACCACGCAAAGCCACCGCCAAATCCGTGATCCAAATCTGGATGTGGGGCGGGCCGTGTCATCTCGACACGTTCGATCCCAAGCCGGAAGCCGGCAACGATTATACCGGCGCGTTCATGAGTCCGATTGCTACGAACGTGGACGGCATCCGCGTTTGCGAGTTGTTGCCGTTACTCGCCAAGCAGGCCGACAAGTATTCACTGATCCGCAGCATGAGCCACGGCAACAACGGACACGAAACCGCCAGTTACATTGTCCAGACGGGCCGCGCTTCGGGCGGGCGAGATGTCTTCCCCGGCGTGGGCGCCGTGGTGTCCCTGTTCAAAGGCTACGAAGCAGGCTACAAAGGACTGTTGCCGCCCTACGTCGTGCTGACGGAATTACAGGGACGTTTTTCCGAAGCGGGTTTTCTCGGCGCGCGGCACAAACCATTCGCCACCGGCGGTGATCCCGGCGCACCGCGGTTCGTCGTGGAGGGCGTCATTGCGCCCGG
>Ga0315910_10003637_pt1 | contig 13063 bp, 11 predicted proteins | sample EdamamesoilMG_FD_204470 | JGI IMG/M metagenome (GOLD analysis project Ga0315910, IMG submission 204470) | Garden soil microbial communities collected in Santa Monica, California, United States - Edamame soil | ecosystem: Environmental > Terrestrial > Soil > Garden | place: USA: California... | reverse complement strand
GAGTCGATAACAATGCTCGAATCGAACGCCACCCTCGTGGATCGGCTGAATGCTCGGTCCGCAGCCCAGCGGCAGGCCGACGAGCTGCAGGCCCGCGAGCGGTAGCAGCCCGCACAGCACGCAAGGCCTCCACCAACGCGAGCTTTTGCCTGGCAATTTTCCGCCTAGGCGCTCAGCCATCGTTTTGGCTATCGTTTCGCCAGCCACAGCCTTGCAGCGTGCCGAGTTTTGCGGATGGGGGCAAGCGTTCGGCGAGCCGACGTGACAGACAGGCCCGCGAAGGCCCGACGTGAGCGCCGCTGCTACGGAATCGTGCTATCCCGTGAGAGTGTTCACGGGCCTGGTAGAAGCCATGGGAACGCTGCGCCGCCGCAGCAACACGCGCACTGGGGCAGAGCTCACCCTCGAGCACGCGTTCGGGGAGCTCACGCTCGGCGAATCCATCTCGGTGAACGGTGTGTGCCTGACGGTCACGGCGTTCGACCGAACGAGCTTTCAGGTGGAGGCATCCGAAGAAACCCTCCGGGTCACTTCCCTCGCCAACCTGCAGCCAGGCGCCAAGCTCAACTTGGAGCGCGCCCTGCGTCTGGGTGACCGGCTAGGTGGACATATCGTGAGCGGGCACGTCGACGGCATCGCGGTGGTCCGCGCGCTGCGGCCCATCGGTGACTCGGTGCGTGTCACGCTGGCGCCGCCCGCAGAGCTGCGTCTGTACCTGGCGCCCAAGGGCTCGGCCACGCTCGACGGCGTTTCGCTCACGATCAACGAGGTCGATCACGACGGCTTCCAGGTAATGTTGATTCCCCACACGCGCGCGGTCACCACGCTCGGCGCGCTCACGGTCGGCAGCAACGTCAATCTCGAGGTCGACGTGCTCGCCCGCTACGTGTGCCACTACTTGAGTGTCGGGGGTGCAGCGTCCATTGGGGGCGCCGCGCCGCCCAAGCCGAGCAGACTGGAAGAGTTGCTCAAACCATCCACATGACGTGCCATCCACAGGACGTGAGGATCCCGTGATCACAGAACCTCCACCGAGTCGACCGTTGGACATTACCCCACAGCATTTAGAGAACATACAGCGCGCCATCGACGACCTCCGGCAAGGCAAGATGGTCATCCTCGTCGACGACGAAGATCGCGAGAACGAAGGTGATCTGTGCTTGGCCGCCGATCGCGTCTCGAACGAAGCCATCAACTTCATGGCCACGCACGGCCGCGGCCTGATCTGCGTCACCCTGACGCCGCAGCAGATCGCTCGCCTCGAGCTCCCGATGATGCGTCTGCCCGGCCGCAGTGAACCCGCGCTCGGCACGGCCTTCACCGTCAGCGTCGAGGCCAAGCACGGCGTCACGACCGGCATCAGCGCCGCGGATCGGGCGACCACGATTCGGGCCGTCGCGAATCCACACGCGCGCCCCGAAGACGTCGTGGTCCCGGGTCACGTCTTTCCGCTGCAAGCCAAAGAGGGCGGCGTGCTCGTGCGCGCGGGCCAGACCGAAGGCTCGGTCGACTTGGCGCGCCTCGCCGGGCTGAGCCCCGCGGGCGTCATCTGCGAAATCATCAACGACGACGGATCGATGGCGCGCATGCCCGACCTCGAGCGTTTCGCTCGTGTCCACGATCTGCGCATCGTGACCATTGCCGACCTGATCTCGTACCGGCTGCAAACCGAGGTGCTGGTGCGGCGGCTCGAGCTCGCCGAGATCTGCCTCGATCAGACGCGTACGTTCTGGCAGGCCATCGTCTTCGAAGCCCCGCTGCAAGAGCGCCAGATCTTGGCCCTGGTCAAAGGTGACCCCACCCGATCGAGTCCGGCTTTGTGCCGCATGCATGCGGGCTCGACGCTGGCCGATACCTTCAGCTCCACCTTCAGCGAAGGCGGCCGGAACCTCGACGAGGCCATCCTGCAAATCGAACGGGCCGGCGCGGGCGTCATCGTTTACCTACCGCCGCGCGGTGACCTGGTCGGCGAACTCAAGCACATCAGCCGGGCCGCCTTGGGGCCTCCCGAGTCGGCCGCTCACGTGCGACCGCACGGCGGCACGCTGCGCGAGTACGGCCTCGGCGCTCAGGTGCTGCGCGAGCTCGGACTGCACGAGATTCGGCTGCTCACCTCGAACCCCAGGAAGATCGCCGGCATCAACGGTTACGGCCTCAAAGTGGTCGAGAGCGTCCCGCTGTCGGAACACGGCGAGAGCTGAGTTCGCCGCGGCGCGCGGTCGAGTCGGTTGTGGCTCTACTCCAGCTTCGAGTAAGCTCGCGGTCCCATGAGCCAACGGTCGCAGATCCAAACACTAGAGGGTAACTTCAGCATCGCCGACGGCACGCGTTTCGCGATCGTCGCGAGCCGCTTCAATTCGTTCATCGTCGAGCACCTGGTCGAAGGCGCGATCGATGCGCTGCTCCGTCATGGCGCCAAGCCCGAGCACCTGCAGGTCATCAAGGTACCGGGCTCGTGGGAGATCCCGCTCACCTGCCAGCAGATCGCTCGCCGCGGCGACGTCGCCGCCATCATCGCCTTGGGCGCGGTCATCCGGGGCTCCACCCCGCACTTCGACTACGTCTGCTCCCAAGCCGCCAAGGGCATCTCGCAGGTTTCGCTCGACACGGGGCTGCCCATCGCCTTCGGCGTGCTCACCACCGACACCATCGAGCAAGCCGTCGAGCGCGCCGGTACCAAGGCGGGCAACAAGGGCTACGACGCTGCCATGGTCGCGATCGAAATGGTGTCCCTCGGCCGCGTGATCACTGGTTGAACCGCAGGGGGCACAGCGCCCGAGGTACGACATCGTACCGGCGCCACCCACGCGCGCTTCCTGCAAGCTTCGCACAGACTTCGCGCCTCTTCTGCTAAACTGCGACTCGGAGTGTGCCCGGGACGATGACGCTCGATGAAGCACGGGTGCTGCTCGGTGTCGACGCAAGCACGAGCGCCGACGAGGTGCGGCGGGCCTACCTCAGGCTCGTGAAGCAGCATCGTCCCGAGCAGGATCCGACGGGATTCCAGCGCGTGCGTGAGGCCTACGACCTCGTGCGGCAGCTACAATCATTTCAGGTCGACCAGGTGATACCGCGCGCGTTGGTGGTCGAGAGCTCCGACGCGGACGTGGCCCCCGTGATCGCGGTTGACCCGGGCGAAGCCGTGCCCCGGCTGAGCGTCGACGACCTAGAGGAGTCTTACGGACTTGCGGATGCGCTGGAGGCTGGCGATACACGCGGCGCTATCCGAATCTGGCGTGCTGCTGTGCGAGCTCGCCCCGACAGTGCCGAAGCGCGCCAACGCTTGGTCGAAGCGTACACCGAGGCCGGTGACGACGAGCGCGCAGCGCGCGCTCTGTTGCGAGGGTATCGACGCGGTTTCGACGGGTTTGCGGCCGCGCTGTTGAGCCAAGCGCCCGCGCACGCCCCCGCCGAACTCTTCGAACGCGCGCAGCAAGACGGCGGGCTCGCGTTCGCCGCGGCCGCGGGTCGCCTGAAGCAAGGTGATCCTGACGCTGCGCTGCCGTACATCGCCATGGGTATCAGGTCAGAGTTCGGCAACAGCTTTCAAACGGCGAGTCTCGTCATCGCGGCGCTCGGTCAGCTCGGAAAGCGCGGCGACGTGGTGCGGTTTCGCGAGCTGGCTGAGCTGTTCGCGACCCATGCGAAGGAGAACCAGCTCGTGCTTTGGGGTCCGTACGCGGCGCAGTGGCTCGTGCTCCGGGAGCTGAGCCTGGTGGCGGACCAGCTGCCCGCGTTCGTGTTCAAGTCGCTCGCAGGCGCCGTTTTCGAAACAGACGCAGCGAGTTTGGCAGACGACCTAAGTCTGTTCGCGGAAGCGAATCCAGAAGAGGCGAAGCGGGCAGAACGGGCGTTGAAGGAGCACGCGCCGCGCTTGCATGCCGCGTATGGTCCGCTGTTCGCGCCCGCTCCGCGCTTTCGCAAGGGTTGGAGTTTCGGCTGGATGCCCGTGATGCCAGTGATCATGCTCCTCTCCCTCTTGGCGCGCCTCTTCGTTGGTTCGGGAGGGACTACCGAGTACGTTGAAGTACCACGTCCAGTCCCCTCCACCACTTGGGCGCCCTCCTTCGTCGTCGCCCCCGGGCAGTACGATGAGAAGAAGGTGGAGCAGGCGGTCGGTGAGCTCTATTCATTGGCCAGAGAGCGCGGACAGTCGAAGCTTCAGGACAGTCTGTCCGCCGCCAATCGAGCGTTCGCTGGTGATTGCAGGCGCTTGGCGCGCGAAATAGCTACAGTTGTCGAGGCGACGCAAAACAACGATGCCATGCTTCCCCACGCAAGGACCCTCTGGGTCGAGTTCGCACGCGCCTGCCCGGCGCAGGTGACAATGGTCGACGCGCCATGAACCGAAGTAACGCGCCCATTCTAGGCATCGACCTGGGAACGACGTTCAGCTTGGCAGCAATCCTGCAGAACGGCGCGCCCGTCGTGCTGCCCAACGGGCTCGGGGAGCTTTTGACTCCAAGCGTCGTATCCGTGCAAGACGACGGCACCGTGCTGGTCGGGGCACCAGCGCTCGCGCGGGCGCAGCTTTACCCGCGGCAAAGCGCGCGTTGGTTCAAACGCGACATGGGAACGACTAGGGAATACGAGCTTGGCGGGAAGGTGTTTCGTCCCGAGCAACTCTCGGCGCTGATTCTCGCGGAGGTGAAGCGCGGGGCGGAGCAAGCTCTCGGCTATGCCGTGCGCGAGGCGGTGGTGACGGTCCCAGCCTACTTCGGCGAACTGCAGCGACGCGCCACGCGAGATGCTTGCGAAATAGCGGGCCTCGTCGTCGAGCGCATCATCAACGAGCCCACCGCGGCTGCTCTCGCCTACGGCTTGTCGGCGGTGAACCAGGAGCTGAGGGCAGTGGTGCTGGACCTGGGTGGAGGCACCTTCGACGTGACGGTGCTCGAGATCATCGAAGGCGTCATCGAGATCCAAGCCTCGGCCGGGGACAGCCGACTCGGCGGAGAAGACTTCTCGGACGCGTTGACGGCAGAGGTCCAAAGTCGCATCGCGCGGGAGCACGGGTTGGAACTCGAAGAGGGCGGCTCCGAGCATGCTCGACTGCGAGAGGCCTGCGATGGGGCAAAGCGCCGCCTCTCTAGCGCGGAGGTCGCTAGGGTCGCTCTACCGAACTTGCGTGACGCGCGCGGCCGCAGCGCAAACATCGAGGTCGAGCTCCGGCGCGGGGAGGCCGACGCGCTCTTCGCGCCGTTGTTGGCGCGCATCGAGAAGCCCATCCGGCGTGCGCTGCAGGACGCGCGGCTCGCACCGGACCGGGTGGACGCGGTGCTCCTCGTCGGCGGAGCGACGCGCATGCAGTGCGTCGTGGAGCTTGCGAGCAAGCTGTTCGGGCGCCTACCCCTGCGACACTTGCCTGCCGATGAGGCGGTGGCGCTGGGTGCTGCGGTGCAGGCAGCACTGAAGGCCGGCGACCGCGCTGTGGATGAGCTGGTCGTGACCGATGTCGCTCCATTTTCACTGGGTGTGGCCACGGGACAAACGCTCGCGGGGCGCGTGGTGGGTGGGCTCTTCTCGCCCATCATCGATCGCGGCACGGTGTTGCCTGCCAGCCGCGTCGAAACCTTCAGTACTCTGGTCGATGGTCAGCGCGAGATACAGGTCGAAGTTTATCAAGGTGAGCACTCGCTATGCTCCGATAACCAGCACCTCGGATCCTACTCGGTCAAGGGTATCCCGGCGGCACCTGCCGGGAAGCAAGCCATCGACGTCCGCTTCACCTACGACTTGAACGGGATCTTGGAGGTCGACACTACCATCGTCGCTACCAAAACCACGAAGAGCTTGCTGCTCGATCGATCGACGGGCGGCATGTCTGGGAGCGACATCAAGCGCGCCCGCGAACAGATGCAACATCTCAAGTTTCATCCGCGCGATGCCTTGCCGAACGTGACTGCTATCGCACGCGCCGAAGCGGTGCTCGTGAACCTGGTGGGACTCGAACGCGCAACGTTGCTGGAGTGTCTTCATGCATTTCGAGTCGCTCTCGAAAGCCAGGACCCAGGGCAAGCTCAGTTGCTCCGAGAAGTCCTGGTCGCGCGCACCGCGGCGTTGCGCCGGGGAGACCAATCCTGATGCGCCTGGGCTAGAACTGCATTCCCGCAAGCACGATGCCTCGCGCCGCCAGGCCGAGCTCGAGGTCCTCGTCGCCGGTGACGCTTTGCTGCACCTGGAGCAGGTGGGCTTCGAGGTTCGCTTCGAGGCCGAGGTACGAGCGATCGGAGACTCCAACGGCGCCGCCGAGCACGATGAGCCCGAGCGGCGAGAGCGACAGGCGCGCTGGCGCGTTGCCGGCGGTGTCGAAGACTTGACTCACCAGCGTGGTGCCGAGCCCGAGCCCGGCGTAGACGCTCCAGGCTTGCCAGTCCCAAGTGTGAGTCGCCGCTAGGCTCAGACCGAATTCGTTGGTGCGCGCCGCCAGGTCGTCGTTTTCGAACGTGCTGGTGCAGCCGCTCAAGCGGGCGGTGAAGCTCACCTCTTCGAGGTCGAGGCGATAACCGAGCATGGCCCCGACGCAGGGGGTCTCGGCGTTCGGTAGCACCGACCGCACCGCGAAGCCGAGCTGGGGGCTGTGCGCATAGCTGCGCTCGTGGCCGCCCTTTCGGACCAGTTTCGCGTACGCCACCTTCGTTAGCCGCGCAGGTTCGATGGTGACGGATTGTCCGGCGCGCAGGCGTACGCCGCCCTCGAGCAAATGGTCTTCGCCGCGGCCGCGCAAGAAATAGTCCCCGGGGCGCACGCTCAAGCTGCGGGCGATATCGGTGGCGCCCACTTCACCCACGACGCGACCGCTCGAGTCGTTCTCCAGCACCAAGTACGATAGGCCGCTCGGGAAGCGCAGCTCGGCGCGCTCGTTCCCGGCTTCCGAAAGGCGCGTCAGCACCAGCGCGCCCTGCCCTTTTACCTCGTAGCGAAACGTGGGGTGCTGCGCCCCGGCGTAAGTCTCACTCGTGGCTTTGAGCGTCGCGTCGTACGCATGCCCGTAGGCCTCCTCGAGCACGATCTGACCGTCTCGGTTCTTGTCCGCCGCGCCCATCAGGCCCGACACGAGCGCATGGGTGAAGAAGGAGCCCTGAAGCTCGTCGGATTCTTGCGCATCTTCGTCTTCGGAGCTCGCCGTCAGAAACGCCACGCCTTCGCCCAGTAGCCGGCTTCCTGGTAGATCGAACGGAGCGACGACGCTACCGCCTTTTACCCGCGTGAGCGTACCCGAGCGACACGCATCGACGACCAGCAGGCGCACCTTCGCGGACGAGCCGCGCACGAGCTCGCCCAGGCGCGTGAACTCTAGCCGGCTCGGGCCGAGCCGCAGCGCGCGGCGATCGGCATGCCCGGAGTAGTAGACGAAGAGCAGCGCGTCCGTTCCGGCCTTGGCCTGTGCGGCGGCGATGCGTTCGTTCATTGACTCGAGCGAGCGTTCGACCGTCGTGGCATCTTCGCCGCGCAACAGCAGAATGTCGGCGGGCTGGTAGCCACCGAGATCGCGCAGCACGCGCGACATCTTCTCGGCGTCGGACTCAGCGTAGCGTAGCTCGATGTCTTCTGTCCCGCCCGAGTTGTTGCCGATGATCACGGCGAAGCGCTTGACGTCCGCGAATGCCGGGGCGGCGCCGAGCCAGCACACCAAAGCTGCGCAAAGGACGAGCCAACGGTTCACGGCATCGCTTCTTTGACGATGGTCACTTCGTCGACGCTGCAGTGGGGCAGCGGTGGGAGCTTACCCTGGCGCTGCAACGCCGCGCGCAGCGGCTCGAGTTCGAAAGGAGCTTCGCAAAAGACACCCCAGATCTGCTCCTTGCCGAGCGTTTCGTCGAGCAGCACGGCACTGTCGACAGCCTGGTCGCGCACGGCTTTCACGCTCGTGCTCTGTTCCCCGCGTGGGTAGTACGTCGACACGACCCGCGCGGCGTCGAGGCTCAAAATCGCGACGTGCTGCGGCTTGTTGCTGGTGAGCGTGAACCTGAGCTGGTCGCCAGGATGCACCACCTGCTCATCGCCGCCACGGCGTACCTCAGTGCCGTGCTTGACGAAGAACCCGATGTGCGAGCTGCCCTTCGTTCGCACGTTTCCCCGCTGCTCCGCCGTGTCGCCGTCGCGCGGCGCATCCGTGGCTGGACGCAGCACGAGCAACAGCACCGCCGCCGCCGCCAACGCGACGCCGCCGGAAGCCCATCCGAGCCATTGGTTTCGCTTCGGGCGGAGCGACACCACCTTGCTCACGGGGCGCTCCTGCCGCAGCTCGAGGCGCGGGAACTGCTCCAGGAACGCCGCGCTTTCAGCCTCGAGCGCGTCGTGCCGCTGTTGGCAGCGCGCGCAGGTCTCGAGGTGTGCCTCGTAGCGTTCGATACTGTCCCGCTCGAGCTCGCCAGCGCGCCATTCGTCGAAAGCCAGATCGGAGATGCAGCCCTCGGGGAGCTCCTTGCGCAGTTCCATCAACATGGCTCTGCCTCCTCTTGCTTTTGGCCCCACTCGGCGAGACGTGTGAGCAAGTTCCCGATGTGCCGGCGCGAGCACGACATGATGCGAGCGATTTCTTCGTGCGTCAGGCCGTCGACCAGGTAGTAGATTGCCACCTGCGCGAGCTCGTCGGGCATCGACTGGATGGCGCGATCGAGCATCACGAGCTGCTCTGCATTCAGCTCCCGTGAACTTTCTTCAGGCTGCAGCAGGTGTTCGCGCCGCAGCCGCTCGCGATTGCTGGCGTTGCGCATCCGGTTCAAGCACGCGTGTGTGGTGGCGCTGTACAAGAAGGTCATGACGGAGCTCTTCCCCTGAAACTGCTCGGGCCGTTCCAGCAAAGAGAGAAACACCTCTTGCACGACCTCGTAGGCATCGGCTTCGACACGCAGCAGCTGCCGCGCTCGGCGGAACACGGACGGCCCGTGACTTCGGTACACGGAAGCGAGTTGCCATTCGTCCAACATGACAGGTTCGCCGAAACCATGCCGGAGAGCGGTGCAGTTGTCATCGTAGATCGCTAGCGCTGCCATTCGGAAGTCGACTAGAAGGGATGGAGCTTATCCAGTTCGATGGTGAGGACTTCATCGAGGGGGTGCTGGACCACCCTCGTGGACCGGCACTTCTCGACTGCAGCAAGGTCGAGGGTTAGCGATTCGACATCCGTGTCGATCTGGAGGTAGTCGGTTCCATGCTCGAGGTTATAGTCGGCCACGGCGGCCTCCATCGCGGCGAACTCGCATTCCTCCGCTTCCAGCCAGCCTTCGAGCGAGTCGGTAGTCTGCAGCAGGTGGTAGCCGCGCTCGAGCGGGCCGTACGCGCTGTCGGGACTGTCCTGGTCGACGTAGAGGATCGCATAGTCTACCGCCACTTTCAGGTCGAAGAAGCTCCGCAGCGACCTGTCGCCGGTGTCGCTCACGATGTTGCAGGTCCTCGTCACGCCGCCGAACGCATCTTTGAAATTTTCGGATTCAGGGCGGTCGCAGCGATACACGTCCATGCTGCAGAAGGGTTCCTCGCCGTCGCAAACGATGATGGTGGAGTAGCAGGTCGTTGAATCACAGCGGTAGGTGGTTTGCGACGGGGCCGGCATGTTGGTAACCGGATCTCCCAAGTGTTCGACCAGTTCGCACTGATCTATGGCGCACGACTGGTACCGGTCGCGACACTGGCCAGTGTCGTCGCAAATACGGTCGGTGCTCGTGCACGCGGTTCCGTCGTCCGTACACTCTCCGGGATAAGTCTCCACCTCTGGGATCAATCGATAGCGTTCGTCGCTGTCGGGCGGGAGCATCAACAAGAGCCCCGACGTGCCCCTGCCGTTGATGCGGTCGTTGGGGGGCATCGGATGCAGCACCTCGTCGGGTGGGGGCTGGGTCACGTCGAAGCGGAACTTGGCGGGGAATTCACCGGTGAGCTCGCCACCGACCAGCGCGAGGAAAACGCCCCTCTCGTCACTGTCAAAGAGACCGAGGTACGGGACAACGTCAGCGTCCAGGTGCCCCTTACGCACTACCACATTGCCCTGCAGGCTAAGCAGCGGCTCGCCCATGTATTCGTCGTCGACCTGCGCATCGCAGCTCAGCAAGCCAGCGAACGCCAGCAGACCGAGCGTCGCACCCAGTTGTCTAGCACCGCGTCGTTTCATGCTCCCGGCTCCGACCGTTGAGACCACTACGTTGGGAACGCAAACTTGCCGTTTGGGCACGGCGGTCAGAAAATCGTCGATTTTGCGCTCCCGAGTTCGATAGTTAGGACCTCGTCGAGGGATTGGTCGACGACCACGACGGACCCTTCGCACTCCGCGTAGGCCGCGGTCCGGAGATCACTGAGTTCTGGCTCCCCACCGAAGGGCCTGTATTCGGTTCCGTGTTCCAGATTGTACGCCGCAATCGCTTTCGTTTCGGCGTCGATCTCACACTTTCGGGTTTCCAGGAACGTCAAGGTCGCACTTTGCGATCGCAGCAGATTGTAGCCGCGCTTGAGTGGCCCGTAGCTGAAGTTGGGGTTGTCCTGTGTGACGTAGGCGACCCTGCAGCTGATCGCTATGGTCTGCAGATCGGCGAAATCCACGAGCGAAGTGTCGCCGCTCTCGCTCTTGACGCTGCAGGTCGTCATGACGCCGGCATCGAAGCCATCGAACTCGCCGTATTCGGCAAAGTCGCAACTGTACACATCCGTGCCGCACTTGCCCTCGGTGTCGCACGCGCTTTCCACAGCACTGCAGCGCTCGGTGTCGCAGCTGTAGTCGCTTTGCGGCAGTCCCACCTTCTCGCTGAGCGTCGCGTCACCCCAGTGTTCGACGAAGTCGCACGCGTGCTCGGTGCACTCTAGCGTGCGCTCGCGACAATGGCCGGCATCGTCGCACTTGGTCTCGATGCGCGTGCAGACTCCGTCAGTGCACTCGACGTCGGTGGGCTTGCTCTCGAGCACGTTGGGCATACGGTTGTCGCTATTCGCCGGCTGCAACAGCAGATACCCGAACGAAAATTCGCTCTCGATGCCAAAATCGGATCGCGCGGGTGCCAGCGCTTCGTCGGGAGGTGGCTGCGTCACATCGAAACGGAAGCGCGCCGGGAATTCACCCCGCACTTCGCCGTCGACCAGCACCACCGAGTTGGCATCGTCAGTAGCTACGTGGAAGCCGAGTCGCGGAACCAGGTTGCGGTCCTGGTGGTGCGCAGTAACCACCACGTTGCCTTGCATGCTAAACAGAGGTTCACCCGTATAGTCGTCGTTGACCTGCGATTCGCAGCCCAGCACGTAGGCGAACGCTAGCAAGCTAGTTCCCGCGTTCAGCCAGTTGTGTGTTCGCCGTGTCATGCTGCCCGTGCACCGGATTCAAAAGGCAGCTGGGGCGCCCAGCTCGATCGTGAGCTCTTCTTCCAGGGGGTGCTCGATCACCCTGTTGGCTGGGCATGCTTGGAACGAAGCGTTTTGCGTCCAGAACACCTCTTGGTCGAGCCCGAGCGGGCTCAGGGTGGTTCCGTGTTCGCTGTTGTACTCGTCCACGGCCGAAGCAATGAACGCAAGGCGGCATTTCTCTGCGTCCAACTCCGCATCGATCGAGCCGAGGTCCGTGATCAGGTTGTAGCCGCGCTCGAGAGGCCCGAAGTTCGACGCGGGGTTGTCACCCGTGACGTAGAACAGCGCATAGTCGCGGGCCGTGCTTTGCATCTGATCGAGCGCCGATAGAGACCGATCGCCGCTTTCGCTCTGAACGCTGCACGCCGTCGCGAGCGGGGCCGCGAATTCGCCGCTGGTTTCGTGCTCCGCGAATTCGCAGCGATACACGTCCGTACGGCACTTGCCGTCCGCGTCGCACGCGCTTTCGAGTTCGTAGCAAATCCCTTGGTCGCAATAGCTGCGGCTCCGCGAGCTGGTCTCGACCCCGACTGTCGAGTCTCCCCACTGTTCCGTCAATTCGCAGGCACGTTGGGTGCATTCCACGACCCGCTCGCGACATCGACCGTCCTCGGCACAAATGCGCTCGAGGTGCGTGCATGTCGCGCCGTCCTCCGTGCATTCCCCCTCGAGCCGCTCGTGGCTCAGATGGATCTCGACAAGCTCGAGTTGGTCCGCCGGTGCCATCACCAGCTGGCCGTAGGCATACTGGGTGATCAAGCCAAGCTGCGGCATCGGCCCGGCGAGCGTGGTGTCGGGTGGAGGCTGGGTGACGTCGAAACGGAACTTGGCGGGAAACTCACCCGTAAGCTCACCACCTATCAAGATTAGGTCGTAGTTCTCGCTGTCGCTGCCGTCGTGGAACGAGAGACGCGGCTCCAGATTGCTGTTCGCCTGCTCTTTGCTCAAGATCACGCTGCCTTGCAGGCTGAACAACGGCTCGCCCGTGTAGTCGTCGTTGACTTGCGACTCGCACCCGAGCGCGGGCACCAGCGCCAGCAACCCCAAATAACCACTTGCCCCCGGGCTGAGCCGCCGTGTCACTGCCGCACCATCAGTACCTTTTGTGTGCACACCCCTTAGGAACGCAACGCCCCGGTTTGGGCACGGCTGCCGAACCGGTGTCGCGACCAGGATTCCGCGCAGATACCGGGTCCGCCAACCCCCACCCCCTGCGTTTTCGCTGGCGCTTGGGCTGCTAGGCCGGCCATTTGCAGCGACGGCCACCGCCGCGTGGCCTGCGCCTTGCCGAGCGCCCAGAATGCTTTCACAGTCTGGCCCCCATGGGCGCCCGTTCCACCGCTCGCGAAGCTGCACTGCAAATGCTTTATGCCCTCGATTCCACGGGGCTCGACGTCGAGCGCGTCATCGCTGACTACTGGAAAGAGGCCCCCGGCGATCCCGAGGGGCGCGAGTACGCAAACCAGCTGGTGCGCGGGGTTGCCGCGAACCTCGAGCGCACCGACGCGTTGATCGAAGCCGCCAGTCAGAACTGGCGTGTCGGACGCATGTCGCGCGTCGACCGCAACGTGCTCCGTATCGGCGCATGGGAGCTGGCCGAACGCTTCGAGGTCCCCCGCGCAGTCATCCTCGACGAAGCCGTCGAGACCGCCAAGCGCTTCGGCAACGAGGACAGCGGCGCCTTCGTCAACGGCGTGCTCGATCGCATCGCCGACGACTGCGGCCGTCAAGA
>Ga0315910_10003636_pt1 | contig 13067 bp, 9 predicted proteins | sample EdamamesoilMG_FD_204470 | JGI IMG/M metagenome (GOLD analysis project Ga0315910, IMG submission 204470) | Garden soil microbial communities collected in Santa Monica, California, United States - Edamame soil | ecosystem: Environmental > Terrestrial > Soil > Garden | place: USA: California... | reverse complement strand
CTTCGTGGACCGCCCGGCTTTCCAGGAGCTGATCATCCAGGACGCGTTCCTGGAGTGGGCGACCGTGCACGGCAACCTGTACGGCACGAGCCGCAGCGAGGTGGAGCGTGCTCGCGGCAGCCGTGCGCTGCTGTTCGACGTGGACTACCAGGGCGCCCGGCAGATCAAGTGCGCCGAGCCGACGGCGGTGAGCGTGTTCATCTTGCCCCCCGACATGGCGACGCTGGAGAAGCGGCTGCGCGGGCGAGCCAGCGAGGACGAGGCCGCCGTGCAGAAGCGGTTCAGCGCGGCCAAGCACGAGATCGCGCACTATGGCTCGTTCGATTACGTGTTGGTGAACGACGACCTCGAGCTCGCCACCCAGCGCTTGATCGCGATCTTTCTCGCCGAGGAGTGCCGGCGCCAGCGCGGGGCGCGGCGCGCCGAGCACCTGCTCAACCAAGTGCGCGGCTACGGGGGCACGACGCCGCCGCCCTGACACACCCCCTGGCCGCTCCCGAGCGCGCTGGGGATTGCCGGGCACGAACCAGACGTGTTACCGGGCAGGCCGTGGCGTACGTGCTGGGAGTGGTCGGCGGCAGCGGGATTTACGACTTGCCCGGGCTGACGCGCGTGTCGGTCGAAGCGGTCGAGACCCCCTACGGGGCGCCCAGCGCCGAGATAGTGCGCGGGTGGCTGGGTGATACGGGCCTCTTGTTCTTGCCGCGACACGGCAAGAACCACGCTATTCCACCGCATCAAATCAACTACCGCGCCAACATCTGCGCGCTGAAGAAGCTCGGCGCGACCCACGTCGTCAGCCTGTCGGCGGTCGGTTCCATGCGCGAGGAGATCGCGCCGGGCCACGTGGTGGTCGTCGACCAATTCATCGACCTGACCAAGAAGCGCGTCAGCACCTTCTTCGAAGACGGCGTGGTGGGTCACGTCCCGTTCGCCGATCCGGTGTGCTCGCTCCTGGCAGCGGCCCTGGCAGACGCCAGCGCCCAGGAAGGCGCGCGCGTCCACCAGGGCGGGACCTACGTGTGCATGGAAGGGCCGCAGTTCTCGACGCGCGCCGAGAGCCGGCTGTATCGGCAATGGGGCGTGAGCGTGATCGGGATGACGGCGATGCCGGAGGCCAAGCTCGCGCGCGAAGCCGAGCTGCCGTATGCGACGCTCGCCCTGGCCACGGACTACGATTGCTGGCACGAGGCGGAGGAAGACGTCAGCGTGGACGCGATCCTCGCGGTGCTGAAGCAAAACGCGGACCTGGCCCGCCGCACCGTGGCACGTCTCGCCCGAGCCCTGCCGGATCCGAGCGGGAGCATCGCCAGCGGCGCCACCCGCAGCGCGATCCTGACGACCCGCTCCGCCATCGCCCCAGACGTGCGGGAGCGGCTGGCGTGGCTGCTCGCCTGAGCTGAACGTCGAGGCGCCCGCCGCCACGCGCCCGCCCTCGCTCGCGCCGGCCTGGTTCGGTGCGCTCGACCGGGTGCACCTCGGCAGAACGGCCCGGGATGATTCGGGTCGTGTGCACCGAGGTAACCCGCGTGCCGTGCGCCACTCCCGCGGGACGCGGGTCGGGACTGTAAACCTGCCCGACAACGCGTCCCGGCCCTGCCGCTGCCCCTTGACCGCCCGTCGAATGTGGGGATGATCACCGCAAATGGTTGACCATGAACTCGACGTCGTAGGCGTCGGCAACGCGATCGTCGACGTCCTGTCGCAAGCGAGCGACGAGTTTCTCGCGAAGAACGGGCTGGCCAAGGGCAGCATGACGCTGATCGACGAGGCCCGCGCGGAAGAGCTCTACGCAAACATGGGGCCTGGCCTCGAGGCGTCGGGGGGCTCGGCAGCCAACACCATGGCGGGGATCGCCCACTTCGGCGGCAAGCCCGCCTACATCGGCCGTGTCTGCAACGATCAGCTCGGCGAAATCTTCTCGCACGACATGCGCGCGAGCGGCGTGAGCTTCTCGGTGCCCCCCGTCTCGGGCGGGCCGTCTACCGCGCGCTGCTTGATCCTGGTCACGCCCGACGCGCAGCGCACCATGAACACCTACCTCGGCGCGTGCGTCAACCTCGGCCCCGAGGACATCGACGAGTCGCTCGTGCGCCGCGGCAAGGTGCTCTACCTGGAGGGTTATCTCTGGGACAAGCCGAAGGCCAAGGAGGCGTTCATCAAGGCTGCGCGCATCGCGGCGGCGGCGGGTCGCAAGGTCTCGCTATCGCTCTCGGACAGCTTCTGCGTGTCGCGGCACCGCGAGTCCTTCCGGGAGCTCGTGGCGCACCACGTGGACGTGCTCTTCGCCAACGAGGCAGAGATCAAGGCGCTGTACGAGACCGATTCGTTCGATGAAGCAGCCCGCCGTGCGCGCGCCGACGTCGACCTGGTCGCGCTCACGCGCGGTGCTCTGGGTAGCGTGTTGCTCACGGCCGAAGAGCACGTGGAGATCTCCGCCGAGCGCATCGACAAGGTCATCGACACGACCGGCGCCGGCGATCTGTACGCCGCCGGCGTGTTGTACGGGATCACCCACGGCGAGTCGCTGGCCCGCGCCGGCCGCCGCGGCTCGATCGCCGCGGCCGAGATCATCAGCCACTATGGCGCACGGCCCGAAAGCGATCTGCGCGAGCTGCTCTCGCGGGCAGCGCTCGCCTGAACGGCGTTGGCGCTGAATTTCCAGGGCGTGCTGCGCCTCGTTTGAAGGCGCAGCCGCGCGCGGACGGCGCTCAGGCAGCGAGCGTGTCGCTGGTCGTCTCGGCGGCGACGGACGCCGACGCGGGGCCGAGCCGCTTGGTGCGCTCTTGGGCCACGACCAGGGCGAGCTCTTTCTGGCTGGCCACGCCGAGCTCGACCAGCGCGCGCATGTAGCCGTCGACCATACCGTAAGCACGCCCGATGCGAGCGCCGAGGGCGCCCTTCTGTTGCAGCGTGAACGCATCGTTCAACAAGCTGCGCAAACTCTCGAGCCATGCCTCTCTGGACGGGGTCTTCATCATCGCCTCCTCAGGGTTTTGGAGGTACCTGACCTCGGCGAATCCGGCCAAGTTCGATGTCGCAGAGAGTGGTCGACGCGGAGCCGCCGTGGGTCTCGCGGCGCAGCCTGAACCACGGGCGCGCCTCAACGCGGCGTCGTGGGAGCGTGCGTCCCAGGCTCGAGTGACGGGCGCTGTCCTTGCGCGCGACGGCCCGTCCACGACGCGGCCAGCTCCTCGGCGTAGACCATCAGCCGCTCGAGCTGCCGGGGGCTCACCCGCACCTGGCCGGAGATGCGATCGCCGCGCGCTCGAAATTGGATCTTGTCGATGAACGCGATCGAACGCAGCCCGACCAGCGCCCCCAGGGCGCCCAGGTCCGGGTTGGTCAGCGCGTTCAAGGCCACCGAGAGCGTCTGGGCGTGCTCGGCCGCCGACGCTGCATCCGCGTCCTCGGCCGTGATGTGGATCTGCGCGCCGCCGTCGGCGACGGGCACCACATCCAGCCGGAGCCACTCGATCGACTCGGGTAAGCGAAAGGGCAAGCCCATCAGCGCGCGCCAGGGCGTCTTGACGTGCAACACCACCGCCTCGTCGCCAGCCGGAGCGGGAAAGGCCGTGGGCGGAGCAGCCAGGATCTGGGGTTCGAGCTGCGTCGGCGCGACGACGAGCACGTGCGGAGCCGTCAAGGCGAACAGGCGCTCGGCGCGGTCGGCGTGCGCCCTCGCCACGGGAAACTTCGCGCGCAGCCAGCGGCCCTTGGGGGCGCGCTGCACGAGGCGGTCGACCGCGCCGCGCATGACCTCGCGCGGCACCGAGTGCTCGAGGATGGCCACGACGTCGGCCGAGCGCCGAAACTGCGGACCCACCACGAGCATGCGATCGATGTCGCGCACGGGATCGACCGCTCCCGACTCGAAGAAGCTGCTCCACTGCGGGAAGTTCATGATCAGGCGGCCGATGCGCGGCCCGAGCGGGTGCTGTCGCAGGCGCTCCGTCACCAGCAGCAGGTTCACGTTGGCGTTGGAGTCTACGATCTCCGACGCCATGCCCGTCATCGCGACGGGGTGCCCGATCCCTTCGGTCGCCTCGCCGCGCGCTGCGGGCGCTGGCGTCGGCTTCTCCGGCGGACGCGGCGGCGGCGGCGCGGGCGGCGGGGCCGCCGGCTTCGGCGGGGCGGGTTTTGGCGCCGCCCGTTGCGCCCCCGGGTCGAGCGGCAACAGCTCGGGCGCGGGCGGCGGGGCGAGCGCCGGCGCCGAGGGCCCGTCGAGCGCAGCGAGCTCGGCGTCACTGAGCAGCGTGATCGGGATCGAGCGCAGCTGCTCCGCCTCCAGCTCCTGTGGGGGTGGCGGAGCGAGCAACGAGGTCATCAATCCGAGCAGGCCGGCGAGCGGCGTGAAGGCCAGGTGGAGCACGGCCGAGATCGAGACGGTCCACGCGATCAGCCGCGTGCGAGGCACGCGCACCGAACGCCAGGGGGAGATACCGGGCGGATTGGCCGCACTCACCGCGGCGAACCTCGCCGCATCGCATCTACCGTCCGCAATTGCATCCGTCATGGAGTCCTTACCACGCCGATACGCTCCTCCTCGTATTCCCGTTCCCCGATTGGCCCTGGGGCCGCGGCAGAATGTCTCCTACAGGGTGCGAGCGATCGCATGGCGCCTGCTTGGTCAATCGCCACCGTTATGACTAAGAGAGACGGCGATGCGTTCCGGCCTCGACCCGCGCGGAGGGAGGCTCTACCGAGCGGCGTTGGTGCTCGCGGTCGGCGCGAGCGGGTGCGATCAGGAGCCGCCCCCGAGCACACCGCCCGAGCCACCGAGCGCGCTCGAGCCAGCGCCGCCTCCACCCGAGGCGTCGGCGCCGGACGCCGGGCTCCCGGCGCCGAGCCTCACGGAGCCCGTGGGGCCCTATGCTGGCCCGTATTTCACGGTGACGACGGGCTCGACCGGCATCTACACGGAGCCCACCGCGGAGCGCTCGCGCAAGATCGGCTACGCGCGCAACGGCGGGCGCGTGCCCGTCCTGCCCGGCGTCGTGCCGGGCGACGGCTGTCGCGCAGGTTGGTATCGCTTGCTCGACGGCGGCTACATCTGCAGCTCCGAGGGCAGCATCGATCCCGCAAACCCGCAGGTCCGGCTCGCCGTGCGGGCGCCCGATCTGAACGCGACGCTGCCCTACCCGTACGCACGCAACGCGCAGAACGGCACGCCCCTGTACACGTCCGTCCCAACGCGCGAGCAAATCGCCGCCTACGAGCCCTGGCTGGAGCCGCCGGATCCGAACCGCGCCCCGGGCGATCCACGCGCGTTGCCGTGGTGGCAGCGCAAGGAGACCGCCCTCTCGGACGTGCGACTCGCCGAGCTGGCGGTCGAATCTGACGGCCTGCTCGGGCGGCGTATGGTCAAGGGGTTCTATGTCGCGGTCGACACCGAGTTCGAGTGGATGGAGCGCACCTGGTACAAGACGACCAAGGGGTTGGTCGCTCCAAAGGATCGCTTCGTCGCCGTCGAGGGCTCGAGCTTTCAGGGCGTGAACCTGGACGCCGAGCGCGGCCTGCCCGTGGCCTGGGTGTACGGCTCGCGCGACACTCGCCCGACGTTTGTCGTGGGCAAGAGCGGCAAGCTCGAGCAAAGCGGGAGCGTGGAGCGCTGGAAACCGCTCCACCTCGTCGGCGAGCCCCGCGAAGCCGATGGCCACAGCTACCTGGAGTCCACCGAGGGCTTCTGGGTGCGCGCCGATCACGTGCGGGTCGCACAAGCGCCGCCGATCCCGCTCGACGTGCAAGCCCACGAGCACTGGATCCACGTGAACCTGCACACGCAGACTCTGGTCGCGCTCGCGGGTGCGACGCCCGTGTACGCGACCCTCGTCTCCAGCGGTCGGGAGTCAGACGACGCAGACAAGGACCACCGCACCCCGCCGGGGCAGTGGAACATTCGAGAGAAACACGTCACGACGACCATGGACGGTGACGGGACCGCGGCAGGAGATCTGCCTTACAGCATCGAGGACGTGCCGTACGTGATGTACTTCCAGGGCTCGTACGCCCTGCACGGCGCCTTCTGGCACCGCAACTACGGCATGCGCATGAGCCACGGCTGTATCAACCTGGCGCCCCTCGACGCGAAGTATCTGTTCTTCTTCACGGGGCCGACGGTGCGTGAGGGGTGGCACGGGGCCTGGGCTAACAACGGCCAAACCGGAAGCCGAATCGTCATCGACGGTCCCGTCCGGGAGCCGACGGCGCGGCGCTAGAACGACGAGCCGGCACGAACCCGCCCTGGCAGGATGCCCCGGAGCGCGGAGCGGTTCGCTGGAGGCCACAGCGCGAGGCCTGGGTCGGCACGCGGGAGCCCGTGGGACCCTGTGAAGCCGTGAAACCCTCCGAGGCCTGGGGCGACGCGGGCCCTCGGCGGCCCGGCAGGACGACGACGGCGGCGCAACCCCGGCATCAACGGTGCCATCAGCGCCCCGAGGGGCTCTCGCCCGGCCCGAAAGGCTTGACTTGCCCAGCCGACAAGACCATCACGAGGGCAAGATGGATCGCTTCTCGGCGCACCTGGATCGTGGCTGGGACCTCGTTCAACACGGGGATTCACAAGGGGCAGAGCTCTCGGCGCGGCGCGCGCTCGAGCTCAACAAACAAGCGCCGGAAGCATACAACCTGCTCGGTTATGCCGCCGCGTTGCGTGGTGATTTCGAGGCGGCCATCCGCCACTACAACCACGCGCTGTCGCTCGACGAGTCGTACTTCGAGGCGTTGCTGAACGCGGCCGAGGTGCTGATCCACCCGCTGGCGGACTACGAGGAAGCCCTCGAAATGTGCGACCGGGCGCTGGAGCTGGCCGAAACGGACGACGAGCTCGTCGACGCGCTGCTGCTCAAGTTCGACGCGCTGCTCGGCGAGGACCGCATGGAGGAGGCCAAGTCTCTGTGCGCTCGCTTCCCCGAGGGCCCGTTCGAGAATCCGAACCACGTGTTCCTGGTCGGCCGCGCGCTGTACGAAGTGGGCGATCTGGAGCGCGCTGCCCCGCTCATCGAACAAGCGGTCAAGGCCACCTCTCAGAACTCCGAGGCCTGGTACTATCTCGGGCTGATGCGCGACGAGCAGGGAGACCGCACGCGCGCCACGCAGGCATTCGTGAAAGCGCGTGCCCTCGATTTGCAGGCGCCGCCGCCGGATTGGTCGCTATCGAGCGAGGCGTTCGAGCACATGGTGCGTCGGGTGATCGACACCCTGGCGCCGCGCCTGCGCCAAACGATCCGGCAGGACGAAATTTATGTCGCTGACATGCCGGGCGTCGAGTTCGTCATCGACGGAGTGGATCCGCGCGCGCTGATCCTCATGGACGATATCAGCCCCGCCGGCCTGACCGCGCCGTCCGCCCGCCTGTTCGTTTATCAGCGCAACCTGGAGCGCCTGGCTGGCGCGCTCGAGTCGGTCGAGGGAGAGCTGAGGTCGGCCCTCGAGCGCGAGCTGACCGCCGTCCTCGACGAGCAGGATCCGGGCGAGCTGACCAACGACAGCCGCAAGCTGTTGAACTGAGCGGCGGTCCCGGGCTCCGCTCGAGCCGCACAGGGACCGGCGGTGTGGGCTGAACCGGCAGCAACGCAGCCCAGGCCGCTCTCGCTCGCGGCCTGGTTGTCGCCCGCTCGACCCCGCTCAGCGCGAGCGCTCGGCCAGCTGCTGGGCGACGGCGCGAAGTAGCGACCGCGCCGGCGAGGCGGGCAACACGTCGAGCTGCTCGATGGCCCGCGTCGTGTACCCCAAGGCGCGCGCGCTGACCTTCTGGCACACGCCCGAGGCGATCACGCTCTGACGCAAGACCGAGACCGCGCTCTGATCACCCGCGCGGATCTTGCGCAGCTGCTCGAGCAACCCAGGCTCGGCCTGGACAGCGAGCACGAGCGGCAACGTCAGCTTGCCTTGACGCAGATCCGCGAACATCGTCTTGCCCGTCTCCTCGCCGGAGTAGTCGAGCAGATCATCGACGAGCTGGAACGCCATTCCGATGCTCTCGCCGAAGTTGCCGAGCACCGTCTGCCAGCGCAGCGAAGCCCCCGCGAGCTCGGCGCCCGCGCTCGTGGCGAATCGAAATAGAGCCGCCGTCTTGTCACGCAAGATGGCCGCGTACACCGATTCGCTGACCTCGAGCTCGGAGCGCCCGCGCAGCTGGACGATCTCGCCCTCGACCAGACGTCGCAGCATCTGCAGCAGCCCCGGCATCAACGCCGGCGCCTCGCGCTGGGCCGTGAGCAATGCGTGCGTGAGCAGCAGATCACCCGCGAGCACGCTGACCGCGTTGCCCCACACCAAACGTGCGGCTTCTCGCCCGCGCCGCTCGGTCCCCTCGTCGATCACGTCGTCGTGCAGCAGGGTCGCCGAGTGGATCAGCTCCACGCACACGGCGAGGTGACGGGCGGCGGGCGGGACCGTGCCGAAGCACGCCCCCGCCAGCAGCAGGGCCATTGGCCGAACCCGTTTGCCGCCCATCTCGACGAGATGACGCGCCGCGTTGACAGCGGGCGCTGGCCCTTGTGCAGCGGTTTCGCGGAGCGCCTGCTCGACCCAGGCAAGATCGTCGCAGAGCAGCGCCTGGGCTTCCGCCAGGCGCGCATCGAGCGACAGGTCCGCCGCGTGAGCGGAAGCGGACCTCACCAGGCTTCCGAGCGCGGCTTCAGTCGTTTGCGTCATGAGGGGATTGTCAGAGGGCCGGAGTCTTAACAGAAAGCGTTTCGCGGTGGTCTCTGGTTTTTGGGGTTTCTGCCATCCACTATCACTTCCTCGTTTGACGGCACCGCGATCATCTGTGCACTACACCACCATGGAATCCAAAGTGTCGGATGACGGGTCAGCCCGACGGGGGCAGCTCGGACGGACACTTGGCGTTGGGGTCTACGCCTTCCTGGTGGCGAGTTTCACGATCATTTGTTCGGTGCAGATCTGTTTGCAGGTCTGGGCGCCGAACGTCGAAGCTGCCCCTTTTGATTGCTCGGCCGGCACGGTGGCGCTGGTCGATGCGGTGGACCTCGCCCGAACAGCCGCCGAAAATGAGCCCGATGAGCACGTGGCGCTCGAAAAGTTTCGCGGCGCCCTCGAGCCCACATGGAAATACCGCCCCGCCCTCACGCGGGCCTGCGCGCAGAGCCGCGAGGCGCTGCGTCACCTCCAAGCCGTCGACCGCCTGCGGTACGCCGAGGAGCACGCCGTACGATATGCGGCCGTGGACCTGGCGCAGCGCCGCCACGAGGTCAAGCGGCTCATCACCAGTCTCCGACAATCCTCACGGCAAGCGCTGTGATCCCCACACGTGATCTCGATACCGTGATCTTCGACGATATGCCTCGGCGACGATCTCGGCCTTTTGGATCCCAGACCATTAGATCTCACAGTAGGCGATCTGCGCCCGCCGCCCCTTTTCTGCCATGGCCATAGCATCAGAAGCCGACACCACCAAAGAAGAGCAAGCGACGTTCGACGTCCTGCCACTCACCACCGAGGTGCGCAGCGCAGTCGCTGATCTCGGTTACGTCCACCCCACCCCCGTGCAGCGGGCGGTGTTCGAGTCCGCCGCGCGCGGCAAAGACCTCGTCGTCCAGGCTCGCACCGGCACCGGCAAGACGGCGGCGTTCGGCTTGCCCCTCGTCGACCGGCTCGTGCGGCGCAAGGTCAAGGCCGTGCAGGCGCTCGTGCTGTGCCCCACGCGAGAGCTGGCGCTGCAAGTCACGCGCGAGCTCGAAGCGCTCGGCAAGAACACCGGTATCGCCGTGCTGCCCGTCTACGGTGGCGCCCCGATGCTGCGCCAGATCGAGGGCCTGAAAGAGGGCGCTCAAATCCTGGTCGGCACGCCGGGCCGTGTGCTCGATCACTTGCGCCGCAAGACGCTCGATCCCTCGAAGATCCGAGTGCTCGTGCTCGACGAGTGCGACGAGATGCTCTCGATGGGCTTCTTGCCTCAAATCTCGGAGATCTGGAACCAGCTCCCCAAGGAGCTGCAGGTCTTGCTGTTCAGCGCCACCGTGCCGCGGCCGGTCCTGCGCGTGGCCGACTCGCGCCTGCGCGAGCCGGAGTTCATCACGCTGAGCGGTGACCAGGTGGGGGCGCTCGAGATCGAGCACTACGTGTACATCAGCCAGGGCGACAAGACGTCCGAGCTGCTCCGCATCCTGCAATCGGAGGCACCAGAGAGCGCGATCGTTTTCTGCAACACGCGCGATGACACGCAGCGCGTCGCCAACGAGCTGAAGCGCGCCGGCTACAACGCGGACTGGTTGAACGCGGACCTGTCTCAGAAAGAGCGCGAGGCCGTGATGGCCGCGACGCGCGAAGGGCGGCTCGCGTTCCTGGTCTGCACCGACGTCGCGGCGCGCGGCATCGACATCTCGCACCTCACGCACGTCATCAACTACGATTTCCCGGAAGCGACCGAGCAGTACGTACACCGCACGGGCCGCACGGGCCGCGCCGGACGCATGGGGACCGCCATCTCGCTGGTGAGCCCGGCATCGATCGGCAACCTGTATTATCTGCGGCTCGAGTACAAGATCCACCCGCTCGAGCGCCAGCTGCCGAGCGATCGCGAGCTGCGCACGCGCTCCGAGACGGACACGGTGCTGCAACTGTCGGGGCGTTTTCCCACGACGGCCCGCGAGGCAGAGCGTTCGCTCGTGCAGCGCTTGCTGACGCACGAGCGCTCTGAAGCCATCATCGCGGGCTTGCTGCGCGAGCACCTCGAGCGCAATGGCCTGCTCACCACGGCCGATGGCAGAGTGCAGCGGCCCGCGCGCACCCCGATCACGGCCAAGGAGCTGGCGGCGGAACGTGCCCGGCGCGGACCGGCTGCCGAGAGCCAGGCGTCTCGGCCACGTCGCGAGCGACCGCCGCGGGACAGCGAAGTCCGCGCAACGGCCGGCGCGAACAACGACGTGGTGGAGAGCAAGAGCAGCCCCGAGCAGAGCGACGCGGGGGAAGCGCGGCCGCCCGAAGCGCTGCGGCGCCGGCGCAAGGAGGTGGTCCGCAGCGAGCCGGCCGAGCTCGAGCCCAGCGAGGCCGAGGGCAGCAGCAGCGAGACCAGCGGCAGCGACAGCGGCCGCAGCGAGGCTCCCCGTGCCGAGGGCACCCGCGTGCGCGAACGACGCGAACGAAGCCGCGACCTGCCCGCCCTGCGCCGCGGACACCGCGGCCCCCGCGGGGCGACGTTCTCGGAAGAGGGCTTCTCCTACGAAGTGCGTGACGTGTCGGCGGGCGACATCGCCGCTCTTGCCGAGGGCGCGCCGTCAGCGAGCGCTTCACCGGCAGTTTCATCCGGGGCCGTGCTCGACATGGCGGCGCCTGCGCCCGAGAGCGCACCCCCCGGCTGGGATGGGCCCGTGGACGAGGCCTTCATCAACGTGGGTCGAGATGACGGCGTTCGCACGAGCGACCTACATCAGGCGCTGACCACAGCAGGGGTCAGCGCGGGTGATACGGCCTACGTGCGCATTCGCCAGCGCCACACGTTCATCGGCGTGCGGCAGGGCCTGCTCGAGCGCGTCGTCGCGGGGTTGAACGGACAGATGATCGCGCAACGACAAGTCGAAGCGCAGCCTGCCCGGCCGCGACAAGCGCGCCGCTGAGAGGCTTGGGGGGCGGGCGGACGCAGCAGCTGTCCGCTCGCGCTGCTGGGCCGCGCCGCGGGCCGCGTACGAGGGCGACCTGGCCATGCCCGGCGCCCATCGAGGACGCGCCGCCGAGCGCATCAGCAGCTGATCACGAGACTCGTCGCCCACGCCATCGTGATGGTGTGCGAACGCGCCCTCCTCCCGCAGAGACGATGTTTAGCACGGGCGGGGCAGGCGCGCACGCCGACAGACTCGCCCCGTCGGCGCGGTGCCACGAGGCATCGCGGCACGTACCATAGGCGCGCGGCAGGAGCCGCGTGCACGCAGCGGGCGCCCGCGTCAAAATGACTGGACCGGACACGATTTTCAGCATGCCCCGACGGACGCGAGCAGGTGAGCGAGCCGATGGCTCGGACGGGTTTCGCCCGGGACGAGGATGTCGCGCCTCACCAGAAAGCGTCGGCGCGGCGGCGGTCTGCGGCTTGACATCTAGATGAGACACGCATCAAACGCTCGGCGTGATCTGAGTTAAGCTCTTGCAACGGGCGCGCACGCCGGTGTCCGCCCACCTCCGCGCGCTCAGGCAGAAATCCCGCCGAAACGCAGGCGCCGGTGGTCTTCGAGGGGTCAACGTCCGAGGCGGATGCACGCGCCGGATGCGCTCCGGATGAACGGCGGACGCGCCGATCACGCGCTACGATCCGGGTGAACGCCGCGTTCGAGACGGGTGAACGGCCGCCGCCGGGGCACGTCGCAACTCGGCTAGAAGTGCAGGAAAGCCGCTGCGGGACGGCCCGATGCGGCGCCCGAGAGGATGACGAAACGGTGCGGCGCGCCACTTGCCAATGCAAACCGTGGACGCTGAAGTTTGCAGCATTCGATTTGCGAGACATACTTTAAAGTTCGTGCCATCGGGCATGCGCGAAAGTTTTTTGGCGTCGAGCGCTTGACGAGACGCGATCGCGCATGCAGCCCTGGGCAGCGTTGAAGGTGAATGTTTGACGGCGGATCGTGCGACGGCTGATTGTTTCTCAAAAACCGTTGCGCGGGTGCAGTCTCAAAGCTACGACAAATACCGATGGCTCGGCCCGTGAACGTCGATCGACTTCAAAGCAACATCGCCTGGGCGGTTGCACATGGCTTGGGCGCGCGCGATCTCATCCCCATGCTCGAGCGGTTGATCGAGCATGCTGCCGTCGGTAGCGATTGCCGCTTGGCCGCCGAACGGCAGCTCGCGGAGCTGATCGTCGAGAAGTCCCCCTGGCGCGCAGCCGTCCTCACGCGTGACGTGCTCGCCCATCAGGATGACGATCGGGCGTGGGCTTTGTACGGCCTGGCGCACACGCTCCTCGGCAACCACCGGGTGGCGCGCAGCGCGTACGTGCGAGCGTTGGCGCGAGCGCCAGGCTGCGCGTCTTACGCGCACAACCTCGGGCATTTGATTGACGTTGCGTTCGAGCAACCGCGCGAAGCGCTGCGTTGGCTGAAGCAGGCCCATGGCGC
>Ga0315910_10003635_pt1 | contig 13074 bp, 9 predicted proteins | sample EdamamesoilMG_FD_204470 | JGI IMG/M metagenome (GOLD analysis project Ga0315910, IMG submission 204470) | Garden soil microbial communities collected in Santa Monica, California, United States - Edamame soil | ecosystem: Environmental > Terrestrial > Soil > Garden | place: USA: California... | reverse complement strand
GACACACACGGCCAGCCGCACCCGAACGCAGCGACGCTGATCCGAGCGCTCCAGCCCCGGTTGATCGTGCACGCCGGCGACATCGGCGAGCTGGAGGCGCTGGAGCCGCTGCGCGCGATCGCGCCCTTGCTCGTCGTGCGCGGCAACATCGACGGCGCCCTGCCGGGTTTTGCCGACTCGCTCGACATCGAGCTCACTGCCGGCGCGGGTTGCCTGGTGAAGCTGTTGTTGATCCACATCGCCGTCTACGGCCCGCGCTTGCGCCCGGAGGTGGCGCGGCTCGCCGCCGAGCACCAGGCTCGCATCGTGTTGTGCGGTCATTCGCACGTGCCGTTCCTCGGCAAGTCGAACGGGATTGTCATGTTCAACCCGGGCTCGATCGGGCCGCGGCGTTTTCAGCTCCCGATCACCTTCGGCGTGCTCTCGCTGCGCTCCAGCGGTATCTCGCTGCGCCACGTCAGCTGCGAGACGGGCGAGACCTGGCTGCCCTGAGGGCGGCGTCGGGACCGTTCCGCCGCTGGCCGCGGCTGTCAGCAGCTGCGCCGGCATGGCGGCTGCACGCCGACGGGCATGTCACTGAGCACCTGCTGGTCAAACGCAACTTTGATCGCGTTTGTTCCCGGAGCAAGGCATCGCCTTGCCGATCGCCTGGGACGAGCTCGATGGCGGCGCGGCGCGGCCCGACCCGGTCGACGTGAAGAGCATCGCGCCGCGCCTCCGTGGCTACCGCGACCCGTGGTCTGGGTTCGACGACGCACGCGCGCCGATCGCCTCCCGCTAACCACACGCGCCGAGTCGCGCGCCGAGCAGCCTCGCGCGAAAATGCCGCCAGCGGCGCGCGACCGCCGCACACGGTGTGAAAGTCACCCCGGCGGCGTGGGGTGAACACGCGCGCTCAGCTTCGATGTATCTGCTGCCGTTCGGGTACGGCGATGGCAGGTACGGCGTTCTGAGCGCGCTCGGGGGGTCTCTACGCGGTGGCGTTCGCCGGCTGTGCCGCCTGCGTGTGTGTCTGACGGCGGCGCTCTCGGTACTGGCGGCCACGCTCACCGTCGGCTCTCTGGACACGCCGGCGTGGCCGGGGCCGCTGAGCGGCAGTGCCAGTGGGCCGCTGAACGGCAGTGCCAGTGGGCCGCTGAACGGCAGGGGGCCCGGACCGGCCGACGCGGACGAGGCCCTGATACGCGCTCAGCCCGTGTGCGTGATCAGCACGCTCGACAGCGCCGGCGAGCTCGGCTCGTCGCTCGTCGTGCGGCATCGCCGCGACGGCGGACGTTTGTGGGTCTCCTACTTCGCCTACTGGTCGAGCGAACGGCCCTGGGGCGACAAACCGTTCCTGGCATCGCTCGCGATCGACGCCTTTTACAGTCACTTTCTTTTCTTCCTGCCCGGGGTGCGCCACGCGCTGTACGGGCCAGGTGACGTCGAAGGTGTGACCGTCGTCTACCGCGAGGTCGAGGGGCGCCTCGAAATCGTCGAAGGGTACGGTGACGACGAGTACCACCAGGCCGTGCACCTCGGTCCCGAGGAGCTCACCGGCAGCGACAAGCACACGCTGCTCTTGACCAGTTGGTGGAGCCACCAGCTCGGTGGGCGCGGCGCCGCTCGGGCTGCTCGAGAGCCGAGCACCTCCCGCCGCTGCTTCGCGGGCGCCTCCCTGGTCCCTCTCACGCCCGAGATCGCGAAGTCTTTTCGACTCGGTAGCGAGGAGAAGCCGCTGCGCGCGCGCTGGGCTTGGCTGTAAGAATCTCACTTTGACGCACGGCGCTCCGCTGCGGGGCACTGCTCAGCTCAACCCGAGCGCGGCTTTGAGCGCGGGCAAGCGCTCGCGGCTGATCGGGATGCGCGTCGCCGCGGCGTCGGCGAGCACGGCGACGTAGCGGCGGTCACCCTCGTGAACGAGCTCGGCCAAGAGCGACAGGTTGATGAAGGCGCTGCGGTGGACGCGGATGAACAGGCTCGGATCGAAGCGGCGAGCGAGCCGCTCCAGCGGGTCGTCTGCGAGGAGCTCTCCGCCGTCCGTCACGATGGCGCTGTAGTGATCGCGAGCGACCAGGGCAAAAGCACGGCTCGGGTCGAACACCAGCAGCTTGGCGCCGCAACGAACGGCCATTCGCCGCGGTGCTGCTGCCGGCCCCAGCTGCGCCAGCAGCGTCGCGAGCTGGGCTGGCAGCGCCGCCTCCGGCTCGGACGTCGTGCCCTGGCGAGCCCGGCGAGCTCGGCCGAGAGCGCTCTCCAGCCGCTCGGCACCGACGGGCTTGACCAGATAGTCGAGCGCGGCCACCTCGAACGCCGCGAGCGCGTGCTCGTCGTAAGCGGTGACGAAGATGATGGCCGGGCTCGTGTCGCGAGCGGCGAGCTCGGACGCGACGGCGAGCCCGTCGAGCTCGGGCATCTGGATGTCGAGCAGCAGCACGTCGGGCGAGCAGGCCGCGAGCTCGGTCAACGTGCTCGCTCCGTCTCCGGCTTCGCCGACCACGGTGACATCTGGCAGCTGGGAGAGCAGGCGGCGCAGCCGCTCGCGCGCGAGCGGCTCGTCGTCGGCGATGAAACAACGCAGCATGGGACAGCTCAGCTCTCGGTGCTGGCGCACGTTAGCACGCCGCGGCGGTTTTCGCTCGCGAGAGGCGCTGCGGCTCGGCGCACGAGGGGCAACCGCAAGCGCGCCAGCGTACCTCCGCCGGGCGCTGCCACGAGCTCGAGCGCCGCTCGCTCCGCATGACGCAAGCGCAGCCGTTGCCGCAGCGTCTCGAGCGCCAGACCCGCTCCGCGGCGGCTCGAAGCCCCCAAGCCGACGCCATCGTCCTCCACCTCGATCGAGAGCGAGCCGCCGCTGCTCTGGACGCGCAACACCAGCCTGCCCCCGCGCGCGCGCCCCGCGAGACCATGTCCGATCGCGTTCTCCACCAGTGGCTGCACGATCAGCACCGGCACCTCGAGCTGGCTTGGATCGAGCTCGGGCGCGATCTCGACGCGGGCGACGAGGCGTTCGGCGAAGCGGACCTGCTCGACGTCGAGATAGGCCCGACAGATGCCGAGCTCCTGCTCGAGCGAGTGGAGCTCGAGCCGCGAGGCTGCCAAGAGGGCCCGATACAGCTCCGCGAGGCGCAACACCGTGCGCTCCGCGGCGGCGGGGTCGCTCGGGATCAATGCGGCCACCGTGTTGAGGGCGTTGAACAGCAGATGCGGATCGAGCTGCGCTCGGAGCGCGGCGAGCTGGGCCTCGAGCTCGAGCCGTTCGGCGCGCTCGGCGCGGCGCTCGGCGGCCAGCGCCGCGGCGCTCGCATCGGAGCGTGTCTGCCAGGCGAAAAATGCGCCGGCGATCAACATGCCGAGGAAGCCGCCGAAGCGGTAGTCCACCGCCGTCGCCGGAGCGCGCTCGCCGAACACGAGCTCGGTCACCCGACTCGCCACGTACAGGCCGAGCGGCATGGCCAGCATGGCCAACGAGAAGTACCAGGCGCGGCCGTGCGCGGCTGGCGCGTGCCCACGCCGCCGCCGAAAGTGGCCCAGCACGAGCGCCAGCACCACGGGCGCGAAGCACACCGACGACGCCACGGCCGCGATCGTCAGCGACAGCAGGAACCGGTAGCCATACGGGGCTTCGCTCAGCCCCAGCACCGCCACGCCGACGAGCAGCGGGTTGTAGACGAGCTGCACCTTGGCGTACTCGCGGGCGAGGCGACGGGCGCTTCCGCCGCCCGCCGGCGCAGCGGTGGCGGCGCTGGGCGAGGTGCTCATGGCTGCGACAGAGTCTGCCAGATCACGCGCACGGGCTTGCCTTTTTCGAGCTCCGTCACCAGCACGCGAACGCGCTGTGGGCCGTCGATCAGGATGGTGCTGGTCGAGCCGTTCCCGGCAGCGTCGAGCTCGTAACTATGGCAAACGCTCGGTTCGAGACACGACCCCTGGCCCTGGCCACGCTCCGACTCGGTGAGGAAGCCGTCCGGTGTGCGGGTGATCAGGGACCGAAATGGCAAGACCTGGCCCGCTCCCGTGGTGACCGTGCCGCGGGTCTCCACGCGCCCGGGGCCCGCCGCCGAGCGGGTGAGCTCGACGCGAAAATCGCCGAGCGGTTTGCCGTCCGCGCCGTGCACGCTGCCGCTGCCGCTCCAGCGGCCGAGGCCATCCAGCACGTCGGCGTGCGCCGCGGGGGTGAAGAGCGCTCCGGCTGCCCAGAGCGAGGCGCCGAACAGGATGCGGTTGGTCGTCGTCATATTTAGCCTTGCCTTGCCGCGAGGGGGTGATGTCCCCGGGCAGGTTTCAGCATGCCGGCTGCTGCCGGGGGGCGCTCGCGGCTCCGCGCGGGCCGCCGGATCTTCCACGCCAACCGGCGCCGGGCGCCACCGAGCCGGAGCTCCCTTGCGAGGACCGGGCGAGGGCGGTAATCCGTGCACGCGACCCATGCCGAATCAATCGCGAGACGTCAGCCCCGGAAGCAAAGAGCGACAGGTGAAGACCGAGCACGGCGAGCTGCTCGACGTGCCCGCGGGCTGGGTGTTGTTGCCGCCCGGGGACGCTGCGCTCAGCCGTCGCGTGAAGAGTGAAGGGCCCGCCTGGTGCGTCAAGGAGAAGAAAGGCCGGAAGATCTTCTCGCGGGGGATCTGGGCACCGCGCGAGCGCATCGAGCGCATCACGCGCGAGCTGGAGCTCGAGCGCGCCAACCCCGCCTACCAGCGCAAGCTCGACTCGGGCCGGCAGCGCAGGGCCGCCGAACAAGTCGTCTACGCCGGCGATTTCGAGGCCGCGGTGCTGGCCTTCTTGAGCTTCCCCGATACGCACCGAGAGCTCGCGCGCGCGCTCGCGCGAGTCATCACCGCCCACGCCGTGCCGGTCGGCAGCGGCACCGTGGCGCGCACCCAGCGCATCCCGATCGAGCGGCGCGCAGAGGCGGCCTGCATCGCCTGGTTGCGGCACCAGACCACCGCCTACGACGACATGCAGATTCCGCGAGTGAAGGGCATGCGCCGCGAGGTGCGGCGTATGCTGGCGCAGCGCTCGCGCGAGCTGCTCGACGGCTATCGCCGTGGTCGAGCCGTCGACGCCACCCGCTGTCCGCTGCGTCGCGCGCTGAACGGCGCGTGACGCCCGGAGCGCGACGTCAATCGATCTCGCTCTCGTCCACCACGAGCTCGAGCTCGTGGCACGCGCGCAAGTAGGACGCGGCGGCCCACGCCTGGAAGCGTTTTCCCATCGGTCTCCCGGTCTCGGCGTGGGCCCACTCGTTGAACTCCCACTCGGAGCGCACGCCGGCGCGGTTGAGCTCGGCGAGGCGCACCAGCTCGCGACAGGCCAGCTCGCGCATGCCCAGACGATGGATGAAGCGCACCCACATCCCGCCGATGTGCGGCCAGATCCCGCCGTTGTGATAGTGCCCGGCCAGGTTCAGCAGGTTGACCGTGAAATACGGGCGCCACTCCGGATCGCCCGTGACGACCGGCGGATACAGGTTCTTGACCGGGAACGGCTGATTGACGCCGACCCCCCACATGAAATCGAACGCCGTCCGGGCCCGCTCGACGTCGATGATGTTGAACAGGAACGCCAGGATGTTGCCCCACACATCGCAGCGCCACGAGAACCCGAACGGCGACACGCGCGCGATCAGGTAACGCGAGTCGCCGAGCGAAAATTGCTGATCAGCGAACGTGGGCGCGGCGAGGCCAGGCTCCACGCGCGTGCGCGGCCAGAACGCCGCCAGGATCTCGCTGCGAGTGCGCTGGCCCGCGCGAAAATACTCCGCGGCGCGTTCGGGCTCGCCGAGCAGCTGGAGCATCTTCCCGTAGCACACCGTGGCCCGATACCAGAGCGTCTCGTCGTACAGCACGTTGTAGCTGTTGCCGAAGAGATCCATCCAGTCACCCGCCTCGGGGATCTCCAGCAGCCCGTCGTTGTTGCTGTCTTGTGCGCCCAGCCACACCATCGCTCGATCGAGCGGCCCCCTGTACCGCTCGAGCAGCTCCAGATCGCCCGTGACATGCACGAAGTTATACAGGGCGATGACCACCCATAACCCGCTGTCGATCGACGCGATGCGACCCACCCCCGAGTAGTCCGGCAGGTTGCTGTCGATGCGCACGTTGGACGGTAGCTGCCCTGCAGGGCTGATCTGATCGAGCAGCGTCGTCAACGTGGCGCGCTGAGCCCCGCGCGTGACCGGATCGTCTAGAAACAGCGACTGGATCAGCGTGATGGATCCATCCCGCGCCCACACGGAGCGGTAGTTCTCGTCCGTGCCCGTCGTGGGATTGTCCTCGAGCGACGCTGCCGAAAAGCCGAGCGGTGTCACGTTGCGCCGCAGCGCATCGAGCGCATGACGGTAACCGTCGCGCACGAGATCGACGTCGGCCTGCGTCAGGGCGCGCAGATCTCCCGGGCGAAACGGCGAAGGAGCGCTCGCGGGCGCGCCGAGGCCCGGCAGCTGCCTCGAGGGCACGGCGCCGATCACGCCGAAATGTCTGAGACCGTCCAGCACGCCTTCGGCGATGATGCCGCTGGCGGTGTAGACGTCTCGCCCGACGGTCGCCTCGAGCAGCTCCGGCTGCGCGTTCTCGACCAGGATCCCGCGCACGCCCCGCAGCAGGAACATGCCGCTGTCGTTGCCGCTGTCGCCCGCGACCAGGATCGCCGCGGGCGGAATCCCCAGGTGCTGGGCCAGCCACGCCAGGGCGCGGCCCTTGCTAGCGTGGCGCGGCAACACGTCCAGGAAGCGCTGCCCCGAATACACGACGGTCGCGTCGAGCCCCGCCCCGCGCAGCTGCGCTTCGATGGTCGCGATGGCTTCGGCCGTGGCCCCGTGCAAGAACCAGCTCGACTTGTAGGGGTGCAGGAAGGCCTCCGGCTGGCGGATGACGCCCGGCTGGGCCTCCAGGACGCGCTCGACGCGCGGCAGATCCCAGCCCGCTCCGAAGCGTTCGACGAAACCCGGAAGATCCGAGCCCGTGCGCGGCCCCGCCGGATCGGAGCCGGGTGCCGCCGCCCAGATCTGCGTGCCGACTCCGCCGATGATGACGTCGGGCCAGGGCAACCCCTCGGACTCGATCAACCCCAGGGTATCGTCGACAAATCGTCCCGAGCTGTAGCAAAGGTACGGGCGACGTCTGGCCGGGATGTCGAGCCACGCATCACGGAACCGCCGCGTCGACTCGGCGTTGCCGACCAGCGTCCCATCCAGGTCGGAGCAGAACAGGCGCACGTCGCTCATCGTCGCACCTCGGTGGGGCGCCAGGGCAGCGCGGGCTCGACGTCGTTCGTCGGCAGCCCGACGGCGACCGGCGCTGACGCCGCCTGCTCGATGGCGCCGATCAGCTGCTGGGCCACCCCCGTCCAGGTAAACAAGCTCCGCGCCGTCTCCGCGCCGTAGCGCGACAAGCGCTCGGCGAGCGGGGCATGTCGCAAGGGCTTGAGGATGGTGATGCCCAGGTCCATCGCGTCGAACGTGTCGGCGAACAACCCGCTGATGCCGAAGCGCAGCGTGCGGAACAGCCCTCCGTGCGTGGTCACGACGGTAGGAGTGCCGCACGCCATGGCCTCGACGGCGGTCATCCCGAACGGCTCGTAGCGGCTCGACAGCACGAACACGTCGGCGGCGCGGTACAGCTCCGCCAGAGCCTCGTCCGGCACGAAGCCCGTGAACGAGACCCGATCCTCCACGCCGAGCTCGCTGGCGAGCGACCGGCACGCGGCGAGGATCTGCGCTTCGGGCGGCTCCAGCCGTTCGCCGCCGATCGCCAGCACCAGCCGCGCGTCGGGCTCGCGCGCCACGACCTCGGCGAAGGCCCGGATCAGCAAATCGTAGCCCTTGTTGCGGGCGATGCGCCCCAGCGACAGGACCACTTTTCCCTCGAACCCCAGGTTTCTCCGCGCCAGCTCGCGGGTGGAGGCACCGACCGGAAAGAAGCGCGTATCGTCATATCCCGGCGGGATCATTCGCAGCTTGCAGCTCGGCACGGCATAGTCGTCGAGCAGCAGGTCCACCTGGTCGGGCGTGGTCGCGACGACCAGGTCGGCTTCACGATACAGCAGCGCCTCGGTGCGGTTGCGTTCGGTGAAATTGTAGGCTTTCTCGAACTGGGCCGCGTCGGCGGGGTAGTCCGTCAGCATCTGCCGCTGCTTCCACAGCCCGAGCGAGTGCGGCGTGTGAATGTGCGGGGCGCCCAGCGCGCGCGCGAGCGCTTGGCCTGCAACCCCACCGTCCCAGTAGTGGCTGTTGATGAAGGCGTACTCATGCCCCTCCGCCGAGATCTGCGCCAGCGCCGCGTCGCACCACTCGTCGAGGGCTTCGTGGAGGTACTCTTTCGGGATGAACTCTGCGCCCCCGCACGGCACGCGCACGACCCGCACTCCCGGCAGGCACTGCTCTTCCGCGGGCTGGGCCTCGAAGCGGCGAGTCCAGATGTCCACCTCGTAGCCGAGCTGTGCGAGCTTCTTCGAGAGCTCGAGCACGTACACCACCTGACCGCCGGTATCGGCCGCGCCCAGCGGCGGCTGAGCGGCGACATAGCCATGCGTCGAGACCATGGCGATGCGTGGCCGCGCCGCTCGGCGCTGCGAGCCCGCGCCGTCGCCCGATGAAGCCCAGCCCGGGTCTCGTGACTTCATCGTTTCACGGGACCTCGACCCGTATGCGGTGCACGGCTCGCTCGCTGGCGCGTCGTGCGGCCCTTTCCATTCCACATTGGCAGCCTCCCTGCGCCGAGGATTGCCTCTCGATCAAACCACCGCAAGCAATTCATCCCGGTCGGGTCGATTGGACGCGCTGGCTCACCGCGGGCGCACCCGGCGCGTGTAGCAGCGCGCATCAGCGTCGCCGGGTCTGGCTCGAACTGACCCAGTGCTGACGTTCGAGCTTGCCGTCGCGAGCGCGCTGGCGCTCGTCTCTCATTCCAGTCTCAAGACGTCCACGGCGCCGTCGACGCCGGCGCCTCCGAGCACGTAGACAGCATCCCCCCGCCAGGCGGCAGCCGCCCCCGAGCGAGGACGCGGCCCGGAAGGCAACACCGACCAGGCATCGGCGCCGACGTCGTACGACCAGACGGGGGCGGCGGCGCTGTTGCCCGCGGCGGCGCCCGTCTCCGCGGCGAGCACGACGGCGCGGCCGCGCGCTGCCGCTGCGGCCGCGAAGCTCACTGGTGCGGGCAACGGGGCGAGCGCAGTCCACTCGTTGCTGCGCGGATCGTAGACCTCGGCGATCGCCAACGCAGCGCCGCCCTCGACCGTCCCGCCGAAGACGAACAGGCGCCCGTCGATGACCGCCGATGCTGCGCCGTGCCGAGCGCTGCTCATCGCAGCGGCCGGCGACCAGGCGTTCGAGCCCGCGCGCATCACCCAGAGCTCGGCATGGGAGGACGTGCCATCGAGGCCTCCCGCGACGTACAAATCGTCGCCGATCGCCTGCGCAACGGCGGCGCCGAGCCCCACCGGCAGCGCAGCGAGCGACGTCCACGTGCTCGTCGCTGGATCGAACGCGATCACCTTGCGGGTCGCGCTCGCGGAGCCCGCCACCAGACCGCCGAGGACGATCAACGCGCCCCGATGCGCCAGGAGCGCCGGGCTGGTGACCGGAGGGAAGGTCTCTGGCAAGACTGGGCCCGCCTGCCAGGCCTCGGTGCCGGGATCGTAGATAAACAGTGTGCGCTCCGCCGAGGTCGCGCCGCTTCCGCCGACGACGTAGAGTTTGCCGCCGAGCGTCGCGGCCGCGGCGTTGGCCAGCCCCACGGGCAGCGGATTGGCGGCGCCCCGTTGCCAGTGCCCGAATGCCAGCTGCAGGTCGGTCGCCGACCCGGCGCTGCCGACCTCGAAGCCGCGGAAGCGATGGGTGAGGGCCGGAAGCTCTGTGGGCCGAGCTCCGGCGCTGGCGAATAGCCCGACCAGACCGCGCGGGTTCGCGTCTCCGTCCATCAGGCCAGCGCGGTCGCGATCGAACCAAGCATCCGGAACGGACTCGAAGGTTGCGAGCGGTTGCTCGGACCCCGTGGCACCGACCGACGCGTAGGCACGGACGACCCGCTCGGACGGCTGTAGCTCGAGGGTGAGGCGCACGGCGTCGACCGGAAGCTGGACGCGCCGCGTGATCGGCACTCCCATCGTGCCGTCCTCTTCCATCAACGCGCGCAACACGGGCCCGTCCACCGAGGAAGCGACGGCGAGCTCTATATAGTTGTCGTCGCTCGCGCCGAACCACAACCCCGCGCGCTCCCCCGCGCCCGCGCCCAGCGCCGGCTCGACGAGGGTCGTCTCCACGCGGGAGCGCGCGCTCGTCAGCACGACGGGGAGGCCCATGGCGCTCGCGTTGTTGCTTACCGCGCCACCCGCCGGGCTGAGCAACAGCTCGCGCGCGGCCGAATCGACCCGGACGCGCGCCGGAAAATACGTCGCAGCGCGAGTGGCGGGCAAAATCGCCGAAAACCCGGTGGGGTGCCCCGCCGCGTCGCTGAGCCCCGACGACGCCGTCGCGAAATCGATCGCGTGGGGTGCCCGAACGGCTGGGCCAATCAGCGCGCGGGGCTCGAGCTCGATACGGGCGTCTGCCGAGCACGCCACGGCAGCGAGCCCGGCGAAGCCGCCGAGCCAGCGGATCCCTCGGCTGCCGAGCAGAGCGAAACGGCCGAGGGCAGTGGGGCGCGTGTTCGCACCGATACGCGCGACAGCGCCGGGTCCGAGTCCCCAGCCGTCGTCTCCGTCGTGGGCCCTGCGAGCGCCCGCCGGAAGACGTCCCTTGCTCACGTAAAGGAACCTAGTGACGGCGGAGATGAGATGCCAGTTGAAAGGAGTGGACGGCGCGGCGGGAAGATCTGAAGGTAGAGCGCGCGTAGAGGAGCGCGCAGGGAGGATCGTGGCGCTCGCCTGCAGTCATCGATCGCTGGGTGAGCTGCGGACGCGCGGCGTCGAAGGCACGTTCCCCAAGCGAGGCAGCACGTCACGGCGAGCGGACGCGCGCACGCGCTGCGAGGCACGGCGCCAGGCACTGGCCAGGCCAACGACGGGACGCAGCGGCGGGAGTCGGTGCCCTCGAGTGTTGCACCGAATGTTTCAGGTCGACGTCCGTGTGATGCCGCGCTGCCCCATGCCTCCTGCGCGCCAAAGCGGCACAAAAACAGGCCTGAAGTGCCGCAGCGAGCGTGCATTTCAGCTGCGACGGAACGTGAGACAGTGGTGGGGTTCCATGCGTGTTTCGAGTAAGAGTCGCGTCGCCCGCCTCCCGGGCACCCCGCCAGCACCTCGCGTCGATTCGTCGTCATGAAAGTCGTTTTCGCGAGCCACACCTTCTTCTCTCCCGTCTTCGTCGTGGGCTCGCATCATCTGGCTCGCGCCACAGCGCGTGCGGGTCACGGCGTGTGGCACGTGAGCTCGGCGTTCAGCGTGCTGCATGCCCCCTTTGCATTGACGCGGCGCGATTACCGCTCTCGTGTCCGGCTCGCCCTGTCCGGGGGGCGCTCCGTGGAGCCGAACCTCTGGGAGAGCGTCCCGCTGACGTTCGCGCCGTGGCCGCTCTTGCGGCGAACGGCCACACCGGAGGCGGGCTATCTGCGCTCGGTGCGCTCGCTCTCGCGGCTGGCGGCGCGGCTCGGCTTCGAACGCCCTGATCTGCTGATGATCGACGAGCCGCGAATGGCGAGCTTGCTCTCGACGTTGACGCCGCGCATCGCCATCTACCGACCCACGGACGTCTATCGGGACCTGAAAGGGGATCCGAGCCTCGACGCCGTCGAGCGTCGCCTGCTCCAGCAGGTGGACGGCGTCGTCGGCACCTCCGGGGTGGTGCTCGATCACGTCGCGGAGCTCGGCGGTGCCGAGCTGCCGTCGCTGTTGCTCGAGAACGGCGTCGACGTCGAGCACTTCGCGGCGCCGCGCCCGGAGCCCGCCGACCTCGCGGGGCTGTCCCATCCGCGTGCCATCTACGTGGGCGCGCTCGATCACCGCTTCGATGCCGCAGCGCTCGCCTTGGCAGCAGAACGCAATCCGGCGGTCAACTTTGTGGTGATCGGTGGCGACGCCGCGGCGCCCTCGGGTCCCGCGGGCAACGTCCACCAGCTCGGGCGCCGCAGCTACGAGGATGTCCCGGCGTATCTGCAGCACAGCGACTTTGCGCTGATGCCCATGGCGCGCGTGCCGGCAAACGAGGGCCGCAGCCCGATGAAGATCTTCGAGTTTGGGGCCGCGGGGCTGCCGGTCGTGGCGTCCACGTCGGCCGAGTTGCGGCGGCGTGCGTTACCGTTTGTCCACCTCGCGGATTCGGCGGAGGAGCTCGCCGCGCTCGCTGGCCAGGTGGCTCGGCGCGAGCGCGGGCAGATCGGCGAGGTAGCGCAACGCAGCGCCGCAGAGCACGCCTGGCCGGGCAAGGCTCGCCGCTTGCTGGACTTCGCCACGTCGCTCGCGCCGCGGCGGCGAGCCTCTGGCGTGGCGGTCTGATGGCGCTGCGCTTGCTGCCGAGCGGCAGGGACTCGCTACCAGGTGCAATCTCGGCTGCAACGTCGGCCGGGCGAGCGCGTGTACGCATGCGGTACGAGGCGCTTCGTCTCATGGTCCGACGTTGCCATGCTACGCAGCCGCGTCATCGTGACTCGCCCGGTGACTGGTGGGTGGCGTTTGCTCGAGTCAACTCGCGCCAGCGGGTCGTAGCCGCGGGCGATGGCGTCGCCGCGGCGGGCCGCAGCCCGCTTTAGCCGGAGGATCACGGCGCTGCCCGGCGGACTGCGGCGCAGGCGCGACGAGGTTGCTACTCCTTTCAATCATCGTGTTTCGCGAGCGCGGCATCCGAGTTGTTCGGTGAAACGTCGACGCACGAGAGCGATAGCGAGAACCCGTTGCTTGCCTCTTGCAGAATGTAGGTTGCTGTGCGATCTGATACTCGGTGATGGGGCTGCATCCAGCCCTAGACACCAACCCATAGTTGGCCGGCAGCCTTCGCCGCCAACGGCCTCTCCTTACGGCTCGGCACGCCATCCTCGGCAGCGCGAGGTGCGGCACGCCGAGCACGGCGGCTCGTCCCCGGACTCTGCGGACGAGCGTGTACACCACTCCATGACTTAGACGCTGGGACACCGTTGCACGCCCGCCCGTGCCGACGGTTCC
>Ga0315910_10003634_pt1 | contig 13074 bp, 11 predicted proteins | sample EdamamesoilMG_FD_204470 | JGI IMG/M metagenome (GOLD analysis project Ga0315910, IMG submission 204470) | Garden soil microbial communities collected in Santa Monica, California, United States - Edamame soil | ecosystem: Environmental > Terrestrial > Soil > Garden | place: USA: California... | reverse complement strand
GCGGTCGAAGGCGCGCACGCCGAACTTGTCGACGAAGGGCCACAGCTCGCGCTGCTCCCCCACCTCGAGCGCGGGCCGCGAGCGGAAGAGCTCCAGGATGGCCGCCTTGACCCAGGCGTTCACGCGCCAGGTGCCGTCGGCCAGGGGCTCGGCCGCGCGCACCGCGCCGCTCTCGAGCGCCGTGAGCAGCTCGTCTCCGCGCAACTCGCCCATGCGCGCGCTACTGTAGCGGGCCATGCCTCCGCGCACGAACTCCGACGAACCGGCCGAGATCCTGCTCCTCGGCGACGTGCGCCTGCGCTGGCCGAGCCATCCGGTGGTCGACGCCCGCGCGCCGCTCACCCGTCTGGCGCTGGCGCGCATGCACGCCACCCTGGCCGCCTTCCGCGCCGAGCACGGCTTCGGGCGCGCGCTGGCGGCGCCGCAGGTCGGCACGCGGCTCCGCCTCGTCTCCTTCGACCTCGGCCAGGGCCCGCGCGCGCTCGTCAACCCGCGCATCACCGCCCGCAGCGAGGCCACGTTCACGCTGTGGGACGACTGCTTCTCCTTCCCGGATCTCCTCGTGCGCGTGCGGCGCGCGCGCTCGATCACGCTCGACTTCGAGGACGCGAGCGGGCGCGCCCAGCGCTGGAGCGACCTCGAGCCGGCCGAGGCGGAGCTCTTCCAGCACGAGCTCGACCACCTGGACGGCATCCTGGCCGTCGACCGCGCCGTGAGCGCGGACGGGATCGTGACCCGCGCCGAGTTCGCGCGCGAGCGCGAGCGCCACGAGGCGCTGGTCGACGGCCCGCGCGGCTGAGAGGCGCGAGCGAGAATGCCTCCTACGGCCGCGCCAGGAGCTCGCGCGCCGTGCGCTCGAGCTCGCCCACCCCGCGCTCGAAGGAGGAGATCTCCATCTTCTCGTGCTCTGTGTGCGCGTCCTCGATCGAGCCCGGACCGTAGAGCAGGCGCGTGCCGAAGCGCGTCAACCAGGGCGCGTCGGTGCCGAAGGCCACCACGGGCGCACCGGCCGCGGCCGCCTCGGGCACGAAGAACTCGACCGGGCCATAGCCCTTCTCCACCGTGAACTCGACCTCGGGCCGGAGCTGCGCGCGGATGCGCGCCTCGATGCGCGCGGGTTCCTCGACCGCGCGCACCATGAGCACGGCGCTGGCCTCGGGCGCGACCACGTTCGAGGCGAGCCCGCCCTGGATCAGGCCGACGTTGAGCGTGCCCGACCCGAAGACCGGGTGCTCGCCCCAGCTCGAGCGCAGGAGCTCGTGCACGACGTGCACGAGCTCGTGCACGGCCGAGGGCCCGAGCGGGCGCGAGCTGTGCGAGGCCACCCCGCGCGCGTGCAGCGTGCCCTTGAAGACGCCCTTGCCGCCGCGGACGAAGCGGTTGTCGGTGGGCTCGCCGATCAGCGTCCAGCGCGGGCGCCAGCGCTCGCTCGTGCGCGCGTTGGCGTGCTTGGCGCCGCCGCTGTCGGTCTCCTCGCCCACCGTGAAGAGGAAGCCGATGCGGCGCTCGCCGCCGGCCAGCAGCCGGCGCGCGGCCTCGATCATGGCCAGGGCCGGGCCCTTGGCGTCGCAGGCGCCGCGCCCGGTGATCACGCCGCCCGCGCGCGCGGGGCCGAAGTAGGGCGGCACCGTGTCGAGGTGCGTGCAGAACACGAGCTCGGGCTCGCCCGCGCGCGCCAGCACGTTGAAGCGGCCGGGCGCGACCTCCTGGCGCTCGACGTCGAAGCCGAGCGCTTGCACGTGGCGCGCCACGGCGTTGCCGTAGTCGCCCTCGTGACCGGTGACCGAGTCGATCGCGATCCAGTCGAGCAGCATGTCGAGCGCGTTGGCCATCCGCGCAGTCTACGGCGAGCGCCTCAGGGCACGATGTCGAAGCCCACGGCGTTCGACTCGAGCATCGGCCCGGCGCCGAAGATGCGCGCGCGCCATTCCAGACGCAGGCCGATCAGCCCCAGCAGGCCGCCCGCGGGCGCGCCGTAGCTCGGCTCTGCGCGCCCGGCCTCGTCGAGCAGGCCCGGCGGCGCCGGGAAGAAGGGCGAGAGGCCCGGCACGACGAAGCGCATTCCGCCCGCGCCCAGGCTCGAGCCGCGCACCTTGCCCGCGCCGGCGAGCTCGCCGAAGAGCCAGTACTTGGCCAGCGGGCGCGTGGGCTCGGACACGACGAAGGGCACCTCGACCGCAGCGGAGGCCGAGACCTGGTCGCGGCCCGCGTGCAGCATGGCCGGCGCGTCGGAGCGCACCTCGAGGAACGGGTAGAGCGTGGCACGCACGAAGTCGTCCTGGGCCGTGATCACCAGGCGGTCGAGCTCGGCCGGCGCGCCGGGCGCCAGCGTGTTCGGGCCGAGCGTGAACTCGTAGCTGCCGTCGCCGAGGTCCTGCACCGGACCCACGGCGGCGAAGGGCGTGCTGCCCTCTGCGCCCGCGACCTCGACCGCCGCTCCGCCGTGGACCAGCGGCACGCCGTCGAGGTCGACCAGGTGCACGCGCACCGTGCGCACCGTGACCCCGTCGGCCGGCAGCGCGTCCACCGCCTCGACCGTGGAGAGGATCCCGTCCGGGCGGCCCATGCGGTTCGTGTGCCAGGTGCCGTAGCGCTCGACCAGCTGGTCGATCGGGTCGGGATCGTTGGGCAGCGCGAAGCCGCCCTTGATGTTCAGGCGCATGTAGTAGTCGCCGTTGGCGCAGCCCTCGCCGGGCACGCAGTTCCCGTCCACGTCACCCACGCGCGCGATCAGGATGCAGCCGCAGTGGGCCGACTTCTCGAAGTTGGCCGGCGGCGCGCCGCAGTCGTTGGGCGCGCCGCTCAGGCACGAGCAGCGCCCGTCGCCGCCGAACTCGCGCGCGCGCACCATGGCGGCCAGGACGCGCTGGCCGAGGTCGCCCGTGCTCTCGCGCAGGGCGGCCTCGCACTGATCGATCACGAGCGCCCCGGCGAGCACGTTGCCCTGGATGGCGTAGACGAGCTCGTCCACGCGCCCGGTCACGCTCTTCTTGGCCTGACCCGCGAAGACGCCGGTGAAGCTCACCGGGTCGTTCTCGAAGTCGACGATGCCGATCTGGCGTTGCTGGAAGCCGCCGTCCATCTGGGCGATGAGGTCGAGCATCTCCTGCGGCGTCGAGCCCGCCAGCAGGCCGTCGCGGATGCGCAACCGGTTCTGGCCGCTGTCGAGCACGGACTGCGTCACGCCGCCGCCCTCGCCCACCACGATCACGGGCACGAGCAGCGTGATGTCGGCGCGCGGGATGCACGTGGCCGTGGCCACGCACACCTCGTGCGTGCGCGTGTTCACGACCACGATCGACCAGGTGGCGCCCAGGGTGCCGGCGAGGAGCGCCAGCGCGCCCAGGGCCAGGGTCGCCGTGCGGAAGGGGCGCAGGCAGGCGGAGAGCGTCATGGCAGGGGCTCCGACCTCGCCCGGCGCGACACTTCGTCGCGGCGCGAGGGCCCGCCCAGTCTACGGCAGGATCTCGATCCCGACCGTGTTCGTGCGCGTCAGCGGCGTGCCATCCAGGATCCAGCCGGTGACTTCCATGCGGCGGCCCGCGAGCGCGCCCAGGGCGCCGGGCGGCGCGTGCAGCACGGACTCGGCGCGGCCGTTCCCGTCCAGCCGGCCGGGTGCGCCCGGGAAGAACGGGCTCTCGGGGATGGGCAGCAGCGCGAAGCCGCCGGGCGTCAGGCGCGGCGCCTCGCCGCGGCGCGAGGCCGCCGGACGCGCGACCAGCCAGTAGCTCGCCCCGGGCGCGAGCGGCTGGTTCACGACCAGGTCGAGCTCGCTCGCCGCCGCGGCCGAGAGCGAGTCCGCGCTCGTGTACAGCGGCGCCGCCAGGCTCTCCACCACGAGGTCGGGGTACAGCCGGGCCGTGACGACGTCGAGCGGATCGAGCGGGTCGACGTCGCTGGCCGTGATCACGAGCCGGTCGCGCCCGAGCGTGCTCCCGGCGCGCAGCGTGAAGGCGTACGTGCCGTCGCCGCGGTCGAGCACGGGTCCGAGCGTGGCGAGCGACGGCCCACCGTCGAGCGTCTCCACCGTCACCTGCGCGCCGCCGTGGCCGAGCGGCACGTCCGCGAGGTCGCGCAGCTCGACCACGACCGTGCGCTCGGTCACGCCGTCGGCCGGCAGCTTCTCGGGCGCGTTCACGCGCGTGAGCACGGCGTCCGGGCGGCCGAGCAGGTTGCGGCGCCAGAGATCGTGCTGCTCGTGCAGCGTGAAGACCGGGTCGGGGTCGAGGTTGCCGCCGATCACGTTCAGGTTCAGGTAGTAGTCGCCGCGCGCGCAGCCGCGGTTGGCGTTGCAGCCGCCGTTCGTGTCGCCCGGGCGCGACACGATCATCACGGCCACGTGCGCGGACTTGGTGAAGCTCGGCGGCGGCGTGCCGCACGAGGTCGGATGCGCGCCGCTGCACGAGCAGCGCCCGTCGCCGCCCATGGCGCGCGCGGCCTCCATGGCGGCCATGATCTTCTGCGCCATGTCGCCCTTCTCGTCGCGGAACACGGCCTCGGCCGCGAGCACGACTCCCTCGCCGGTCAGGAGATTGCCCTGGATGGCGTACAGGTAGTCGCCCACCTGCCCCGTGACGCCGCCGGCCCAGGCCCCGGCCTGGCGGCCGGTGAACGTCACCGGATCGCCGGCGAAGTTCGCGATGCCGTACTGGCGCGTCTGGTGGCCGGCGTCCTGGGCCGCGAGCCGGGCGAGGATCTCGAGCGGCGTCTCCTCGGTGTCGCGGTAGCTGTCGTAGATCAGGCGGCGGTTCTGGCCGCTCGTGTCGACGAAGGACTGCGCCGCGGCGCTGCCCTCGCCCACGAACACGACCGGCACGCCGATGCGCAGGTTGAAGTTCTGCAGGCAGGTGGCCGAGGCCACGCCGACCTCGCGCGTGCGCGTGTTCACGCACACGATCGACCAGGTCGCGCTCGAGGGCGGGGTGAGGAGGACGAGGCCGAGCAGCGGGAGGAGGAGGCGGCGCAGCATGCGCAGAAATGTACCTCTGTCCGGCCGAGCTGGGCGGAAAGAACGGCCCGGACAGGCCGAGCGAGGCCGGGCCGAGGGCCCGGCCTCACTCGGCCGCGGACAGGCTGACCAGCTTGGCGCCGTTGGCCACGGCCTGGCCCTCGCCCACGTGCACGGCCGTCACCTCGCCGTCCACGGGGGCGATGATCTCGTTCTGCATCTTCATCGCCTCGAGGATGAGCAGCGGCTGGTTCGCCTTCACGCGCTCGCCCGGCGCGACGAGCAGCTTCACGACCACGCCCGACATGACGCTCTTGACCTCGCCCGCGCCCTTGGAGCGCGTGCGCTGCGCGTCGTGCGCGGCGCGCTCGCGCTCGTCCTCGATCTCGACGCGGTACAGGTGCCCGGCCACGGTCACCTGCGCCTGGGTGGCGTTGCCCTCGATCGAGACGGCGTAGCTGCGCTGGCCTCCGCCCTCCTCGCCCAGGAACAGCGCCACCTGGCCCAGGCGGTCGACCTCCTCGTAGCGCACGTCGAGCGCCTTCCCGTCGTAGCGCACGCTGAGCTCGCCCAGCACCTCGATCAGCTCCACCTCGTGGGGCGTGCCGTTGACCTCGACGAAGTACTTCACGGCCTGCCTCCGCCGGCGCTGCCCCCGTCGGCCGGCTCGCGCCGCCGCCAGCCGGCGAGCTGGTCCGTGCGGCGCGCGATCCAGCCGCGCCGGTCGCCGGCCCGCCCGGCCAGCGCGCGCCGGTGCGCGTCGTTCCAGCGGTGGATGGCGGCCGCGATCGCGGCCGCGACCACCTCGCCGCCCACGCGCCCCTGGAAGTCGATGCCCTCGAGCAGGTGCGTGTCGAACGCGCCGCTGCGGAAGCGCTCGTCCTCGAGCACGGCCATGGCCGCCGGCGCGCTCGTGCGCACGCCGCCCACGTTGAGCTCGGTCAGCGCGCGCCGCATGCGCTCGATCGCCTCGGCGCGATTGGGCGCCCACACGATCACCTTGGCCAGCATGGGGTCGTAGGCGAGCCCCACCTCCATGCCGCGGTACAGGCCCGAGTCGACGCGCACCCACGGTCCGCCCGGGAAGCGCAGGTTGTGCACCGTGCCGGTGGAGGGCAGGAAGCCGTTGGACGGATCCTCGGCGTTCAGGCGCACCTCGAGGGCGTGCCCGCGGAAGAGCACGTCCTCCTGGCCATAGCCCAGCGGCTCGCCGGCGGCGATGCGCAGCTGCTCGCGCACGAGGTCGAGGCCCGTGACCATCTCGGTCACGGGGTGCTCGACCTGCAGGCGCGTGTTCATCTCGAGGAAGTAGAACTCGGGCTTGCCGCGCGCGTCGGTGTACAGGAACTCGACCGTGCCGGCGTTGACGTAGCCCACCGAGCGCGCGGCGTCGAGCGCGACCTGGCCCATGCGCGCGCGCAGCTCGGCGTCGACCACGGGCGAGGGCGATTCCTCGATCAACTTCTGGTGGCGGCGCTGCACGCTGCACTCGCGCTCGCCCAGGTGCACGCCGTTCCCGTGGCCGTCGAAGAGCACCTGGATCTCGACGTGGCGCGGGCGGTCGAGGTAGCGCTCGAGGTACACGCGCCCGTCGCCGAAGGCCTTCTCGGCCTCGGCCGAGGCGGCGCGGAAGGCCGCTCCCATCTGGCCGGCCTCGCGCACGATGCGGATGCCCTTGCCCCCGCCGCCGGCCGAGGCCTTGAGCGCGATCGGGTACCCGATGCGCTCCGCCTCGCGCACCGCCTGGGCCGGATCGGCCAGGGCCTCGGCGATGCCGGGCACGACCGGCACGCCGGCCTTCTGCATCAGGCGCCGGCTCTCGATCTTGTCGCCCATGGCCAGGATCGCGTGCGGCGGCGGACCGATCCACACGAGCCCGGCGGCCGTGACGCGCTCGGCGAACTCCTCGTTCTCGGACAGGAAGCCGTAGCCGGGGTGCACGGCCTCGGCGCCGGTCGCCTTCGCGGCGGCGACGAGCTTGTCCATGGCGAGGTAGCTCTCGGCCGGCGTCGAGCCGCCCAGGGGCACGGCCACGTTGGCCAGGCGCGCGTGCAGCGAGCCGCGGTCGAGCTCGGAGTACACGGCCACGACCTCGATGCCCATCTCGCGCGCCGTGCGCAGCACGCGCAGCGCGATCTCGCCGCGGTTGGCGATCAGGATGCGTCGGAACATGCGGGGCAGTGGGCGGAGAGCCTAGTCGATTGGGTGGTCGGTTCCAGAGCCGAGCGGCCTCCCGCGGACGGGGACGAGGATTCGAGGCAACCGGACGGGACGAACAGGGTCATGGGTTCATCATGAAGAGACGGCGCGAGAAACCGGCGCACGGCCCCGGAGAGCCACCGCACCTGGCGGCCCCTCGGACACGGGAGTATCTTCCGTCTGGAATGTCCTCTTCGAACCGGATCGAGATGCGACCCGACGTGATGCTGGGCAAGCCCGTCATCCGCGGAACGCGCATTCCAGTGGAGCTGATCCTGCGCCGGATCAGCGAGGGGGCTTCCGAGGGCGACCTGCTGCAGTCCTACCCCACGCTGACGCGCGAGGACGTCCGCGCCGCCGTCGCCTTCGCGGCCGACGAGATCGCGCGGCGCGAGGACCTGGACCTCCCGGAATCGGCCTGAGAGCGAGGCGCCATGCGCTTCCTCGCCGACGAGAGCTGCGACTCTCGGGTCGTGCAGGCCTTGCGCGCCGCGGGGCACGACGTCCTCGCCGTGGTCGAGGCGTCGCCCGGTGCCCCGGACGCGTCGGTGCTCGAGGAGGCCCACCGATCGGGGCGCATTCTCCTGACGGAAGACCGGGACTTCGGGCGCCTGGTCCACGCGGGACATGGACCTCCGGGGCAGGGCGTGCTGCTGCTGCGCTGTCCGGAGCCTTTCCGCGGGCGCCTCGCGCCGAGCGTCGTCATGTCGGTGGCCCGGGCGGGCGAACGCCTGCGAGGCCGTTTCGCGGTGTGGACCCCCGGCCGCCTGCGGTTGCGCTGAGACCAGCGCCGCCATGGTAGGCCACTAGAGCGGGATGTTGCCGTGCTTGCGCGCCGGGCGAGGCTCGAGCTTGGTCTGCAGCAGCTCGATCCAGCGGATGAGGGTCGGGCGCGTGGCGTGGGCCTCGATCACGTCGTCGACGAAGCCGCGCTCGGCCGCCAGGTAGGGGTTGTTGAAGGTCTCCTCGTACTCGGCCGTGCGGCGCTTCTCCTCGGCGGCCGGGTCGCGCGCGGCCTGGATCTCGCGCCGGTGGATGATGCGCGCCGCGCCGGCCGCGCCCATGACGGCGATCTGGGCCGAGGGCCAGGCCAGGTTGAGGTCGGCGCGGATGTGCTTGCTGGCCATGACGTCGTAGGCGCCGCCGTAGGCCTTGCGCGTGATCACGGTCAGCTTGGGCACGGTGGCCTCGGCGTAAGCGTAGAGCAGCTTCGCGCCGTGCAGGATGATGCCGTTGCGCTCCTGGTCCGTGCCGGGCAGGAAGCCGGGCACGTCCTCGAAGGTGACCACCGGGATGTTGAAGGCGTCGCAGAAGCGGATGAAGCGCGCGCCCTTCTTCGAGGCGTCGATGTCGAGGCAGCCGGCCAGGACCGCCGGCTGGTTCCCGACCAGGCCCACCACGTGACCGCCCAGGCGCGCCAGGCCCACGAGGATGTTGCGCGCGTAGCCCGCGTGCACCTCGAGGAACGAGTCGCGGTCGACCACGGCGCGGATGACCTCGCGCATGTCGTAGGGCTTGCTCGGGTCCTCGGGCACGAGCTTGTCGAGGGCCGCGTCCATCCGGTCGGCGGGGTCCTCGCTGGGCACGAAGGGCGGCGTCTCGGCGTTGTTCAGCGGCAGGTAGGAGAGCAGGCGCCGCAGCAGCGCGAGACAGGCGCGGTCGTCGGGGCTGGTGAAGCTCGCCACGCCCGAGCGCGTGGCGTGCACCTCGGCCCCGCCCAGGTCCTCGGAGGTGACCTCCTCGTGCGTGACGGCCTTGACCACGTCCGGCCCGGTGATGTGCAGGTAGCTCGTGCCCTCCACCATGCAGATGAAGTCGGTGATGGCCGGGCTGTACACGGCGCCGCCCGCGCACGGCCCGAGGATGGCCGAGATCTGCGGCACGACGCCCGAGGCCTGCACGTTGCGCCAGAAGATCTCGGCGTAGCCGCCCAGGCTCTTCACGCCCTCCTGGATGCGCGCGCCGCCCGAGTCGTTCAGGCCCAGGATGGGCACGCCCACCTTGAGGGCCTGGTCCATCACCTTGCAGATCTTCTCGGCGTGCGTCTCCGAGAGCGAGCCGCCGAAGACGGTGAAGTCCTGGCTGTACACGTACACCGGGCGCCCGTCGATCAGGCCGTGGCCCGTGACCACGCCGTCGCCCAGCACCTTCTGCTGCTCCATGCCGAAGTCGGTCGAGCGGTGCACGACGAAGCGGTCGACCTCGACGAACGAGCCCTCGTCCAGGAGCAGGTCGATGCGCTCGCGCGCCGTGAGCTTGCCCTTGCGGTGCTGGGCCTCGATGCGCTCCGTGCCGCCGCCGACGAGGGTGAGCTCGCGCATGCGGCGCAGGCGCTGCAGGGGGGTCTCGCTCATTCGCTCCAGTCCTCGTCGTCCTCGGGCATCTCCACCAGCTCGGTCAGCACCCCGCCCGTGGCCGAGGGATGCAGGAAGGCCACGCGCGTGCCGTGCGCGCCCGGGCGCGGCGCCCTGTCGATCAGGCGCAGGCCGGCCCGCTCCAGTGCTTCCAGGGCTCGCTCGACGTCGTCCACGCGGTAGGCGAGATGATGCAGTCCGCCGCCGCGCTTGGCGAGGAAGCCCGAGACGGGCGAGTCGGGCGCGGCCGGCTCGACCAGCTCGATGCGCTGGCGCCCGGCGTGGCAGACGAGCACGTTGACCTTCTGGTCGGGGACGTGCTCGACCTCGCCGTCGGCGGCCAGGCCCAGGACGCCGACGTAGGTCTTGCGTGCCTCGGCCAGGCTGGGGACGACGATGGCGACGTGGTGGAGCTCGCGCACGAGCCCGTGCAGGGTCGGATGCAAGGTCGGATCCCTCAGAAGCCCTCGGGCGGTCGGTAGCGGCCGAAGACGCGCTCGAGGCGCGCGCACAGCTCGCCGATGGTGGCGTAGGCCTCGACCGCGCTCAGGAGCAGCGGCAGCAGGTTCGCGCGTCCGCGCGCGGCCTCCTCGAGCGCGCGCAGCGCGCCCTCGACCTTCGCGCCGTCGCGCTCGGCGCGCGCGCGCCGCAGCGTGGCCAGCACCTCGTCGCGCGCGCGGTCGGAGGGCTTGAAGAGCGCGGGCTCGTCCTCCTCGACCACGTGGCTGTTCACGCCCACGAGCACGCGCTGGCCGCCCTCGATGGCGCGCTGCGCGGCCAGGGCCGAGAGGTGGATCGCGCGCTGCACGAAGCCGGTCTCGATGGCCCGCACCGCGCCACCGGCGCGCTCGACCTCGCGCATGAGCTCCTGCGTGCGCGCCTCGAGCTCGTCGGTCAGGGCCTCGACCAGGGGCGAGCCGCCCAGCGGATCGATCACGTCGGCCACGCCCGACTCGTGCGCGAGGACCTGCTGCGTGCGCAGCGCCAGGCGCGCCGAGGCCTCGCTGGGCAGGGACAGCGCCTCGTCGCGCGAGTTGGTGTGCAGCGACTGCGCGCCACCCAGCACGGCCGCCAGGGCCTGCACGGTCACGCGCACGACGTTGTTGTCGGGCTGCTGCGAGGTCAGCGTCGAGCCGGCCGTCTGCGCGTGGAAGCGCAGCATGCAGCTCTTCGGGTCCTTGGCCCCGAACTCGTCGCGCATGATGCGCGCCCACATGCGCCGCGCGGCGCGGAACTTGGCCACCTCCTCGAACAGGTGGTTGTGGGCGTTGAAGAAGAACGAGAGCCGCGGCGCGAACGAGTCCACGGCCAGGCCGGCCTCGACCGCGGCCTTCACGTAGGTGCGCGCGTTGGAGAGCGTGAAGGCCAGCTCCTGCACCGCGGTCGAGCCGGCCTCGCGGATGTGGTAGCCCGAGATCGAGATCGTGTTCCACTGCGGCACGCGCTCGGCGCAGAAGGCCATCAGGTCGGTGGTCAGGCGCAGGGAGGCCGCCACCGGGAAGCGGTAGTTGCCGCGCGCGGCGTACTCCTTCAGGATGTCGTTCTGCACCGTGCCGCGCAGGGCCCGGGCCGGGACGCCCTGGCGCGCCGCCAGCGCCACGTACATGGCCAGCAGGATGGCCGCCGTGGCGTTGATGGTCATCGAGGTCGAGACCTCGGAGAGCGGGATGCCGGCGAACAGGAGCTCCATGTCCGCCAGGCTGTTGATCGAGACCCCGACCTTGCCGATCTCGGGCTCGGCCAGCGGGTGGTCGGAGTCGTAGCCGATCTGCGTGGGCAGGTCGAAGGCGGTCGAGAGCCCGGTCTGGCCGCTGTCGAGCAGCAGCCGGAAGCGCCGGTTGGTGTCGGAGGCGCTGCCGAAGCCCGCGTACTGGCGCATGGTCCACAGGCGCCCGCGGTACATGGTCGGGTGCACGCCGCGCGTGTAGGGATGGGCGCCGGGGAAGCCGCCGTCGGCCGCGCCGCCGTAGAGCGGCTCGAGCTCCAGGCCCGAGGGGGTGCGGAAGGGCGCCTCGCGCTCGGCCGACTCCGCGGCGGCGCGCGCCCAGACCGAGTCCTTCCAGCGCGCGGCCGGATCGCTCTCGCCTTGTATCCTCTGTGTCATGGGGTTCGATCGCACCGCCGCGCGGGCGCAGGGTCGCGCTCGAAAAGGGCGGGATTCTACGCCCAGACGCGCCCGGCCCCACGCCCCATCCCGGCCCAGCTCGCGTTCCCCTGCTCCGCCACCCCCGGGCACACGCCCGTCCGCCCCATGAACAAGTCCACCGCCACGCTGCTCGCCTTGGCGCTCGTCTCCGCCGGAGTGCTCCTCGCGTGGTTCGCGCTGGAGGGCGGCCCGCGCGGCTCGAAGGTCGCGGACGCGCCGGCGCCGCACGAGGAGGAGCGTGAGGGGAAGCCGCCCGAGGCGCCGGATCTCCGCGCGGCCTCCGAGGTCCCCGCCGCCGCGCCGCTCGACGCCGTCGCGGACGCGCCGGCCCCGCCGGCCGCGGACGAGCGCCGCGCCGTGGCCGAGGAGGCCGGCGACGCCGCCTGGGCCGGGCGCGTGCGCTTGCCCGCGGGCGCGCCCGACGACGCCACGCTGCGCGTGGTCGCGCTGGACAAGTCGCTCGGCCTGTCGAGCGTGTACGGCCAGGACGGCGTCCTCGCCGCGCTCGCCAAGGGCGAGAAGAAGAACATCCTCGTCACGGCGCCGGTCGCGGCCGACGGCGGCTTCGTGCTCACGCCCACGGCGGCGAGTGCCGCCTGGCTCGTGCTCGACGGGCGCTTCCTCTACTCGGCCGAGCCCACGGAGGTCGCGGCCGGGCAGAAGGACGTCGAGCTCGTGGCCGAGCTCGGCGCCTGCGTCACGGGCAGCCTGCAGCCGCCGGAGGGCGTGAGCCGCGCGGAGGCCGAGCTCGAGCTCCTGCCGGATCGCGACGAGGTCGGGGGCGGCGTCCCCCCGCGGGCCACCTTCTTCGGGCGCAAGGCCGCGCTCGACGCCGAGGGGCGCTTCGAGTTCCGCGCCGTGCCGGCCGGCCCGCACCAGATCTCCGCGCACTCGCCCTCCTTCGCGCCCTGGGAGCAGAAGGGCCTCGCCCTCGAGGCCGGCCAGGTGCTCGACGTCGTCATGCGCCCCGGGATCGGCGCCCAGCTGAGCGGACACGTGCAGGACGAGCGCGGCGCCCCGGTGGCGGGCGCGAAGGTCAAGGCGGCCAAGTCCGAGTTCTGGGGCTTCGCCGGGCGCGAGCTGCGCTCGACCGAGAGCGGCGCCGACGGCAGCTTCGCGCTCGAGCACGTGGGCACGGGCAAGTCGGTCCTGGTCGCGAGCATCGAGGGGCGGCTGGAGAGCGAGAACATTCCGCTCGAGCTCGCCGACGGCCAGATCCGGAGCGGCCTCGTGCTGAAGGTGGAGGACGGCGCCTTCCTGCGCGGGCACGTCACCCTGCCCGGCGGCGTGCCGGCCGCGACGGCGTCCGTGGACGTGAGCTTCGACCCGGCCGCGATGGCGGGCATGGGCGCGATGAACATGGCGCGCGGGGCCAAGAGCAAGGCCACCGTCGGCGAGGACGGCGCCTTCGCGGTCGGCGGCCTCGG
>Ga0315910_10003633_pt1 | contig 13076 bp, 7 predicted proteins | sample EdamamesoilMG_FD_204470 | JGI IMG/M metagenome (GOLD analysis project Ga0315910, IMG submission 204470) | Garden soil microbial communities collected in Santa Monica, California, United States - Edamame soil | ecosystem: Environmental > Terrestrial > Soil > Garden | place: USA: California... | reverse complement strand
CGAGTTCCTGCGCCACCGCGGCCTTGAGCTGTATGAAGAGATTCCAGTCGATGGCGGGATCCTCGGGCACGACCGGCAGCGGGTGCCAGGTCTCGAGGAACACCGATTCGCTGCGTTTGCCCGGCAGGAAGCTCCAGATCTCGTCCGCGGTGTAGGACAGGATGGGCGCGATCCAGCGCACCATGGCCTCGGCGATGTGGAATAACGCGGTCTGCGCGGAACGGCGTGTCACGCTCGTCTTCTGCGTGGTGTACAGCCGGTCCTTGAGCAGATCGAGATAGAAACCGCCCAGGTCCGCGACGCAGAAGTTGAGCACCTTCTGGTAGATCACGTGGTACTCGTACTTGCGGTACGCCTCTGCGATCTCGGCCTGCAGCTCCGCGGTGCGCCGCAGCGCCCAGCGATCGATGGCCACCATCTCCGCGGGCGGAACCTGGTCGGTCGCCGGATCGAACCCGGCGAGGTTGCCGAGCAGGAAGCGGATGGTATTGCGCATGCGGCGATACGACTCGGACATGCGCTTGAGGATTTCATCCGACAACGCCATCTCGTTGGCGTAGTCGGTGGCCGCGATCCACAGGCGCAGCACGTCCGCGCCCGAAGTGGCCATCACCTTCTTGGGATCGATGATGTTGCCGATCGACTTGGACATCTTGATGCCCTTCTCGTCGACCGTGAAACCGTGCGTCAGCACGGACTTGTACGGCGCGCGCTGGTACAGCGCCTCCGACATGAGCAGCGAGGAATGGAACCAGCCGCGATGCTGGTCGGACCCTTCGAGGTAGATCTCCACCGGCGGCTGCACTTCGTCGGGATGCGTGTGATGCACGCACTCGAACGACAGGCCCGAGTCGGCCCACACGTCCATGACGTCCGTGACCTTGTCGTACTTGTCCGCATCCTCGCCTAACAACTCGCGCGCCTCGAGATCGAACCAGGCCTCGATGCCATCCTTCTCGACGCGATTCGCGACTTCCCCGATGAGCTCCTGCGTGCGCGGATGCAGCTCCTGCGTTTCCTTGTGCACGAACAGCGTGATGGGCACGCCCCAGGTGCGCTGGCGCGACAGGCACCAGTCGGGCCGGTCCTTGATCATGTTGAAGATGCGCTGCTCGCCCCAGGCCGGAAACCACTGCGTCTTCTGGATGTCGCGCAGCGCATTCGCGCGCAGTCCCTTCTGGTCCATGCTGATGAACCACTGCGGCGTGGCGCGGAAGATCACCGGCGTCTTGTGGCGCCAGCAATGCGGATAACTGTGCTTGATGTTTTCGTGCTTCAACAGCCGCCCGCGGCTCTCGAGCTCCTTGATGAGCACTTCGTTGGCGGCGTCCACCTTGGTGCCCGCAACGAAGGGCGTGCCCTCGCGGAAACGCCCGTCTCCCATGACGGGATTGTCCACCGGCAGGCTGTATTTCAGGCCGACCACGAAGTCGTCCTGGCCATGCGCGGGCGCGGTGTGCACGGCGCCCGTGCCGGCCTCGAGCGTCACGTGGTCTCCGAGGATCACGGGCACGCGCTTGTCGAGGAACGGATGCTCGAGTTGCAGGTGCTCCAGTTGCTGGCCGGTGAGCTGCGCCAGCACCTGCCCCTTGCCGAGACCGTAGCGTTCCAGGCACGCATCGAGCAGCTCGTTCGCCAGCACCAGCAACTCGGAGTGCCGGTTGCGCGATACCCAGAGCACGACGTATTCGATATTCGGTCCGAGCGCCACGGCCTCGTTGGCCGGCAGCGTCCAGGGAGTGGTGGTCCAGATGACCAGCGAGACCGGATGCCCCGCGATCGAGTCCGCATCGATGCCGACGCGGCGCGCGAAATCCGCGTTGTCGACCACGCGGAACTGCACGTCGATGGCCGACGAGTTCTTGTCCTCGTATTCGACCTCGGCCTCGGCCAGCGAGGAGCGGCAATCCAGGCACCAGTAGACCGGCTTGGCACCCTTATAAAGGTGTCCGTTGCGGATGATCTTGCCCAGCGCGCGCACCTGCTGGGCCTCGAAGCGCGGATCCATGGTCCGGTACGGATTGTTCCAGTCGCCCAGCACGCCGAAGCGCTTGAAGTCGCCGCGTTGCAGCTCGACCTGCTCCTGCGCGAACTTGCGGCAGGCGGCGCGGAATTCCTTCGCGTTGAGCTTGTTGCCCACGCGGCCATGCTTCTTCTCGATCTGGTGCTCGATCGGCAGGCCGTGACAGTCCCAGCCGGGGATGTACGGCGAGTCGTAGCCGTCGAGCTGGTGCGACTTGACCACGATGTCCTTGAGCACCTTGTTCACGAAGTGGCCGAGATGCGCCGCGCCGTTGGCGTACGGCGGTCCATCGTGCAATACGAAACGCGGACGACCCCTGGAAATGGCGCGGATTTTCCCGTAGAGGTCGCTGGCCTCCCACGCCGCGAGCATCTTCGGCTCGCGCTGCGCGAGATCGGCCTTCATGGGAAAGCCCGTCTCGGGAAGATTGATCGTCGCCTTGTAGTCTGCCACCTATTTTCCCTCTGCCCTTCGGCCCTCTAACCAGCCGCCGCCAACAACTCGCGCGCCCTGGCCGAGTCGCGGTGCATCTGCTGCACCAGCGCGTCCAGGGTCGCGAACTTTTCTTCGTCGCGGATCTTCGCGACGAACTCCACTTCCAGCTCGGTGCCGTACAGCACCCCGTTGAAATCGAACACGTGCGCCTCGAGCAGCGGCTCGGTGCCGTCCACGGTCGGGCGGAACCCGAGGCTCGCCACGCCGTCGCGCGCCACGTGCGGATGCAGCGCATCGACGCCGCGCACACGCACCGCGTAGATGCCGGTCATCGGCAGCTTGCGCCGCCGCATGCGGATGTTCGCGGTGGGATAACCCAGCCTGCGACCCAGCTGCTCGCCCGCGACCACGCGGCCATACATCGAGTAGGCACGCCCCAACAAGTCGCGCGCCCGGTGAAAATCCCCCGCGGCCAGCGCCGTGCGTACGCTGCTCGAACTGACCCGCACGTCCTCGATGCACACCGAGGGCACGAGCTCCAGCTCGAACCGCCCCGCTTCGGCCGCGGCGCGCAACAACGTAATGCTGCCCGCACCGCCCCGCCCGAAGCGGAAGTCCTGGCCCACGACCACCGCCGAGGCGCCGAACCGTTCCGCCAGCAGTTCCACGAACTGCTCGCCCGACAGCTGCCGCAGCTTTTCGTCGAAGCGCAGCACGCACACGTAGTGCAGGTCCGAGCGCTCGAGCACCCGCCAGCGCTCGCGAAAGTCCGTGAGTCGTGCCGGCGGATCCTGCGGCGGCTTCATCTGCGCCGACAGGTACTCGCGCGGCATGGGCTCGAAAGTCAGCATCAACGCCGGTTTGCCGAGTTGCTTCGCCAGTCCACAGGTACTGGCGATCAGCGCGCCGTGCCCGAGGTGGATGCCATCGAAGCTGCCCACCGTGATGGCGGCGCCCCGATGCCTGGGCTCGAGGCTCTGCAATCCACGGATGAATTCCATGACGATTATGCCCCGGCCGCGTTGCGCACGTGGCGCAACCGCGTACCCGACAGGAACAGCGCCGCGAAGTAGGCAGCCGCGCCGCACACGATGCAGAGTGCCAGCCGCGCGGCACGATGTGCCGGCGGCAGGGAGAGCCAGCCGGCGAGGTCGCCACCCATCCAGATGAGCAAGGCGGCCATGATGGCGTTGGCGAACAGGATGCGGGAGAGCAGCGCGCCCCACCCCGGCTGCGGCTTGTATACGCCCGCCTTGGAAAGGCCGCGCCACAGCAGCGTGGTGTTGACCGCCGCGGACACGCAGGTCGACGTGGCGATGAGGATGTGCGGATACGCGAAACCGAACTTGACCGCGGGCAGCGCCACACCGAGGTTCAAGGCGATGTTCACGCCGAGTGCGATCAGTCCGACCCGCACCGGAGTTTTCGTGTCCTGGCGCGCGAAGTAGCCGGGCGCGAGCACCTTCACCAGGCTGAACCCGAGCAATCCCCACGAATAGGCCATCAGCGCGTAGGTCGCCATCTGCACGTCGTGCGCGTCGAACTTGCCGTAGCCGAAGGTGGTGGCGGTGAGCGGCCCGGCGAACACCAGCATGGCCACCGCCGCCGGCGACACCAGCAGCAGCACCAGGCGCAGCGCCCAGTCGAGCGTGGCCGTGAATTGCTCCATCGATTCGGAGGCGTGGTGGCGCGAGAGGCTCGGCAGGATGACGGTCGCCAACGCGATGCTGAACACGCCGAGCGGAAACTCCATCAGGCGGTCGGCGAAATACAGCCAGGAGACGCCCGCGGTTATGAGGCTCGCGATCTGCGTATCGAGCAGCAGGCTCACCTGCGCCACCGACGAACCGAAGATGCCCGGCAGCATGAGCTTGCCGATGCGTCGCACGCCTTCCGCGGCGGGTCTCCAGCGGGGCCGGCGGAACAGTCCCAACTTGATGACCGCGGGCAGCTGGAATCCGAGCTGCAGCATGCCGCTCACGAACACGCCCATGGCGAGCGCCAGGCCGGGATCCTTCGCCGTGGGCGCGATCCACACGGTCACGATGATCATGACGATGTTCATGATCACCTGCGTGTAGGCCGGCAGCGCGAACTTGTTGTAGCTGTTGAGCACGCCGGAGAGCAGCGCGCTCAGCGAAATGAAGAATAGATAGGGGAAGGTCCAGCGCAGCATCGCGGAGGCCGCGTGCCACTGGTCGGGCTGGTCGTGCCAGGCGGGAGCGAAGGCGAAGATGATGATCGGCGCGGCGATGACGCCGATGGCGGTGACGACGAACAGCAGCACGCCGAAGGTGCCGGCGACGTCGTCCACCAGCTGACGCACCTCGTCGTGGGAGCGCTTGTGCTTGTACTCGCTGATGACCGGCACGAAGGCCTGGCTGAAGGACCCTTCGGCGAACAGGCGGCGCAGGAAGTTCGGGATCTTGAACGCCACCAGCCAGGCGTCCATGAAGGCGCTGGCGCCGAACATGACGGCGTAGAAGATTTCGCGGAGCAGCCCGGTAATACGCGACACCAGGGTCGCCGTACCGGTCACCAGGGTGCTCTTGAAAATCCTGCCGCTCAATCGTCTACCAATCGGGCAACCACCCGGAAAATAAGGGAAAAACCGCGCTAGCGGCGCACTATACCGGAAGGGCCTCCCGGGAGTGGGCCCGGCGTTGACAAGGTAGGGGCCCGTCAGCACACTACGCGCCCTTCAAACGACCCCGATTCCCTGGAGATTGTGCGTGGCGAACACCAAGTCGGCTGAAAAAGCCGCCCGTCGAGCTGAGACCAACCGCAACCGCAACGTGGCACTGCGCTCCCGCATGCGCACCGCCCTGCGCAAGGTCAACGACGCCCTCGCCGCCGGCAACAAGGCTGACGCCATGGCCGCCCTCAAGGAAGCGCAGCCGCTGGTGGATTCGCTGGTCAACAAGAACGTCATCCATCGCAACAAGGCCGCTCGCCACAAGAGCGCCCTGTCGGCCCGGATCAAGGGGCTGAAGTAAGGCTCGATCGGTCAAGCCTCCAGCGTCCCTTCCCCTTCCGGAAGCGCGGGCGCGGAGCAGCAGAAGATCGAACAAGAAACCCGGCCTGGCGCCGGGTTTTTTGTTGCCTGGAGACGGCCCGGCGACCTACGCCGACGCGGCAGTCCTTCGGCGTTTCCCCAGGGCCAAGAGCCCCAGCAGCAGCAGCGATCCGTACTCGAAGCTGCCGCCGCCACCACTCTTCTTCTCCGGAGGTGGTGCCTGGTCATCGTTGGTGATGGTGACCGTCGCGGTGGTCGGTGTGCCGAGGAAGTCGCCGGTGAGCGCCAACGTGAATGTCCGCGATCCGTCAGCCGTGGTGTTGTTGAGGATGGGGACATCGATAGTGCGCGACGTCTCGCCCGCCGCGAACGTCAGGATTCCACTGGTCGCCGTGTAATCCCGGCCCGCGCGCGCGGAACCGTCGGTGGAAGCGTAGTTCACCACCAGGTCGCTCTCGGCCGCGTCGATTCGTGACACCGTGATGTGGGCCGTTCCCGCGGCCTCGCCGACCGAACTGGTCGCACTCGAGAACTGCGCCTTGCCGCGATTCGGATCGTCATTGACGATCCTCACAGTGGTCGCGGCATTCGTGCCGATGAGCTCGCCGCTGAGCCGCACCGTGAACTCCGCACCCGTGCTGTAGAAGATGTTGACGGCAATGGGGATGTCGATGGTCGCGCTCGTCACGCCGGGCGCGAAGCTCACGGCGCCGCTCTTCTGCGTGTAGTCGCGCGGCGCGGTGGCGGTGCCACTTTCGGTCGCATAGTTGACGGTGAGCGTGTCCTCGATGCCACCCACGCGTTGCACGATCACGCTGACGCTGCCCGCCGTTTCGGCGACATCCTGCGTGGCCTGCGCGATTTCCGCGAGCCCGCGATTCGGGTCGTCGTTGACGATGGTGACCGTCGTGCTCGTGACGGAGCCGAGTGCCTGGCCGGTCAGGGTCATGACGAAGCTGCGGTTGCCGTCAAAACGACCGTTGTCGCGCAGGGTCACCGGGATGATGCGCGCGACTTCTCCCACGGAGAACGTGAACGAACCCGAGGCAGCGTCGTAGTCGCGGCCAGCCAGCGCGGTGCCATCGGCGGTTGCGTAGTTGACCAGCAGCGTCGACTCCGTGCCCTCGATGCGCCGGATCTCGACGTTGACCGTGGCGGCGTTCTCGGCAATCTCTGCCGCGGCGAGCGCGAACTCCGAGCGTCCACGATTCGGATCTTCGTTGAAGACCCACACGTATTGCGACGTGCGGGCGCCGAGATTCGCGCCGCTCAATGAGAAGGTGAAATACCTGGGGCTGGACGCATCCCACTCGTCGTTGTTGATGATGGGAACCTGCACGGTCTTGGTCGTTTCACCGGGAGCAAAGGTCAGTGCGCCGGTGACAGCCTGGTAGCAGCCGCCGGCCCGTCCCGTGCCATCGACGGTGGAATACTGGATGCTGAGCGAATTGGCCGTGTTCCCCGTGCGATTGATGGTAATCGTCACGGGCCCGCCGTTTTCCCACACGCTGACCGAGTCCGTGGAGACTTCCGCCAGGCCGCGATCGACGTCGTCGCTTTGCAGCGTGATCGTGACGGGCGCACCGGCCACGACGAGCCCGAGCGGGTAGCGCAGCACCAGCCTGAAGGACTGGTCCTGCTCGTGGTCTTCGTCGTCGACCGGCTGGACACGCACGAGCTTGGTGGCTTCTCCCGCCGCGAATTCCAGGCGTGTCAGCACGGGCAGGTAATCGAATTGTTCATCGGCGGTATCGTCCATCGTGGCGACTTCCACCGAGACCGCGCGTGACAGGTCGCCATCGCGCGTCACCATGATGTCGACGGGCCCGCCTGTCTCGTCCAGGGTCAGGTCCCCCTGCGCCAGGCTGACTGAACCGTACGTCACCTGCGGCGCGCGGAAAGACTCGATCTGCTGGCGCATCACCTCGATCACGTGACCGTTGTGCGCGCCATTGGGCTGGTCGAAGGCCACGCCGCAGGCTTCACCCTTGTTGAGGATCACCGGTTCCGAGTAGTGAGGCAGCCGGGCGGCGCCCACGTAACTCATGATGGTGCCATCGCCTCCGCAGACGAATCCGAAGTTGTACGAAGCGATCGGCAGGCTGACGTTGCTGCCCGCGTTCGCCCGGTCATGGTGGGCGCCGAAATTGTGACCGACCTCGTGCGCAAACGGGCCCGCGCCACACTCGAGCCCCGTGGCGCCGGAGTTGCCGACCAGGTAGGCCTTGCCGCAATACGGAATGCCGGGAAGCTGCACGTACAGGAAATGGCGGATGTCCGCGCCAAAGGCATCGGCGCGCGCTGCCGCACCCGGATCGCCGACCAGCCCCGGAAAGGGATCCATGGCGACGAAAGTCCCGGTGTGCATCTCCACCAGCACCAGGTTCAGTTCCACCGAGGCGCCGTTGGTCAGGAAGGCCTCGTTGGTGTAGTCGACGTTCGCCTGCGCCAGCGTGCGCAGGGCCTGGGGGCTGTACTCCAGCAGCAGCGCGGGATCGAGGAATATCGCGATGTCCACGATCGAATGCGCCGCATCCTGCGGCGCCAGCGCCGCGCCGGAATCGCGCGACACGAGCATGCGCTGGCGCACCCGCTCGACGAACTGCGAATCGATCCGCACGTCGGCCATCGACGGCGCGAGCGGTACGCCATCCGCCAGCGGCAGCGCCCCGGCCTCGATGACCCAGGTCTCGCGCCTCACCGTGGTGATACGGTAGTTAGCCGTCGGGGTCGCCACGAAGCCGAACGCGTTGCGCCCGTCGCTGGTGAGCAGCAGCCGTGCGCCGCCGATCGTGGCCCGCAACGTGGACACTCCCTGGCGCTCACGCACCGACTGCGGGATGAACCGCAGCACCGTTCCATCGGGCAGCGTCACGGGAATGCGGCCGGTCTTCTCCGCGACCTTGAGCACGTGCACGTCCTGGACGCGCCTGGCCCGCTCCGGCACCGAGGCCACCTGCAGTGGAAGCTCGGCCACGGCGGCCTGGAGCATTCCGAGTGCGACGAACGCGGCGCAAAGCCGGATCAGCGAGGTGCGCATGGGCAGGTACCCGTGGGCCCGTTAGTTAGAGCCCGTTATTGGTTTTTGTTAGGCAGGCGAAGTCGTTCTAACCCATCCCGGCCGGGAATTCCAGTGAATGCGGCCGTCCGGCTGCGCTCCACGATCCCTCCGATCGAGTTCGAACGGCGACGTTCTCCTGACTACTGTGTCACCAGCCTGCTTGATCTCACATGCAGGTCGACTTTTTTGTCCGGGGCCGATTTCCGGCGCCCTGCGCTGGTGCAGCGCGGGTTCCGGGAAATCGCGCGACCCCTGCCGATGACCAGCAGGGCGAGCAACAGCAGCGATCCCGCTTCGAGGCTTCCGCCGCCACCCTTTTTCTCCGGCGCGGATGCCTGGTCGTCGTTGCCGATGTTGACCGTCGCCGACGTCGGTGTACCGAGGAAGTCGCCGGTGAGCGTCAGCGTGAAACTGCGCACCCCATCGACCACGGTGTTGTTGCGGATGGGTACCTCGAAGACCCGCGACGTCTCCCCCTCCGCGAATACCAGGGAACCGCTGGTCGCCGTGTAGTCGGTACCGGCGCGCGCCGTGCCGTCGGACGTAGCGTAGTTCACGGCCAGGTCACTCTCGGTAGCACCGATGCGCGTCACGGTGACGCGAATCCTGCCGGCTGCCTCGCTGATCGTACGGTTCGCCATCTCGAACTGCGCCTTGCCGCGATTCGGATCGTCGTTGAGGATCTTCACCGTGGTCGTGGTGTTCGCGCCCGCGAACTCGCCGAGGTTCGCGCCGCTGAGCCAGAAGGTGAAAGTCCGAAAGCCGTCCGGATCCCATTGGATGTTGTCGATGATGGGCACCTGGACGATCTTCGTCGTCTCGCCCGGCGCAAAAGTCAGCGATCCCGAAACCGCCTGGTAACTGTCACCTGCCGTGCCGGTACCGTCGGCGGTGGAATACTGGATGGTCAGCGAGCCGGTCGCGTTGCCGATGCGATTGATGGTCATGACCACCGGCCCGCCGTTTTCCGATGCGCTGATGACATCCGTTGCCAGCACTGCCTTGCCAAGATCCGGATCGTCGCTGTGCAACGTGACCGTCATTGCGCTGCCCGCAACTGCGAGACCGAGCGGATAACGCAGGACCAGCCGAAAACCCTCATCCTCTTCGTAGTCCTGGTCATCGACGGGTTGAATGCGGACCAGCTTGCTGGATTCACTCGCGGCGAATTCCAGTCGGGTCAACACCGGCAGGTAATCGCGTCGCTCGTCGGCCGAGTCGTCAATCGCGGCCACCTCCACCGACACCGCCTGTGACAGGTCACCATCGCGCGTCACGGTGATATCGACTGGCGCGTCCTGCTCGTCCAGCTCGAGCGCACCCGAGGCCAGGCTCACCGTGCCATGGATAGCCTGGGGCGCGCGATGGGTCTCGGTCTCGACGCGCATCACTTCGATCACGTGGGCGTTGTGCGCGCCACCCGGCTGGTCGAACGCGACGCCGCAGGCTTCCCCATTGTTGAACAGCGTGGGATCCGAGTAGTGGGCAAGTTGCACCGCGCCGACGTAGCTCATGATGGTCGCGTCGCCACCGCAGACGAATCCGAAGTTGTAGTCGGAGAGCGGTGGAGGGACGTTGTCCGGCGCGTGGTTTCTATCGTGGTTGGCGCCAAAGTTGTGGCCCACCTCGTGCGCGAAGGCGCGTTCACCGCACTGGAACCCGGTGACACCCGCCGAGTCGATCAACCCCGCCATGCCACAGTAAGGGACGCCGCCTCGCTGGAAATAGAGCAAGTGATAAAGGTCCGCGCCGAAGGCGCCGCCGCGCGCGAATGCGTTGGGGTCGCTGTAGAAGTCGACGAAAGGATCGCCTAGCTTGACCTTGCCACCGTACATCTCCACGAGCACCAGGTTCAGTTCCGCGTTGATGCGGTTCGTGATGAAGGCCTCGTTGGTGTAGTCGACGTAGGCCTGGGCCATGGTGCGCAACACCTGGGGGCCGTGGATCTCGAGCAGCTCGGGATCGAGAAAAATCGCCATATCGATCACCGAGTGCGCGGCGTCCGGTGCTTCAGCCAGCGTATTGCCAGCTTCTCGGCGGCCAAACTTGCGCTCCCATGCCCGTGCCACCAGTTCGCGGTTGATGTACACGTCGTCAAGCGACGGTGCCAAAGGCACATCGGCCGGCGGCGGAAGCGCCACGGAGTCGATCACGTAGGTATCACCGCCCACGGTGGTGATGCGGTAGTTGGCGCTCCCCGTGGCGACGAACCCGAAGGCATTGCGCCCGTCGGTGGTCAGCAGGAGCCGGGCGCCATCGATGGTCGCGCGCAGCGTGGTCACGCCCTGCCGCTCGCGCACCGATTGCGGTACGAAGCGCAACAGCTTGCCATCCGGCAGGACGACCGGCACTCGCCCGGTTTTCTCCGACACTTTGAGCGCGCGCGCATCCAGCGTGCGTTGCGCGCGCGGCGCGACCGAGGCGATCTGCTCGGGAAGTTCGGCGTGGGCGACGTGGGCCGCCGCGAACATCCATGATGCGGCGAACAGTCGGGTCAGGAGCTTGCGCATGGTGGCTGACGATGGTTATTCGGCATAACCGTTCTAACCGATCACGCGCAGGATTGCCAAGTGGCGCTGGACTATCTACCCGACTTTGGCCTGATTCTTGGCTTTTGTCCGGCGGGTCAGGTTCACAAGCCGGGTTCAGCGGCGGGCTTTTGCCTTGCGCCGGAGTTTTCCCTTCGCCTTCGCCTTCGCCTTGGCTCTCGATTTGTACTTCGCCTTCGACTTCGTTTTTTTCTTGGGCTTTGGCTTTGGCTTTGTCTTGGCCTTGGGCTTGGTCGGTGTCGGGTTTTTCGTCTTGCGCTCCGGCAACACCAGGTTGCCTTGCGCCGGTGCCTCGCCTGTTTCGATGAAGCGCATGACCGCTTCGGCGAGCTCCATCGTGCCCTGGCGGGCGACGCCGGAAATCAGGAAGGCCGGCCCGCGATAATCGAGTCCCTGCGCGATGGCGACGGCCTTGGCGGTCGCCTCCTCGGGCGGCAGCAAGTCGGCCTTGTTCAGCACCAGCCAGCGGGGCTTGGCGAGCAGGTCTTCGCTGAACTTCCCGAGCTCACCCACGATGGCTTGCGCGTCGCGCACCGGGTCGGCGTTCGGGTCCACCGGCAGGATGTCCACCAGGTGCAGCAGCACACGCGTGCGCTGCAGGTGCTTGAGGAAGCGGATGCCGAGGCCCGCGCCATCCGCCGCGCCCTCGATGAGTCCCGGGATGTCCGCCATGACGAAGCTGCGCTGGTTGCCGCAGGCCACCACGCCAAGATTCGGATGCAGCGTGGTGAACGGATAGTCCGCGATGCGCGGCCGCGCGGCGGACACCACGCTGATCAGCGTCGACTTGCCTGCGTTCGGCAGGCCTAACAAACCTACGTCCGCGATGACCTTGAGCTCGAGCTCCAGTTCGCGGTGTTCGCCTTGCAGGCCGGGGCCGTACTGGCGCGGGCTGCGATTCTTGCTCGACTTGAAGCGCTGGTTGCCCCAGCCGCCCTTGCCGCCGCGCGCCACCATGAGTTCCATGCCGGCCTTCGCGAGGTCACCGAGCTGCTCGCCGGTCTCGCTGTCACGGATGATGGTGCCCACGGGCACGTCGATGAGCGTGTCCGCGCCGCCGCGGCCCGTCATGTCCTTGCCGCCGCCGGGCTGGCCGTTCTCGGCGCGGAAGGTGCGCACGATGCGGAAGTCGGCCAGCGTGTTGATGCCGTCGCGCGAACGCATGGTGACGCTGCCGCCATCACCACCGTCGCCACCGTCGGGACCCCCGAAGGGCACGAACTTTTCGCGGCGAAAGCTCACGCAGCCGCGCCCGCCGTTGCCGGCGCTGACCTTGATGCGAGCTTCGTCGACGAATTTCATTGCTACCGCAACCTCTTAAACGAGAAACCCGGCGAAGAGCCGGGTTTCTCGTACGCGCAGTGGAACCGCGGTTCTGATCAGCTGGCCTTCTCGGCGTCGACGCTCACGAAGGTGTGACCCTCGGAGCCCTTCTTCGAGAACTTGACCTTGCCGTTCTTGAGCGCGAACAGCGTGTGGTCGGTGCCCAGGCCGACGTTCGCGCCCGCGCGCATGGTGGTGCCGCGCTGGCGGACCAGGATGTTGCCGGCGAGGACGTTCTCGCCGCCGAACTTCTTCACGCCAAGGCGCTTGCTGTGCGATTCGCGGCCGTTACGAGTGCTGCCGCCTGCCTTTTTATGTGCCATGTGAGTAAGGCTCCGAAAACTTTGTTAGCTAGGCGTCGGCGCTCAGGCGCTGATGCCGGTGATCTTGACCTGCGTGTACTGCTGGCGGTGCGTGCCCTGGCGCAGGTAGTGCTTGCGGCGACGGAATTTCACGATGACCTTCTTGTCGCCCTTGCCGTGCTTCTCGACGACGGCCTCGACCTTGCCACCCTTGAGCAGCGGCGAGCCGACCTTGATGTTGTCGCCATCGGCGAGCAGCAGCACTTCGCCGAACGAGACGGTTGCACCCGGCTCGGCGTCGAGCTTCTCGACCTTGAGGACGGTGCCCTTTTCAACCCGATACTGTTTGCCGCCCGTGGCGATGACC
>Ga0315910_10003632_pt1 | contig 13078 bp, 4 predicted proteins | sample EdamamesoilMG_FD_204470 | JGI IMG/M metagenome (GOLD analysis project Ga0315910, IMG submission 204470) | Garden soil microbial communities collected in Santa Monica, California, United States - Edamame soil | ecosystem: Environmental > Terrestrial > Soil > Garden | place: USA: California... | reverse complement strand
ACCCTGCATGGAACCGGTCACCGCGGTCAGGCCGCCACCGAGCAAGGGCGCCGTGATCGAAGGAGCGAAGGTGCGCACGATGCAGGTCTGCCCGGCAGGGTTGCGTGCCACGACGATGTCGTAGGCAGCACCGGAGTAGCTCAGCATGGTTGGCCAGATGGTGGTCGGCGCTGCCGTCGTTCCCGCGAAGGCCGTGAGGGTCAGCGGCGGCGAATCAGGCACGGCTGTGCCCAGTTGCCTGAGTGCCAGTTCCACTCCACCGGCGCCCATGGCCTGCGCGGTGCCGCCCGGAGGGGTGCTGTACTGCACCGTACCAGTCACCGGAAACGAACAGGCCTGGATCACGACATTGGTGATGTTGGCCGTGGGATTGTTTCCGGTGCCGTTGGCAACCCGACAATTGTAGGCGCGACCGTTGTCCGTGTACTCGGCCGTCACATCCCACAGGAACTGCGACTGGGCAGGGTTGCTGGGATTGATGATGGGCGCGTTGTAGGCGGTCTGCGTGAACGTGAACGCCGTGCTGCCATTGAGCGCAACGCGTTCAATGCCTTCTTCGGTGGTGAGGACGGCCGTGGCGCCGGGCAGGTTCGCCACGGTGCTGTTGGTGGTTCCGCTGATGGTCACGCGCGGCACGGATGGATCGTCGACGCAGGTGACCGCAGGCCCGGGTGCGCCGTTGCCGACGACGCCTGACGCATTCGCCACCGAGCAGATCTTCGCGAACGGCTGGGTCCGCACGGTGAAATTGTAAGGCGTACCCACGGGTACCGAACCATAGGAGAACGGCACGGTGGCGATCTCCTGGTTGCCGAAGAAGGGGCGCTCCTTCTGGTGCCCTTCGAGCTCGATGCCCGAATCCAGATAGAGTGCGCGCTTCACGCCGAGTCCGGTGATCGTTCCTTCCAGCACGCCCTGCTGCGCCGGCACGGCAGTGCTCGGCTGCGACCTCACGTCCTTGATCGAATCACACCCGGCGACGCCCAGACCGAACACGGCCGCAGCCAGAAGTCCGGAACTCTTGCTGATCGAATTCATGTATTCCCCCGAAAACTTTTCGCTTTGACGGGGGGCGCAGGGCGCCCCCGATTGCCGCAATGGATCAGAACTTCATGCGCACGCCCATGCGATAGGCGCGTCCCATGGTGTCGTGATAGCCGGCGGAAGCGCCCGACAGGCCGCCACCCGTGAACGGCGGGCTCTTGTCGAACAGGTTGTTGATGGAGCCGAACACCTGGAACTGCCTGGTGTTCGCTACCCGCATGTCATAGGAACTGTTCAGGCTGAAGTTGAAGTACGGCTTCACCCAGTTGTTGTCGACGCTGCCGTTCAGGTACTGGCCCAGTTCGTTCATGTACAACGGGCTCTCCGGATCATCCGTCCAGCGGTTATCCATGCGTGCGCCACCGATGTACCGCGCCGACAGGCTCGTGGAGAGGTTGCGCATGCGGTACGACGTGATGACGTTGCCGGTCCACTTGGGCGACGCGGTCACGCCGGGAATGAACACGCTGCTGCGGATCTGGCCAGTCAGCTCGACCGGGATGTAGCAGTTGAAGTTGTCATCGATCGTGCCGCCACGCGTGGCGCAATTGGTCGCGGTGTTGGTCAGGGCCGAGTTCACCTGGATGCCCGAGGCCTCCAGCGCCCTGGTTCCGCGCACCGTCAGCGACACGCTTCCCGGCAGGCCCTCGAACGCCCTGGCCAGCGGGAACATGTAGTTCCACGACAGGTCGATGCCACGACGCTGGATCGGCAGGCTGTTCTCCGGCCGCGAGGAGTTGTAGGCCACGATGTCCTGCAGGTTGCGGCTGCCGTCCGGATTCACGCCAAAACTGATTTCACGGCAGGCTTCGATGCGCTCGTCAAACAGGCCGTTGACGCCGGGGTTGTTCGGATCGACTTCACCGTCTTCCAGATACTGGGCGGCGACGTTGCCGCTGCCCTCCCAGCAGGCGTCGATGGGTCGTTCCGAATTGAACGGCGTGGTGATGCCGTCCTTCATGCGGATGCTGAAGTAGTCCACCGACATGCGCATGCCCTGCGCCCAGCCACCCGGAGAAACCACCAGTCCGAGAGTCAGCGTGTCGCTCTTCTCGGTCCTCAGGTTCGGATTGCCCACGCGGGTCTGGCCGAAGCGCTCGGTCTGGTTCTCGTCGCTGAATGCCGAACGTTCGCGCCAGGGATTGAGGCCGCTGAACTGGTCCGGCAGGCCGGGCTCGTTGCGGTACAGGTCGCGATAGCCGGGCGCGCGCAGGTCGCGCGAACGGGTGAGCCGGAAACGCACGAAGTCGAAGGGCTGGTAGACGGTCGAGAACTTCCAGTTCGTGGTGTCCTGTGTCGCCGACTCGCCCGTGGTGCCTGCGCCGCCCTTGTTGTGATACGAGGCATAACGCACGGCGGCATTCACCGAGAACAGGTCGACGCCTTCCACGCCACTGACCAGCGGCATGTCGAACTCCGCGTAGGTCTCGGTCACACGGGTCTTGCCGCTGAAGGCGTCCGACCACACGCGCGCCAGGTCGGCGCGCTCGTAGAAGGTATTCACGCCGGCGGTACCATCCTGGCCCACGCTGTTCTGGCGCACTTCCAGACCGAAGGCACCCGTCAGGGGACCCGCCCAGCCTTCCCAGAGCGTGCCGGAGGTGTTGAGAGAAAGCGTGTGCAGGGTCGTACCACCGCCCGACGAGCTGTCCACGAACGCGAAGTCCAGAGCTGCCTGCTGCATGGCAGCCGCGTCCACATCGGAGTAGGCGCTGCCGAAGATGTTGATCGGCACGCAGCCCTCGGCCAGGGCCGCGAGGTCCTGCGGGTTGCTGACCGGCAGGCCCTCGTAGTCGAGCACGGGCGGGCCATCGCGCAGGATGCGGCAGATCGGCTTGCCGAAGGTCGGCGACTCGGGGCGATCATCGATGACCGCATCCATCGCCATGTTCAGGCGCAGGTTGGTGGCGATGTTCTTCGCCATCGACTTGCTCTCGGTGTGGCCGTACTGGTAGTAGGCGTCCCACTTCCAGCTGCTGCCGAAGCGGCCCTTGATGGAGGCCGTCAGGCTCAGCGTGTCGGACTCGTTCGTGGTCCAGCGCTCGATCTGCGGATCCCAGGCCTTGCGCATCGCGGTGTAGCCACCGCAGGCATTCGGGCCATAGAGAGTATCGAGGCCGGTGGAAGCGCCGCCGCTGGTGGTGGCGGCAAATCCGGTCAACAGCGCGCCGGTGTTCGGATTGGTCAGGGCGCCATAGCTGCCACCGGCGCTGCCGAAGGCGCGCTGCACCTGGTACAGCGCCTCCGGGCTCAGGTTGTTGAGGAAGGCATAGGCATTGCGGCCGAGCTGCGGCAGCGTGGCCGGAGAACCAGGATCATTGAACCCTTCGGCATCATCGTTGATGGTGATGGTCTGCAGGATCCAGTAGTCCGTGCCATACGTGGCATTCGGATTGTTCAGCCGGATCTTCACCCAGGTGCCGGTCGCCTTGCCGTCGAAGGCGAAGGTCGGGTAAGTCGGCTGCAGCGCCACCGGATACCACCATGGCCCGTTGTTGCCATTGTTGGTGAAACCAGGCGCGGAAGGGATGCCCAGGTAATTGCGGAAGCCCACCAGGCTGTGCACGGGACTGCGGTCGCCCGAAGCGCTGACGTAGGGTGAGCCATCCTCGAGCGTGGCACCGACGCCGCCACCGCCATACACGACCACGGTGCCCGCGTTGGCTTCACCACCCGCCACTGCGGAAGTTCCCGGCGTGTTGAAGCGTACACAGTAGTTGCCGGTGGTATAGCCGTTGTAGTTCTGGCCCTCGGTCTGCGAGTAGCGCGCCTGCAGCGACGCAGTCGTGCGCTCGCTGATGTTGTACTCGAAGTTGGTGAAGATGTTGCGACGCTCGGAATTCGAACGCATGGGCGAGAACGAGGTCGTCAGCGGGCCATCGCCATTGACCACGCTGCCGCCCGTGCCGCCGCGGTAGCCGTAGGCGTACTCCTCGACATCCGTACCGTCCGCAGAGAAGCGGTAGCCGGTGGTCAGCAGGCTGTTGGCATGGTGAACCGCGCCATTGGGGGAGAACTGGCTGCGGCGCTGGTTGTACATCTCGAAGCGCGCGGGATAGTCCTCGAAGCCCGGCAGCGGCGCCACGACACCCAGGATGTCCTGGGTCGATCCGGAGGAGTTGGTGAAGAGATAGCGCGACTCCGAGCACCAGTCGCGGGCCGTGGCGCAATCGCGGATGGCTTCGGAATTCTGCCATTCCAGGCTCAGCAGGCCATGGCCACGACCGTCGAAGAACGACTTGCCACCGGCGATGGACACGTGCGGGCTGCCGCCGTCACCGGCCTCGTTGACGCCGTAGTCCATGTCGACGCTCATGCCCGTCATGCGGTTGTTGAGCACCAGGTTCACGACGCCTGCCATGGCGCCGGATCCGTAAGTGGCCGACGCACCGCCGGTGACCACGTCCATGCGCTGCAGCAGGTTCGAGGGGATGGAATTCATGTCGACGACATCGGCCTGGTTCGACGACGAGACCACGCGGCGACCATCGACCATGGTCAGCGTGCGTGAGCCGAATGCCGGGTCCATGCCACGCAGGTTGGCGATGGTGCTGCCGATGAAGTAGGAGCCGCGATCCAGGGCCTCCATGCCGCCGCCGCCGCTGCCGGCCTGGTTGTCGCCGATCATCCCGGGCTGGTAGGTGGAGATGTTCTGCGGCACCAGCATGAGCAGCGCGTCAGAGATGTTGACGAAGCCCAGCTGGCGCATTTCTTCGGCCGTCACGCTGGTGATCGGGTTGGCCGAGGTCACGTTCGGGGACTGGATGCGGGTACCGGTCACCTGCACTTCGGTGAGGACCTCATCTTCCGCATCATCAGCTTCCTCTGCAGCAGCGGCCTGGGTCGCAAACCCGGCAATCACAGAGGCACTCAGCAAGGCAGCCACGGACGCGCGCACGAACTGCGCGGAGGCAGCGAAATTGGACACCGTATTCCCCCCAAACTCTTGGATGTTGTCTAGGCCGCTCGAAAGCCGGCCCATAACTCCTCCAGACATGGGTTATGGCGCCATTTGCTCTCGGCTATCGCAGTCTCGTGGGGGCTCTGAACCGTAACAAGGGATTCTCAGTAACAATTTCGACCCAGTTACTGATCACGGCAAAGTCCGTACGGGAAGGGCAGGTCCCGAAAAAAAAGGGCGGATGTTTCCATCCGCCCTGCACTCAGCGATCGAGGAGTTCAGCTGGTCAAGGCGCCCGATTCCGGCAGAGATAGACGGGATAGTTGATCGGCGAACCGTTGAGCGTGGAGCGTATGCCGAGGATTTCCGTCGGGCACCAGTCTGCGAACGATCCAGCTGCATCGAGATTGTTGAAATACAGCGAGGCCGGCTGCCCGGTGTCGGCGAAGAACGTGCTCGCCACCTTGCTCCCGAATTCGCTTGCCGGCGCGATCAGGAACAGCGTCGGCGAGGGCGAGCGGCCATCGGACGCCGTTTGGCCACCCGGAATGCGGCCGATGAAGCCCGGCAGCACCGCGGCCGCGGATGATCCGAACTGCGGAACGAGCCTGCTGCCCGTCACGTTTGCAGCGGCCGCGGTATTCAAACCCGCCACGCCCACGAACACATTCGATTGCGCGGTAACGTTGGTCAGGTGGAAGTCGATTGATTGCACAAAGCCGATGGTGAAGAAGGCACCCGGAACCGGCCGATCGAACGGATAGCACCCGGTATTGGAGCCGCGCCGCGTGTAGATACCGAACGACACGCGCACATCGGGCATGGTGTAGCACGCATCGTTGAGGCTCGGCGCACCGCCCAGCACACCCACGTGCATGCCGTAGTTGGTCAGGTAGTCCCATACCCAGAAGCGGCGGTGATCCTGCGAGATCCACGACCCGGTGAACTCATTGTTCACCGACTGCGGCTCGGTCAGTTCCCAGTCAAGCGAAGGCGACGTACCAAAGGTGCCCGTGATGCGGCTGAGCGCCTGGTTCGCATTCACGCCCTGGCCGAAGGTGAAGGTGCTCTTGCCGACCTTGTTCAGCACCGCGTTCCAGATGCCGATGCCTGCACCGGCCGCCGGCGTACCGGTCAGCACCGGACCCGGCATGGAGCTCAGACCAGAGGCACCATTGCGGCCGGAATCCGAACCGGTCGGAGCGGGCACGGTTCCGAAAGCCGTGGGAAACTTGGCGGTCGGATTGGTGTCGGTGATGAGGGTGAAGCGCACCGTCCCATCGGGGGTGGAAGGATCGCCATCCGGGTCCGTGTAGTAATAGAACCCGTGCTCCACCTGGGCAGAGTAGTTGGCGGCAGCGACGCCGGCCTCGGGAAGCGCCTCGAAAAGTCGGGCATGCGTACCGAACAGGAACGTCCCGTCCTCGAAGAAGGTCAGCATGTCGCTGCTGCCCGCGTTGTGCTTGGTGATGTCGTAGTTGTCGTACGTGACGGTCATCGGCGCCGGTTCCGGCACGGCGGTAGTGGGCGCCGGCGTCCATACCCACTTCGTTGGCCGGTAGGTACCGGCCAGCGTCTGCGCCGCCGTGGGGAGAGTGCGGCAGAACACGTTCAGACGCGTACCCCAGGCGCGGGTATTGGCTGCGGCTCCCGGCTGCGCCTCGTGCGTGATGTTCACCGGATTGAAGGTGCCGGTGCGGTAAAGGGACACCGCGCCGGCATCACCCACCACGCAGGTGCGGCCGGTGGGATGGCGCTTCACCGCGACGTCGTAGATGGAATCGATGGTGCTGGAGAACTGCGCCGGATTGCCTGATGCATCCAGGAAGGTGAAGTTGCCGTACTGGTCGACTTCGTAGCTGGCCTTCACTCTCGCCTGCGTGTCGCGCACTTCCAGCAACAGGCCACCGGGGATCGCACCCGTCTCGGCGGTTTCGCCGGGACGCGCGCTGTAGGCCACCGATCCGGAGATCGTGAACTGGCAGGCCGAGGTGGTCTGCGCCAGTGTCGCGGAAAGCCCGATGATGGGAGTCGTGACATGGTTGGTCGGATTCGTGCCGCTACTATTGAGAACCTGGCACCGCCCCTCCTTGCCGTCCGGATCGGTGAAGACGGCACTGACCGACCACGTGAACGGAGCCGGTTGACCCACAGCGCTGAACACCGAGTTGGGGAACGTCACAGCGTAGTGGGCTGGCGTCGCTCCGGCTGCCGGCACGAGTACCGCCTCCGAGGCCGGCTTTGCATACATCTGCTCGCCGGTGGTCAGTATCACCCGGGCTTCGTTCAACCCGCTGAACACCGCCGGGGTCGACGGAATCTTCACGGTGAGGTCGTAGCGCGCATTGGTAGAGGTGCACTCGATGACGACGTTGGTCGCCTGTCCCCTCACGATCGTCCCGGTCGCACCGCTCACCGGCACACAGTTCTTGCCGAAGGGCTGCCCGGTCACCCGGACGTTGTACGCCGTACCCACCGGCAGCGAGCCGAAAGCGAAGGCAATCGGCTCCGGTCCGTCGGTGGGAACAGAGGGCTGTGCCCCCAGGAAACTTGCCGCATCATCCGGGTTGTCGTTGTATGACAGCGTGATGCCGCGGCCGCCACCCAGGCCATTGATCACGCCCTCGAGCACCTCGCGTTCATCAGGAAGGGGCGTATACGGTCCGCTCTTCACGTCCTTCACCGCATCGCAGCCGGCCAGCGCCAGCGCGCACACAACACTCGCCCACAGCACGGGCCGATCGATCTTGGTCTTCATGTATTCCCCCACGAACATTTTTTCGGATCTGGCGGGGCGGCCGGCATCATGGCCGCCGCCCCTTTCCGGCTGTTTCTTCAGAACTGCGTCTGTATGCCCATCCGGTAGGAACGGCCCAGCGTGTCATGTGACCCGGACGAAGCTCCCGAGATGCCGCCACCTGTGAACGGCGGTGTCTTGTCGAACAGGTTGGTGATCGACCCGAAGACCCGGAACTGCTTCATGTTGGCGATCTTCAGGTTGTACGACAGGTTCAGGTCGAACCGGGCATACGGGTCCACCCGGTTGTTGTCCACCGATGCGTTACTGAGACGGCCGTCCTCGGTGTAGTAGCCGGGCTGGCTCGGGTCGTCGATCCATCGGTTGTCGAACTTCGCTCCACCGATGTAGCGCATCAGCACCGATGTCGTCAGGTCACCCAGCAGGTAGCTGGCCGTGATGTTGCCGCTCCACTCCGGCGTGGCCGCCACGCCCGGGATGAACACGCTGCTCCTGATCTGCCCCACCAGGTCGGTGCAGATGTACCGATTGACGAAGACTTCCTGCCCGAAGGAGGTCCGGATCGGCAGGTTCGGATCGTTGTTCTCATGGTTCATTGGATCAGCCCGGTCCAGGGCTTCGCCGCAGGCACCGCTGGGATTGGCACCGGTATACGGGGTCAGGAGTGTGGTGGACTGCTGCTGGACACCCGAGGATTCCAGCGCCTTGGTTGCCCGCACGTTCAGCGCCACCGAGCCCGGCAGGGTTTCGAAGAAACGGTTGAGCGTGAAGTTGTACCCCACGTTGAAGTCCAGGCCGCGCCGCTGGTAGGGCAGCGAGTTCTGCGGACGGGCCGAGTTGTAGCTGATCAGGTCCTGCAGGTTGAGCTGGCCCGGGATCACGTTGCCCGCCTCGTCGGTGAGAGCCGCGAAGGTGAGCTCCTGGCACGCGGTCAGGTTCATGTCCGGCGCAAGGGGCGTCAGCCCGGTCTCGTTGAAGTAGTCCGAAGTCAACCCGCCGTTGCTGCCCTCGAAGCAGGCCGTCACCGGGTTGGAAGCGTTGAACGGCGTGTTGATGCCATCCCTGACGCCGATGTCGAAGTAGTCCACCGAGAAGCGCATGCCCTGGGCCCAGCCGCCTGGCGACAGGACGAAGCCCAGCGTCAGGGTGTCGCTCTTCTCGGGTTTCAAGTTGGCGTTGCCGACGCGCACCTGGCCATAGAGCTCCTGCTGGTTCTCGTTGCTGGTCGGCGTACCGGCGCGCCACGGGTTGCGGATGGTGAACTCATCCGGCATGCCGGGCTGGAAGAGGAACAGCTCACGGTAGTCCGCCGCGCGCAGGTCGCGCGAACGCGTCAGGCGCACGCGTGCCCAGTCGAACGGCTCGTACATCGCCGAGAGCTTCCAGTTCGGAGTCTTCTGCGTGGCCGATTCACCGGTGGTGCCGGCACCACCTTTGTTGTTGTACCAGCCGTAGCGCACCGCGCCGTTGATCGACAGCAGATTGACGCCTTCTACGCCGGAGACCAGCGGCAGGTTCAGCTCTGTGTACGCCTCCGCCACGCGCGTCCGGCCCCCGAAGGCATCGGCCCACACGTTGGCGAGGTCGGCCCGCTCGTAGAAGCCGCCTTCGGTGCCCTCGTTGTCGGTCCTGTTCTCGCGCGCCTCGAGGCCGAACGCGCCCGTCAGCGGCCCGGCACCCCAACCCTGCCACAGCGTGCCGCTGGTGTTCACTGCGAGCACCTGCTGCGAAACCGTGCCCGCGGAACGGCTGTCGACAAAGGCGTAGTCCAGCGCCTGACGCTGCAGTTCCGCCGCGTCGTAGTAGATGCCCTCGTAAGCCGAGAGGGTGTCGCCGAAGGTCGCCTGCGACTCGTACTGCGTACCGAACAGGTTCAGCGGCTTGCATCCGGATCCCAGGGCCGCAAGTTCAGCAGGCCCTGTTAGCGGACGGCCCTGGCCGTTGAGCAGCGGCACCGAGTCACGGTCGATGCGGCAGATCGGCGTGCCAAAGGTGGGATTGGGCGTCACACCGTCCGCAAGGAACGGCCGATCGTCGATCACGGCGTCCAGAGCAAAGGCCATGCGCAGGTTGGTCGCCACGTTGTACTGGCGGGAGACGCTGTCGGTGGCGCCGTACTGGTAGTAGGTATCCCAGTTCCAGTCGCCGCCGAACCGGCCCCGCGCACCGACCGTCGCGCTGTAAGTGTTGGTGTCCGAAGAGGTGGAGCGCTCGATCTGCGGATTCCACAGCTTGCGGATCGCGGTCATGTTGGCGCACGGAGTGCCGCCATACATCTGCTGCACGCCCAGGTTGCCTGCGCCGGCCGTGGCGCTGTTGTTGAAGGCGTTCTGCACGGCCTTCAGGGCTTCCGGACTCAGGTTGTTCAGGAACGCATAGGCATTGCGGCCCAGCTGCGGCAGCACCAGCGGCGAACCGTCGAATGCCTGGAGCAGCTCGACGCTCTCCAGGATCCAGAAGTCGTTGCTGTACCAGGGGTTCCAGAAAGTCCCGCCGTTGGGCGTCGAAGCCGACGGCGCCGCATACGTTGCGTCGGTGAACCGGATCCTCTTCCAGGTGCCACGGGCAATCTGGTTGCCGGTGACTGGATCGTAGGCCTTGCCATCGAAATCGTCCGACGGCGGATTCGGCGAGAGATCAACCGGGATCCAGTACGGCCAGGCAACGCCTCGCCCGGCGGGGATTGCCGCTGTTGCGCCAGGAGGCGTGTAGGGCAACCACGACGGGGTATAGGGATTTCCGCCGGGGCCCAGGCCATTGCCGCTGGGATATCCGGCATTGCCAGCCCCGGTAGGCAACTGCATGAAGGCCGCCAGCTGCGGCAGGTTGTTGGTGAACTGCGAAGAACGGACCTTGTCGCTCGGCGGATACTGCTCGCCTTCGTACGACAGGAGACCATTGGCACCGGGCTGGGTGAAATACAGCACCGCTCCGTTGGGAGCGAAGGAGCTGGCCTGTCCCTGCGTGTCAAAACGCGCGCAGTAGTTGCCCGTGGTCTGCTGGTTCTTGTTCAGGGCCTCGGTGTTGGCAAAGCGGGCCTGGATGTAGCCGGAAGTCCTTTCGTTGAAGTCGTACTCGAAGTTGGTGAAGAACACCTTGCGTTCATTGCTGGGCTGCAACGGCTGAGTGCTGGTGACCGGCAGGCCGGAGCCATTGATCACCGAGGGAAACGCGCCATTCGCACCGGAGACGCCACCGCGGTAACCATAGGCGTATCCCTGGCCCCCAAAGCCCATCGGGTCGAAGCGGTAGCCCGAAGTAATGGCGGCATCGTTGTGGAAGAGCGCGCCCTCGGAGTAGCGCTGCTCGTAGCGCAGGTTGGCCGACTCGAAGCGCGCCGGCATGCCCTCATAGCCCACCAGCGGCTGGTTCGCGGCGGTCAGATCCGCCTGAGTGCCGGAGCTGTTGGTGAACAGGGTCCTGGAGGCGTAGCACCAGTCGCGAGCGAGGGAGCAGTCACGGATGGCTGAGGTTTTCTGATACTCGCCACTGAGCAGCAGGTGACCCTTGCCGCCGAACAGCGGCAGACCGCCGGACAGCGAGAACGAGGGACTCGTGCCATCACCGGATTCGGTGGTCAGATAGCTCGCGTCGAACTTCAGGCCCGTCATGCGCCGGTTGAGCACCAGGTTCACCACGCCGGCCACTGCACCCGAACCGTAGGTGGCCGAGGCACCGCCAGTCACCACGTCCATGCGCTCCAGCAGCGCGCTGGGAATGGTGTTCATGTCCACCACATCAGCCTGGTTGGAGGTGGAGGCCACGCGGCGGCCGTCCACCAGCGTCAGCGTGCGCGAACCGAAGGTGGGATCCAGGCCGCGCAGGTTGGCGATGGTACTGCCGATGAAATACGAACCGCGGTCCATGGTGTCCATGCCGCCGCCACCGAATCCGGCCTGGTTGTCACCGGTCATCGTCGGCATGTAGCTGGAGATGTTCTGGGGAACCAGCTGTGTCAGCGCGTCGGCTATGTTGACGAAGCCGAGGCGCCGCATTTCCTCGCCGGTGATCGAGGTAACCGGGTTGGAGGCTGTGACATTGGGTGACTGGATGCGCGTGCCGGTGACCTGCACCTCCTGCAGCTCCTCGACCACCTCCTCCTCATCGGCCTCCGCGCCAATGGCCTGCGATGAGAATCCGATCAGCGCAGCAGCCCCATACAGGGCAGCCACCGACGCGCGCGTGAACCGCGCACATGCAGCGTACTTGGACACCGTACTTCCCCCCAACCCGTGAATAAGTGTTCTTGTCGTCGTCAGGGACCTTTGGTTATGGGACCCTGATGACTCGCGCGGAAGTATCAGAAGCTCTGTCCAGCACGAACAAGCGCGGCGGGGCGCAACTGATATGAGTCACGCTATGAGCAAAGGCAGAAAAAACACCTTGGTAATCAATGGTCGGAGTCGGAGGGCGACTCTGCGTGGGGGTTGGAGTTATTACTTTGCCGCGGTGGCGGCCGCCTGAAGGCTCCAATCCGGAGCAAGGGGGGGCGCGACACCAATGAATGGCCAGATCGCCATGTGGCTGCCCCAATCAGCTCATCAACGGGCACATCCCAAAGGCACCCGCGCCCCGTTTGGAGGGACAGTCAGGTCACAAGGTGACGCGGCGCGTCAGGTCCTGCCCCTACCTGTCTGCATCAGCACACAGGATTACGGAAAATTGTCGGCTGGCGCACAGAAAATCCCGTGTGAATCCGTAACTTAGGCGCTCAGGAAGGCGCTGGCACGAGCCTTGCTCTTACCCCGCTACCGGCATGGTGCCGAGTCGCTGCTAACGACAGGTTGTTTCAAGGGATTCCAAGGAGAATCGAAAATGATGAAGAGCGTTCAGAAGGGTTTCACTCTGATTGAGTTGATGATCGTGGTTGCGATCATCGGCATCCTGGCCGCGATCGCGATCCCGGCTTATCAGGACTACACGATCCGCTCGCAGGTGACGGAAGGCCTGAACCTGGCCTCGGATCTGAAGGCTGGCATCGGCGAGGTGTTCGCTCAGACGGGTACGTTCGATGACATCGACCTGGCCGCGATTGGCATTTCCGGCGACGCCACCAGCAAGGCCGGCAAGTATGTCGGTGCGATCAGCGTTGATGACGGCGTCATCAGCATCACCTACAACGGTCCTCAGGCCAACGCCAAGCTGGTTGCGGCTCCGCGTCTGGATCTCCGTCCTGCCGAGAATGGCAACGGCGACATCGTGTGGATCTGCGGCCGCGCCCCGGTCCCCTCGGGAGTTCCGACTGCGCCGTCGTCGACCGATGGAACGTCGGTGCTGGCCAAGTACCTGCCGGCTACCTGCCGCGCCTAGTCGCCATCGACCGCAAGGTCGAATCTGATGGAAAGCCCCTCCCCCCGGGAGGGGCTTTTCTACTT
>Ga0315910_10003630_pt1 | contig 13079 bp, 9 predicted proteins | sample EdamamesoilMG_FD_204470 | JGI IMG/M metagenome (GOLD analysis project Ga0315910, IMG submission 204470) | Garden soil microbial communities collected in Santa Monica, California, United States - Edamame soil | ecosystem: Environmental > Terrestrial > Soil > Garden | place: USA: California... | reverse complement strand
GAGTACCCGCTCTGATGGATGGAGAGATCACGAGCTATTTGCTTCCAGTGTACCGCACGCTAACGCAGCAATCCACTCGCTGCCCCAGAATCGGTAGTCCAGCGCACACCCGAGCCAACGCCGTAGGTTCACCGGTGCAACAGGCGATGACAGCGCACCCGTCGCCGCTAAGCTGCCACGAGCGCCAGCCCTTCCCCCCTACATGCGCCGCGCGCCGCCCACTGGCGAGCACCACAAATCGCACCACAAGGGGAGATCTCCCCGCGCCGGGCTAATCGAAACTGGTGCACCGTCGCTCTATGCAGATGCAGAGAATCCCTCGCCCGACGGCGAGCGCGATTGCTAGAATGCGATAGGCACCTTGACGAGACCAACGGTAATTGCCCTCCGTCGCTCCTTGGGGCTGGCCCGTCCAAGCGGCGGCGTGCTCGAATCGGCGAGGGCTAACGGATGACGGGATCACCGGGTCGCATGTCGGACGCCGAGAACGATAACCCGCTCCTCGCCGCGGGTAAGCTGGTTGGTCGCTACAGGCTGCTCTCGCTGGTCGCGAGCGGCGGCATGGCCCAGATCTGGGCAGCCAAGCCCGAGAGCGGTGGCTTCTCACGCACCGTTGCGCTGAAAGTCGTCCGCCCGGAGTATGCGGCGGACGAAGAATACCGCCGGATGTTGATCGACGAGGCTGCCGCAGCGTCGGCGGTGCACCACCCCAACGTGTGCGAGATCTTCGAGCTCGGCCAGCACGAACAGGTGGTCTTCATCGCCATGGAGTGGGTGCCCGGCGACTCGATCGCCGGCCTGATCCGCCAGCGCACACAATATGTGCCGTTCAACTACGCGCTCGCTGCGCGCGTGATCTCGGACGCATGTGCGGGGTTGCACGCCGCGCACAACGCCGTGGGGCCCGATGGTCAGCCCATGAACATCGTGCACCGTGACATCTCCCCTCAGAACATCCTGCTGTCATCCCAAGGGCACGTCAAGGTCACCGACTTCGGGATCGCCAAGGCGCGCGATCAGATCCATTCGCGGACACGTACCGGCGAGATCAAGGGCAAGTTCGCGTATATCTCCCCCGAGCAGATCCTCGGCAAGACGGTCGATCATCGCTCGGACGTGTACGCGATGGGCTGCGTCCTGTTCGTGACCACGCTCGGGCTGCGGCCGTTCGGGCGCGGCACGCACGCGGTCATGTCGAAGATCGTGCAGGGCGATTTCAAGGCCCCGCGCGAGCTCGTTCCGACCTACCCAGAGCGGCTCGAGCGCATCGTCATCCGAGCGCTGTCGCGCAACCCGGAGGACCGCTACCAGAGCGCCGAGGAGATGCGCTTCGCCCTGGAGGAGTGGCTCGCCAAGTCGGGCAAGATCGTCACGCACACCGACATAGCGCGCGCCGTCAACGAGCGGCTGAACCCGAAAGTGCGGGATCAGATCCAGGCGCTGCGCACGGCCAATCGCTTCACGCCCCAGGCGGCGATCGCAGGGCGCGACGCCGAGGGAGAAGACGACGCCGACAGCTGGGAGCTCCCCACCGCCGTCAGTGGGCTCATCCAGCTGCCCGAGGAGATCGTGAGAGAGGCGGCGCCCTCGGCGGTGCGGCCCCAACCCGGCCCCGGGCGGTCCGTCGATCTGAGCGGGAACGAGATGCACACGCAGCACAGCGTCGCGCCGCGCCGCAACGCCGAGGTGACGCTCACGCGCGAGGCCACGCAGGTCAGCAATGACGTGCGCGCGGCTCGTGACGAGGCCCGGCAATCGTCCTCCAAGCGCTCACCGGAGCGTCGGCAGCGCGCGGACAGCATCAGCGTCGTCACGCCGCAGGTCTCGGAGGATCGGAAGCGGCAGATCATGCTCGCGGCCGCCGTCGTCGTGTTGGTGGTGCTCTCGTTCTTCGCCGGCCGCCTCTAGGCGCGCGCGCTGGACGGACGCTCGTCGAGGACGTTCTCGGCGAGATTGCTGCTCGAAAAATTGCCGCTCAAGAACGTGCGCGCGGCGTCGCGCCCGAGCTCCAGCGTCTCCAGAATCAGCCGGCGGTCTCGCGTCAAACGCGACGCCGGCAGCGCCAACGCGGGGCGGATCACCTGCACCCGGCCGAGCCGTTCCAGCTCCTCGAGCTCGGCGATGCTCCGGTTGTACGACTCCCAGCGGTTGGCGAGCGCCGGCCAGAGCGCGGGAAAGCGGGTATAGTTGTAGCGAAGCAGGTGCCCCAGCCGCGTCGGCTTCTTGCGGTAGCCGTTGGGGCGCGTGCTGACGACGATGACTCGAGCCGGGGCCAGCGCCAGCGCAGGTTGTAGCGGGATGGCGTCGGCGACCCCGCCATCGATGTACGGCACCCCTTCGACCGGGACGACCCGACCGTAGACGACCGGCAAGGCCATGGTCGCCTTGAGCAGCTCGTACACGTTGCTCCGTGTCGCCGCCACGTGGTCGGCGGCGCCGGTGATGCAGTTCGTGACCGCGACCCGCAGCGCCGTGGAGGAGCGCTCGACGCCCTCCGCGTCCAGCGACAGCTCGCCTCGAAACACGTCGACGAGCCCCTCGATGTCCATCAAGCCGCGACCGCGCAGCAGGTGCCGGGCCGAGATGAGCTGACCGCCGTGGGTCCTTTCGCGCCAGATCTCGAGGGCGCGCTCGATCTGTCCGGCGACCATGTAGGCAGCAGAGGCCGCCGCCGCCGAGGTCGCAAAGATATGGCTGAAGCGCAGATCGCAGCGAGCCAGCTCGCTCAGCGCCCCCGCCACGAACGCACCTCGCAGCCCGCCGCCCTCCAAGACCAAGACGGTACTGTCGTCTACGCCCAAACGCCGGTTCTCCATTGCTTCGAACAGAGCGCGCGCTCGAGCCTCGGGAGTGCTGGCCCCTGAGCCGCGTTCAGCGACCGTTCTAACGATCTGCGACACGCTGCACAACCCCCGAGGTGCACGCCTGAACAGGTTGCTGGACGCCGAGGCTCGGAGAGCGTTTGAGATTGTTCGGAACGCGAGGCCGAGTACCATGCCTCACGATGAATGCGAGCAGCGCGCCGGCGCCCCGCCTCGAATCCGAACTCCCCACCGGGCGCGAGCGCTTCCTCGCAGCAGTGCTCGACTTCGCCCTGGCCGACGGCTGGCGCACCGCCAAGGATTTTCTGCGGCACTTCAGCCCTCGGGTGCTGATCGAGAGCCTGGCACGAGATGACGAGCTGCGCGCACGGGTGTTGATGGGCACCACCCGGGTGAACGAGCGCCTCGCGCTGCGCAAGACGATCGAGTCCGCCGCGGAGGACCTCACGCTGGCCCTCGAGGAGGGCCTGACCGACGCGGACAAGCTGGTCGCGCTGATCCCCCCGGACGATCGCGTGCGTTACCTGGACGCGAGCAAGCTCTGGACGTTCCTGACGGAGGTCGAGTTCTGGAAGTCGGAGGGCACCGACACGCGCGACCGGGAGCGCTACGTGCGACGGGTGGCCTTCATCGTGGAGCGGGCGCTGGAGCAAGGCGTGCTGCGGCTGCAGGACCTCGCGGATGGCATCGGCTTCAAGCGCATCGCCTCCTGTCTGCCGCGCGCCGAGCTACAGAAGGTGGTCGAACACGCGCTCAGCCAAGCTCGAGAAGGCCAGCGACTGACCGAGGAGCAGCTGCTCGAGGCCGTGCCGCTGAGGGCGCTGATGACACACATCCCGCTCGATCACACGTGGAACGAGGTGATCGTCGCGCGCCTCGCCAAGCCGCTCTCCTTCATCCCGCCGACGGCGGAAGAGGTGGCTCGTTCGCGGCGCTTGCCGCCCCCGCCCCCGAGCCGCAGCAAGGGCTCGTCTCGGACTCCGCCCCGCTACGAGGCGCTGCTCTCGGAGCCGCTGCTCGAGCTGCAACGGGGGCTGGAGCGCTCCACACCGCCCGAAGAGGCGCAGATCGAAGAGCTGGTGGCCGTCTCCGCGGACGACTCGGAGGAGACCCAGCTGCACGTGGAGGCGGAGACGCGTCTCGACGTCAAGGCGCTGCGCGAAGACGAGCCGAGTGACGAGCCGAGCTCGAACGAGCTGGAGCGGGTGACGGCTGCGCTGCGGACGATCGGTAGATTGCCGAGCCCGGAGCCGGAGATCACACTGCCGATCTTGCTGTCGATCGAGTCGATGTACGCCGAGCTGAGCCAATCGAGCGACGAGACCGAGCGCTACACGATCGTGCGCGATGCCTTCCCAAACCACAACCACTTGCGAGTGGCTTTGCTGGCGCTGATCCGCCTGCTGGATCCCGGGCGGCGCTCGGCCGAGGGCGGGCTGGCGGAGGCGGACGGAGACCTGTTGATCCGCACGCTCCTGTTCGAAGAGCGCCACGTGGGTGAGTTCGACGCCATGAATGGCAGCCACGACATGGAGCCGGGCGTCGCGCTGCGGCCCCCGCTCGGCCAGTTTTCGTGAGCCTCGGGCCGCGACGGCGTGGGCGGCGCTACGCGGCAGCGCCGTTCGTCGCGCTGCTTCTGAACGCTTGTGCGCGTGACGCGAATGCGGTGCGGCTCGTGTCGAGCTCGCCGCGGGACGAAATCTACCGCATCACGTGCAAGGACGACATCCGTGCCTGCCGTGACGAGGCGACGCGCGCCTGCAAGGGCGCGTATGCGGTGCTCGAGAGCACCGGCGCCCCCGTGGAGCCGCCCCGCGTGACATCCGCGCCTGGCCCTGCGAGCACGGGCCCGCGCTATCAGCGTCGGAAATGGGTCGGGCAGATGGTGGTCGCCTGCGGTGACGGCGCGCCGCCTCCGGAGGCGCCGCAGCAAACCCAGCCCACGTCAGCGTCGCCGCCGATCGCCGGCTCGTCCGCACCCGAGCGCCTGTGCATCCCCGGCGTAACACAGCGCTGCCTCGGCCCCGCCGCGTGCAACGGCGCTCAAGCATGTCTCCCTGACGGGAACGGATACGGGCCGTGCGACTGCGGCGAGCAGCAGAGGCCGGCGCGCTCTGGCGCCGATGCTGGCGCTCCGAACGGCGCTGGTGGTGTGCCGCGCTGAGCACGGCGCGCGCAGGCTGCCGACATTCTGCACTTCTGCGGGCAGAATCGGCCTCTACGCAGGCCGATTCAGCACGAAATGGCCGCGTCCAGCACAGAAACGCCGCGAGCAGCGCCGCTCCAGTACAGGCTCGGCAGCGGCGCCCATGTAGGCCGCACGCGCACCGCCCCGGTCGCGCATCGAGGACGAGTGCAACCTGAAGACGCCTCTGGTATAGGCATTCGAGTGCGGCGTGGCGACACGACAAACCGCGATCGAGCCCGACTTGATCGGGCGCGATACGATCGAGCACCCTGTTGATCGAGCACATGCGATCGAGCACGATTTGAGCGAGCATGATGTCAGGCGGCTCTAGAATCTCGATGACGAGCACGAAGCCCTTCATCGTCGCAGCTCGGTTGCACGAGTCGTGGCGGCCCGCAGCGTGGGGCCCCTGCGCACGTTACGCCCGGCGCTGTGCATTTCATCGGCCGTCGATAGCTCGTGCAACCGGGAGGCTCTCGGTTTGACGAGCCGAGGGCTCGAGTTGCCCGTATACCGGCGCCCGTCGACCTGGGACACGCTTCGCCAGGCGGGCGCGGTGGGCCTCGGGCTCTGGGACGCGACCCGTCCGCGCTTGCTCTCGGCGGACAGCGGCCTGTGCGAAGCGCTGGGGCGCACGCCGGGTTGCCTGGACGACGTCGCAGTCAGCGACATCGAGCTCCATCACCCGTTCGCCTGGTCTGTCGAGGCCTGGCGTCGCCACCTGCGCACCATCCAGACCTTCGGTCGCGTCGAGTGGCCGACGTGGCTCTTGCCCGCGAACGCGCCCCCAGTTCACGCCACGTTGCGGCTCGGATTGGTCGAGCTCGAAGGCACCGAATACCTGCTCGGCGAGCTGCTGGATCGCGGCGGGCATCCGGCCGCGCGGGGCGACTCGCGGGACATCCGCGGCCTGGGCATCGATGACCTCCCCTGCGCGACGTGCCGTGTCGCCTCGGACGCGACGCTGCTCGCCAGCAACGCGCGAGCGGCGGCGTTCCTGGACTGCCAGTTCGACGCCCGCCAGAGGCGTTACCGGCAGTGCCTCCCGGGGCAGCTCTTCGCCGCGGACAGAGAGCCGCTCGACCCCAACGCCGCGCCCTGGTGGCGCGCGCTGCGCGACGGTACGGCGCCTCCCAGCACCACGGTTGGCCTGCGGCGTCCAGACGGCAGCCTCGCCTGGGTGCTGATCTCGGCGGCCCCCGAGGCGAGCTCGCCCGCTGGTGGGTCGGCGATCGTGACGTTCATCGATGTCACGACGACCAAGGAGGCCAGCGACGCGCTGAGCGACGCCGATCGTCGCCTGCGCCGCACGATCAGCTCGGTGACGAACCTCCAGGACCAGCTCGCGCGTTCGGAGCACATGGCGAGCCTGGGGTTGATGGCGGCGGGAGTGGCCCACGAGATCAACAACCCCCTCTCCTACATCCTGTCGAACCTGTCCTTCGCGGCCGAACGCGCCATCGACCAGGAGTCGCGGCTGGCGCTGCGCGAGGCGCTCGAAGGCGCGGGCCGAGTGCGCGACATCGTACGCGACTTGAAGACCCTCTCGCGCATGGAGTCCGAGGAGGACCTGAAGGCGGTCGATGTCCGCAACGCGGTCGACGCCGCGCTCAAGCTCAGCTTCGATGACGTCCGCCATCGCGCGCGCTTGCAGCGCCATTTCAACGAGGTGCCGCGCGTGCTGGGGCACGAGACGCGCCTGGTTCAGGTCATGCTCAACCTGGTCACCAACGCGGCACAATCGATCACGAAGGGCTCCCCGGACGACAACCAGATCACCGTCGAGGTGAGGCTGGCGGAGACGGAGGGAGAGGTCGAGATCGTCGTCACCGACACGGGCGTCGGCATCTCCGAGGCGCACCTCCCGAAAGTCTTCGAGCCGTTCTTCACGACGAAGCCAGCGGGTGAAGGCACCGGCCTCGGGCTGTCGATCTGCCACCGGCTGATCCACGGCATGGGTGGTCGCATCCAGGTGACCAGCGAGGAGGGGCGCGGCAGCCGCTTCAGCGTATTCCTCTCGATCGCACCCAACCTCGAGGAGAGTGAGCCCTTGCCGTCCGAGGTCTCGCCGGGCACGAGCCGCAGGCTCCGGCTGTTGATCGTCGACGACGAAGTGCTGGTGGCGCGCGCGGTTCGGCGGGTGTTCGACAAGGAGTTTCGCGTCGACATCGCGCTGGACGGGCCCAGCGCGCTCGAGAAGCTGCGCAAGACCGACTACGACGTCATCCTTTGCGACGTGATGATGCCTGGCATCAGCGGGCTCGACGTCTATCGCCAGGTCCGCCTGGAAAACGAGCCGCTCGCGAGGCGCTTTGTTTTCGCCACGGGTGGACTATTCAGCCAAGAATTGAGCGACAGCGTCAAACGCCTGTCCAACATGATCGTGGAGAAGCCTTTTGATCCCGCCGAGCTGCGCCGGGTCATCCTGGCGGCGGTTCCCGAGCCGCGATCCGACGCATCATCGCTCACGTCGAAACGCATCTAAACCCTGGGCCGAGCGGATTACCGACGCCACAGCCAGCGCCGCTGTGGCGTCCGCCCCCACCCGTCGTCGTGGCAGTGGCCAAGGCTCGGCCGGTCACGTATATTGAGCGCATGTTTCGCGGGAAATTCTCAGGGCTTCTGCCGATCGTGGCGATCGCTCCCTTGTTGTGGAGCCTCGGCGTGGGCTGCAGCGCTGCCGGCGGGCGCACGGATGCTGGCGAGGGCGACGGCGAAGATCTCGGAGCGGGTGCCGAGCCCGGTACGACCGGAGCGAACGGCCCAGGCGCGAACGGTGCACTGTTCGGGAGCGCCGCCGATAGCGTCGGCTGCAGCCAGCTCGAGATCGGCTTCGAGGCACAGACGCCGACGGTGCTGATCGTGGTCGATCGCTCATCGAGCCAGTGGGACCAGTACCCGAACCACACCTGGGAGCCGATGAAGCAAGGCATCCTGAACGTGGTCTCCGCGGTGCAAGCCGACATTCGCATCGGGGTCGTGACGTACACGGGGCAAAACGGCGGGGCGTGCCCCGACCTGTTCCCAGCCATGGCTCAGGTGACGTTCGACAAGAACAACCTGGCCGCGGTCGAGGCCACGCTCAACGGCATCGACAGGCCGCCCTACAAGGGCGAGACGCCGACGGCCGCGACCATCCAGGCCGGGCAGGCTGCGCTGCTGGCGGATCCGGCTCCGGGCGAAAAAGTGATCCTGCTCGTGACGGACGGAGACCCCGACTTCTGCAACGATCCCGATCGCGCCTGTCCCATGGACGCCGTCGTCGGCGCCGTTCAAGACGCGCGTGCCAAGGGCATCTCGACCGTGGTGTTCGGCGTGCAGCGGGCAGAGCTGTCGGAGCAACACCTGCGCGACGTGGCCAACGCCGGCGCGGGCCAGCCCGTGGCGCTGCCGCAGGGGATCAACAGCGAGGAAGACCTGCGCAACCGCTGCCGCGGAAACCCCGTGGGGAGCATCCCGGGCACCTACTCACCCACGTCGGGCAACACCCAGTTCTTCCAGGCCAGCGGCACGGATCAGGCCGCGCTGGGCGCCGCGCTCGACGCCGCCATCTACGGCGTTCGGAGCTGCATCTTCGAGCTCGATGGCGCCGTCGAGATCAACCCCGATCGGGTCGGCAACGCGCGCATCACGATCGACGAGGGCGCCCCCCTCGTGTTCAACGATCCCAACGGCTGGCGGCTCCTCACCGCGACTCAAGTGGAGCTCGTGGGTGGCGCATGCCAGCAGCTCAAGAACCCGGCGACGGGCGCCATCAAGTTCGACTTCCCCTGCGACGTCTTCTCGCCCCGCTGATGCCCGCTGATGCCGTCGTGGGCGCCGCGCGGCGGCGTCCACGAGATGCCTCCCGGCTCATTGCCAGCGGAACGTGCGGGTGGCGAGCGTGAATGACCCGAGCGCCCAGGCCACGAGCACACCCAGCTGGAACAGCAACTGGTCCAGGCTGGCGGCCTCGTTGTAAATGCGGCGCAGCGCATCGACCAGCGCCGTCAGCGGCAGGACCTGGATGATCGGCTGGAGCCACTCGGGAAAGCGCTCGTTGCTGAAGTAGGCGCCCGACAGCACCCACATCGGGAGCTGGATGAAGTTCATCCAGCCCTGCGCCACCTCGGTATTGTCGACGCGCGCTCCGACCAGCAACCCGAGCCCGGCAAACGCGCCCGCGCCGAGCAGCGAGACCAGCACCAGGCTCGCGTAGCTGCCCTGCACCAGCGTGCCGAAAGCGAGCACGCCAAAAGCGACGAGCACGACGAGCTCCAGCGCGAGGAACACGAGCCGCGACAGAAAGTAGGACAGCAGGTAGTCGCTACGCCGCATCGCCGTCACGGCGAAACGTCTCAGCAGCTTGCGTTTGCGGGCGACGACCAGGCTGTAGCCGACACCCCAGACGCTGCTGCCCATCAAGTTGAGCGCGATCAGACCCGGGAGCAAGAAGTCGATGTAGCGCGTTCCGGGCAAGCTCTGAGGCTCGTCGCGCGGCGCGAGCAGGTCGCGGCGCCCTGCCGCCCGCTCCAGCTCATCGTCCACGTAGGCGCGCGCGAGCCGCGCCTCGCGCAGCATCGGATCGTAACGATAGACGGGCTCCGCGCCGCGCAGGTCGAGCAACAGGGCGTACTTGGTGCGCGCCAGACCGCGCAACGCTGCCTGCTCCTCCTCGAGCGTGGACGCGACCTGCTGACTCTGGACGAGCGCACGCGCGAGCGGATGGTCCGCTCGGGCGAGCACGGCGACGGCGGGCCTTTCCGGTGGCTGGCTGCGGAACGCCAGACCGAGCCCGATCGCCATCAGGATGGGGAAACCGAACACCCAGAAAATCATGCCGGGCTCGCGATAGAACTCACGCAGCCGCACCTTCGTCAGCTCGAGCAGCGGGTGGAGCCGCTCGGCATCGGCAGCGCCCGTGCGGGCAGGCGCGCGCGGCTCGTCGTTCACGAGCTCGCTCCCTCTGCGGGGGCCTCGGCCGCCTCCAGCCCGCGCCCCGTGAGCTGCAGGAAGACGTCGTCCAAGGTGGCCTGATGGGTGCTGAGGCCGAGCGGCACGACGCGCTGCCGGCTCAGCTCGAGCAAGACGCCGGCGAGCAACTCCAGGTCACGGCCGAGGCAGAGACGATACTTGCTCTCGCGCGTCGTGACCGACTGAACGCCGTCGAGCTGCTGCAGGCGCGCGACGTCCACCGCTCGTTGCGTCTCGAACTCCACGAACTGCACGCGCCCGAGGCCGTCCACCAGCTCGGCAGGAGTGCCGCGAGCGATGATCTTGCCCTGATCGATGATCGCGATCCGATCGCACAAGGCAGCCGCCTCCTCCATGTAGTGCGTGGTGAGCAGCACCGTGCCGCCCGCGGCGCGAAACTGCTCGACCACGGCCCAGAGCGCCTGACGAGCGCGCGGGTCCAGCCCGGTGGTGGGCTCGTCGAGGAACAGGATGTCGGGGTCGCCGACCAGCGCGCAGGCCAGCGCCACGCGCTGCTTCTGCCCGCCAGAAAGGGTGTGATAGCGCTGCCGGCGCACGTCGACGAGCCCGACGCGCTGGAGCACGTCGTCGAGGGAGCGACCACGCTCTTGAAACGAGCGGAACAGGCGCAGCACCTCCCAGACCTCGAGCTTGTCTCCCAGGGTGGTCTCCTGCAGCTGCACGCCGAGGCGCTGGCGCAAATCGCGGTCGCGGCCCTCACCCCAGCGCATGCCGAGCAGCTCGATGCTGCCCTCGTCCGGCTGGTGCAAGCCCTCGAGCAATTCCACGGTCGTGGTCTTGCCCGCGCCATTGGGCCCGAGCAAGCCGAGGCACTGGCCGCGGGCGACGTCGAGATCGACGCCGCCGACGGCGACCTTCGTGCCGAAGCGCTTCACCAGGCCGCGGCACGCGATCGCTAGGGTCATGCGACGAGACGTCTCAGCCGGTCGTCGCCGAGGAGCCGCGCAAGGCGCTCTGCACGACCTCGAGCGCATCGGCCACCTTGATGCGCTCCTGGCGGCGGCTGTCGCGATAGCGAATGGTGACCGTGTCGTCCTCCGCGGTCTGGCTGTCGATGGTCAAGCAATACGGCGTACCGACCTCGTCATGGCGGGCGTAGCGACGTCCGATCGCGTGCTGCTCGTCATACTTGGCCTTCACACCCGCTCGGAAGAACGTGTCGGCGATGCGGCGCGCGACCTCGGGCATGCCGTCCCGCTTGACGAGCGGCAAGACGCCCACCTTGTAGGGCGCGAGCCGCGGGTGCAAACGCAGCAGGTTGCGGACGCCTTTGCCCTCCTCGTCGCCAGGTTCCTCGGCGTACGCCTCGCACAACACGGCCAGCAGCCCGCGCGTGGCCCCCGCGGCGGGCTCGATCACGTGCGGCACGTAGCGCCAGCCCTTCTGGCCCGTCTCCGGATCCGTCGCCTCCACGTCCATGTAGAACAGCTTCTTGCCCGAGCCGGCAGTGTGCGCCTTCAAATCGTAGTCGGTGCGCGACGCGATGCCCTCGAGCTCGTCCCAGCCCCAGGGGAACTTGTACTCGACGTCGAAACAGCCGTTCGAATAGTGCGCGAGCTCATCCGGGCCGTGCTGCCGCAGGCGCAGGTTCTCGCCGCTGAGCCCGATGCTCTTCCACCAGCGCAGGCGCTCCTCTTTCCAGTAGTCGAGGTATTTCGGCCCCTCGCCGGGCGGCACGAAGTACTCCATCTCCATCTGCTCGAACTCGCAGGAGCGGAAAATGAAGTGCTCGACCGTCACCTCGTTGCGGAAGCTCTTGCCCATCTGCGCGATACCGAAGGGCGGCTTGAGCGACATGCTCTGCTGGATGTTCAAGAACTGCACGAACATCGCCTGCGCCGTCTCCGGGCGCAGGTAGACGGTCGACTCGCCGAGCACTTCTTCCACGCGCTTGCGCAGCGTGGCGTCGTCGACGCCCTCGGCGGCGGCCAGCTTCGCGCACTCGATCACGCGCCCGATCGGATCGACCGGGCCCATGCTCGAGCGAAACATGGTGTTGAACTGGCGTTCCTCGCTCAAGAACGGCGAGCTGCAGTTCGGGCAGACGTAGCCTCGGTCGCCGGCCCGCGCCCCCACGAGCTCCTTGCCCCGCCGCTCCAGCTTCGCGCCCTCGCTGCGCTCGATTTTCTCGGCCGCGAGCCGCGCACGCTCCTTGTCGGCGAGCGCGATCACGACCACCTCGCCAGCCGCGATCTTCGGCGCCTTGTCCGCGCGGAAGCGCTCGCCGCACACCTTGCAGTCGACGAGCGGATCGGAAAAATTCGCGACGTGGCCGCTCGAGCGCCACACGTCGGGGTGCATGATGATCGAAGCGTCGAGACCGACGATGTCCTCACGCTGGTGGACCATCGTCGTCCACCACTCGCTCATGAGGTTGCGCTTGAGCTCGACACCGAGCGGGCCGTAGTCGTACGCGCTGCGCAGACCTCCGTAGATTTCCGAGCTTTGGAAAACGAAGCCGCGCCGCTTGCACAGCGAGACGATCTTCTGCATGAGCGCTTGTTCGGAGGCTTGTTCGGTCATTTGTTCCGGCGTGTTAGTTCGGACACCCAAAAGCCGCAATCGCTTCCGCGCCGCGCGCCGCGAGGGCCCCCGCGCGGCTCTGTCGAGGGCTCTCCATCTGGAACGAAGCGGCCTCGAGGAGCCGCCGCGACCCGCCGCCACCGATGACCGTTCGCCCCGCGGCGTGCCACACGTCGTCCGGACGCGGGCCGGGGCGACGAAGGGACGACTCAGGCCAGCAAAATGGCTGCGATTTTATAGATATAGCCATTCAGATCGGGAGCTGGCAAGGGGAAACCCCTTTGCCGAGGCCATGCCGCCCGGCTAAAAGCCTCGCGTTGACCGCAGCGAACCGCAGCCCCTTGGAGGGTGTCGACGGCCCAGACGCCGCCCGTTTGGCGCCCCCCCGCCAGGCCCCGGAGGAACGCGCCGTCTGGGATACCGAGCGGCTCGAAGCGTACGCGCCGGCCCAGGGTCACCAGCCCTCCGAGCACGCCCTGGCTGCGGCCGCAGACTGGCTCGCGCGCGGCGTCCCGGTCGTGATCCCGACCGAGACGGTGTACGGCCTGGCGGCGCCGGCGCTCGATCGCCGG
>Ga0315910_10003629_pt1 | contig 13081 bp, 9 predicted proteins | sample EdamamesoilMG_FD_204470 | JGI IMG/M metagenome (GOLD analysis project Ga0315910, IMG submission 204470) | Garden soil microbial communities collected in Santa Monica, California, United States - Edamame soil | ecosystem: Environmental > Terrestrial > Soil > Garden | place: USA: California... | reverse complement strand
CATTGCCCAAACCGACGCGCAGACTTAACAAGTACTCCGGCGCGGCCGCGCTGAACACTTTGGCCCGCGCCATCATCAGATACGCCGCCAAGCCCACAACGCCGATGCCGATGAGTCCAACCCACAGATCAGCCGCGCCAACCGCCATGCCGACCACGACGGCGAAAATCACATACGCTGTGTCTTGGGTATCCCGCACCACGGTCCGGAAGCGCACGATGGAAAGCGCGCCCACCAAGCTGAAGGCCCGCGCCACGTTGTCGCCGATGACCTGCGTAACCATCGCGATCAAGATGGAGAGCAATACCAGCGTGACGGGAAACGATGAAGAAATCTCTGCTCCCTTGCGTGTACGCCGATAAATCCACGCAACCACCGCGCCCAATATTGCGGCGGCGACCCAACGTATTGCCACGGTTCCCGGGGAAATGGAGGGGCCGGCGAAGATCGAAGTTTTCAGGAACTCAGGCATACTGCGGTTGGGAGATTTGTTCTGTATAGGAGGCTGCGTTGACGAAACCCAGGGCGGCTGCGGCGAAGCGATATTTCGAGAATGGCACAGGCGTCAAAGCAAATTCCTCCAGCAGGTATTTGAACAGGGCCGGCATTCCGTAACGGAATTTGAGTTCCAGGATGATCTGATCTTCGAGCAGTGGTGAGCCCAACTCGTTGCTGAACTGAATGCGGGTGGTCGGCAGAGCGCGCAGTCCGCGGTCCATCGTCAATCGGATCGGCCCAAACGAAGTCATCGCCACGAGGGCCGTGCGCTGATAAGAAATCTGACAGGTTGGACTCAATGCCCGCGCGAGCAGCCGCCGATGAAACCAATGCCCCGGCCAGGCGCGATTGTCGTCGTCTGCCGCCAGGAATTCCAGTTCGTCCAACCGGACGATGGATCGCCGCTTGGTGAGCAGTCCGCGCGTCTTGAGCTTGCGTTCCAGAAACCCGACCTGAGCTTCGCCATAGCGCCGGATGCGGTACTTGCTCCGGCCAAATGAACCTCGCCGATGAAACACGTCAAACTGTGCTGTGTCGAAGTAGAGACTCGTGATCTCATAGCCGTCACCCGCCGGTCCTCCGGCGTGTGGATCAGGTGCGAGATGTTGACGCGCCCAAGCGCGAATCTGCCCGGCGAGCGCAGGGCACACCAGAAACTTCATTTCTGTGGCCAGCTCGCGATTCTCGCGGGTATCAGTTGAAGGAGACATGTTCGCTTCGGTCTGTGGGCTCACCAGCCGGGGTTTATGGTTTTACCTTCTGATTTACCTTCAAGCTGATCGGCGACAGATTTACCGCGCGCTGCGACAAATGGCTTGATGGGTGTCACCGCAGTCCCGCCCTGAAAGCCTGGCCCCATCACTATGGTAAGCTTCTGACCAGCCGCCGCTTTGTCGAACTCAGAGAGACGTTCTGGCGATTCCTCCTGGATTGGAGCGCGAAGAACGCCAGCCAATTCATTCACTTGCCGATGAATCCGCTCCGCTTCGAAAATGGTTTTGTTAAAGTCTGCCAATCGCGCCAGGTAAATTTGCTTGAATGCTTCGCATTTATAGACCCGCTCCAAAAAACGGTTCTCGCCCGTCCAGGGTTTATGAATGCTCAGGTTCTCGCGCTGCTCCTGCGTTCCGCGTGGGAACTGACCAAAGGGTTGATCCTGATCCCACGGGAGGAATAGGAACCTCTGTGTCTTCGGATGAAGATAAAGGTAATAGTTCTGGCCGGGGCCGAGAATACCATCGAGGTCGGTCAACCAGGCGGTGATAGCCATGTAACGCGCGCAATTATCGAGATCAATGTAGTCGCCGACTTTTGCCGCAAAATCGCTCTCGGATGCGGTGGATGTAAATTTGCTGAACTCGATCACGCGCGCTTTTTGTTCCTCGGTCAGCTCGCTTTTCGGATCGTAGGTTTGGTTGTAGTTCTTCCAATCCTCACCCAGATCCGAAAACAAACTCGGCGTCACCGGCTTTAGAATGGCCCCCTTTTTGGTTGCGAAATGCTCCTCAGCGAAAGCGCTCCCGACATCCTCGACAAGATTGTAGAGCCCGAAGTAATGATGGTCGTGCTTGCCGGGAACGGTCACGTAAACCTTGGCGTAGCCGGTTCGCGGGCCGGGGACGCCACCTTCGCGGAATAGTCGATAAGCGATCGCCTCGTTCATACCGCTGGGATCGCGCACGGAATTGTGCAGATTCAGTTGCGACATCCCTGCAAGTTTTTGTCCTTTTACGAACTGGTTCAGATCGACCTTCAAGGATCGCTTGAGGCTCTCGCGTGAACTGAGGAATGTGCCGTTTCCTTTGTAACGCACTCCCACGTCCTTGAACTTGTTGGTTCCGAACTCCAGGTCTGCGCGGACGTAATCAAATACAATGCCGAACGCCGCGGCGATACCATTGCGACCTCCCTCCGGCCCTTGCAGGAAGCTGCCCCGGCGGCCGCCACCGAACTGGGGTCTGCCTTGCTGTTTGGGCTCCATCGCTTCCCATTGCTCGGGCGTGAAGGTTAGGTGGATCTGCCAAATGTTCGTGAACCGAAAAATGTCGCCGGGCGTGAGAGAGCTTGCGCTGACTTTATCACCTGGCTCGGCTGCTGATGCTGCAAAGGCTTTCGCGCTGAACACGACGAACGCGAGATACAAGATGTAGCGCTTCATAGAAGAGGATTTCTTGGGTTAACCTGGGCGATTTCGTTTGAACTGATCGAATCCCGAACGCCAGCGCCTGGCCAAAGGCGAAGCGAATAAACCACTTTTCCCAGAATCTGATCTTTCGCTACAACGGCGTGAACGAACACAGAGCCGGATACCGACCGGTTGTCGCCGAGAAGTGCATACCTGTCTTCCAGAAGCCTGCCTTTTCCAAGACTCAACCACCCCGGCTCCACGGCATACTCTTCGGCGAGCGGACGTCGGTTGACGTAGAGTTTTCCCTGGCGCAATTCCACCTCTTCACCGGGGAGGCCCACGACGCGTTTGACGAGGATATCATTGCCCTCGCGCGCCACCACGATGTCGCCCCGCTTGAGGTCCTTTGCCTCGTAGGCCAGCTTGTCCACCAAGACCAGGTCACCGGATCGAAGGCCCGGAAGCATGCTTTCTCCCTTGGCAATGTACAAAGAGAAATGCGCTCGAAACACCAGCAACAGTCCAATCAGGCAGCTTGCGAAAAGCAACAGCGTTTTATGGGACGCCATCGGCAAGTTCCGAGTTTGGTCACAAGTGGCATTCATAGTATTTGCCTTTGCTTCGAGTGGTGGCGCGAACCAGGGAATTCTCGATCCGGGATTTCGCGAGGAAGTTCAGCGGAATGCCGCTGACGTACCTGAGGCCAGTGGTGAGCTCTCTTTCACGGCCCACGGCCTCACTGATTATGACGGCCTCTTCCGCCAGAGAACTCAGCATCTCGTCTTTCGGATGGCGGTACAACGCGTCCAGATAAACATCAAGCCAACGATCGTAGAATCTCTCCTGCTTCAGCGCGAAGAGTAGCGGTTGGAGCAATTGTAATTCCGCGCCGGTCCCCTGGAATTCAGGCATCACTTCGTCGAGCATCTGGATGGCTGCAATCATGGGCCGTTCCGAGCTTGATTGGCGAATGCCGAAACTCGGGTTACGGCTCATAATCTGACCAGTGATCAAGCCTTGCGCCTGCTCAACGTATCGCGCGGCCAGAGCATCCAACGCGGCCCGTGCATGCTCGACCTCGGAGAACGATTTCGCTGAACCATGGTATTCCAGCCCGGCCATCGCGTCCCTCGACATATAAGTGGCGCCGGACTCGCGCATGACTCCAACGTAATAGCCGGTCCAGCCAGTGAGGGCGGAGAACAGGAACAGCAGGGCAATATGCTTCAATTTCATAAGCCAGTTCGTTCAACTTTGGTTGGCATCATATTCTTGCGTTCATCCCTACAAGCGCAGGCCGCCGCCAAAGTCCGCCAAGCATTTTCAGAAAATGTGGCCGTTCTTGGTGGTAGTTCTCGCGCCGCGAGAACTCCGCCCGCGCAGCAGCGGGCGGAAGCACGGTCGGTTGGCCTTTGTGTATCCCACAGAATTGCGCCGCTGCACACGGCGCTGGTTTTCGCAGCGCGAAAACCACCACCGCCGCAGGCTTCAGGCACTGGCTACAGATTTCTTGAAACGCGCTAGTACCTTTCTGCTTCTGGACGCCGGCTCGCGACGCGGGCATGATTCGAACCGTGAGCGACGTGACGCGCATTCTTGAAGCAGTCCAGCGGGGTGAAGCTCAGGCAGCCGGGGAGTTGCTGCCGCTGGTGTACGATGAACTGCGCCGTATTGCTGCTTACAAAATGGCTCAGGAGTCGGCGGGTCACACGCTCCAGCCGACCGCACTGGTGCATGAGGCTTGGTTGCGCATGATCGGCAATGGCAACGAAAACTTCGAGGGACGGGGGCATTTCTTTGCCGTGGCGGCCGAGGCCATGCGGCGCATCCTGGTGGAGTCAGCCCGGCGCAAGCTCAGCCTCAAGCGTGGCGCCGCCGCCCAGCGCGAAGAATTGAACGAAGCGCACCTGGTCCAGGCCGCGCCTTCCGCAGAAATGCTGGCGATAGACGAAGCCCTGGACCTGCTGGCAGCCGAGGACGCCACGTGCGCGGACCTGGTCAAGCTTCGGTATTTTGTGGGTATGACAATGGAGGAAGCCGCAACCGCCCTTGGTCTCCCGCTGCGCACGGCCGAACGGCTTTGGACCTACTCGCGGGCATGGTTAAGACGGAAGATCAGCACCGCGATCTGAGCCGTTGTTCCGTTTGGGCCGCGCTCCGGATCACCGACCCTGCATTTCCACTCGCGCGATGTCTTCGAATGACGGCGCGCGCCAGATATGCAGAATGCCCTGGCTGTTGGCGGACGCCAACACGTTGCCGTCCGGGGAGAACGTAACCGAGTTAAACATGGACCCCTGGCCTTTCAGCGTGAGCAATTCCTGAAGGCTTTCGACGTCCCAGAGTTTGATGGCCTCATTCCCGTTGCTGCCAATGGCGAGACGTTGGCCGTCGGGCGAGAAACTGACCGAATGCGCGCCTTGGAGAAAACCCCGCAACATGGCCGTCTTCCGGCCCGTCGCCGTGTCGTAGATCTGGCCAACCCCAAGACCACCTACCGCGGCGAGCAACCTCCCATCGGGCGAGAACGCCGCCCCCGATATCTGCTTCAACTCAAGCAGCGCGTCCCGGCCCGTAACCAGATGGCGCAACCGGCCCGTCCCTTCACCGTCCGAATGGACCAGCCATTGTTCGTCCGGCGAAAAGGTGCTCTTCCATTGAAAGCCCGGGGCGGTAAGCCCCCAACTCTTGATCTCGCGTCCGGTCGTCACATCCCACTCGCGAAACCTGCCGCCGCGCCCCTGCTGGGTGACGAGATGATTCGAGCGGGCAAGAAACGCCACGGGCATTTCCCATTCCTGGTCGAAAGCGATCTCCCGCACCAGGCCGCCCGGTTGCAGATCCCAAACCTGGGTTCTGCCTTTTGCCGAAGCCGCGGCCAGGAAGCGCCCATCGGCAGAGAAGCAGCCGGTGAGTGAATTGGTACCGAGTTCCAGCATTGCTTGGCTTTGCTGGAAGTCAACGCCGTGCCAGCGGGCGACGCGGCCCTGATCGTCCAGCGCGAGGATCGCCTGGCCGTCCGGCAGGAAGCTCCAGGCACGAACCGGCACTGGCAACGTCAAGTGGGTCTGTTTGCGCCGGAGAGTTGCGGTATCCCAGACGAACACAGCGCCATCCTTGGAGCCGCTCACAAGCGTTGTGTTATCAGGACCGAGCGCGAGGCTCCACACTTCCAGCCGATGTCCGCGCAGTGTGGCGTAAGGATGCAGTTCCGTCGCTCGCGGTCGCATTGGACGCCGGAACTGAGATTCGGACTGGCTGGCGACCGGGCCCAGGCTGCCCACATCCCACAAATGGATCGTCTGGTCCCCGCTGGCGGACGCGAGTGTCTCGCCATCCGGCCAGAACAGCAGGGACCGGACGTAAGTGCGGTGGCCTTCCAACCGTGCCAACTCGCGGCCAGTGGCCACATCCCAGAGGCGAACCGCCGATTCGACAAAGCCGGCGCCGGACGCCAGTTTCTTTCCATCAGCGGAGAAGGCCAGGGCGGTGACGTTTTCGTCTGCGGCTTGAGCGGTCCAGAGTTCCTGGCCCGACGTAAGGTTCACGACGCGGATTCGTCCGCCCCCAAGCGCCTGCGCCGCCAAAGTAAAGTCGCGCGTGACTGTCAAGGGACTTCCCCACGGAAGACGAGTTCCAGATTCTTTTGCGTCGGATACGGTGATGCTGGTCAGCTTGGTTCCTTCTGCGACACTCCAGATGATGAACTCGGTGTTGCCGCCAGCCGTGAGCAGCTTGGTGCCGTCCGCGGAAAAGGCCAGAGCACTGAGAGCGCCGCTCACTGAGATTTCCCGGACGACTCGACGACTGGTCGCGTCCCATAAGCGCACATTGCCATCCAGCCTCCGAAACCCGGGATTACTCCAGCGCTCCGCTGCGGAAAACGCAAGCAGCGGTGCCGCTGGCGAGAAGGCAAAGGGTTTGCCCCCTTCGGACGCCGGAAAGCGGGCGATTTCCTGGCGCGCGCGCTGGTCCCAGATCGAAATCCCGCCGTCACCATACTCGCCAACGGCCACCCATTTGCCATCTTGCGACACGCTCAACGCGGAAACCTCGTTTGAAAGCTGGCACAGAGTAAACAAGGCGTCGCTCTGGCACTGCTGCCACAAATAACGCCATTCCCAGCCACGCAGGTCGGTTGAGAGTTGAGGGTTGGGGGTTGAATCGGGCCGGTGGCGATTCAACAGCTCCTGCGCGCGACCGAGGTTGTTCGCGGACAACGCCTGCTGAACCAGATTCATGTCCGCAGCATGAGCTTGGCGGCGGGCAGCAAGGGCTTGAGTCTCCGCCGACTGTCGCGCCGCCTCGGCTTCGCGCCGCAGCCGGCTTTGCTCCTGCTCAGCGTTCATGGCCCGCCGGTACGCCGCGCTCTTTTCGAGGAACTGCCAGGTCGAGAATACCAAACCGATTAGCAGTGCTGCGGCAACCGCACCCGCAGCGGCGAACGCAAGCTTGTTTCGCCGCACGAGTTTTTGGAACCGGTACGTCGCACTGGGGGAACGGGCCAGAACCGGTTCATTGTCCAGGTAACGGCGAACGTCCTGGGCGAGATCATTTGCCGTCGCGTATCGTCGCGTACGATCCTTCTCCAGTGCTTTCAGTACAATCCAGTCCAGATCACCCCGCAAAAGGCTGGTCAGTCTGGCCGGCTCTGCTTGCTGACGTTGCGCAGTCGTTGTCTGCTCAGCCGCGGGCAACGTCCGGAGGCGGGTCGAAGGCGGCGCCGGCTCCGACTCGCGAATCGTGCGCCGCATGCCATCCAAACCCGACGCCCACAGCTCTTGTGCGTCGAAAGGCGTCCTTCCAGTCAGTATTTCGTAGAGCAGCACGCCCAGACTGTAGATGTCCGTGCGCGTATCAATGTCCAGCCCGCTCATCTCTGCCTGCTCGGGACTGACGTAAGCGGGAGTGCCAATGAAGGCCTGGAACTCGGTGAAGAAAGTCTTGTCGGTCAGACGCTGATCCACGGCCTTGGCAATGCCGAAGTCAATCACCTTGGGCACTGGCACGCCGTCGTGGAGAGTCAACAGCAAGTTCGAAGGCTTGATGTCGCGATGGATGATGCCCTTTTGATGCGCGTGCTGGATGGCCTGGCAGACCTGGATGAACAGGGTCAAGCGTTCGCGGGTCGGCAGGCGGTTCTGGTCGCAATACTCCGTGATGCGAACTCCGCGCACCAACTCCATCACGAAATAAGGCCGTCCGGTCTCCGTGCTGCCCGCATCGAACACTTTGGCGATGTTCGGGTGGTCCATCAACGCCAGGGCCTGCCGCTCCGACTCGAAGCGAGCGATGACCGATTTGGTGTCCATCCCCGGCTTCAGGACTTTGAGGGCGACACGCCGCCGAACAGGCGACTCCTGCTCAGCCATGAAGACCACGCCGACGCCTCCCTCGCCAATCTGTTGCAACAGCTTGTAATGTCCGATCTGATCTCCTGGCTTCTCACCGATGATAACCTGGGTTGCCGTGTCGGAACCGGCCTGCGTGGACGCAGCCACCGACGGCACCTCGATGGCCGGCGTCTCCAGAAAACTGTCCTCTTTGTGATTTTGAATCAGGGCTTCGACCGCTGCCCGTAAGGACGGATTGTGCGCGCAAGCCTTGTCCAAGAACGCCGCCCGCTCGTTCGGCGTTGGCCGTTCGAGGGCCTCCAGGAAGAGTTCGCGTTCTGTTTTGCGCGGTTGTGTTTGTGGGCTGTTCATTGCAGGCCTGCCACTCATTCACGCGAAATTCCATGCGAAAATCCGCCAATTACTTTAACACCGGAAGAGCGACACCAACCGATTCATGCCAGCAGGCACAGCGGAAGTCGAGAAAACGCGGCTAAGGAGAAGCGACGAACAGTCCTTCGGGCCTGATGGATGTTCACGGAAGGTCGTGAAGGTGGTTCTGCCATGAGAGCGGCCCGCCCACACACCAGTCAGGCCATTGGCGTGTGTTTGAACTTGCGCGGGCGACCAAAGTCCAGCCACTCCACGACGTAAAGATCGCCTCGCGAATCCAGGCACAGTGCGTGCGGCCGGCCAAACAACATGGGATTGGTCGCGTTGTCCGGACGGTTCGTTTTGCCATCAGCTTCCCGGCCGTCTCCGAGGTGCGCCACGAGTTTGTCATCGGCGTCGAGAATGGTCACGCGGCTGGCAAGGTCGGGGATGTAGAGATGGCCTTTGTGCTGATAGAAACAGCAGGGATTGCGCACATCCCCGGCCAAGGTGCGTTTGTACTTCAACTCCAGGTCAAACACTTCGACGCGACCATTATTTCGATCGGCGACATAGACCTCGGGTTCGCGCCGCTCGCCCGTCTTGATCCAGACCCCGTGACAGGTATTGAACGTGCCGTGAGGCGCGTTTGGGCCGACGGCTTCTTTCGCCGTTTTTTCGCCGATGGTTTTGAGGTGTTTGAAATTCTTGTCGAAACGGCTGACGATCTGGCTGCCGTAACCGTCCACCACGTAGATATCACCGTTGGGCGCAACGGCGACATCGGTGGGATTCGTCCAATCAAACTTCTGCGAAGTCGAATCCTCCTTTTCGACGTTGCCGATGGTGTACAGGATTTTTCCGTGCAAGTCAGTCTTGTAAACCCGTTTGCCGCGTTTCGGACCATCCTTGTTCGTGCTGACGTTTTCCGTAAAGTAGAGGAATTCCTGCCGGCCTACCTTGCTCCAATAAATGCCGTGGGCCGTGTCCTTCACCTGAGCGGGCGTGTAACCGACCTTGTTGGCAAAATCATTACCCCAGGTCTCCAGCAATTTCCCCTTCCGATCAAACACCGCCATGCACGGATTCGTCGAGCGCGAAGTGACATAAACGCGGTCTTTGGAATCCACGGCAATGCCACAACCGAAACCGTAACTCATCCCTTCGGGCAGCCTGCCCCAATTTTCGTCCAGCGTGTAGGTCCAATGACCACTGCCGATGCGCACCGGCTCCTTCTTCTCCGGTTTGGTCGCCGCCTGCCCGCTTGAAGCGATCAAGCCCGCTGCGGCCAGCGCGCCCATTTTGATGAAATCGCGACGCGCGAGACGATTGGGGAAAAGATATTGGCTCATAATTGTGGTGCTGGTGAATGTTACGAAGGCATTAAGAATTTCCGGGCAAACTTTGTCGAGTGGGAACATGAAAAACCGGCGCGCACTTGCGATGCGCACCGGCCTTGAGAGAAACCTGGGCGACTTACTTCAATTCTGCCGCATGAAACTCCTGCCAGTCGTCCAAATTATTCAGATTGATGGCGTCGGGACAGACCGAACTCGCGTCGGAAATGCCACTGGCCTTCAAAATACCGGCGCACGTTCCGTCGTCGTGAATATATCCCTGAATGGCCACGTTGAGCTTGTGGATCGTGGCCTTGTCGAGCTTCACGCCCGGCTGCTTTTGAATCCACGCCTCGAACTGCGGATACGTGGGTTTGGAATCAGCGATGAATGTTTTGACGGCGTCCGGGTTAAGACCGAGAGCGCCGCAAACCATCGCGTCGTAGCCTTTGCCAATACCCGGATAGCCATCGGCCAGCTTGCCGCGTGCTTCGAGCGAAACTTTAAGCCAGAGCCGCGGCAGGTGTAACACACCCAGCGGGCCAGCGACACCGGAACTAATCAGAGGAACAAGTTTTGCCATAGTTTTTCTGCATTAATGGTTGAAGTGACGAGAGGTCAGGTTAGGCAAAATCACGTGCGGGTCAACGGGATTTTCCGACGGGATTTTCCGATGTTCTGCATTTCAGTCCCATCGACGGCTCGCACTTCGATTGTTCTCCTTTGGCTCACTCAAACTTCTCCACCATCACCCGCGCGTTGTAATCCGGCACGCCGCCGCCCTTGTCCACCACGCCACGCCGGATGATGGCATTGCCCTCCGGCCAGTGGATTTGCAGATTGCCCGGCGCGATCGGCGCGAGAAAGACGCGCCCCTCGTAACGGCCAATGTCGTTCTTCAGTACGACGCGGTCGTTGTTCATCAAGTGCAGACGCGATGCGTCCTCGATGTTCATCAACACTGCGTCCCGCGGCGCGCCGTTGATGGGATCAACCTCCGCGTAAATGAGCGAGTTGAATTGCTTCCCACGCCGGGTGGAGACGATGAAGTAGCGGTCAGGATGAGCTGGCGGATCGGTTGGGGCCTTGCCGGTTTTACCAGCCCGCTTCCTCATGTTATCGGTTACTTCCGGCAATTCCACGGCACGAAAATGCGCCCGGCCATCCGCCGTCGGAAATTTCCAATCCACGCACAGATGCGGTCCGCCATACTGGATGGCGTCTCCAGTCTTTTTCAGGTGTTGCACGCCGTCGTAGAATGGCACAATGCGCGCAATTTCCTCGCGCATCTTCCAACCAGTTTCGCAGCCCAGCAAATGGGCGCGCTCGGGATTAACGGTCGCGGCAATGTCGCGCAAAATCTTCCATTCCGCCCGCGCCTCACCGACCTGCCGAGGAATCTCCGGGCTGAACGCAATACGCCGCTCGGTCGTCGTTTCAGTGCCGCCATCGTCCTGCTCATAACGCGTCTTGGCGGGCAACAAAATCACTTCCTCCTTCGCCGCGTTGAACATCTGGTCCGTGAGGATTATGTCCTGATGCACGCGCATCGGCACGTTAGCCATCGCCGCGCGGACGTAATCCGGCTCGGGGAGATTGCGCAGAAAATTTCCGCCGAGGCAGTAAAACAGATCCAATTCGCCACGCGCGCCGGCCTCGACCATTTCGGTGGTCGTCAGGCCGGTCCAAGCCGGCACGGGAAATTGATATTGTTCGGACAACTTGGCTGCGTTCTCCGCATTGATTGGTTGCCCGCCAGGAAACGCCGTCGAATACGCGCCCATCTCCGCGCCACCTTGCACCGACGAGTGGCCGCGAATCGGCATCAGGCCGCACTTGTCGCGCCCTACCCAGCCACGCAGAAGGCCGAGATTGAGAATCATCGAAACGCTATCCGCACCGAAAGCGTGTTGCGTGATGCCCATGCTCCAGACCAGCACGGCCGTTTTGGCGTTGTGGATGAGTTCCGCGAATTCGCGCATCGCCTCGCGGCTGAGTCCAGCGCGCGCTTCGAGCGTTTCCAAATCCCAAGTCGTGATGGTCGCTCTCAGTTCATCGAAACCACCGGTGTGATCGCGGATAAAATTCTCATCCACCCAATTGTTTTCGATGAGGATTTTCAGCACGCCGCCGAGGAATGCGATGTCCCCGCCGGTGGAAACGGGGAACCAATAGTCCATGATGTCTGTGCCGAACACGGCGCTGCCGGGGCTGGACGGCACCCAATAGCGTTCCATGCCCGGCTCCCGATAAGGATTAACCATCACAACCTTCGTCCCGAGTTGCTTCGCCTCGTGCAGATACTTGGTTGTGACCGGTTGGTCGTTGGCGGGATTCGCCCCGAAGAAAATGATCAGGTCCGTGCCATACCAATCCGAGTAGCTGCACGTCGTGGCGGCAACGCCCAGTGCATGTTTCATCGCGGCGGTGCTGGGCGAGTGACAAATGCGCGCCGCGTTGTCCACGTTATTGGTGCCGAGGAAACGCGCCACCTTCTGCGCCATGTAATATACCTCATTGGTCACGCCACGCGACGTGACAAACATGGCCCAACGCTTTGGGGTGGTGCCGCGGATTCTTTTCGCAATGCGCTGATACGCTTCCTCCCATGAGATACGGTGAAAACCTTTCGCGTCCTTCGCGCGCACCATCGGATACGGCAAACGCCCCAGTTCCCGCAGTTGCGCGTTGTCGAGTGACTGAAGTTTCGCGACGTCCTCCAACAGTTCTACATCCAGCGCCGGCATGGTGTTCAGCCGAAGCAGATTCAGCCGAGTCATACACAGGTGAACGCCTTTGATGGTCCAATCGTGAAAACCAGCGACGCCCAGCGCGCAGCCGTCGCACACGCCGCGGCTCAAGACCTTCCATGCGTAACCGAGGTTGTCGCGATTACGCCAAACGATGGCGCCCATGTCGCGAAAATGCTTCGGCTTAGCCTGGCCAAGGCCGAACGGCACAGCGCTTTTCAGCTTCGCTTTCCAGTCTTTTTGAATGCGATGTGAGGGCACAAAATAAAATTCCGAGCTCCAAGCTTCAAGTCAGTCAACGGAAAAGGACTTTTGAAGCTTGGAGCCTGGATGCGAAACTGGGAATCAGGCACTCGGCGTGGTTTGCTTGCCGCGGCCCTTGAAGGTGAGTTCCGCAATGCCGGATTTGTCCAATTCACCAAAGCCTTCCTTCACCATCAGATCGTATTGTTTCTTGGTGGCCGTGGCGAGAGGCAGGTTCAAGCCCTGTTCCTTGCCCAACTTGAGCGCGATGCCGGAATCCTTCGCCGCGTGCGAGGCGGAAAAAAAGCACGAATGATCGCGGTTCTGCATGTCCTCGCCGTCCGTTGCCAATACTCGGGAGTTCGCGCCCGTTTGCGAAAACACTTCGCGCAGCATGGCAAGATCAAGCCCGAGCGCTGC
>Ga0315910_10003628_pt1 | contig 13086 bp, 15 predicted proteins | sample EdamamesoilMG_FD_204470 | JGI IMG/M metagenome (GOLD analysis project Ga0315910, IMG submission 204470) | Garden soil microbial communities collected in Santa Monica, California, United States - Edamame soil | ecosystem: Environmental > Terrestrial > Soil > Garden | place: USA: California... | reverse complement strand
TGGACACGACCGGCAGCAGCAGGATCCTCAGCCGGGCCAGGCCGCCGACCGCGGCGCCGGCGAGGATGCCGCCGCCGCAGGCGATCACCATCGCCAGCGCGACTTCGTACAGCGTCACCCACAGCGCGTGTGCGTAGATCGCGCCGTCCTTCCACAGCACCGCGAGCGTGCTGGACAGCGAGGGCAGGAAGAGCTCGGGCAGAAGCCCCGTCTTGGGCACGAGTTCCCAGGCGACGAGCAGGGCGACGAGGATCGAACGGCGCGCGATGGTAGGCGTCGGCATCAGTCCGCCTTCCGGATCTGCTGCCAGATGCGGTCGCGCAGGCGGCCGAACACGTCGGTGGCCATCATCCCGTAGCTGCGCGGGCGCGGCAGGGTCACCTCGATCCGGTCGATGATGCGCCCGGGACGCGCCGACATGACCAGCACTTCGTCGGCAAGGTAGACCGCCTCGGTCAGGCTGTGCGTGACGAAGACCACCGTCTTCGAGGTGGTCGACCAGATGCGCAGCAGCTCGTGGCCCATGGTCATGCGCGTCTGCTCGTCGAGCGCGGCGAAAGGCTCGTCCATCAGCAGCACGGGCGGATCCTGCACCAGGCCGCGCGCGATCGAAACGCGCTGCTTCATGCCGCCCGAGAGCTCGTGCGGAAAGCGTTCGCCGAAGCCGCTCAGGCCGACGAGCTCGAGCATCGCCTGGGCGCGCTGGCGGTGCTCCTTCTGCGCGCCGCCGCGCAGGCTGAGCGGAAACTCGATGTTTTCCAGCGCAGTGAGCCACGGGAACAGGCTCGCTTCCTGGAAAATGACGCCGACGCGCAGCGGATCGGGCGCCGGGATCGGCCGGCCCAGGCAGTGGATCGTGCCCTGGCTCTGCGCGCGCAGCCCGGCCAGCATCATCAGCAGGGAAGTCTTGCCGCAGCCGCTCGGGCCGACGATCACCGTGAAGCGGCCTGCAGGCACGTCGAAGGAGATGTCCTGCAGCGCGGGGACGGTGCCGCCGTAGACGTGGCTCAGCCCCTCGATCCGAATGGCCGCGCCGTTTTTCAGGTCCGCCATGCACTCACCCGGGATTCGAGGAAACGGACCGCCTCATTGAACACGATCGCCGCCGCGGCGAGCAGCACCACGCCCGCGAACAGCTGCTTCATCTGGAAGTTCTCCCCCCAGCTCGCGATCAGGTGGCCGATGCCGGTGCGCGAGGCGTACATCTCGGCGATCAGCACGCCGGTGAAATTGAAGATCATCGAGATGCGCAGGGTTTCCAGCAGCAGGGGCATCATGCTCGGCACGTAGACGCGCGACACCAGCTGCAGGCGGGTCGCCCCGTAGGAGCGCGCCACCAGCAGGTAGTCCTGCTTCACCGATTCGACCGCCGCCGCGGCGCTCATCAGCACGACGAAGGTGGTGGTGAAGGCCGCGTACGCGACCTTCTGCTGGAAGCCGGTGCCGAACACGAGAATGAACATCGGCAGGAAGATCGACTTCGGGATCGCGAACACGATGAACAGCATCGGCTTGAACACTTCGCCCAGGTAGTCGTTTTCGGCGATCAGCACGCCCAGCGCCGCGCCCAGCGGCACCGCGACCACGAAGGCGAGCAGCACCTCGGCGGCCGACACGCCGAGCGCTTCGCGCACCTGGCCGCGCTGCAGCAGCTCGCCCAGCATGGCGAGCACGTCGCCCAGCGGCGGCAGCAGCAGCGGGTTGACGATGCCGTGGCGCGGCAGCAATTCCCACGCCGCCAGCACCAGTGCCAGCAGCGCAAGGCGCGCAAAAACGATCTTCACTACGCCGTCGGTACCGGCTTGAAGCTGCTGACGTAGATCTGGTCGACCGGCGCGAGGCTGGTCATGCCGATCAGCTTGGCCATCTCCAGCGCGCGCTCCATCCATTCCTTGCGGAATTCGCCGGTGGTCGAGAGCTTGGCGATATTGCCGTCGAGCTCCGCGGCGGCGATCGGCTCGGGGATCTCGTCGATCTCGGCGATCAGCTTGATCGCGGCCGCGCGGTTCTGTGGCGCACGCAGGAAGGCGACGCCGCCGTACAGCGCATTGAGCGCCTTTTGCAGCGCCTGCGCGCGTTCGGCGATGATCTTGTCGGTGGCGATCCAGCTGCCGGTGGAGTGCGCCGGCACCAGTTCGCCGAAATCGGCAATCGAGCGCGCCTGCTTCGCCTGCATGACCTGGTAGGTGAGCGGCGAATACAGCACCGTGGCGTCGACGTTGCCGGTGAGCAGGTTCGGCACCAGCCCACCGCCGCCCAGTGGGACGCGCGTGAACTCGATCTTCTGGTCCGCCAGCGTCCAGCGCGCAAGGATGTCGGAGCCGGAGCCGGCCGAGGTGATGCCGACCTTCTTGCCGGCCAGCTGTGACAATTTCTGGATCGGCGAATCCGGCTTCACCATCATGTGCCAGCCGTAGTAGCCGAGGCCGCCGTTGGCGACGCACTTGGATTTCACGCCCTTCACCAGGCCGGCGGCGACGCTGGAGGAGGAGTTGTAGATCAGGTCGGCGGCGCCGGCGGCGAGCGCCTCGAAGCCTTCCGCGCCGCTGCGGTAGATCGTCAGCTCGCAGTGGACGCCTTCCTTGTCGAACAGCTTCTGCCGAAGCGCGGTCTCGGCGATGATGGTCGGGAAGTAGGTCTTGGTCGGCACGCCGATGCGCACGGTCGGTTTCGCCTGTCCGAACGCCAGTTTCGGCAGCAGCAGGCCAGCGGCACTGCCCAACAAGAGTGCGCGGCGTCCCTGATGGGGATCTTTGAGCATGGTTGTTTCCTCCTGCGGCAAGGGTGGGGTGCCGGTGCTGGTATTGTCAAGGTCCCGCCACCATCCAGAAGGGGACCCCAATGGTTCATGTCATCGCCGTGATCACCGCCAAGCCCGGCCAGCGGGAAGCCATCCTTGGCCACTTTCGCGCCAATGTGCCCGCGGTGCGGGCGGAGCAAGGCTGCATCGAGTACGGCGCCGCGGTCGACACGGAACCCGCGCTCAAGTTCCAGACCGCCTACGGCCCGGATACCTTCCTCGTGGTCGAGAAATGGGCGAGCCTGGATGCGCTGAAGGCGCACGCTGCGGCGCCGCACATGGTAGCTTACGGCGCGAAAACCAAGGACCTGGTCGCGAATCGCGCGATCCACATCCTGCAGCCGGCCTGAACACGACACGCAAGGGGAAGAATTCATGAACACCGCGGAACTCGGAACGCTTCGCCAATGGGCGCGCAGGGCGCTGCTGGCGGCCGCACTGCTTGCCGCCGCCGGCTGCGCTTCGGATGGCGGCAGCCCGCTCGGCCTCATTGCGACGGAGGAATGGGTCAGGAACCAGGTCCGCCAGGCGTCCGCGCAGATGGATGCGAAGCTGGCGCAGACCGATGCGCGCGTCACCCAGGTGGACGGGCGCGTGAACCAGGTGGCGGCGCACTCGGTGGAAACCCGCAAGGTCGCCGACGACGGCGTGCGCAGGGCGACGGCGGCGGACGCACGCCTCACGCAGGCCCTGTCGAACCGCTACAAGCGCACGCTGATCGACACCGTGCAGCTGCGCTATGCGCCCAACCAGTTCCAGCTGACGCCGGAGCACAGGAAGACGCTCGATGGCCTGCTCAAGGTGCTCGCGGACAATCCGACCGTGACGCTCGATATCATCGGTTATACCGACGCGACGGGCAGCAGCATGGCCAACAACCAACTGAGCTGGCGGCGCGAGGAAGTCGTGCGCCGCTATCTGGTCGACAACGCCGCGCTGCTCAACCGCATTTCCTTCATCGGCCTGGGTGAAGAGAAGGCGGGCGGGCCGAAGAAGGACGTCGAAGACCGGCACGTCTCGATCGCGATCTACCGCCCCGCGGACTAGCCCGCGCCGGCGCCCTTGCCGGTTCCTTCACGGGACTTCGCGCGCGGCTTGGATTCGAGCAGCTTGACCAGGGCCTGCAGCGCGCGGTTTGCCGGCGACTGCAGGCCCAGCGCCTCGCCGCGGCGCACGACATAGCCGTTGAGGTGGTCGATCTCGGTGGGCTTGCCGCGCGCCAGGTCCTGCGCGGTGGAGGAATACTGCGTCGGCATGGCCTCGGCGATCTTGTAGACCTTCGCCAGCATGTCGGGCGACAGGTGCACGCCGCTCGCTTTCGCGACCGCCAGCGTTTCCACGACCACGTCGCGCATCACCTCGCGCACGCCCGGACCCTGGATCAGTTTCCCGTAGGGCAACTGCGTAATCGCCGAGAGCGCGTTGTAGGCGCAATTCACGACGAGCTTCGCCCACAGCTCGGCGGCGACGTCGCCCGAAATCGTTACCGGGACGCCCGCCGCGGCGAACAGGCGTTGCACGCGCTGCAGGATGTCCAGCGTCACCTTGCGGTCCAGAGTGCCGATGACGAGGTCGCCGCGGCCGTGGTGCTTCAGGTGCCCCGGACCCGCCATCTCGGTGGCAACGTAGACGACCGCCGGCACCACCGGAGCGGCGACCCGCGCCCCGATGCGCTCGGTGTTGTCCACGCCGTTCTGCAGGTTCACGACGACAGCGTCGGCGTCGAGGAACGGCGCGATCTGCTCCGCGGCGGCATCGGTATCGGTGGATTTCACGCAAAAGAGCACCAGCTTCGCGCCGCGCACCGCGGCCGCCTTGGTGCTCGCTTCCACCGCGACGCGCTCGTCGAATTGGAGGGCTTCGAAACGCAATCCCCCGGTCGCGAACGCATCCACGTGCGGCTGGCGCCCGATCAGCGTGACCGGATGCCCCGCGCGCGCGAGCATGCCGCCGTAATAGCAGCCGACCGAGCCTGCGCCCAGTACCGCCACCCGGATCGATTCGCCGCCGCTCATGTGACGGCAGTGTAACCTTCGGACGATGTCCGGCAGGGGCCATGATCGGTAGAAACCAGGCGGCGGCGATGCCGTTCATCATGCTGACCACGCTGGTCGACATGATCGCCATCGGCCTGATCATCCCGGTGCTGCCGGCGCTGGTCGGCAGTTTCACGGGATCGCAGGCCGACCAGGCGTTCTGGTACGGCGTGGTGACCTTCACCTTCGGCTTCGCGAATTTTTTCGCATCGCCCGTGCTCGGCGGCCTGTCGGACCGCTACGGCCGGCGCCCGGTGCTGCTGATCGGCTTCTGCGGCCTGGCGACGAGTTTCCTGCTCACGGCGATGGTGACCGCGTTGTGGATGCTGATCCTCATCCGCCTGGTGAGCGGCGCGATGCAGGCCAACATCTCGGTCTCCAACGCCTACGTCGCCGACATCACGCCGCCGGAGGAGCGCGCCAGGCGCTTCGGCATGCTGGGCGCGATGTTCGGCCTCGGCTTCATCCTCGGGCCGGTGATGGGCGGGCTGCTGGGCGCGATCGACCTGCGCCTGCCGTTCTTTGCCGCCGGCAGCCTCGCGCTGCTAAACCTGCTCTACGGGTATTTCGTGCTGCCCGAGTCGCTGCCGCAGGAGCGGCGCCGCGCGTTTACGCTCAAGTCCGCAAACCCTGTGACCGCCCTGCGCGGCCTGGCGCAATTGAAGGGCGCGGGGCTGCTGGTCGGGGTGATCGCCTGTGCCGGCCTCGCGCAGTTCGTGCTCTACACCACCTGGGTGCTGTACACGACCTTCAAGTTCGGCTGGGGGCCGCAGGAAAACGGCTGGTCGCTCGCTGCCGTGGGCATCGTCTCGGCGCTCGCGCAGGGCGTGCTGATGGGGCGCCTGCTGCGGATCTTCAGCCCGCGGCGGCTGGCGGTGATGGGACTGCTGTCCTCGACGCTCGCGTTCGTCGGCTGGGGCGCCGCGACGGAGGGCTGGATGATCTTCGCCATCATCTTCTCCAACCTGCTCGGCGCCACCGTTTCGGCCTCCATCCAGAGCATCATTTCGGGCGCGGTGGACGCGCGCAGGCAAGGCCAGGCGATGGGCGCCGTGGGCGGCCTGAACAGCCTGATGTCGGTGATCGCGCCGGTGCTGGGCGCGCCGCTGCTGCAGATGGTGTCGCACCTGCCGCAGGGGGACTGGCGGATCGGCGCGCCGTTCTACTTCTGCGCCGCGCTGCAGGCGACAGCGCTCGCGCTCGCGGCGAGTCATTTCCACCGCGAGCGCGAGGCGCGGTCGGCGCCGCGCTGAAGGACTACTTCAGCTCGATCTTGTTGGTGACGGATCTGACGCCCGGGACCTCGCGCGCAAGGCCTTCGGCGCGCTGGCGCTCATCCGGGCTCTTCGCATAGCCGGCGAGCTGCACGCGGCCCTTGAACGTATCGACCTTGATGTCCATGGCGCTGACGGTCTTGTCGTTCACCAACGCGGTCTTCACCTTGGTGGTGATCACGCTGTCGTCGATGAACTCGCCAGTGCTTTCCTGCGTCGGTGTTCCTGCGCAGCCGGCCAGCGCGATCGCAAGGACGGCGGGCATCGCGAATGCAGAAACAGACTTCAAGCGTTTGTTCATTACTGACCTCCGTGTGTGAACTGACGAAGGTTGGACTGCCGCCCGTTGCGGAAATTCAGCGCGTATTGTTGCCTGTGCCCGACGTGTTTTTTTGGCGACGCGTTTCGCGCGGGCTTATTCGCGCCGCAGGAATTCAAGCAGCAGCTGCGTCACTTCGGCGGGCTGCTCCTGCTGCACCCAGTGGCCCGCGCCAGGAATGAAATGGCAGCCGCGGTTCTGCGCAAACGCGCCGCGCCGCATCGCCGCCAGCGCGCCGGGCCGCTGATACGGGCCCCAGTCGCTCGCCCCGGCGATGAAGCAGGCCGGCACCGCGATCGCGCGGCCGGCGTGGGCGGCGAGCTCGCCATTGAACTTGCCGCTGGTGCCGCAGCGGTACCACTGCAGGCCGCCCTGGAAGCCGGTGCGCTCGAATTCGGCGCTGTAGACGCGCAGTTCTTCTTCGGTGAGCCATGCGCACGGCGATTCCGGCAGGTGCGCGGCGACCGTCTGTGCCATGGTCTGGTCCCTGTCCATGATGTAGTAGGTCGGCATCTTCGCCAGTTCGTCCGCGCTCCACGCCGCGAGCTCATATGGGCGGTTCTCCGCCCAGTCCGCGCTTTTCACGTGGTAGTAGGCGCGCAGGAAGGCGTGCAGTCCCTGCTCGCAGCGGTGCATGTCGGCGTCGGCCGCGCGCGTCGAGTAGTACCACTGGTAGTGCTTGCGCGGGCGCGGCAGCGCGGCGAGCGCTTCGTGCACCGGATCGGGCGGCGGCGTCGCCGTGGACGGAGCGCCCGCAAACGGCGCGCTCATCAGCGCGACGGATTTGAAAATTTCCGGGTGCAGCAGCGCACACCAGGCTGCGACCGGTGAACCGAAGTCGTGACCAATGACGGATTGAACAGAATCTATGTTCAGGGTATTCAGAAGTTGAACAGCATCTCGAACGAGATTGGTAAATCGAAAAGACGCCAGATCCCCGTCGTAACGGCCATCCCAGCCCGTCGTGCGCCCGTAGCCGCGCTGGTCCGGCGCGAGCACGTGGTAGCCCGCGTCCGCCAGCGGCACCATGACCTTGCGCCAGGAATAGGCCAGTTCCGGAAATCCATGCAGCAGCAGCAGCGCGGGGCGGCCCGCGTCGCCGGCTTCCAGCACGTGCATGTCCAGCCCATTGACGCCCGGGACCCTGCGCGGGCGGATGCCCGCGGGCAACGGCGCCAGCGGCGTCAGCGGAGGCGCTTTCGCGCGAGCGCCGCGCCCGCGCCTAGCGCCCGCAGCTTCGCGGCCGCGATTTCGCGACTCATCGGCGCCATGCCGCAATTGGTGCAGGGGAACAGGTGTTTTTTCGGCACGTACTTGAGCGCGTTGCGGATGGTGGCGAAGACTTCCTGCGGCGTTTCGATCCGCTCGCTCGCCACGTCGATCACGCCGACCAGCACGTCCTTGCCCTTGAGCAGCTTCATCAGCTCGGGCGGCACGCGCGAGTGGATGCATTCCAGCGAGATCTGGTCGAGCTTGCTCCTGGCGAGAGCCGGGAAAATCTGCTCGTACTGGCGCCATTCGCCGCCCAGCGTTTCCTTCCAGTCGAGGTTGGCCTTGATGCCGTAGCCGTAGCAGATGTGCACGGCGGTCTTCACCTTCTTCAGCCCCTTGATGCAGACGTGCAGCGCATCGATGCCCCATTTCGTCACGTCCGCCATGAAGACGTTGAAGGCGGGCTCGTCGAACTGGATCACGTCCACGCCATCCTTCTCCAGCGCGCGCGCTTCCTGGTTGAGCAGCTCGGCAAAGGCCATCGCCAGCTTGACCTTGTCGCCGTAGTGGCGGTCGGCGAGCGTGTCGACGATGGTCATCGGCCCGGGCATGGTGATTTTCAGCTTCTTCTTCGTATGCGCGCGCGCGATCCTGGCTTCGACCTGGTGCACGCGCCCCTTGAGCTTGAGCGGACCCACCACGACCGGCACCATCGCGTCGTAGCGGTTGTTGCGGATGCCCATCTTCACCTTGTGCTCGAAATCGATGCCCTCGACGAATTCAAGGAAGCCGTGCACGAAGTGCTGGCGCGACTGCTCGCCGTCGGTGACGATGTCGATGCCGGCGTCCTCCTGCTCCTTGAGCCACAGCAGCGTGGCGTCGCGCTTGGCCTTCTCCAGCTCGGCGCCTTCGGCGCGCCAGGCCGGCCAGAGCTTGTCGGTTTCGGCGAGCCAGCCCGGTTTGGGCAGGCTGCCCGCGATCGTGGTCTCGAACATGACTCCTCCTAACTCCTGCCGCCGCGCGGGCCGGCGAAGAACCAGATGATCAGGCCTAGCACCGGCAGCAGCAGCACCACGAGGATCCAGACCAGCTTCTTGCCGTTGGACGCGGCGCTCTGCGAAATGTTGATGATGGCCCAGATGTCCCCGGCGAGGACCAGCAGACCCCACAGGCCGTTGTAGCCAAAATTCATGACGGATCTCCCCGGTCGTTGTGCGATGGAAGGCTTCGGGCTGCCGGCGGCATGATAACCGGGCCATCGGCCGGGCATTGAAACCCGGGCGCGGCGTGTCGCAGAATGCGGACTCTCGTGGAACTGCGAATCGACGACCTGCGGGGCCCTGAAATCGCGCGCCTGCTGGAAGAGCATCTGCGCAGCATGCGGCGGCTTTCGCCGCCCGAAAGCGTCCATGCGCTCGACCTGGAGGGGCTGCGCCGGCCGGAGGTCACGTTCTGGACCGCGTGGCAGGGCGCCGAATTGCTGGGCTGCGGCGCCCTGAAGGAACTCGACGCCCGCCACGGCGAGATCAAATCCATGCGTACCGCCTCCGCGCACCTGCGCAAGGGTGTCGCGTCCGGGATCCTGCGCCATATCGTGCAAGAAGCGGCGCGGCGCTCGTATGGGCGGCTGAGCCTGGAGACCGGGTCGATGGCGGCATTCGCGCCGGCGCGCGGCCTCTACGCCCGATTCGGCTTTGTTCCCTGCGGGCCGTTCGCCGATTACACGGACGATCCAAACAGCTTCTACATGACGAAAGAACTCACCGGGTCCGCTAGCGCAGGCTAAGCGTCTCCCGCTTCCACGCCGGATCCTGCCAGCGCTGGAAGGCGCCGAGGACGCCCGGGTCGCTGGCCTGGCGGACGGGCAACAGGCTGTCGAGGCGCAGCAGTTCGAAATTGCGCCGGTATTTGCCTTCGCCCGAGGCTTCGCGCGCGACGAGGATCTGCGCGCCGCCAGGCACCCAGCCGGCAAATTCGGCGTAGCCGACCTCGGGCTGGATGGCGGCGGGCGGCAGCACGCGCACGCTCCACGCGTTACCGGACTTGCGGAAGATCCACATCTCGCGCCAGGCGTCGGTCGGCTGGACCGCGAGCGCAAGCGCGGTACCTTCACGGTTGACGGTGGCCGACCCGGTCCAGACGAGTCCGTAGGTGCAGCGCTTCGCGAGCGGGCGCCGCTGGTCGTTCTTCGCATCCACCAGCAGGATGCAGGTCTCGCCGGGTTCGCCGGGCAGCGCGACGACGTGCAGACGCGCGGCGTCCTTTTTGTCCGTCGACGGCGGAACCGGAACCGCCGCCCAGCGCGAGGCGTTCACGCGCATCGCCGCCTGGCTGTAGCTGCGCGCGTCGTCGTCGGTGAGTTCGGACTTGTCGACACCCGCGAACTCGGCCAGCGCGCGCTGTGCCGCGGCTGCGACCTCGCCCGGTCCGCCTTCGCTGCGCGCGCGCTGGTAGGCGAGGCTGCTCCAGAGCGCGGCGCGGCGCATCAGCACGCGGTTCTTCAGGTAGGCAGGCAGCTCTCTGGCGTCCACGCGGTCGAGCACGCCGGCCTTCCACTCGTCCGCGCGCAGGCGCTCCCGCGGACGCAGCGCGCCGTCCGCGCAGTCCGGCCGCGTGAGCGCGAGCGCCGCGCGGGCGCGCTGCTCGGGTGAGGCGTTCATCGCCAGCACGCGGCGGAACGCCTCGCCGTCGTAGCAGACCTGCACGCGGCCATCGCGTTCGTGGCTGGTGAACACGAGGCCGTAGCGCGCCGCGACCTCCAGATGCGCGGACAAGTCCGCCTGCGCCGCCTTGCTTTGCAGGTTGCCGGAAGAAGCGCGCAGCGCGAGCCGTTCGGCGAAAGTGCCGAGGGCGTCCAGCACCTGGATGCCGTCCTCGCCCTTGAGCACCTCGGCGGGCACCACCTGCACGTAGGCGGCCGCGAAGCCGATGCCGAGCGCTTCCGAGCCCGGCGACGTGCGCAGGAAGCGCAGGATCGCCAGCAGTTCCGGCGCCTCCTCGGGCGTCATCGCCAGCCTGCGCACCTGGCTCGCGCGCACGAAGCCGCCGCGCTCGCGGCGGTAGTCGTAGACCTGCAGGTAATCCATGCGTTCGCCGCGCACTTCCAGCGCTTCGCCCTGCGCGAGCACCGCGTGCGGCTTGCCGGAATCGCGCGGCGCGGCGCGCAGAGGCGCATGGTCCTGGACGACGATGGCGATGCCGGGAGCGCCTGTCGCGGCAAGCGGAGACATGATTGACAGCGGCAATACGGCAAACAGGATTCCGCGCCACCGGCTCATTTTTTCTGCCCGCCGACGAGCGCCGCGCCGATGAAACCCTGGTCCGAAGGCGGCGGCGCGATGATCACCTGGATCTTGTCCGAGAGCTTGTCGGCCAGCGTTTTCTGGATCAGCAGCGGGTGCGCGCTGACCAGCGCGCCTTCGCGCGCCATCTGCTCCGCGTTGGCCTTGCCGACTTTCTCCAGCCGGTAAACCTCGGCATCGGCCAGCTTCTGGCGCGCCTCGGCCTCGCCGCTGGCTTCGATCTTGCGGGCCTGCGCGCTGCCTTCGGCGGTGCGGATGCGCGACACCTTGTCGGCCTCGGCCTCCAGCTTGCGCTGCTCGATCTGGCGCTGCTTGAAGGGGATCACGTGCTTCATCGCCTCGTCCTGCGCCTTGGCGGCGATCACCTGCGCCTGGCCCGCGGCCTCCGCCGCCTTTTCGCGCCGCACTTTCTCGGCTTCGCCTTCCAGCTCGGTTTCCTTGACGCGTTTTTCCTTCAGCTCCAGCGTGTAGCGCATCTTCGCGGTCGCCAGCTCCTCGGCGAGCAACCCGTCCATGCCGCGCCGGTAATCGGCGGGCAGGTCCACCTTGCCGATCACCACGCTGCGCAGCGCGATGCCGTCGGCGGCGAGCTTGCCGTTGAGCTCGGACTCGATCGCCTGCTGGATCTCCACGCGCTTGGTCGAGAAAATCTCGCGCACCGTATAGCGCGCGAACACCTTGTAGATCACCCCCTGCACCGCGGGTTCCACCACGTCGGCGCCGATGTCCTCGGGCAGCTTCGAGGATGCGGCGCGCAGCTTGGCCGGGTCGAGGGCGTAGCGCACCGCCAGGTCGACGCCGAGCGACAGGCCCTCCAGCGACTGCAGCGGCGCCGCGCCGTCGGCGCGCGCGATCTGCGCCGGCCGGTAGCTGCGGTCACGCATCGAAAACACGCGCATCTCGTGCAGGCCGGGCAGCACCAGCACTCCGCCGTCCTGCCATTCGCTGACTTCGCCGGTGAATTTGTTGACGCGCACGCCGATCTCGCCGCGGCCGACGCTCTGCATCGGCGGGTGGCTGTACAGCAGGAAGCCCGCGGCACCGACGACGCCCAGCAGCACGAGCGGGGCGAGCGCGCCCCGCGCGAAAGCCGGAAAAGCGGCGGCCATTGCGCGTGCGGGTTGGGCCAGAGCCCCGAGACGTTGACGCAAACCTTGCAACACGGTGTTCTCCTCTCCTAGTGGGTTGCCGATGACCGGCGATACCATTTAGAACGGGGAACGGGGCGCCGCGCGGGAGGCGTGCGGCAAAGGTGCCGATCAATTCTGGCGATAAAATGCAAGCGTGCTCGAGCTCCGGCCCGGCTGCGAACATTGCAACCGCCCGCTGCCGCCCGAATCGGCGGAAGCGTGGATCTGCTCGTTCGAATGCACCTTTTGCGGCGATTGCGTGGAAAATGTCCTGAAGAACGTCTGCCCGAACTGCGGCGGCGGCTTCATGCCGCGGCCGGTGCGGCCGGCGAACAATCACAAGGGCGACAACTATCTCGGCAAGTATCCGGCGAGCGCCAAGGTGAAGCACCGGCCGGTGGATGCCGAGGCGCACGCGCAACTGGTCGCCAAACTGCGGGCGATTCCGCCGGAGAAGCGGTAAATTCGGAAGAGCCTTTGCTAGCGCTCAAGCTGCTGCTCGTCCCCGCGTTCCTGGCGGTCATTTCGTTCGCTGGCCGGCGCTGGGGGCCCGGCGTGGCCGGCTGGCTGGGCGGTTTTCCGTCGCTGACCGGGCCGGTGCTGTTCTTCCTCGCGCTGGAGCGCGGTCCCGAATTCACGGTGCAGGCCGCGGTGCTGTCGCTGTCGGCGGTGTTCTCGGCGGTGTCCTTCGGGGTCGCCTATTCCTGGGCCTGCTTGCGGCTGCCTTGGTACGGCGCGCTGTTATGCGGCTACGTGGCGTGGACGGCGGCAGTGAACCTTCTCGTGCGGCTGCCGCTCAGCGCGGCCGGGTCGCTCGCGATCGCGCTGTTCACGCTGTTCGTCGCACCGCGCATCTTCCCGCGCGCGCAGGGGCAATGGGGCCGCCAGGCGCTGCCGGCGCAGGAACTGCTGCTGCGCATGGCGGCCGGCGCGGCGATGGTGCTCGCGGTGACCGGCGCTGCCGAGGCCCTTGGCCCCGCATGGACCGGCCTGTTCGCCGCGTTTCCGGTCAT
>Ga0315910_10003627_pt1 | contig 13088 bp, 8 predicted proteins | sample EdamamesoilMG_FD_204470 | JGI IMG/M metagenome (GOLD analysis project Ga0315910, IMG submission 204470) | Garden soil microbial communities collected in Santa Monica, California, United States - Edamame soil | ecosystem: Environmental > Terrestrial > Soil > Garden | place: USA: California... | reverse complement strand
GAATCGGAATCTGCAACGCAGTGAAGTACTCGCTGCCGACTGCGGTGTACACGACAGTGGCATCGCTGGCCGGCACTCCGGGCTGCTCGACCCGCGTCCGCCCGTTCTCGCGCGGCGGCATTGGGCCAGGGCCTTTGAGCGAGGCGGCATCGACGCCGGGCACCGACGCGACGGCGGCTCGCAGTCGATCGTAGTACGTGACGCGCGCTTGCCAGTCGCTGTAGGCACCCGCGCGCAATGTGAGCGCGAAGATCGACACGCCGGCTGGCTCGAATCCAAGCGGTGCCGTGGCCAGTCGCACGAACGTCTGGAAGGCAGCAGCCGATCCAGCCACGAGCAACACACTGAGCGCCACCTGACTCACGGTCAGCGCCCAATAGGCCCTCGCACTTCTGCGATCGACCGTGGCACTGCGAGCGATCAGCTGATTTGAGAGATCGACGTGACGACGCGAAAACCGGAGCGCGGGCACAACACCTGCGGCGAGGCCACACAGCGTGGCGACGATCGTCGTGAACCACAGCGCGTCGACATTCATCGCGATCGAAAGCTCACTGGAGATCGTCCCAGATGGAATCCACCGCTCTACGAGAACCAAGAGGCCAGACGCCAGCCCGACGCCGAACACCGCGCCGCACAACGCGAGCACGACCGACTCTGTCAGCACCTGTTGAACGATGCTCCAGCGACTGGCACCGAGTGCAAGTCGAACCGCAAACTCCTCGCGACGTTTGGTTCCACGGGTGAGGAGCAGGATCGACACGTTCGCGCAACCGATCACGAGCAGCAAGGCCACCGCCGCCGTCAGCAGCGCAAGCACTGTCGACATGTCACCCGATGAAAAGTCCACCAGCGACGAGAGACTGACGATGACGCGTGCGGGCCGTCCAGCATCGCTTTGCGAATCGTTCTGGATGAGGACCTGCAGTTCCGCCGCAGCCGCTGTCGGCGTCACACCCTCTTTCAACTTCAAGAGCGTAGGAAGAGGCGCGTTGGTTGGCGGCAGTGGGATGTAGACATCGGCATTCGCAAAGTGGAAACGCTCCGGCATCACACCGACGATGGCGTAGTCTCGACCGTCGAGGCGGAGGCTCTTGCCGAGCGCGTCCAGCGAACCGCCGTAGTGACGCTGCCAGTAGCGGTGGCTCAGGAGGGCAACGGTCTCTGGACTCGACACGCCGGCAGATCGCGCGAACTCGCGGCCCACCGCAGGCCTGACACCAAGGAAGGCGAACGCTTTCGGTGAGAGCTTAGCGGTGTAGATAGTGTCGGGAACGCCGTTTCGCGACGTCCACATCCAGAACTCATCCCAGATCATCGCGTCGTCGAGCGTTCGCGCCTGGCGGATCACGTTGAATCGATCGACGTTGACGTAGCTGCGCATCAGCGAACCGGCGTCGTTTGCCTGCGACATGACGACGATGCGGCTTGCGTCGGGGTAGGGATAGGGATGCAGCAGGAGGCTGTCGACAGCGCTGAAAACAGCGGTAGCCGCGCCGATGCCGATGGCCAGCGACGCGATCGTGAGCGCAGTGAAGCCGCGGCTTCGCCAAAGAGCCTTGAGTGAATAACGGATGTCGCCTAACACGGCTGAAGAATAGTGCAGCGCGAAGCGTTCGTGGTAATCGTGTCGCCATGAGCAACTGGTCTCCGGATTCTTCGGCGCTGCGTGGACGCATCGCGGTGGTGGCTGGCGCAACGAGAGGTGCCGGGCGCGGTATCGCAGCCGCTCTCGGTGAAGCGGGCGCGACGGTCATCTGCACCGGACGAAGCACGCGCGCAACCGGCTCGTCGCGCTCCGACTACGACCGGCCCGAGACGATCGATGAAACCGCGGAGCTGGTGACATCGCTTGGTGGGACCGGCGTCGCAATCGCCGTTGACCATCTCATCCCCAGCGAGGTCGAGACGTTGGCGAGCCGGCTGCGTCGCGATTACGGCCACATCGACGTTCTGGTCAACGACATCTGGGGCGCCGAGGTTCTCAAGGGAGGCCCACGCGACTGGAACAAGCCAATCTGGGAGCACGACCTCGGCAAGGGATTGCGGATCCTGCGGCTGGGCGTCGAGACGCACCTGATTACCTCGCACCACCTGCTGCCGCTCCTCATCACGAGGCCAGGCGGGCTAATCGTCGAGGTCACCGACGGCACCTTCGACTACAACACCAGGCACTATCGGATCTCCGTCTTCTACGATCTGGCGAAGCTTTCGGTGAATCGACTGGCGTTCTCGCAGGGACACGAACTCGCGGCGCATCAGGCGACGGCGGTCTCGGTCACGCCGGGATGGCTACGCTCCGAGATGATGCTGGACAACTACGGCGTATCAGAGGAACGCTGGCGAGATGCGCTGGCCGCAACCGCCTCGCCACAGGCTCCTCCCGGGTTCGCGCTTTCGGAGTCGCCGCGATACGTGGGTCGTGGCGAGGCAGCCATGACCGCCGATCCACGGCGGCATCGATGGCATCAGCAATCGGTTACCTCCGGTCAACTTGCCCGGGCTTATGGATTTACCGACATCGACGGAACCCAGCCGGATGTGTGGAAGGACAGCATGGAATCCTGATAGATTACGCAGCGGCAACAGACGGAAAGTTCGCACAGAGCGACGAAGGTTCTGGAGGGTTCACCATGAGACGTATTGCATTACTGGCTTTCGCAGTCATCACCCTTTCTGCCGGCGTCACGGGCGCGCAGGAGGGTCGAGGCACACCGCCGCCCCCGCCGCCGCTTTCGCCCGGAGCGTCGCAGGCCGACGTGGATAAGGTGTTGGCCGCAGCACCTGCCAACCTTCGCGACCAGGCCACGGTCATCAAATGGAAGACCGATTGGACGTACGACACGCTGAGGAAGGGCACGAACCGGCTCGTCTGTTTCGACAAGTCCGGCCTGCCAGGGCAGCTGCCGTTCTCGCTCGAGTGCACCAGCCTGGGCAACCTCGATCGCGCCGCGCAGAACATGAAGTTCGAATCGGAGCCGGATCGCACGAAGCGACAGGCCGCTCTCGACGCCGCTGAAAAAGACGGCAGCCGAGCCAAGCCCGAGTTCGGCTCGGTCTGGTATCACCTGATGGGCAAGGATCAGTCGACGGCACGCACGCACATGACGATCGCTGTTCCAGGCGCAACCGCGCAGTCGATGGGATTGCCCGACAACCCGAAGATGGGCGGCGTCTGGATCATGAACGCCGGCACGTCGACGGCTCACTTGATGGTTCCTGGCGAATAAGCGAGCTGGAACCGGCTTCGGCTCTGTGCCAATTCGTAGGCGGTATGCAGAGGCTTCAGGCCACTGCGTACCGCCTACTGCCCACTGCTTACGGCCTACCGCCTTCAGCTCCCACCTGCTAAGCAGTAACACCTCCTGTGGACACGCCACACGTGAGCATGTATGCTCATGTGGCGATGCCACAGAAGACGCTGCTCGCCGTTCTTTTTCTCGCGGGACTTGGCTTGTGGGGCGGCAGCTCGCGCCTCTCTGCGCAGAACGATGCGCGCATCGTTCCAGCCGGCGCGAACGACTCCAGGGCGATCGACACCTACTGCGCCACGTGCCACAACGGTCGGTTGCGTTCGCCGTCCGGGCCGCTGCTCGAGCTGCTCGACAGCTCGCGTATCGCGGCAAACCCTGAAATCTGGTCACGCGCCTATCGGCAGCTACAGGCCGGCGCAATGCCACCCGTCGGCTCTCCGCGGCCCGATCGCGCCACGGCCAACGCGATGCTCGTCGCCATCGAAGGAGGGCTCGGCGCACAGGCAAAGCCGCATGCGGCCGCAAGCAGCCGTGAGGTTGCGACGAACCTCGCGAGCATGCTGTGGAACAGCGAGCCAGACGCCACCCTTCAGCGCGACGTTCAGCAGAATCGGCTCACCGATCTCGCGTCAGTCGAGCGGCACGTCCGGCGCATGCTCGCTGACGATCGAGCGCAGGCGTTCATCACGCGCTTCTTCGTGCCGTGGCTGCAACTCGATGCGCTCGGCAAAGCCGACCCCGACAAGAAATACTTTCCGGATTACGACGTGTCATTGCGCGACTCGCTGGCCAGGGAAACCGAGCTGTTCCTGTTGAGTCAACTGCGTGAGGACCGCGACCCGATCGAGATCTGGAGCGCCAACTATTCGTTCCTGAACGAGCAGCTCGCGAAGCACTACGGCATCCCCGGCGTGACCGGGCCGGAGTTCCGTCGCACTCCCCTGCCAATGGCGGAGCGAGCGGGCCTCCTCGGCCAGGGCAGCGTGATGATGATCACGTCGAGGCACGAGCATGGTGTGGACGCCGCCTACACAACGCCGGCTACACGAGCGAAATGGATTCGACTGCACTTCTTCGGCGCGCCGCTGCCGAGTGGATTCCCTGGCGCGCAGCCAGTCAAGCCGGAATTGCCGATCACGCCGCAGACGCGGACGCTCGCCGTCGATCCGTGCGTCAACTGCCATCGCAACTTCTTCCCGCTCGGCTATGCGCTGGAGAACTTCGATCCGATCGGCCGCTGGCGCAGCACCGATCAGATCGGCCCGGTCGATGCGTCCGGCGCGTTCGTCGACGGCACTCCAATCAACGGCGCAATCGATCTCCGGCGCGTTCTGCTGCAGTATCCCGACGCGTTCCGGACGACGATCACCGAGAAACTGTTCATCTACGCCTCGGTAGGAGCCGCGGGGCCGGCCAGTGCGACACCCGAGTCACTCGCGCGCGCCCGACAGATCCTGCGCAACACGTCGAACCCTCGCTGGTCCACGCTCATCGCGGCGGTCGTCCAATGACTGACACGAAACTCGATCTGCTCCAGGGAACCCTGGACATCATGGTGCTCCAGACACTCGACGTCCTCGGCCCGCAGCACGGCTACGGCATCGCGCGCCGCATCGAGCAGTTGAGCGGGAACGAGATTCTTCTGAATCAAGGCACCATCTACGCCTCGCTCGTGCGCCTGCAGCAGCGCGGCTGGATCGCGGCCAAGTGGGGCGTCTCCGAGAGCAATCGCAAAGCGAAGTTCTATTCGATCACGAAGGCGGGCAAGAGCCGGATCAAGAAAGATCGGACGCAGTGGGAGCGCGTGGCGGCAGTCATGGCCCGAGTGCTCTCCCTGGGCACGCAGCCGTGAGCGCCCTGAAACGAGCGTGGCGCCGGCTTCTCTCTCTCTTCAACGGGCACAATCTCGACCGCGACTTCGATGAAGAGGCGAACTCTCACATCGATCTCGCCATCGAGGACTACGTCCAACACGGCATGCCGTTGTCAGAGGCGACACGGCTCGCCCATCTCAGGTTCGGCTCCATCGCCGCATCGAAGGACACGCATCGCGATTCGCGCGGGCTTCCCTGGCTGGAAGGATTCTCTTTCGACCTGAAGCACGCACTACGAGGGCTGCGCCGAGACCGCTCGTTCACACTCTCGGCGATCACGATGCTGGCGCTCGCCATCGGGCTGAACGTCACGGTCTTCACGATCATGGACGCGATGCTCTTTCGCGGCTTTCCCCTGGTCCAGCGCAACGATCGCCTCGTGTATCTGCAGGAGCGTTATCCGTCCGGCGTTTGCTGCATCTCGTACGCGGATTTCGAGGACTGGCGTACCCAGGCGCAATCATTTGAGGGCTTGTCGTACGTCGGCTCAGCGTCGATCAGTGTCAACGCTGCCGGCAGCCGCTCGATCGACACCACTGCGTTCCACGTCAGCACCAACGTGTTCGGGCTGCTCGGTGTTCCGCCGCTGATCGGACGAGACTTCACGCCGGCTGATGAAGCCTCGGGCGCGGCGCCAGTCGTGATCCTCAACTACCGGTTTTGGGAAAGGCAGTTGGGCAAGCGCGCGGACATCGTCGGTTCGGCCGTCCATATCAACGGCGTGCCCACGACGGTGATCGGTGTCATGCCGGAGCGATTCGATTTCCCGACGCGCCAAGACATCTGGATGCCCGTCGTCCACAGCAGCGAAGTGCAGCAGCGAGGTCTCACCCGTAGAGGGTTCATAGCCGTTGGGCGCCTGCGTGATGGCGTGCGTCCGGAAGAAGCTCGCGCAGAGATCGAGGCGATCAACCGCCGGCTCGAGTCGGACCATCCCGCCACCAATCGCGGTCTCGTCCCGACGGTGGTCAGGTATGAGCAACTCAGCAGCGGCCCGGACGCGCGCGTGATCTGGGGCTCACTGTGGGTCGGCGCATGGTTCGTGCTCCTGATTGCCTGCGCGAATGTCGCCAATCTCTCGCTCGTGCGCACCATCGGGCGATGGCGCGAGTTCTCGACGAGGATTGCCCTCGGCGCAGGCCAGGCGCGGATGATGCGCCAGGTCTTCGTGGAAAGCCTGACGCTCGCGAGCATCGCAGGCGGAATCGCCTGGTGGGTCACCACCTGGAGCCTGCATCGATGGGAGACGGTCACCGAGTCTCGCTTTCAGGTCCTGGACTACGCCGTGGATTCGCGCACACTCGCCTATCTGCTGGCCATCTCCGCTGCGGCGGCGTTGTGCTCTCTCGCTCCAATTGGGCGCATCCTGCAGCTCGGCGCAGGCGGTGCATTGAAAGGCGATGCTCGAGGAGTCACGCATACGCTCAGGACCAGGCACCTCTCGGCGGGACTCGTGGCGGGTCAGATGGCGCTGGCCATCGTGCTGCTCTCGGGCGCCGGTGTGCTGATGCGCAGCTTCCTCGAGATCGTCAGCGCCGAAACTGGCGTGCGTGATCCAGAAAACGTCCTGGCGGGATCGATCAGGCTTCCATCGGACAGATACGGCTACCCCTCGGCGCGCACGCAGTACTTCGATCGGCTCGCAGAGCAGCTGAGGACGATTCCGGGGATCGAAGCAACCTCCCTATCCAGCCACCTACCCATATATGGCACCAACGCGTTGACGTTCGAGGTCGAAGGGCGGCCCGGTCCCCCCGACCGCAGCGAGGCCGTCCAGTTCTTCACCGTCGACTCAGGTTACTTCCGGGTTATTGGCGCTCCGCTGATCGCGGGACGAGATTTCAGCGCGGACGATCGCGCCTCGACGCAACGCGTTGCGATCGTGAACGACAGCTTTGCGGCGAAGTACTGGCCGGGTGAGACACCAATCGGCAAGCGTCTTCGCTCCATTAATCGGAACGAGCCCGGCGACTGGCGCACGGTGGTCGGCGTTGCCCCCGACATCATGCAGGGCGATGCCATCCGGCAGACTTTCAAGCCGTTGGTTTACGTTCCCTTCCGGCAACAGCCTCTGCAGGTGGCGTTCTTCCTCGCGCGCGTGAGCGTCCCCATGGACAGCGTCGCGCAGGAAGTGCGCACGAGAATAGAAGCGATCGATGGCGTCGTCTCTCTCGAGTCTCTGCAGACGCTGAAGGATAGCGCCGCCTTCGATCGCGACTACATGGATCCCGAACACAGCGAGCTCGGAAAGCATGCGACCGTCGCACCCGTGTTCGCGGTGATCGCCCTCCTGCTCTCCGCCATCGGGCTCAGTGCGGTGGTGGCACATTCTGTGAGCCAGCGCACGAAGGAGATCGGTGTGCGCATGGCGATTGGCGCAGCGTCCAGAGACGTACGCCGCATGGTCTTTCGTGAAGGCATGGTCCCCGTCGCCGTCGGCGCGATCGCCGGGCTGGCAGCCGCCCTCGCGGTGAATCGCGTTCTGCAATCGCAGCTCGTCGGCGTATCGCCCTACGATCCGCTGACGATGACGAGCGCGCCAGCGATCTTGTTTGCCGTTGCGCTCCTCGCGTGCCAGATTCCGACGCGACGAGCCACGCGTATCGATCCAGTGCTGGCGCTGCGCCAGGACTGATCGCCTGATCGGACTCCTTCAGTCGACGCCGAAGCAGTAAAACAGCCCGGCGCCGCCGGTTGCCTCGAGATCCATCTGACTGCAACCACGCGAGGCGTGAACGGAGTTCCAGGAATTCACACCCTCCGTCAGCCCGCGTCGATCGTGATGTCCAACCTGTGCCCGTCCGCCGGTGCTCGATGTCCAGTTGCGACACGAGAGTTCTTCGGCAAGGGCGGTGCCGTCGGGATTCGAGCCGGTCAGTATGTCGTGCACGTTCGGGTCGTCGCCAACGCCGTTGACCGTGTCGAGCGTCTCAGTGACGGCGGTGTCCTTTGCAATGCGGTTCTTATCGCTGTGCAGTTCATCGAGATTCGCTGCGATCAGCAGGCCCTCTGCGTTGTACCAGGGACCTTTCCCAATCCGATCGCGCGCGTTGATGGCCCGCTGTCCGTCCATCGCGGACGTGCTCAGGTAAGCGCGCCACGTGTGATCGCCGGCGCCTTCTGCCTGCGCGAGTGCCTGGCAATGCGCATCGGCGCCGGCAAGACCGCCGAGGTCACCGCCTTTACCAAGCCCTTTGCTCGTGACGAAGAACGTTGTCACGGACTTGGCACCGCCCATCTCCCGGGATTGCGCCGCCGGTTCGGGCGCCTTCGTCTCCGCGGGTTGCTGCGCCTGCCGGCATCCCCCCGCGCTCGCGACCGCGACAACGAGCAATGTGAGCAAACGAGAACGGGTCATCACCACACGTATACTGTGCCTCAGAACCGTAGAGGTCATTCAATGCAAAAGGCAAAAGGTGTCCTGCTTGTCGCGTTGCTTGCAATTGCGGGTGCGGTAACTCTCTCGGCCCAGAGCGCGCAGTCCGAGACGCGCGCGCGAGAAATCTTCAAGCAGCTCGTCGAGATCAATACGACACAGTCGATGGGGAGCACGACCGCGGCTGCCGAGGCGATGGCCACTCGTTTGAAAGCCGCAGGCTTTACCGATGTCCGCGTGCTCGAGCAGGCACCTCGGAAGGGCAACCTCGTCGCCCGCTACCCCGGCAACGGCAGCAAGCGGCCGCTCCTCCTTCTCGCACATCTCGACGTTGTCGAGGCGAAGCGAGAGGACTGGTCGTTCGATCCGTTCGTCCTGACCGAGAAGGATGGATACCTGTACGGCCGTGGCACGGCAGACGACAAGACGATGGCCGCGGTCTTCGTCACGAATCTGATTCGTCTGAAGTCAGAGGGCTACATGCCGTCACGCGACATCATCCTCGCGTTGACCGCCGATGAAGAGGGCGGCCCACACAACGGTGTGAAGTGGCTGCTCGGCAATCATCGCAGTCTCATCGACGCGGAGTTCGCCATCAACGAAGGCGGTGGCGGCGTGATGAAGAAAGGCAAGTACGTCACCAACGAAGTGCAGGCAGCCGAGAAGGTCTACCAGGACGTCCGTCTCGAGATCAAGAACAGCGGCGGCCACAGCTCGCTCCCGGTCAAGGACAACGCGATCTACCGTCTCTCCGCTGGGCTCGCACGGCTCTCCACATTCGAGTTCCCGGTGCAGTTGAACGACATCACGCGCGCGTACTTTCAGCGTGCGGCGCCGGCACAACTCGATGCGCAAACGAGAGCCGATATGCTCGCAGTCGCGAAAGAGCCGACGGACGCCGCCGCGGCCGCGCGTTTGTCGGCGCAGTCGTCCTATTTCAACGCGCTGCTGCGAACCACCTGCGTGGCCACACAGCTCAATGGCGGCCACGCACCCAACGCCCTCCCACAAGTGGCGACCGCCAACGTGAACTGCCGCATCCTGCCCGGTGTGCCTGTGGCAACCGTGATCACACAGCTGACAAAGGTCCTTGCCGACCCGGCGATCGAAGTGTCACTTGTTGACGAGGCGACACCGAGCAAGCCGGCCGTGCTCAGGGACGATGTCATGACGGCGACGGAAACGATCGTGCGATCGATGTTCCCCGGTGTGCCCGTCGTGCCGGTCATGAGTACCGGCGCAACCGACGGACTCCATCTCCGGAACGCTGGTATTCCGACGTTTGGTGTCGACGGGCTGTTCGATGACATCGACGACGTCCGCGCCCACGGCCGGGACGAGCGTGTCGGCGTGAAGCAGTTCAACGAAGACCTGGAGTTCCACTACCGGCTGATCACGGCGTTATCGAAGTAGTGTCCGGCTTCAGCCGGACTTTCATGCGGTCCGCCTCAAGGCGGACACTACGCACGCAGATGCGCCTTGAGGAATCTGCCGGTGTGCGAGTTCTTCGCCGCGGCGATCACTTCCGGCGTGCCACTCGCAACGACCTGGCCGCCTGCGTGACCGCCTTCCGGGCCGAGATCGATCACGTGATCGGCGGTCTTGATCACGTCGAGATGGTGCTCGATCAGGAGCACCGTGTGGCCGGCATCCACCAATCGATTCAAGGCGACCAGCAGCTTCTCCACATCCGCAAGGTGCAGGCCCGTCGTCGGCTCGTCGAGAATGTAGAGCGTGTGCTTCGAGCGCTGCAGCGTGCTCAACTCCGTCGCGATCTTCACGCGCTGCGCCTCGCCCCCTGATAGCGTCGTTGCCGACTGACCGAGCGTCAGATACCCCAGCCCGAGCTCCGCGAGCACCTGGATCTTCTTGCCAATCGCTGGTTCACTGGCGAAAAAGCCGACGCCCTCCTCCACCGACATGTTCAGGACATCGTCGATGGTCTTGCCGCGCAGCGTGACCTCGAGCGTTTCGCTGTTGAAGCGCGCGCCCTTGCACGCCGCGCACGTCACCTCCACGTCGGGCATGAAGTAAAGCTGCGTCGTGATCGTCCCTTCGCCCTGACACTCCTCGCACCGGCCGCCTTTGACGTTGAAGCTGAATCGTCCCGGCTTGTAGTCGCGTTGCACCGAAAGTGGCGCCTGCGTGAAGAGATCGCGAATCGTGTCGTAGAAGCCGATGTAGGTTGCCGGATTCGAGCGGCTATTCCGTCCGATCGGCGTCTGATCGATGCTCACGACTTTGTGCACGTGATCGAGCCCGTCCACCCCGTCGTGCTCACCGGGCAGCGTTCGTGTGTCTACCAACCGCTTCCAGAGCGCCTTGTAGAGAATCTCGTTGATCAGCGTGCTCTTGCCCGACCCGGAGGCGCCCGTAATCGCGACAAGGCATCCAAGCGGGAACGTTACGTCGATCGACTTCAGGTTGTTCTCACGCGCGCCGCGCACGGTGAGCGACTTTCCGTTGCCAGTGCGCCTCTTAGAGGGCATCGCGATCGAGCGCTTCCCCGAGAGGAACTGCCCCGTCGGCGAAGCCTTGCACTTCAGAACATCGTCGAACGCCCCCTGCACCACCACTGTGCCGCCGTGCACGCCGGGGCCAGGCCCCATCTCGATGAGGTGATCCGCCGCCCGTATCGTGTCCTCGTCGTGCTCGACGACGATGACCGTGTTGCCGATGTCGCGGAGGCTCTCGAGCGTGGCGATCATCTTGACGTTGTCTTTCGGATGCAGGCCGATGCTCGGCTCGTCGAGGACGTAGAGCATGCCCATCAGGCCCGATCCGATCTGCGTCGACAACCGGATGCGCTGCGATTCGCCACCCGAGAGCGTTCCTGAACGGCGATTGAAGTTCAGGTAGTCGAGACCGATGCCAAGGAGCAGACTGAGACGCGAGCGAATCTCTTTGAGCACCTGGCGCCCGGCATCGGCGCCACGCCCCGCCGGCTTGATCGCGCCCAGGAACTCGTGCAGCTCGTCGAAGTTGAGCTGCCCCATGTCGTAGATCGTCTTGCCGGCCACCGTGAACAGCAGCCGCGTCGCGCGAAGTCGTGCACCGTTGCAATCGGGGCAGGTGTGCTCGACCATCACCTTGTCGAGCCATGCCTCCATCCTGGAATTGGCTTCGCCGCGTTGCCGGTAGCGGCGATACCAGCGCTCGATGCGGCGGGCGATTCCCGTGTAGCCGATCTCCTTCCCTTCCTGGTTGTCCTTCTTCACCTTCGCTTCGGGCGGGGTCGTCACCGCCACCTTCTGCTCGCCGTACAGAGCCGCCTTGCGTGCCGATTCCGGCAGCTCGTTCCACGGCGTGTCGAGCGAGAATCGTTGCGCCTTCGCGAGGCTGAACATCATCCGCCCGTCCCAGGTATCCGGGTTGTAGCGAAACGCCTCTTTCACGAAGCAGCCGCCGCGGATGCTGCGCTGCGGATCGGGCACGAGCAGATCTGGATGCGTGAGCTTATCGACGCCGAGGCCGCCGCAGGTGCGACATGCGCTCTCTGGATCGTTGAAGACGAAATAGCTTGGCCCGATGTCGCAGTAGACGAAGTGATGCGTCGCGCTGCACAGCGCTGTGTAGAACCGTTCGCTGTCGGCCTTGCTCGCACCCTTGCCGACATGCAGCTGAAGGAGGCCATCACCGACGAGCGACGCAGCGGCGATGCCGGCGCGAATCGCCTTCTCGTGCTGACGCCCGACCACGAACCGATCGACCACCGCCTCCATCGTCTTCACGCTGCTGGCGTCGACGTCCACGTCGCCGGAGATGTCGACCGGTTTGCCGTCGATGATCATCTGCCGGCATCCCTTCTTCCGCAGCTCGGTGAAGACGACGTCAAGCTCCTCGCCGTACACCTTGAAGACCGGCGCGCGCAGCTCGATCTCTGTTCCTGCGGGCAACAAGAGGATGGCTTCGAGAATCTGACTCAAGGACCGGCTCGGCGTCGGTTCCCCAGTGCGCGGGCAGTGCGCCTGGCCGATCGTGGCGAAGAGCAGGTTCAGATAGCCGGAGATGTCTGTCATCGTGCCGACAGTCGAGCGTGGATTGCTCATGACCGTCTTCTGCTCGATGGAGATCACCGGCGAGAGGCCAAAGACGTAATCCACGTCAGGCTTCGCGACGTGCGCAACGAAGCGCTTCGCATAGCTGGAGAGCGACTCCATGTAGCGGCGCTGCCCCTCCGCGTAGATCGTGTCGAACGCCAGGCTCGACTTTCCCGAGCCGGAGAGTCCGGTGATGACCACGAGCTTGTCGCGCGGGATCTCGACCGAAATGTTTTTCAAGTTGTGGACGCGCGCGCCCTGGACGGCCACGCTCGTGCGCGCCTTCGCGGCTGGCTGGCCGTGCGGTTTCGAGTGGTTTCTAGGCATGAGCGCCGGTGTGGAAGAACGCCAGCTCCTGAACATCGGCCGTGCTGCGTTTCGTGAGGCGCACGGACGTGGCCGCCTTGCCGATCAGCCCCTGATGTGCGAGGTACTCGCACGCTGAGACGACGCCGCCAACGTCGTAGTTCCGCGTGAAGTGCGCCTCGATTTCGCTGCTCGACCGGATGTCGGCGGCCTCTTCCAGGTATTCGAGCACCAGGGA
>Ga0315910_10003626_pt1 | contig 13089 bp, 13 predicted proteins | sample EdamamesoilMG_FD_204470 | JGI IMG/M metagenome (GOLD analysis project Ga0315910, IMG submission 204470) | Garden soil microbial communities collected in Santa Monica, California, United States - Edamame soil | ecosystem: Environmental > Terrestrial > Soil > Garden | place: USA: California... | reverse complement strand
GGATCCGGCGTGGGCTGGCCCTGGTCGTCGATCAGCCAGTCGGGCGAAACCTTCTCCCCCTTGTTGTGCGCGACGCGGATCTTGCCCTGCGCCACCGCGCTGGTCGCCATGTCGAGGATGAAGGGCGGCTCGTTGGGAATCGGGATGCCCACGGTCACCGGATTGGTGCCGAAGCGTGCATCCGCGCCGCCGAACGGCGCGACGATGGAGCGCGAGATGACATTGGTGAAATGCAGCGAGATCAACCCCGCGGCCACGGCCTGCTCGGCCCACTGGCCGATGCGGCACAGGTGATGCGAGCGGCCGAGACCCATCACGCACAGGCCGTGCTGCTTGGCGCGCGCGATGCCGATCGCCATCGCCTCCAGGCCGATCACCTGGCCGTAGCCCTGCTGGCCGTCGAGCGAAATCATCGCGCCGCCGTCGAACATCATCTTCGGGTGCTGGTTGACCTTGAGGCCGCCTTCCAGCAGCGACTCGGTGTAGCGCGGGATCATGCCGACGCCGTGCGAATCGTGCCCCGTCAGGTTGGCGGTGACGAGGTTCTCGGCGACAACCTTCGCCTCGCGCGCATCGCTGCCGCCGGCCAGGACGATGGCTTCAATCGCCTTTTCGAGGGATATTTTTTTATACAAAGGCATAAATCAGTCCGGCTTGATGCCGCCGCGCTCGACCGCCTTGGTCCAGCGCTCGACTTCGGCCTTCATGAAAGCGCCGAACTCCTCGGGCGTGCTGGCGACGACGTCAAAGCCGATCGCGTTCATGCGATCGCGGATGTCCGGCGAACGCAGCGTCTTGACCATGGCGTCGTTCAGTTTCACGACGATCTCGCGCGGCGTTTTCGCCGGCGCGCCGGCCGCCTGCCACGAGGTGACGACCAGGTCCTTGAATCCGGCCTCGCCCGTGGTGGGCACGTTCGGCAGCGACGGGTTGCGCGTCGCCGCCGTCACCGCCAGCGCCTTCATCTTGCCGCCCTTGATGTAGTTGGTTACCGCGCCCAGGTTCTGGAACGACAGGTCGATCTGGCCGCCCATGATGTCGACCTGGCAGGCGGCGCCGCCCCGGTAAGGCACGTGCACCGCGAAGATGCCCGTGCCCTGCTTGAAGACTTCACCGGTGAGGTGGTCCGACGAACCCGTGCCGCTCGAGCAGTACGACAGCTTGCCGGGGTTCTTCTTGGCGAATTCCACCAAGTCCTTCATCGTGCCCGCCGGCAGGTCGGGCCGGGTGATGAGCACGTTCGGCGTCGTCACCGCGAGCGTGATGGGCGCGAAGTCGCGCAGCGCGTTGTAGCGCAGGTCCTTGAACAGGGCCTGGTTGATCGAGAACACGCCGATCGACCCGACCAGGACCGTATAGCCGTCGGGATCCGCCTTGGCGACGAACTCCGCGGCAATGGCGCCGTTGGCGCCGGGCTTGTTCTCGACCACCGCCGGCTGGCCGAGAAATTCCTGGAACTTCGAGCCGATCGCGCGCCCGACGATGTCCGAGGAACCGCCCGCGACGAAGGGAATGATGATCTTGATCGGTTTGGACGGATACGCCTGTCCCAGTGCACTGCCAGCCAGGCCGGCCGCGAGCAGCGCCGCCGTGATTTTAACCATCTGGTTCATTATTCCTCCTCAGGGGGTTCCTCGAGACAGGCGGCAAGTTTACAATGCCGCGCTCGGCCATCCACAGGCCCAGGAGGAGAAAAACATGGAACGTTCCACAATCGTTGCCGCCGCCTTTGCCGCAGTTTTCGCGACGACGCTGCCCGTAAAGGCCCAACAGTTTCCGAACAAACCCATCCGCATCATCGTCCCCTACGCCGCCGGCGGCACCTCCGATATCCTTGCGCGCCAGATCGGCCCGAAGCTCACCGAGGCCTGGAACCAGCCGGTGATCGTCGAGAACCGCCCGGGCGCCAACGGAAACGTGGGCGCGGAATTCGTCGCCAAGAGCCCGGCCGACGGCTACACGCTGCTGCTCACCGACCTCGGCGGCCTCGTCATCAGCGCGAGCGTCTACCCGAAGCTGCCGTTCAATCCGTCGAAGGATTTCTCACCGGTGGTGATGGTGTCGTACTCGCCGCACGTCCTCGCGGTACACCCGGACGTGCAGGTGAAGAACGTCCAGGAACTCGTCGCGATGGCGAAAGCCCATCCCGGCAAGCTGAATTTCGCCATTTCCGGGATCGGCGGCGCGCCACAGCTGGCCGGCATCGAGTTCGCGCAGCGCATGGGCGTGAACTGGACCTACATCCCGTACAAGGGCGGTTCGGATGCGGTCAGCGCGGTGGTTGCGGGCCAGGCGCACGTGCTGTTCAACGGCATGCTCGCCACCTGGCCTTCTGTCACGGGCGGGCGGCTCAAGGCGCTGGGCATTTCCAGCGCGCAGCGCGTGCCCTCCGCGAAAGACACGCCCACGGTCGCCGAGCAGGGCTTGCCCGGTTTCGAGACAGGCTCATTCCAGGGCGTGGTCGGCGCCGCCGGCACGCCGCGCGATGTCGTCGCAAGGCTGAATGGCGAATTGATCAAGGTGCTGAACTCCGCGGACATGAAGGAGCGCTTCGCGAAGCTGGGAACCGACGTGCGCACCGGCACGCCCGAGAGCCTCGGCAGCTGGATGACCGCCGAGCAGGCCAAGTGGGCCAAGGTGGTGAAGGATTCCGGCACGAAATTCGACTAGGGAAGAGGCGTCGATGGAACTACCGCAGAACGCCTTCAAGCGCGCGCTCAAGGCGGGCAAGCCCCAGATCGGGCTGTGGTCCAGCCTGTCGTCGCATTACACGGTGGAAGTGATCGCCGGTGCGGGCTTCGACTGGCTGCTGCTTGACTGCGAGCATTCGCCGAACGACCTGGAATCGCTGCTGCCGCAGCTGCAGGCCTGCGCGCCCTACCCCGCCACGCCGATCGTGCGCGTGCCCTGGAACGAAATGGTGAACGTCAAGCGCGTTCTGGACATCGGCGCGCAGTCGATCCTGTTCCCCTACGTCTGCAGTCCGGCGGAAGCCAGGGCGGCAGTCGCGGCGACGCGCTATCCGCCTGCGGGCGTGCGCGGCGTCGCCGGCACTACGCGCGCGACGCGCTTCGGCCGCGTCAAGGACTACGCCAAGCGTGCGCATGAGGAAATCTGCGTGCTGGTGCAGGTGGAAACGAAGCCCGCGCTCGACCAGCTGGAAGCCATTTGCGCGGTGGAGGGCGTGGACGGCGTCTTCATCGGCCCGGCCGACCTGCATGCCTCGATGGGATTTCCGGGCGAGGTCGCAAATCCCGCGGTGCTGCCGCTGATCGAGGAAGCCATGCGCCGCATCCGCAATGCCGGCAAGGCGCCGGGCTACCTGTCGCCGGCGGAAGCCGACTGCAAGAAGATGCTCGCCGCCGGCTGCCTGTTCTGCGCCGTGGGCGCCGACGTCGGGCTCCTCGCGCGCGGCGCCGAAGCGCTGCGGGCGAAATTCACCTAGAGGAACCATGAAACACGAGATCATCATTACCGCCCAGGGTCACAAGGGCACGCTGGAGCGCCTGCAGAACGAATTCTCCGCGCTCAATCTCTGGGAAGCCGCCGACCGCGACGCCGCGCTCAAGTCGGCCGCCGGCCGGCGCGGGCTGGCGCATTTCGGCCACGCCAGGGTGGACGGCAAGCTGATGGATGCGCTGCCCAAGCTCGAGATCATCGCCAATTTCGGCGTCGGCGTGGACCAGATCGACCTCGAGGCGGCGAAGAAGCGCAATATCATCGTCACCAACACGCCCGACGTGCTGAACGACTGCGTCGCCGACTGCGCCCTCGCGCTGGTACTGAATACGCTGCGCAAGTTTCCGCAATCGCAGGCCTACCTGCGTTCCGGGTTCTGGGCCACGCGCGGGCCGTACCCGCTCGCGACCTCGATGGGCGGCAAGACCATGGGCATCCTCGGCCTCGGGCGCATCGGCGAGGCGATCGCCAAACGCGCGCTCGGCTTCGGCATGAAGATCCGCTACCACAACCGCAACAAGAAAAACGTCCCGTATCCCTACGACGCCGACCTGGTTACGCTGGCGAAGAACTCGGACGTGCTGGTGATCGTCACGCCCGGCGGCGCGGAAACGGCGAAGCTGGTGAACGCCAAGGTCCTGGACGCGCTGGGACCCGAGGGCTACCTCGTCAACGTCGCGCGCGGCTCGGTGGTGGACGAACTGGTGCTGCTGCGCTACCTGCAGGAGAAAAAGATCGCCGGCGCCGGGCTCGACGTGTTCGAGCACGAGCCCAACGTGCCGGCCGAGTTCTTCACGCTGGACAACGCGGTGCTGTTCCCGCACGTGGCGAGCGCGACGGTGGAGACGCGCAAAGCCATGGGCGACCTGCAGGTCGAGAACCTGCACCTGCACTTCGCGGGCAAGCCGGTCAAAACTCCGATTTAGTTAGTAAATACTTCTCTGTAGAACACCTAATTTGAATAGGGTGCGAGGTGGACATCTTTAATGATAATGATTATCATTAACGAATGACACCCGATCCTGATGCAAGCCGGCCCGAAACCATCACGGCGGCCCTTCTTTACCTGATGACCCACTACGCGCGCACCGGTTGCCCACGGCTCGCACTTTGCGTCTCCCGCCATATGCAATGCCTGGCATCGCATCCGGACGCCTCGCCGCTGGTTCGCGATATCTGCGCCGGGTTGCATGGCGCGTGGCAGCAGGCAGCCGGTTTCAGCGCCGACCAGGGCAAGGTCCACTAGCCTGCTGGGCTAGAATTCCCCTCGGAGGAGGGACCATGACTGCCGACCCACGTCGCCGGCGGCTGGTGCTAGCGGCCGCTGCAGCGGCCGCCGCCGGCCCGTTGTCGGGAAGCATTGCGTACGCTCAGGCCTGGCCCGCGCGCCAGATCCGCATCGTCTGCCCGTTTCCGCCGGGCGGGCTCACCGACCTGTATTCGCGCGCCATTGCCGATCACCTGCAGACCAGCCTCGGCCAGATCGTCATCGTCGAGAACCGCCCGGGTGCCGGCGGCCTGATCGGCAACGACATTGTCGCCAAGGCGCCGCCGGACGGCTACACGCTGCTTGTCACCATCCAGACCACCATGGTGCAGGCGCAGGTTCTGTACAAGAAGCTGCCCTTTAACCCGGAGAACGACTTCACCTGGATCTCTGCGCTCGGCGCCGGCCACCTGCCCTTCGCCGTGCCAGCGAGCCTTCCGGTGCGCACGTTCCGCGAGTTCGTCGAGTACGCGAAAGCGAACCGCACGAGCATCGGCACCTACGCGGCGGGTTCGTTCCCGCACATGGTCGCGGGGCAGCTGAACAAGATCTACGGGACGAAGATCGAGGCGGTGCATTACAAGGGAGAGACGCCGATGTGGATCGATCTCGCCGGCGGCCAGATCCAGGGCGGTATCGGGAGCGTCGCCGGATTGCTGCCGCACATCCAGAAGGGCAGCGCGCGCGCCGTGGCCGTGCCGACCTCGGTGCGCTCACCCAAGCTGCCCGAGGTTCCGACCTTCATCGAGCAGGGCTTCAACGAGCCGGTGTTCGCGCTGCGCGGCTGGATCGGCCTGTTCGGCCCTGCGAAACTGCCGCGCGAGATCACCGACCGGCTCTCGAAACTCGTGATCGAGGCGGGCGAAAGCGCGCGGCTGAAGCAGGTCTACGACACGTTCGGCATCGCCGAGCGCCCCACTACCCCCGAGGAGTTCCTGCGGCTCTACCGCAGCGAAGGGCAGCAGTGGATGGCGATCGCGAGGGAACTGGGCATTACGCTCGACTAACCTAGGCTATCATCGCGATCGTCCCGGCGAGGACCCTGCAATACCTAACGAAGGAGGAGAGATCATGACGAAGAAGATTCTGTTTGCCGCGGTGGCGGCGCTGTTCGCAGCTCCCGTGGCCGCCCAGGAAGTGACCTTCATGACGGGCCCGCAGGGCGGCGTCTGGGTCCCGCTGGGCGGCGCGCTCAAGGGCATGTGGGAGAAAGCCATCCCCGGCCTGAACGTCACTGCCACCCCCGGCGCCGGCATTGCCAACATTCGCGGCATCGACGAAGGCAAGGCGCACCTTGGTTTCGGCAACTCGAGCACCACGGTGGACGGCCTGGAAGGCCGCGCCCCCTACCCGAAAAAGGTGACCAAGGTCTGCCAGGTCGCCAACATCTATCCGCAATACTTCCAGGTGGTGGCGCTGAACGACGCAAAGGTGAATTCGTTCGCCGACCTGAAGGGCAAGTCGGTGGTGACGCAGCCCAAAGGCAACACCGGCGAGCTGCTCACCGACGTGATCCTGAAGCTGAACGGCCTGAACTACCAGGCGCTGTCCAAAATCAACTTCCAGGCGTCCTACACCGACGCGGTGTCCATGATGAAGGACGGTCACGCGCAGGTGTTCACGCTCGGCACCACGGCGCCCGCTTCGTCGGTCATGGACCTCGCCAGTGCGCGCGACATCACGCTGGTACCGGTGGACGACAAGACCATGAACACGCTGAAGAAGGAAAACCCCGGCTACAACAAGCTGATCATCAAGGCCGGCACCTATCCCAAACAGACCAAGGACGTGCCGGTGATCGGCTACTCGACGCACATCGTCGCCTCCTGCGACCTGCCCGAGCAGGTGATCTACACCATGGTAAAAACCATGGCCGCCAACGTGGATTCGATGTCGGCGGTGAACAAGGCCATCGCCGGGATCACGCCGAAGGACATGGCGGTGGACATCGGCGTGCCGTTCCACAAGGGCGCAGCGAAGTTCTACAAAGAAGCCGGAGCGATGTAGCCATCCGGCAGTCAGCCTGACAAACGGGGCGGCGGTGCCGCCCCGTTTCACGTTCGAGGGGAGTTCCTTGTCCGAAGCCGCGACCGTCATCTCGGATGAAAAGCAGGCCACCGCGCCAAGCGCGAAGCCGCTGAAGTGGCTGGTCACCGCCATCGCGGTGGCGATGTCGCTGTACCACATGTACGTCGCGGGCTTCGGCCCCCCCGAAGCGGTGATCTTCCGCGGCACCCACCTGATGTTCGCCTTCGCGCTGGTGTTCCTGCTCTACCCCTCGCGCCCGGGCGCCGGCGCGGCATGGCGCACGCTCGACATGGCCTTGCTCGGCCTGGGCCTCGCCTTCGTGCTGCACATCTTCATCAACTACACCGCGTTCACCAACCGCATCATCTACATTGACGACCTCACTGCGGCGGACAAGATCTTCTCCGTGGTAGCGGTGCTGATGGTGCTGGAGGGAACTCGCCGCGTGATCGGCTGGGCGCTGCCGCTCACTGCGCTGGTGTTCCTGGCCTACGCCACGATGTTCACGCAGGTGAAGATGCCGGTGCTCATGGAGCAGGTGTACATGTCCACCGAGGGCATCTTCGGCTCTACGCTGGGCGTATCGGCCTCCTACGTGATGCTGTTCGTGATCTTCGGCGCCTTCATGGAGAAGAGCGGCACCGGCCAGCTGTTCATGGACTTCGCCATGTCCATCACCGGCCACAGCGCCGGCGGCCCGGGCAAGGTGGCGGTCGTCAGTTCCTCGCTGTTCGGCACGGTCTCGGGCAGCGCGGTGGCCAACGTCATGGTGGACGGGCCGATCACCATTCCGCTCATGAAGCGCACCGGCTTCCGGCCGCCCTTCGCCGCCGCGGTCGAGGCGGTGGCTTCCACGGGCGGCCAGATCATGCCCCCGGTGATGGGCGCTGCCGCCTTCGTCATGGCCGAGTTCCTCTCGGTGCCCTACGCGCAGGTGGCCATGTGGGCGGTGGTACCGGCGCTGCTGTATTACGTGGCTGTGTTCTTTGCGGTGCACTTCGAAGCCAAGCGCTACAAGCTGGCGGGCGTGCCGAAATCCGAGTTGCCGCGCTTCATGCATGTGATGGCCGAGCGCGGCCATCTCTTTACGCCGATCCTGATCATCCTCATCGGCCTGTTTGCCGGCTATTCGGCGCCGCTGTGCGCATTGGTCGCGGCCATTTCCTGCCTGCCGGTCGCGCTGCTGCGCAAGAGCACGCGCGCGGGCATTCGCTGGCGGACGGTACTCGAAGCGCTGGAAGAAGGCGCCAAGAACGCGCTGTCGGTGGCGATGGCCTGCGCCTGCGCCGGCATCGTCATCGCCTGCGTCACCATCACCGGCCTGGGCATCGTGTTCACGCAGATCGTCATCGCGCTGGCGCAGAACGCGCTGATCCTGGCGCTGATCCTCACCGCCGTCGCCGGCATTATCCTCGGCATGGGCATGCCGACCACGCCGGCCTACATCGTCATGGTCGCGCTGCTGGTGCCGGCGGTGATCAAGATGGGCGTGGTCGCGCCGGCGGCGCATATGTTCGCGTTCTACTTCGCCATCCTGTCGGCGATCACCCCGCCGGTGGCGCTCGCGGTGTTCGCCGCAGCGAGCCTGGCCAAAGCCGACATCTGGACCGCGGGATGGGCGGCGATGCGTGCCGCGGCGCCGGCCTACATCGTGCCATTCATGTTCGTCTACGAGCCGATGCTGCTGCTGATCGTCAAGGACTGGAGCGCCGAGTGGCCGTTCGTCCTCTGGTCGGTGATGACGGCCACGGTCGGCGTCATCTGCCTCGCAGCCGGCCTGTTCGGCTGGCTGCTGGGCCATGCCTCGATGTGGCAACGCGGCCTGCTGCTGGTCTCGGCCTTGTGCCTGATCAAGCCGGGCCTGATCACCGACGCGATCGGGCTCGCACTGCTCGCGGTCGTGGCCGCGGCGCAACTGCTCGAACTCAGGCGGGCGCCGGCTCGCTAGCGTCGAAGTCGATCTCGATCTTCGCCTGGTTCGGGTCGAAGAAGAACAGCTGCCAGGTGCCGTACGCCGGCAGGCGGCGCAACTCGTAGGGAACGTTGCGCTGCTTGAGTTTCGCCACTGCCGCGGCGAGGCCCTTGCCGCTGAAAGCCATGTGGTCGAGCACGCCCTTTACCAGCCGCTCCTTGCCGATGCCCGCGACAATGTGCAGGATCGGATCCGGACCCCTGCCGCCGTCGGCGTAGAGCCAGGCGCCGGGAAAGGTGAACGGCGGCCGCGCGCCGGGCCTGAGGTTCAGGTGCTCCTCGTAGAATGCCAGCGTCGCCGGCAGGTCGTCGGTGAGGACCGTGAAGTGGTTGACGGCGGTCACGCTCATCTCAGGTTCCTTTGGCGGCCAGTTGCGACTGCTTGGTCTTGTCCAGCACCGACATCGCGGTGGCCACGAAACCGGCGATGTCGGCAGCGTTGGCCGGAATGATCATGGTGTTCGACTTGTTGGCGAGCAGGCCGAAGGCGTCGATGTACTGCTGCGCGACCTTGAGGTTGGCCGCCTCCATTCCTCCCTTGTCGCTGATCGCCTCGGCAACCGCGCGCACCGCGGCGGCATTCGCCTCGGCGATCACGCGGATCGCCGTTGCCTCGCCCTGCGCCTTGTTGATCGCCGCCTGCTTCTCGCCCTCGGATTCCAGGATCGAGGACTGGCGCTCGCCGTCGGCGACGTTGATCGCCTGCTGGCGCTCGCCTTCGGACTTGGCGATGAGCGCGCGCTTTTCGCGCTCGGCGGTGATCTGCGCCTGCATCGCGCGCAGGATGGATTCGGGCGGCGTGATGCTCTTGATCTCGTAGCGCAGCACCTTGATGCCCCAGTTGCGCCCCGCCTCGTCCAGCTCGGCGACGATGTGGCGGTTGATGTCCTCGCGCGACTCGAAGCTCTTGTCCAGTTCCATCTTGCCGATCACGCTGCGCAGCGTCGTCTGCGCCAGCTGGCTGATGGCGGCGATGTAGTTGGCCGAGCCGTAGGACGCGAGGCGCGGATCGGTCACCTGGTAGTACAGGATGCCGTCCACCGCGAGCTGGGTGTTGTCCTTGGTGATGCAGACCTGCTCGGGCACATCGAGCGGCACTTCCTTCAGCGAGTGCATGTAGGCCACACGGTCGAGGAAGGGGATGATCAGGTTGAGGCCGGGCTCGAGCACCGCGTGGAAGCGCCCCAGCCGCTCGACCACGTAGGCGTACTGCTGCGGCACGATGCGCACGCCCTCGACCACGAAGGCCGCCACCACCGCAATGAAGAACACCCAGAAGGTGTAGCTGCGGGTCTCCGGGAGCGCATAGGTCAGGACGGTCAGGACAATGGCGATGATCAGCTTGGTAAGCATGGATATTCCCCTCGTTTGTGCGCCCGCCGCCGGCACCGGCGCATGGCCGGCCGGATGGGCCGGACTATGCGGGACGGCGAGTGGTGACTTTGAGCGTGTTGCCATTGGCCGTGACTACGTAAAGCATGGCGCCGGAATCGACCGAACCTTCGCCATCCACCAATGCATCCCAGGAGGCGCCGCGGTAGCGCACGCGCGCCAGGCGCGCGCCCTGGTCGATCCAGTTCTCGAAGCTGGCCGGCTGGCCGGCGTCGACCGGCGCCATCTGTTCCTTCGTGTTCTTCGCACGGTAGACGTGCACGCCGTAACAGCCCGCCGCCGACACCGCCGCCGCGACCAGGGCCTGGATGCCGAACGGCTGGCCCAGCCAGGCCGCCAGCGCCGCGCCAAACGCAGCGATCGCCAGCATCAGCAGGTAGAAGGTCCCCGTCAGCAGTTCGACGATGACCAGCGCGAATCCCAGGATCGCCCAGAGAAAGTCTTCTTCCACGGGCCTAATTTAGAATCAAGTGCCCATGGACGCAACCAATCTCGCCGCGGAACTCATCGACCTGCACGACCGCCCGCGCCTGGTCGCGCCATTCAGCGCGCGTTATCCAGCACTTAGCGCGGATTCGGGCTACGCTGCGGCGCGCAAGTTGCACGCGCATCGCATCGCCCAGGGCTGGAATATGGCGGGCCGCAAGATCGGCTTCACCAACCGCACGATCTGGCCGCGCTACGGCGTGTACGAGCCGATGTGGGGAACCGTCTACGACAAGACCCTGATTCATGCGCGCGACAACAAGGCGACCGTGCCGCTCGCCAGCCTCGCGCAGCCGCGCATCGAGCCCGAGATCTGCTTCCGCCTGAAATCGCGGCCGCCGGTCACGCGCGACCCGCAGGCGCTGCTCGGCTGCATCGATTGGATCGCGCACAGCGTGGAGATCGTGCAGTGCCACCACCCGGAGTGGAAGGTGACCATTGCCGACGGCACCGCCGACAACGGCCTGCACGGGCGGCTGGTCGTCGGCACGCCGGTAGCCGTGGAAAAAATCGCCGGCCTGGCGGCGGCGCTGCCGTTCCTCAAGGTAACGCTGAAGAAAGGCGCCGAGGTGAAGGACCAGGGCCTCGGCTCGAACGTACTGGGCAGTCCTTTGCTGGCTTTGAGTTTTTTGATTGATCTATTGAAAAAACAAAGCGACTCGCCCCCCCTGGAGCCGGGTGAAATCATCAGTACCGGCACGCTCACCGACGCACACCCGGTCGCACCCGGCGAGCGCTGGAGCACCGACTTCCATGGCTTTGCGGTGCGAGGCCTGGAAATCACCTTCGCATGAAACGGCCCCTGGACGGCATCACCGTCGTCGGCCTGGAACAGGTCATCGCCGGCCCCTTTTGCACGCGCCAGCTGGCCGACCTCGGCGCGCGCGTGATCAAGATCGAGCGGCCCGGCGGGGGCGACGCGGCGCGCGGCTACGACCGCACGGTCAAGGGCCAGTCCTCGCATTTCGTCTGGGTCAACCGTTCGAAAGAAAGCCTTGCCCTGGACGTCAAGCACCCGGACGCCAGGCCGGTGCTCGAAAAATTGCTCCAGAAGGCGGATGTTTTCGTCCAAAACCTCGCGCCCGGCGCGGTAGAACGCCTGGGGCTGGGTGCCGCCGAACTGCGCGCGCGGCACCCTGGGCTCATCTGGTGCGGCATCTCCGGCTATGGCCAGGGCGGGCCCTACGCCGAAAAGAAGGCTTACGACCTGCTCGTGCAGTGTGAGGCGGGCCTGCTGTCTGTGACGGGTAGCGCGGAGCAGCCGGCCAAGGCCGGCATCTCGGTGGCCGACGTCGCCGCCGGCATGTACGCGTTCTCCTCCATCCTCGCCGCGCTTTATCGCAGATCGCGCGACGGCGTCGGCGCGACCCTGGACATCACGATGTTCGAATCGCTGGGCGAGTGGATGGGTTTCCCGGGTTATTTCACCGCCTATGGCGGTGAAGCGCCGCCGCGCACCGGCGCGAGCCATGCCACCATCGTCCCCTACGGTCCTTTCAAGGCCGGCGACGGAAAGACCGTGTTCCTGTCGATCCAGAATGAGCGCGAATTCGAAAGGTTCTGCGATGTCGTCCTTTCGAACTCTGGATTGAAGTCCGACGCGAGATTTTCCAACGGGCCGGCGCGGGCCGGCAACCGAGAAGCCATGCAATCAGAAATCGAGAAGATATTCCTGAAACTGACCGCAGAAGAAATCATCGCCAGGCTGGAGAAAGCCGGCATCGCCAATGCAAAACTGAATTCGATGCAGGAGTTCTGGGACCACCCGCAGCTGGACGCGCGCGACCGCTGGCGCGAAGTGGGCTCGCCAGCGGGCCCGCTGGACGCCATGAAGCCGCCCTTCAATCTGGACGGCTTCGAGCCGCGCATGGATGCGATCCCCGCGCTGGGCGCGCACAACCGGGCGATCCTTTCGGAACTGGGCTTCACCCCTGCGGACATCGAAAGAATGAAGAGAGAAAACATCATTGAGGAGGAGCACGCGTGAAAATCGAACTCTATTTCGCCCCCGGCGCCTGTTCGTTCGTCGCGCACGTGGCGCTGGAAGCGATCAAGGCGGCCACCAGGCACGACTTCGAGGCCAAGCTCGTCAAGCTGCACAAGGGCGAGCAGAAAACGCCGGAATACCTGGCGCTCAACCCCAACGGCCAGGTGCCGGTGCTGGTGGCCGACGGCCGGCCGTTGAACCAGATCATCGCCATCGTCGATTTCCTCGACCGCAATTTCCCGGCGGCGAGCCTGCTGCCCGCCTCCGCCTGGGCGCGCGCGCAGGCGCTCTCGCAGCTGGTCTGGATGAACAACACCGTGCACCCCACCTTCACGCGCGTGTTCCGCACGGCCGAGTTCGCCGAAAGCGAGGCCGCCCAGGCCGACGTGAAGAAGGCCGCCCAGGCGAAATTCCGCGAGCACCTGGAACGGATCCAGGGCTGGGCCGCGGCCGCAAAACCCTACTGGCAGGGCGAGCGCATCACCCCGCACGATGCCTA
>Ga0315910_10003625_pt1 | contig 13090 bp, 10 predicted proteins | sample EdamamesoilMG_FD_204470 | JGI IMG/M metagenome (GOLD analysis project Ga0315910, IMG submission 204470) | Garden soil microbial communities collected in Santa Monica, California, United States - Edamame soil | ecosystem: Environmental > Terrestrial > Soil > Garden | place: USA: California... | reverse complement strand
TTCCTCAGCCAGCTGCGTCCCTGCCATAAAAAAACATTTTTTGCTACCTGTTGACTAATGGTGGAGGCACCTCGGACGCGGCTTGGTTTTTTCTTGTTTGAGTCCAATGCCTTTTGTATGCTCTTAATGTCAAAGCCATTGTGATCGGGAAAAAGTTGATCTTCGGCGGCAATCACCGCGAGTGAGGCTTGAGGAGATATATCACGTAAAGAAACATAATCTCTTTTTAACCCATTACCGTTGAGCACGCTGCCGAACTGTGTAAGCGTGATCGGAGGATTCACCCATTTTAAAATGATAATGTAGATGAATTGGGCAGCAACCAGGAAAAGTAAAATGCGCTTTAGTTTATGTGCAAATCGTAACATAACTTCATTAGCCATATTAACTTCACCTAATTAAGGAGGCGTGAAATTAACTAAAAAGTGGTTGCTGTAAAGATGGGTAGAGCTGTATATTCGGTCGGGAATTGTCCCGTAACTATGGAATGCCGACAGCTAAAAAAATAACTGTTTTATTAACACTTATCGCGATTACCTGTATATTTGATGCTGCTCAAGATACTGGAATTCATTAACAATAGCTAGTGTATGGCATCAAATGCTTTCGTAATTGGTGTTGATTTTGGTACAGATTCAGTTCGTTCCGTACTGGTTGATACCTCAGATGGTCAGGAGGTAGCATCTTCCGTATTTTATTATCCGCGTTGGCGTGATGGATTATTCTGCAATGCATCAAAGAACCAGTTTCGCCAGCATCCACTGGATTATATGGAAGGACTGGAGTTTACCATCAGGGATTGTCTCGCTCGGGCGGGTGGTTCCAGTAGCACGGCTGTAAGAGCCATCTCCATTGACACTACGGGATCATCACCAGTAGCGGTAGACAGATCCGGGACTCCGTTAGCCCTTACTCCTGGATTTGAAGCTAACCCCAACGCCATGTTTGTTTTGTGGAAAGATCACACAGCAACGAAGGAAGCTGCTGAAATAAACGGGCATGCCCTAAAATTCGATACCAACTACCTGAAATTTGTCGGCGGAATATATTCATCCGAATGGTTCTGGGCAAAGCTATTACATGTGTTGCGGGAGGATACTGCTGTCAGATCTTCCTGCTATTCGTGGGTTGAGCATTGTGACTGGATTCCTTTTCTTTTAACGGGCGGTAGTGATGTTCATCATATGAAACGAGGCGTATGTTCTGCCGGTCACAAAGCACTGTGGGCTGCGGAATTTGGAGGACTTCCTCCCGATAGCTTTTTTTCAGCCCTTGATCCGGTACTTAAAGGGTTCACTTCGCGCCTGTTTGAAGAAGCCTTTACAGCTGACAAACCTGCCGGCAGCTTGAGCAATGAATGGGCCGCGCGACTTGGCTTATCGTCAAAGGTAATAGTAGGAATTGGCGCTTTTGATGCGCATATGGGAGCCGTTGGAGGCCAGATTGAACCGGGTCATCTTAGTAAAGTAATGGGTACCTCCACATGCGACATGATGGTGGCCCCACGCGCCGACCTGGCGGGTAAGCTGGTGCGCGGTATCTGCGGTCAGGTGGACGGTTCTGTGATTCCGGGAATGATAGGATTGGAAGCAGGACAGTCGGCGTTTGGTGATACCTATGCATGGTTCAAAAGTATACTTTCGTGGCCTGTCCAAAAGCTACTTTCCGAGTCTTCCCTTATTTCCGCTGACATCGCGGAATCCCTGAAAACTGAATTAATGAATAAGATCATTCCGTCACTGACAATGCAGGCGGAAGCAATTCCTGTAACGGAAGACGATGAACTAGCCATGGACTGGCTCAACGGAAGAAGAACACCGGATGCGAACCAAATGCTAAAGGGCGCACTAACCGGCCTGAGTATAGGCAGCGAGGCGCCTCATATCTTTAAGGCATGGGTTGAAGCAACCTGCTTTGGTGCGAAAGCGATTGTTGACCGGTTTAATATGGAAGGTGTTCCCGTGAAGGGCCTTATAGGATTGGGCGGAGTGGCGCGCAAATCGCCTTATATCATGCAGGTAATGGCCGATGTGATGAATATGCCAATTCGGATTCACAAGTCCGAGCAAACCTGTGCCATGGGTGCCGCAATGTTTGCGGCGACTGCGGCAGGATTATATGCCACGGTGGAGGACGCCATGCACACCATGGGTCAGGGATTTGATATGGAGTACAGGCCCAATCCAGGTGTAGTTCAAACCTATAAAAAACGGTATCAGAAGTACGTTGCGTTGGGCGAACTCCTGGAAAAACAACTAGACTAATTTCCAAACAAGCGATAATTATCAAAGGGGTCATCAAGCAAGGAAAAAGACACCATGAGCAAATACGACGGCATCAGACAATCTGCCTACGAGGCCAACATGCAACTTCCGAAACTGGGACTTGTTATCTTTACATTCGGAAATGTGAGTGCGGTAGACCGGACGTTGGGTGTGTTTGCTATCAAGCCCAGTGGAATTGCCTATGAAGACCTGAGTCCGGCAAATATGGTGATCGTTGACCTGGAAGGAAAAACCGTTGAAGGAAAGCTTCGGCCTTCTTCTGACACGCTTACCCACGCGGTGCTCTACAAAGAGTGGGACCAGATTGGAGGGATCGTACATACCCATTCGACGTATGCTACGGCCTGGGCACAGGCACAACGCGACATACCTGTTTTCGGCACGACTCACGCAGACCACAACACGGTAGATATACCCTGTGCGCCTCCAATGAACGATGAAAGAATTGAGGGCAACTATGAGTATGAAACCGGATTCCAGATTATAAATTGTTTTAAAGACCGGAAGCTCGATTATAGCGAGGTTGAGATGGTGCTGGTTGGTAACCATGCCCCCTTTACCTGGGGATCAACACCGAACAAAGCGGTTTACAACAGCGCGGTCCTTGAGGCGATTGCACAAATGGCCCTGTTAACCGAACAGATAAACCCGAACGCGCCACGGTTGAAGGAAGCGCTCCGGAAAAAACATTTTGAGCGCAAACATGGTCCCGATGCTTATTACGGACAGGAAGAAGGTCGACCTTAAAAAAATAAGTATCATGAAAAACCTTCTGCTTTCCATCCTTTTGTTCGCGATTGTCTGTGTTTGCCGTGGGCAAAACCAAAACAAAGACTATCCTATTCAGGTGGTTCCCTTTACTTCGGTAACCTTTACGGACAACTTTTGGCTGCCACGGATTAAAACAAATCACATGGTAACCATTCCGGCTTCTTTCGAACGTTGCGAAGAGACAGGTCGTGTTAGAAATTTTGAGATGGCAGCTGCCAAAAGCGGCAAGTTCTGTACCGTCTACCCATTTGATGACACCGATATCTACAAGACAATTGAAGGAGCTTCTTTTTCAATGAGTTTGTATCCGGACAAAAAGTTAGAAGACTACATCGACAGTTTAATTACAAAAATCAAAAATGCTCAGGAGCCTGACGGGTACTTGTACACAGCGAGAACTATTAATCCGAATGAACCACACCTCTGGTCTGGTAACCAGCGCTGGGAAAAGGAACGGGAACTAAGTCACGAACTGTATAATTCCGGGCACCTGTATGAAGCTGCAGCCGCCCACCATCAGGCTACTGGAAAGAGGAACCTGCTTGAGATTGCAATAAAAAATGCCGATCTGGTATGTTCCGTATTTGGCCCCGATAAAAAACACGTTGCGCCTGGTCATCAGGTTATTGAAATGGGCCTTGTGAAACTATACCGGATTACCGGAAAGAAGCAATACCTGGAAACGGCAAAGTATTTTATTGAGGAACGCGGCCATTACAATGGTTACGACGCGAAAAATAAAGACCCCTTTAAGAATGGAGCGTACTGGCAGGATCATATCCCAGTTGTGGAACAGTTTGAGGCGGTAGGACATGCCGTGCGCGCCGGCTACTTATATGCTGCAATGGCGGATATTGCCGCAATGACGAATGACCAGCAATTATTGACCGCGATTGATTCCATCTGGCAGAATGTGGTAGAGAAGAAACTCTACCTTCAGGGTGGTGTCGGCGCCGTGGGGAGTGGTGAACGTTACGGTGAGAACTACGAACTGCCGAATGCCACGGCATACAATGAAACCTGCGCGGCGATCGCGAATGTATATTGGAACCACCGTATGTTTCTGTTACACGGTGACTCAAAGTACATGGATATTCTTGAAAAGACTTTGTACAACGGATTGATATCGGGTGTCGGAATGGATGGAAATTCTTTCTTTTACACAAATGCCATGGAGATCAAGGATATGTACCAGCATAAGGATATGGAAGCCGGGCGCTCTGGATGGTTTACCTGCTCCTGTTGCCCGACGAACGTAACACGGTTAATTCCATCCATACCGGGTTATGTATATGCACAGAAAGGTGCTGATGTTTACACAAACCTTTTTGTCAGTGGAGAAACTTCACTAACCATTGATAAAAAACCGGTGATGATTGAACAAAAGAATAATTATCCATGGGATGGAAACCTGCTTTTTAATGTGAATCCAAAATCGCCCATAGTCTTCACCTTGCGTTTACGAATTCCGGGCTGGGCTCAGAACATCGCCATGCCTTCGGACTTGTATAGCTTTCAAAGTCCTGTTGACAAAAAAGCAGAGATCCGGATTAATGGTCAGCCTATACCCTATGAAATTGAAAGGGGGTATGCAGTGCTAAGCAGGAAATGGAAGAAGGGTGATGTTGTTGAACTAAATTTGCCAATGGAAGTGCGGCGGGTTGTTGCAAATGTAAAGCTGAAGGATGACCTGGGTAAAGTGGCCCTTCAGCGTGGCCCGCTTATTTATTGTGCAGAATGGACGGACAACAATGGGAAAGTGAGCAACCTTATTGTTCCGCAGACTGCTTCGTTTACAACAGAGTATAAGCCGTCGTTGCTAAACGGAGTCACTGTTTTGAAAAGTCAGGTACCGGCCCTGGAAGTCATCGAAGAAGAACGGGTATCGACCATAAACCAGCCGTTTGTTGCTATTCCATATTATGCCTGGGCACACCGTGGAAAAGGAGAGATGATGATCTGGTTTCCAACCAAAGTAAAATATGTGGACATTATTCCAAGCCTGCTGAGCGAAAGCCTTCATGGTGATAAATAAATAAAAAAAATGATAGACCTTAAAAGCGTTGAAGTCTGGTTTGTAACAGGCAGTCAGTATTTGTACGGCGACGAGACCCTTCAACAGGTAGCGCAGCATTCTCAACAAATCGTTAAAGGACTAGATGCATCGGCAAAAATTCCGGTGAAGGTTGTTTACAAGCCTGTGCTGAAAACAACTGAAGAAATTTATCGATTGTGTCAGGAGGCGAATACCTCAGCGGGCTGTATTGGTATCGTTGCCTGGATGCACACGTTCTCTCCGGCTAAAATGTGGATTGGCGGTTTGAAAATTCTGAACAAGCCGTTGTTGCATCTACACACCCAATTCAACCGCGATATTCCCTGGAAGGATATTGATATGGACTTTATGAACCTGAATCAAAGCGCTCACGGAGACCGCGAGTTTGGTTTTATTATGTCTCGTATGCGGCTGAACAGAAAAGTAGTTGTGGGGCATTGGCAGGATGAGACGGTTCATAGCCGCCTTGCAACATGGATGCGCGCGGCCGCCGGTTGGCATGATTGGCAGGGTGCCAGGTTCTGCCGGTTTGGAGATAACATGCGCCAGGTTGCCGTAACCGATGGTGACAAAGTAGAAGCGGAAATCAAATTTGGATATTCCGTGAACGGATATGGTGTTGGCGATTTGGTAAAAGTTATTCAGGAAGTAACCGACGGAGATATAACAAAACTGGTCTCTGAGTATGAAACAACGTATACAGTAGTGAACGCCATGCGCAAAGGTGGCGACCGGCATAATTCGTTGCGCGAAGCAGCGCGTATAGAAATCGGTTTACGTTTGTTTTTGCAGGCTGGTAATTTCAAAGGTTTTACGGACACGTTTGAGGATTTGCACGGCCTGGTACAATTGCCGGGTCTTCCCGTGCAGCGTTTAATGGCCGAAGGATATGGGTTTGGTGGTGAAGGCGATTGGAAAACCGCGGCGTTGGTTCGCGCGATGAAGGTGATGGGCAGCGGGCTGAAGGGTGGTAATTCTTTTATGGAAGATTATACGTATCATTTCGATCCGGCTAATCCCATGGTGTTGGGTGCGCACATGCTGGAGATTTGTGAATCCATCGCGGATGGAAAACCATCATGCGAAATTCACCCTCTTGGCATTGGTGGAAAAGCTGATCCGGTACGCCTTGTATTCAACAGTGCTGCGGGTCCGGCGCTGAATGCCTCGATCATTGATATGGGCAACCGGTTCAGGTTGTTAGTGAATGAAGTGGACGCGGTCACTCCTCAGCATGATCTCCCCAAACTTCCTGTAGCACGCGTACTTTGGAAACCGTATCCGGATATGCATACAGCTTGCGCTGCCTGGATCTATGCAGGAGGCGCTCACCACACCTGCTATAGTCAAAATCTCTCTTCTGAGCACCTTGAGGATTTTGCTGAAATGGCCGGAATTGAATATCTGCGGATTAATAAGGACACTGATCTGTATCAATTTAAAAATACACTTCGATGGAATGATGTCTATTACCGATAAGCCTTACATTAGTAACACCGTCTAAACCAACTACCAAACCGCCACCTATGAAAGGATTTGAAACACTCGACTGGGTTGTAATTGTCGCCTACTTCCTGGTTATCGCAGCAGTTGCCATCTGGGTAATGACGCGAAAGCAAACAAATACGGAAGACTACTTCCTTGCCGGCCGAAATATTGGTTGGTTCATCGTTGGGGCATCTATCTTCGCCTCTAACATCGGCTCGGAACACATCGTAGGCCTTGCGGGAGCTGGCGCCGGCGGAAAAATACCAATGTTGATTTATGAACTGCATGCCTGGCTCGTTATTACATTAGGCTGGGTTTTTCTCCCGTTTTATATCCGAAGTGGTGTGTTTACCATGCCGGAGTTTTTAGAAAGACGTTTTAATTCCGGCACACGATGGTTTCTCAGCGTTTTTTCGCTGATCGCGTATGTGTTGACTAAGGTTTCAGTAACCGTCTATGCCGGAGGAATCGTTATCGCGTCCATTTTAAACATTGACTTTTGGTTTGGAGCTCTGGCCACAGTCGTCCTGACAGGAGTTTATACGATAATGGGGGGTATGCGGGCCGTTGTTTATACAGAGGCACTTCAGACTATTGTATTGGTACTTGGAGCAGCTACGCTTACTTTTATAGGACTGGATGCGGTGGGTGGAGTGAGCGGACTAAAGGCATCGCTGGAGCCCGGATATTTGAACATGTGGCGCCCGCCTTCTGATCCCGATTTTCCCTGGCCGAGCCTGGTGATTACCAGTACGATTGTCGGTACATGGTACTGGTGTACGGATCAGTATATTGTTCAGCGTGTACTCGCGGCCAAAAATATTAAGGAAGGAAGAAGGGGTACTATATTCGGCGGCTTGTTGAAACTTCTTCCGGTGTTCTTGTTCCTCATCCCTGGTGTGATAGCCCTGGCGTTGAAAAACAAAGGTGAGCTGCATTGGGATACTCCCGATGGAGCCTTCGCTGCGCTTTTGATGGAGAAAATGCCAGTAGGGCTTCGCGGACTGGTTGCGGCCGGATTGCTGGCCGCGCTGATGAGTTCCCTGGCATCCGTTTTCAATTCCTGTTCCACATTGTTTACAGTAGATATTTATAAGAAATTATATCCGTCAACGCCGGAGAAGAGATTAGTGAACGTTGGTCGTATCGCCACCGCAATTGTCGTGGTGCTCGGTATTTTATGGATACCTATCATGCAGAATATCTCAGGTGTGTTGTACGAGTACCTTCAATCGGTACAATCCTATATTGCGCCCCCGATAACCTCAGTTTTTCTGTTGGGTATTTTTTATAAACGTATCAATAGCCAGGGCGCTTTGACCACACTGGTTGTTGGTTTATTAGTAGCCTTTGTCCGGATCGGGTTGGAGTTAGGTGTCGGACATTTGGAACCGGGAGGATTTTTACATGGGTTCGCCTCAATGAACTTCCTGTCGTTCGCCGCCTGGTTTTTTCTTTTTTCCGTGGGCTTATGTCTGGTGGTCAGTTTCCTCACACCGGCGCCGGCTTATGATCGAATAAAAGGACTTACCTATGGATCACTGACAGAAGAACAGAAGGCGGCTAACCGTAGCAGTTACAATGCATGGGATATTGGACTATCTTTGTTTGTCATTGCTATCGTTGCGTATGTGATGATCAGTTTCACCGGATGATGTTGTATGGATATTAACAAGTACAAAAGTCACGATAGATTACTGCTGGCAGTTGATTGTATCATCTTCGGTTTTGACGGCCGGCAGCTACAGGCTTTGTTTATCAAGCGGGGATTTGAACCTGAAAAGGGACAATGGTCCCTGATGGGTGGATTCGTTAATAAAAATGAAGGTGCAGATGAGGCAGCTTCACGCGTATTGTACGACCTTACCGGTTTGCGAGATATTTACATGGAGCAATTGTATTGTTTTGGCGATGTGAATCGTGATACTGCAGGCCGTGTTGTTTCGGTTGCGTACTTTGCGCTGATCAACATTGCCGAATACAATGAGCAGTTGCAAGACAACCACGAAGCCCGTTGGTTCTCGCTCCAGAAAACACCTACGCTGATTTTTGACCACAATCAAATGGTTCAGAAGGCCAGGGAAAAGTTAAAACAAAAGGTTGCCAATCATCCAATAGGCTTTGCATTACTGCCCCGCAAATTTACACTGCCTCAGCTACAAAGTCTTTATGAGGCTATCAACGGGGGACCTATTGATAAGCGCAACTTCACTCGTAAAATATTATCCTTGAAGATTCTGAATAAATTGAACGAAAAAGAAAAGGAATCTTCCCGAAAAGGTGCGTTCTACTACGTCTTCGACCGGCAAAAATACAACAAGCTGGAACACGAGGGAATGAAATTTATATAAGTCGATAGTCCATGGTCGATGGTCAATAGTGGATGGATGTACGTACGTCTGATGCTAGACCAAACACCATCGACTATGGACCATGGACTATGGACCAATTTACATGAAACGTTATTGTCTGGCACTCGATTTACAGGATGATCCGAAACTGATTGCCGAATATGAGGACTGGCATCAGCGGGTATCGCCCGAGATAAAAAAAAGTATCACCGATGCTGGAATCACCCGGTTTGATATTTACCGGGTGGGCAATCGGATGTTTGTTATTATGGATACTACGGATGACTTTGACCCCGAACGAAAAGCCAGCATGGACGCCGCCAATCCTGTGGTTCAGGAATGGGAGAACCTCATGTGGAAATATCAGAAGCCTTTGCCGTTCGCGAAGCCGGGCGAGAAGTGGATGGAAATGAAACAGATCTTTCAGTTATAGCAGAATGGATCGAATAGACGCACACCAGCATTTCTGGAAATATGATCCGGTAAGAGATGCCTGGATTAATGAATCCATGGCCGTTATCCAGCGGGATTTTTTGCCCGCCGACATTCAACCGTTACTTTCAAATAATGGAATTCATGGATGCGTAGCGGTTCAGGCTGATCAATCAGAAGCCGAGAATAAATTCCTGCTGAACCTTGCTGATCAACATGATTTTATAAAAGGTGTTGTAGGTTGGATTGATTTACAATCCGGAAATATACAGGAGCAATTGAGCCAGTATAGCCAATACAAGAAGTTGAAAGGGTTTAGGCATATTCTCCAGGGAGAGAAGCAGCGGGACTTTATGTTAAGGCCGGCTTTTAAACATGGAATTGCAGCACTGCATGCTTTTGGATTTACCTATGACATTCTTATTTTTCCGGATCAACTGAAATATTCGAAAGCATTTATCAACGCGTTTCCCTATCAACCTTTTGTAATTGATCATATATCAAAACCCTATATTAAGGATAAGAAGATCGAAGAATGGAAACGTGATATAACAGCCCTTGCGGAGTTTAGTAATCTTTCGTGTAAAATTTCCGGCATGGTTACGGAAGCGGATTGGAGGAATTGGAAAAACGAAGATTTCAGGCCTTACCTCGATGTAGTGGTGGAGGCATTTGGAGTGAAAAGGCTTATGTTTGGAAGTGACTGGCCGGTATGCCTGGTCGCCGGATCCTATTCAGAAGTAATGAACCTGGTGAGTGAATACTTTTCCGGTTTTAGTAAGGATGAACAGGGTGCTTTTTTTGGAGGAAATGCAGTGCGATTCTATAACTTATAAAAAGTCTCTAGTCCATAGTCCATAGTTTTTGGTGCATTAACCATCGACAATTTAGTATTTTGCAATAGGTAGATAGCCCATACGGCATTACCCATTGATCATTAACCATTAACAGTCGATAGTCCATGGTCCATAGTTTTGGTGCCTTAACCATCGACCATTAGCAATTAACCATTAACCATTAACAATTATCTACCATGGATTTACTTTTAAAAGACAAGGTCATCATCGTAACCGGCGGAGCGAAAGGTATTGGAGAAGGTATCGTGAAAGTTTTGGCCTATGAAGGAGCGATTCCAGTGGTAGTGGGAAGAAGTGAAGCCGATAATAACAAAGTGGTAAAGGGAGTAGAGGCTGCCGGTGGTAAAGCCTTTCAGGTCGAAGCAGAATTGACACAACCTGAAAATTGTGAGAAGGCTGTAAAATCCGTGTTGCAAAAGTTTGGTAAGATTCACGGACTTGTTAACAACGCCGGAGTGAATGACGGCGTGGGATTGGAGAAAGGTAACTATGAAGCATTCATGGCATCGTTGCACAAAAATGTAGTGCATTATTACCTGATGGCTCACCACGCGCTTCCTGCATTAAAAGAAACAAAGGGATCCATCGTTAACATTGGCTCAAAGACAGCGGAAACAGGGCAGGGTGGAACGTCTGCGTATGCCGCAGCCAATGGTGGGCGTAATGCCTTAACCCGTGAATGGGCCGTAGAGCTGCTTAAATATAATATCCGTGTTAACGCCATAATTGTTGCAGAATGCTGGACCCCACTTTATGAAAAGTGGATACAGACATTGCCCAATCCAAAACAAAAACTCGTTGAAATTGAAGCCAAGATTCCCCTGGGAAACCGAATGACAACGGCGGAAGAAATTGCCAATGCGACAGCATTCCTTTTGTCGGAAAGGTCAAGCCACACCACAGGCCAATTGATTCATGTCGACGGAGGTTATGTCCATCTGGACCGCGCATTGGTGAATGCCTAGAAAGAATTTCCCATCCCCGAATTCTGAATTTTTTAATTCTACACCCTCCATTTAACGGATTAAATCGTCGACTTAACTCCAATAATGTCGACTTAACTCCAATTTTGTCCCTTCATCCAATCACGTCTGTTCTATTGGCAGCAAAACGACAGTTAAAATCTTTAACCTCTACTCACGATGATTACGACTTCCTCTCCTAACCCCTTCTTCCGCCTGTTTGGTTTCTTTGCTGTGGTTTTCTTATTGCTCTCGTGCGATGAGGAAAGCAACACCGAATCTTTCTCAAACGGTGAAGCAGTTTTTTTGATTATTGATGAAGAGAGTATTGATAATGGAAATGAGCCCAATAATTTTTCAGATGTCGATGTTAATGATCAGCTGGCTGAAGTAGGAGTCCGCGCACCACTAAGATATTTTCAGGACAATGTGGGCAAACAAATAGACCTGTATACTGGTGAGGTAGGCGATGAGGGCTGGCATGCATTGAAGACAATACCTTCTTCCTGGGTGAATGCAGGGCCCACCACTAATGGATTAAAAAATTATCTTACTCCGGGGCCCGGTCTCGGTGGTGGCGAGGACGACCGTGAAGTATTGCTCGATAAAATTCCGAATGTCACTCCTTTACGCGCAAGTGCATTATCGATGTTGAAAGGAAAAACCATCATGGCGCTTGTTTATGACAGCGATATCAGTATAAACTATTCACCACTGAATGGCAATCTTATGGGAAGCAACCTTGGAATAGTTGCATTTGATGTATTGGATGTTTTTGAGCGGACCGATGGTTCTACTGGTTCTTTGCCAAGAGTGCTGATTCAGATCCGGAATGTTACTGAGGTATCTGGCCTTCCGCTGGTACTTTTCTCCAATGCGCCTGAGCCTGAATCTTCTTCTGAACCGTACGATGTAGCACCCTCTAATGCCCCTCCGGCAATCAGTTTATCTCCGGCAAACTGAATATTTCATTGATGATCTCAATAGTCATCCAAGTAGAAGCAGAAATATAACCTTGTTGCATTAACCACGTAGAAAACTAAGGAAATTTACGTAGATTTGTTACGTAAATGAACCTAAATTTTAACATCCAAGAGGGAATACGGGGGTTTACGCGGCTTGGAACCTGGTATATCCTGGCGTTAAGTGCCATCGCTTCAGTTTCTATCCTGGGTCAGGTGCTGATTCAAAATCACCTGGCGAACCAGCGTGACGATTCGCGTGTCGTGAATGTTGCGGGGAAGCAGCGGATGTTAAGTCAGAATATCTCAAAAACGCTATTGTTACTTTCTCAGGAAAAAGAGACAAAACGACGACGGGAAATAGTCGACAACCTTCAGGGCTCAGTCCATCTATGGAAGGTATCGCAAGAGGGACTTCTCCACGGAAATGATAGTTTACATTTACCCGGCACAAACAGTCCTACGATTTCCGGTATGTTTCGGGAAATCAGCCCTCACTTTGAGCAGATGGTTCAACATGCGAATAATGTTGTCTTGAAGCTGAACCGTAATATAGTGCTCCCTTATGATTCCATCAGCCCTTCCGTTGAAATAGTCCTTCAGCATGAAAGCGATTTCTTAACCGGAATGGAACGTATCGTTTTTCAGTATGACGCGGAAGCACAGGCGAAAGTTACCCGTCTCAGTCGTCTGGAGTATTTCCTGCTAGGCCTCTCCATCTTGGTGATTTTACTGGAAATACTTTTTATTTTTCGGCCCACTACGGTTCAGGTGAACAAGACCATCAGCAAGCTCGTTGATTCTGAAAAAAATGCGAAGAAACTTTCGAAAGAAATCGGCGCGCTCTACGCCTCACTGGAAAAATCATACGAACAGATCTCGCAGATTAACGAACCCGTTGAAAACCCAAAACTTTTTGCCATTGC
>Ga0315910_10003624_pt1 | contig 13090 bp, 13 predicted proteins | sample EdamamesoilMG_FD_204470 | JGI IMG/M metagenome (GOLD analysis project Ga0315910, IMG submission 204470) | Garden soil microbial communities collected in Santa Monica, California, United States - Edamame soil | ecosystem: Environmental > Terrestrial > Soil > Garden | place: USA: California... | reverse complement strand
GAGCGCGGCCAGCGTGCAGATGACGCCGGAGAGCAGGTAGAGGCCCACCGACCAGAGGCCCAGATTACTGGCCAGCAGCAGCGCGACCAGCGGTGCAAAGCCCGCGCCGATGAACCACGCCGCATTCGCGACGATGGCGGCGCCCGTGTAGCGGTGCACGGGCGGCAGGCTGCGATTGATGATGCCGGAGGACTGACCGAAGGAGAGGCCAAGCAGCACGAAGCCCCCGAGCATGTACACGGCCTCGCCCAGCTGGCCCGCGTCGAGCAGCTGCGGCGCGAAGCCGCTGTAGGCGCCGATGAGGGCTGCCGACACGCCGAGCACGGCGCGCCTTCCGACCCGGTCGGCCAGGAAGCCCGAGGCCGTGATCGCCGCCACGCAGATCAACGAACCTATGGCCTGCAGGATGAGGAATCGCACCGGCGCGCCTTTCGAATGCAGCTGCACCCAGGAGAGCGGAAACACCGTGACGAGGTGGAACAGGGCGTAGCTGACCAGCGGTGCGAAGGCGCCGAGTACTATGGTGCGCCATTCGCTCACCAGTGTGCGGAAGGGGGGCGAGGGTTGCAGGTCACGCGATTCGAAGGCACGCTGGAACTCGGGAGTTGCCACCAGCCGCAGCCTCGCGAACAGCGCCACGGTATTTATGGCGAGCACGACGAAGAAGGGATAACGCCAGCCCCAGTCGATGAAGTCCTCGTGACTCAGCAATGCGAGGAAGTAGGCGAACAGTCCGCTGGCCAGTACCAGGCCGAGCGGGGCGCCCAGCTGGGGCACCATGGCATACCAGCCGCGCTTTCCCTTCGGTGCGTTCAGCGTCAGCAGCGAGGGCAGGCCATCCCATGCGCCGCCGAGGGCGATGCCCTGGCAGAGGCGGAAGAACGCCAGCAGCCACGCGCTGAGGGCACCGACCTGATCATGGCCGGGCAGCACCGAGATGAACATGGTGGAGCCGCCGAGCAGGAACAGCGCGATGGTCAGCTTGATGCCGCGGCCATGGCGCCGGTCGATGGCGGTGAACAGCAGAGTGCCGATCGGCCGGCCGACGAAGGCCAGCGAGAAGATGGCGAAGGAGTACAGCGTTCCGGTCAGCGGGTCGACAAAGGGAAACACCACTTCGGGAAACACCAGCGCGGAGGCGATGGCGTAGACGAAGAAATCGAAGAACTCGCTGGTGCGTCCGATGATGACGCCGATTGCGATGTCTCCCGGCGCGACCGCACCGTTGTGCGCGTTGACGAGACGTGCATCACGCCCGAGATCTGGGGAGTTCGCCTGAGACGCGGGAATAGTCATACCGCTCGGCCTTATCTCATGATGCAGATGCATTTCGCAATAGGAACAATACTATTGCGCGAGCTTCCTGTTGGGAGCATTGTCCTGCGACAGCACCGCCTCCAGAGAGCCGACTTGCTGCAGTTGATCCGATCTTTCATGAAACGCCGCAAGGCGTGGGTGCTTTTGCCCTTCACAAGCCTGCTGCTGGCTTGCGAAGGTGCGGTCCTGAATCCCGCCGGCATCGTGGCGCGCGAGCAGCGCGACCTTATCTACATCTCCACGGGCATGATGTTGCTGATCATCATTCCCGTGATGATATTGATAGTCGTTTTCGCCTGGCACTACCGCAAGGGCGGCCACGGCACCTACGATCCGAAATTCGACCACTCGACCGGGCTGGAACTGGCCATCTGGTCCGCACCCCTGCTGATCATCATCGCGCTGGGCGCGCTCACCTGGTCCAGCACGCACCTGCTCGATCCGTTCAGGCCCCTGCCGGCGCGTGAAGGCCAGCAGCCGCTGGTGGTACAGGTGGTCTCGCTCGACTGGAAGTGGCTGTTCATCTATCCGGAAGAGGGCGTTGCAACGGTCAACGAACTCGTGGTGCCGGTGGACCGGCCAGTGCGTTTCGACATCACCTCCTCGAACATGATGAACACCTTCTACGTGCCCACGATGGCCGGGATGATCTATGCCATGCCCGGCATGCGAAGCCAGCTCCATGCCGTGCTCGACCGCGCGGAAGAGTCGCAGGGCTTCTCGGCCAACTACAGCGGCGCCGGCTTCAGCCACATGCGCTTCAGGTTCGAGAGCGTGGATGATGCGGGCTTCGCGCGTTGGATCAGCCAGGTGCGCAACAGCGCCACGGCGCTGCAGCTTGCGGAGTACCGCCAGTTGCTGACGCCTTCGGAGCGCGTGCCCGTGATGCATTTCTCGCGCGTCGACAGCGACCTGTTCCGGCGCACCGTCGAGCGGTGCATCGAGCCGGGCACACCCTGCACCAGCGAAACGATGGCGCATCGTGAACATGGTGCGGGCGGCGCCGCCGCAACCGGGGAGGCGCGCCCGTGAACGATTCCTCGCTGGCCCGCCTGGTGTTCGGCCGCCTCACCTGGGAATCCTTTCCCATCCACGAGCCCATCCTGGTCTGGACCTTCGTGGTCGTCGCGCTGCTGGGCATCGGGCTGGTCGCTGCGGTCAGCCGTTATCGCCTGTGGGGCTGGCTGTGGCGCGAATGGCTGACCTCTGTCGATCACAAGAAGATCGGCATCATGTACATCATCCTGGGCATCGTCATGCTGCTGCGTGGCTTTGCCGACGCGGTGATGATGAGGCTGCAGCAGGCCATGGCGTTCGGCGGCAGCGAGGGCTATCTCGACGCCCATCACTACGATCAGATCTTCAGTGCCCACGGCACCATCATGATCTTCTTCGTGGCCATTCCCCTGATCGTCGGCATCGTGAACTACGTGATGCCGCTGCAGATCGGCGCGCGCGACGTGGCCTTCCCCTTCCTCAACAGCCTGAGCCTGTGGCTTACCGTGGCCGGGGCGCTGCTGGTGATGGTGTCGCTGTTCGTCGGCGAGTTCAGCAGGGCGGGCTGGCTCAACTACGTGCCGGTGGCCAACATCGAGAACAGTCCCGATACAGGACCGGACTACTACTTGTGGGCACTGCAGATCGCAGGCGTGGGCACCACGCTCTCGGCGATCAACATGGTGACCACCATCATCAAGATGCGTGCTCCCGGCATGACCATGATGAGGATGCCGGTGTTCGTCTGGACCGCCCTGTGCAGCAATGTGCTGGCCATCGCGATTTTCCCCGCGCTGACCGCCGCCTTCGCCATGCTGATGCTCGACCGCTACATCGGCAGCAACTTCTTCACGAATGATCTCGGCGGCAACCCGATGATGTACTGGAACCTCGTGTGGGTGTGGGGTCACCCCGAGGTGTACGTTCTGGTGCTGCCCGTGTTCGGCATCTACTCCGAGGTCACCTCCACGTTCTGCGGCAAGCGCCTGTTCGGCTATTCGTCGATGGTCTATGCCACCGTGGTCATCACCATCCTGTCCTACCTCGTGTGGCTGCACCACTTCTTCACCATGGGCTCCGGCGCCAGCGTGAACAGCTTCTTCGGCATCGCGACCATGGTGATCGCCATTCCCACCGGCGCGAAGATCTTCAACTGGCTGTTCACCATGTATCGCGGTCAGATCCGTTTCGAGCTGCCGATGATGTGGGTGGTCGCGTTCATGCTGACCTTCGTGGTGGGTGGCATGACCGGTGTGCTGCTGGCGGTTCCGCCCGCCGACTTCGTGTTGCACAACACGCTGTTCCTGGTCGCGCACTTCCACAATGTGATCATCGGTGGCGTGGTGTTCGGTCTGTTCGCCGGCATGTACTACTGGTTCCCGAAGGCCTTCGGCTTCCGGATGGATCCCTTCTGGGGCAAGGTGACCTTCTGGGGCTGGGTGATCGGCTACTGGCTGGCCTGGACTCCCATCTATGTCGCGGGCCTCATGGGTACGACGCGGCGCGTGCGGCTGTTCGAGGATCCGGACCTGCGCATCTGGTTCGTGCTCGCGCTGATCGGTGCGCTGATCATCCTCGTCGGCATCCTCGGGTTCGTGATCCAGATCATTGTGAGCATCCGCAACCGCAAGGCACTGCGCGATACCACCGGCGATCCCTGGGATGGACGGACGCTGGAATGGTCCACCAGCTCGCCGCCACCCTTCTACAACTTCGCCTTCACGCCCATCGTCCACGACCAGGATGCCTGGTATGACATGAAGTCCCGCGGCGTGCGGCGGCCGGCGGTGGAATACCGCCCCATCCACATGCCGCGCAACACCGGCGCCGGCGTGATCCTCTCGGCGCTGGCGCTGGTCCTCGGCTTCGCGATGGTCTGGTACATCTGGTGGCTGGCGGCGCTGGCTTTCGTCGGCCTGCTCGCCGTGGCCATCGGCCACACTTTCAATTACCACCGCGACTACACGGTTTCGCCCCAGGAGGTGGAGCGCGCCGAGAACGCGGCGGCAGGGGGTGTGCCATGAGCCAGTCGGTGGCAGACACCGCGGCGCCCCTGGAGTTCTACCAGCTCGAGGACGACGGCGTGGTCCACGACAGCGGCACGCTGCTGGGATTCTGGATCTACCTGATGAGCGACGCGCTGCTGTTCGCGACCGTGTTCGCGACTTTCGGCGTGCTCAGCTCCAGTTTCGCCGGCGGGCCAGGGCCCCGCGAACTGTTCGACCTGGGTCTGGTGGCGGTCAATACATCGATCCTGCTGCTTTCGGCACTCACCTGCGGCCTGGCGATGATCTCGATGCAGGGCGGCCGGCTGGGAGCCACGCAGCTGTGGCTGGCTGTCACCGCTCTGCTCGGCATGGCGTTCGTCGGCATCGAGCTGCATGAGTTCTCGGAGATGATCGCGGAGGGCGCAACCCCGCAGCGCAGCGGCTATCTCTCCGGCTTCTTCACGCTCGTGGGCACGCATGGACTGCACGTGACCTTCGGCGTGATCTGGATCGCCGTGATGCTGGTCCAGCTGCGCCAGCGCGGCCTGCATCAAGAGAACCGGCGGCGGCTGCTGTGCCTCTCCATGTTCTGGCACTTCCTCGACGTGATCTGGATCGGCGTATTCACCTTCGTCTACCTGCTGGGCATGCTGTGATGAACACGCACCAGGCTGCTGCTCCTGGCCATGCGGATGCGGATGCCCACGATAGGGGAGGTTTCACGCTGCGCACCTACCTTACAGGGTTCGTGCTCGCGGCCATTCTCACCGCCGTGCCGTTCTGGATCGTGATGACCGGGGCGATTCCGGGTGCCGGCACCGCCAGGGCGGTCGTCATTGCCTTCGCTATCGCGCAGATCATCGTCCAGACCGTCACCTTCCTGCACGTGAATGCGCGTGCACAGGGTGGCTGGACGCTGCTCGCCTATGTATTCACGGCCGTGCTGCTGGTGATCACCATCGCCGGCTCGATCTGGATCATGTACCACCTGAACGCGAACATGATGCCCGGCATGATGGGCGACCCGACGGTGAGCCCGGCACCGTGACGACGGGCCGGGGCAAGCGGCGCGGTCTGCTTGCACTCTGCGTTTTCGGGGCACTGCTGTTCACTTCGCTCGGCATCTGGCAGGTCCAGCGCCTGGCCTGGAAGCGGGATCTCATCGCCCGCGTCGAGGCGAGGGTCCATGCGCCGCCGCAGGCATTGCCTGCGCGGCCTCACTGGCCCTCAATTGATCTTCACGACATGGAGTACCGTCGCGTGCAGGTGCACGGTACATACCTGCACGATCGCGAGACGCTGGTGGATGCCGTTACGGCGCTGGGGCCGGGCGCCTGGGTGATCACGCCGCTCAGGACTGCGGATGGCGTCGTCCTGATCAATCGAGGCTTCGTGCCGCCCGCGCTGGAGGATCCGGCGGGGCGGGCGGCCGGACAGATTGAGGGGGAGGTGGAAATCATCGGTCTTCTGCGCAAGTCGGAGCCGGAAGGCCGCATCCTGCGCAGCAACCAGCCCGTCGCCGACCGCTGGTTCTCCCGCGATGTCGCCGCGATTGCGGCAGCGCGTGATCTTGCGGGCGTCGCACCCTTCTTCATCGATGCGGAGGCGGGGCCCGGGGCGGCGTCAGTGCCGCAGGGTGGATTGACGGTGGTGCGTTTCAGGAACGCCCATCTCACCTACGCCGTCACGTGGTTTGGACTGGCTGCGCTGTGTGTCGCCGGTGTGGTACTCATGCAGACCCTTGCCCCGGAGCGGCAATTGTCGAGGAATCAGGATGGCGCGCTCTGACAACAGCAGCAAGGCCGACTGGCCCGACGACGCGATCTTCACCGTCGGGCACTCGACCCTGCCCATCGACCAGTTCACCGCGTTGCTGCAGGCCTATGGCATCCAGCGCCTGGTGGATGTGCGCACCGTGCCGCGCTCGCGCCACAATCCCCAGTTCAACGCCGACAGCCTCGCACGCAGTCTTCCGGCCGAAGACATCGAGTATTTCCCAATGGCGGCGCTCGGCGGACTGCGGCATGCGCACAAGGACTCACCCAACACTGGCTGGCACAACGAGAACTTCCGCGGCTATGCCGACTACATGCAGACGCCTGAGTTTTCCAGGGCTCTTGACGAGTTGATGGGGATGGCGCGGCGCAGGCGCGTGGCGATCATGTGCGCGGAAGCCGTGCCATGGCGCTGCCACCGCTCCCTGCTGGCGGACGCTCTGAACGTGCACGGAGTGCCGGCGGTGGAGATCATGTCGGCGGGCAGCCACCGGATGCACAAGCTCACGCCTTTCGCGCACGTCGAGGGCAAGGTGATCACCTATCCGCCGGAACAGCCGGATCTATTCCGGTCCTGAGAAGTGTTCGACCTGGCGGGGGGATACTGATCCGGGGACGACCCCGGGAGCGGCCCGCAGGGGTTCCCGTGTTCATGGTTTTTCCGGATGGAAATGCGTGCCTGCCGCCATAGTGTCGGAGGGGTATTGGTTCACTTTGCGAAGGGACAATGCGCAGGTCATTCCGGTCCCTGGCCATGCCGCTCATTCTTGTTGCCACTCGCGCAGTGGTCGGCATGGCGGCGGACGAGAAGAACGCCACGCACTTCCTCGTCGTTCCTGTGCCATTCAGCGATCCGAGCCTCGGCACCGGCCTCGCACTGGGCGGCGTGGTGTTCTACACCCCGAATGATGGCAAGCACCAGTGGGTCAGTGGCGCTGGTGGTGTATGGACCAGCCGCGACTCGCGGGGTATCGCGGCCTTCCACAAGATGTACCTCGCCGATGATCGCTTCCGGCTCAACGCGACGGGCTCCGGGTTCATACGACACGACAAGTTTTTCGGCATCGGCGCTGCGGCCGGCGACCTGAACCAGGCGCTGCGGCTGAGGACCCGCGAGGCCAAGCTGAAGCTGCGCGGCTTGTGGGAAGTGTCCGGAGACTCCGATGGCGCCTTCTTCCTCGGTTTCCAGTATCTGTTGCTGGTAAATGATGCCGAGCCCGAGGAGGGTGATACCTCGGTTGTCGCGCCGCCACCGCCGGAGGAACTCGACAGCACGTTGTCGGCCATCGGGCCGGTTGCGCTCTACGACTCACGGGATAACCACGACCAGCCCGGCAAGGGGCTCTACCTGGTTGCCGCGTGGGTGGTGGGCAGCAAGGCACTGGGAGACAGCTTCTCGCACGACACCTTCACGGCAGTGGCCAATGCCTACCACTCGCTGCGGGAAGACACGGTCATCGCCGGCAGGGCATCCCTGTGTGGAGTGGGCGGTGACGCGGCCTACTATGCGCTGTGCCGCTATGGCAGCTCGGAGAATCTGCGCGGGTATCCGTCCGACCGCTATCGTGACCGCGCGGCCTGGACTGCGCAGGGCGAGGTGCGGCATCAGTTCGACCGGCGCTGGGGCGGCGTAGCCTTCTTCGGAGTAGGCGGCATATCGCCGTCATCCCGGCGCATATTCTCCGACAGCAACTTCCTGCCCGCCGGCGGCGTCGGCGTACGTTACCGGTTATTCAAGGACAACGATGTGCGGCTGCGTCTGGACTTCGCTGTCGGCAAGGATGCCAATGGCGTCTATCTGAGTATCGGTGAGGCCTTCTGAACACAGGTCCAGGATTTCCCCGAGGCCGTAGTCGTTGCGGGACGACATGGTCATTGAGCAAATACCACGCGCCGCCTGTCGGGCTGCGATTCGTTGCCGGAGTCATCCACGACAACCAGCGAGAAATCGCAACGCCCTGACTGGAAGTTCGCGCCTGCGTTGGCGGAAACAGTCAGTGAGGCAGATGCCCGTGTGATCACCGAGCCGACGGGCCAGACATCCAGTGCCGGGCAATCGAGGTTCGTGAAGCGGTATTCGGCAATGCTTCCGCCGACATCGAAGGACCGGGACCCTGAGAGCGTAAACGAACCTTGCAGCAGCGGGACACTCGTCGGGCCATCCAGGATCGCGGTCGGTTGCTGATCGTCGGTGAAGAACACGCGGCGCACGTCGGGCTGCGACTCGTTGCCGCTCTCATCGACCACCAGCAGCGAGAAATCGCAGCGTCCCACGGCGAAGTTCGAACTGCCGCTTGCAGACACGGGCAGTGAAGGGGAGGCCTGCGTGATCACCGATCCGATCGGCCAGGCGTCGAGAACCGGACAGTCGATATTCGTGAACCGGTACCCGGTGACGGTTCCGCCCACATCAAAGGAGCGGGCGCCGGAGAGCGTGAAAGAGCGCTGCTGGAGCGGCACGCTGGCAGGCCCGTCGAGGATCGCGGTGGGCGCCTGGTCATCGAAGAAGGCTACGCGGCGGATATCAGGCGGTGATTCGTTGCCCGAGTCATCTACAACGACCAGCGAGAAGTCACAGCGGGCCGGGACAAACTGCGCGGAAGCAGGCCCCACGGTCACTGATCCCGTCGCCGGGTTGCGTGTTTCGCCCGGCGCCCAGCCGGCCAGCCCGCTGCAATTGACATTGGTCAACCGGTAGCTGGCCAGTCGTGCGCTGGCGGATGCAATGGAGCGCGCGCCCGAGAGGGTGAAGGAACCCTGCGAGACTGCGACAGTGGCAGGGCCGTCCAGGATTGCGGTAGGTGCTTGCGTGTTGCGTACGACGACGCTGGACAGCGCGGGCGCGGATTCATTGCCCGAGTCGCTGACCACCACGAGACGGAAGGTATGGCGACCCGGAGCGCCGGGTGCCGCGGAATCCGGGATCACGTTCAGTGATGGTTCGGTCGTCTCGGTCTCCACGTTGAGCGGCAGATTGGAGAAACCTGCCGTCAGTGCGGTCCAGCGATAGCGCGTGATGAGCGCCGGTGGCGGTACCGACGATCGCAGGCCCGAGAGTGCAATGATCTCGCCGACGGCGACCGTGGCAGGGGCGTCGAGCACCGCGGTGGGCTGGTGCGTGTCGATGACGACGACTGAGGCGATCGCCGGTTGTGACTGCGCGCCGGAGGTGTCGGTGACCGTCAGGCGGAACTGGTACCGCCCCGGGGCCAGGGAAGTGGCGGCGAGGAAACGCAGGTCGAGTTGCGGCGTGGTGGTCTCGACGCTCGAATTCCGCGGGAAGCCCTCCAGGTTGTCGGCGTCGAAATTGAACCAGCTGTAGCGCAGGATCGTCAGATCTGCAGCAGCGGTCGAAGCGCCGCCATCGAGGCGGAAGGGCACGCCGACCTGCGCTGTCGAGGGCAGGTGGAGCACTGCCGTGGGCGCCTGCGTGTTGCTGGCCGCGATCACGGTCACGGAGACCTGGGCAGGTTGCGAATGGTTACCGGCATTGTCGGTAACGGTCAGCTGGAAGCGGTACTGCCCCGGTGGCAGGGATGTGCCTGGCACGAAGCGCACTTCGAGGCCGGACGAGGTGGTCTCGATTGTCGTGTTGCGCGGAAAGTCCTCCAGGTCGCCCGCATCCAGGTTGACCCAGCTGTACTGCCGGATGGTCTGGTCTGCGTCGGCGGTCGATGCGCTGCCATCCAGGGTGAATGTGACGCCGACCTGCACAGTCGGGTCCGCCCTGAGCACGGCGACCGGAGGGTTTGTCGAGCCGGACGACAAGCAGCCAGAGAGCAGTGTGACCAGGGCCGAAAGTACAAACGCCAGAACTCGAACATTCCGGGAGGGGGGCATGCTGTCTTCCTTGGTCTGTCTGCTAATCCGCCATCCTCATACACGCGGCGCGATTCAGGTGCGGCATGGGGCCATTTTGCCTGCGGTGTCACATCGTGGGCATTTGGGTGACGCCGCAGAACCAGTAGCGTCTATCTGAGTATCGGTGAGGCCTTCTGGAGGGAAGTACGGAATTTCCCCGGGGCCGTAGTCCCCTGCCTACCGGTGAATCTGTCCGCAGGCGACAGTTCGCTGCAGGGGCGCGCCGTAGCGTGGTCCTGTCCGATGCGCGCTGGCGCGAAGCAGGCACCAACCCCTCATGCATGGGCCACTCCTCACGCCTTCCACCGTCATACGCTCGTTCTCTTATGAGCCGGATCAGGGGCGTCTTGTCATCGAGTTCCAGTCCGGCTGCAGCTATGAGTACTTCGACGTGCCTCCCGACATCTTTGCAGGGTTGCGCAGTGCCCCATCGCCGGGCTCGTACTTCAATGCCCGGGTGCGCGACCGCTATTCCTATTCGCGGTTGCACTAGCCGATGCGGATTGCAACTGGAAAAGTGACGCATTGGATATCAAGAATCTTTGACACTATGGAAAAGATTCTTTACTCTCCGGTCAACACCCCGACTGGAGAGGATTCATGTCGTTTCGCGAGAAGACTGCATGGGTCACGTTGTGCGCCATCGTGGCCGTATCCCTGCTGTACGTGTTCCACATGCCCACGCCCTTCGTGCCGAATCCGACCCTGCACGTGGTGCATGCCATGGGTGCCAGCGTCCTGGCGTACCTGGTCATCGAAGCCGTTGCCTGGCTCGTGCTGCGCTGGCGCTACCCGCGGGATGCACGGGAGCCCAAGGACGAGCGGGAGAAGTTGATCGACCTGAAGGCGATCCGCATCGCGTACTACGTGCTCGCCACGGCCTCGCTCCTCGGCATCTTCATTACCCTGCACGTGGCCAACGCCGGAGACGTGGCAATGGGCATGGCGGTGTTCCTGGCCTTCCTTCTCTCGCAGGTCGTGAAGCACGCGGTCCGCATCGTGTACTACCGCAGGGGCTTCTGATGGCGCCCACGGTAGTCACCAACTCCATCCGCCGTCTTCGCTTCGAGCACGACGAGATGACGCAACAGGACCTGGCCGAACGTGTCGGCGTCACCCGGCAGACGGTGAATGCCATCGAGACTGGCAAGTACTCCCCGTCGCTGGAGGTGGCGTTCCGGATGGCCGAAGTGTTCGGGGTCAGGGTGGATGAGGTGTTCCACTACGGCCCTGCCGCGAAGAAGCGTTAGACTTCGCGGGCAGCCGGCCGCAAGGAGACATCTCATGAGCAGTGGAAGGATTCTCGTCACGGGCGCAACGGGCCAGCTGGGTTCGTTGATCGTGAAGCACCTGGTGACCCGGGTACCGGCAGCGCAGGTCATTGCCGGCGGGCGCAAGTCCGAGAAGGCGCCCCAGGGAGTGGAGTTCAGGCTCCTCGACTACGACCAGCCGGCCACGATCGATGCCGCGCTCAAGGGTGTGTCGCGCGTGGTGCTGGTCTCCGGCAACGAAGTGGGCAAGCGCGTGCTGCAGCACCGCGCCGTCATCGATGCTGCCGAGCGCGCCGGGGTGCGGCTGCTGGCCTATACGAGCATCCTGCAGGCCAACGTCAATCCCATGCAGCTTGCCATCGAGCATCGCGGCACCGAGCAGGTGCTGGCGACCAGCACGCTGCAGTACATCCTGTTGCGCAACGGCTGGTACAGCGAGAACTTCACCGGCAGCGCCCAGCTTGCGATCCAGTTCGGAGTGCTGCGCAGTGCCTCCCGTGACGGCCGCATTTCCAGTGCGCCGCGCAATGACTATGCCGAGGGAGCTGCCGCTCTCATCCTGCGCGATGATCATCGCCGGGGACATTCCTACGAACTCGCGGGCTCCACCAGTTTCAACAAGCGCGAGTTCGCCGAACTGCTTTCCCGCAGGTCGGGAAAGCGGGTGGAAGTGCAGGACATGACCGAGGCGGAGTATGCCGCTGCGCTGATACAGGCAGGACTGCCTGATGCCTTTGCCAAGGTACTGGCCGATTCCGATGCGCGGGCCGGGGAGGGCTGGCTCTTCGATGACAGCCGCACACTGGAGAACGCCATCGGCCGGCCCACAGTTCCCCTGGAAGAAACGCTGGCTCTCGCGCTGCCCGGCTGAGGCGCTGCGTCAGGACGCCTGCGAGGCTGCCGACGCGCCTGCGGTACGGCGCAACAGCGCATTGCGCACCGCCCATTGCTCGGGAATCGGAAGGTCGGTGAGGAAGCTGACCTCGCCCCCGACGAGCACGGCAATGGGCACACCATCGCGCAGCAGGAAGCGGTTGGCCGGAAGCGCAGCCAGCCGCTCTCCGGGTGTGACGATGCCCAGGAGATTGAGCGGATCCGCCGCGCTCAGGGAAACCAGGGCGCCATCCGGAGCACGCTGCCGCATGGCGCGCAGTGCCGGCACCGCATCGGGCAATGCATATTGTTCGCCGGTCACGCCCGCGACGAAACGTCCGCCCCGCACGTGACCTTGCGTTTCCAGTCGCCTCATCACGCGCAGCAGCGCATGCCAGGGTGGCAGCCAGGATGCCTCGCGCGCGAGGATCCGCCGGAACACCACGCCATGCCGCTGCAGCAACCGCCATGCGATCTGTTCCACCTGATCGGGATCCGCAGCCGGGTCCTGTCCCGGCTCGATGGGGCGCAGCAGGCTCCAGCGGCCGGCCTCTTCGAGCCCGAAGAGCGCCACACGCCGGCCCCGTGCGGCCAGCTTGCGCTTGCGTTCCAGCGGCAGCAGCAGGGCCCGAAGTCCGCCGAAGCTGTCGGCGCTCACGAGGCCTGCCGCCACCAGTTCGCCCAGCGCGCCCTCGGCCTGTGCCTGCAGCAGTCCGCTGCCTCGCATCAGCTCATCGAAGAAGGACGCACCGCGTGCCGCCAGCTGATCGGCAATGGCCTGCGCGGGTGAAGACAGCGAGAGCCCGGCTTCCTGCCGGTGCGACAGTGCGCGCCACAACGGGAAGTGAGCGCGTGTGAGCAGTGCGATGGGAGTGGTGCGCACCGGTCCGGCCACCGAACCCTTCGGCGCATCAAGGCGCGCCCACACGACGCGACCGGAGAGGCACAGGGTATCCAGCCAGGCGGGATCATAGTGCTGCAGCCTCGCCGGCAGTACATCGCGCTCCCA
>Ga0315910_10003623_pt1 | contig 13104 bp, 9 predicted proteins | sample EdamamesoilMG_FD_204470 | JGI IMG/M metagenome (GOLD analysis project Ga0315910, IMG submission 204470) | Garden soil microbial communities collected in Santa Monica, California, United States - Edamame soil | ecosystem: Environmental > Terrestrial > Soil > Garden | place: USA: California... | reverse complement strand
GCTCCCCACTCTTGCGCACCTGTTCGCGGTGCGCCCATTCGCCGTAGTGGTAAGCCCGCCGAATCAAGTCCAAGTCGGCGTTTTCGTGGTAATTACTTACCTTTTGCAAGAGCTCGTCGAGAGCGGTCACCTCAGTATCGTAAGGCTAGATTCGAACAAAGCGAGCCCCCACGGCCTTTTCCACCTTCGTCAAACGCTTATCCAATCGCATCAAAGGCGGATCGAGCTATGGTCCCGCTGACCCATGGTTGAGCCCAGCTTGTCCAATGACCCAGACCATCCCATGACTGGGCTGGGAGTTTACGTGCATTTCCCCTGGTGCCTCAAAAAATGCCCGTATTGCGACTTTCTGAGTGTTGCCGTCAAGAGTCCGGATGAAACGCGCTACGCAACCCGCAACGAAGCGCAACAGACCCTCCCCCACGCTGCCTACGCGACGGCGGTGATCAACGAATTCGAGGCGCGCTTCGCGCGGCTGTGGCGTCACCCCCATTTCGCACCACCAAGGCTCAAGAGTGTGTTCTTCGGTGGAGGCACCCCCAGTTTGTGGGAGCCCCGCGAGCTCGGGCGCGCCCTGGGGGCGGTGTTGAGGGGCTTTTCAGAGCAACCAGGCGGCCTCGCTGCTGATCTGGAGATCACCGTGGAGTGCAACCCCACCAGCGTGGACATCGATCACTTCAAGGCGCTGCGCGATGTCGGAGTCAACCGGATCAGCATCGGAGTGCAGGGTTTGGACCAGGAGCGTCTCGAGTTCTTGGGGCGTCTGCACGACCCTTCCGGCGCGCTGCGCGCCATCGACGCCGCGCTCAGCGCAGGCATGCCCCAAGTTTCAGCGGACCTCATCTACGGTCTGTATCGTCAATCTCCGGACCAAGCCGCCAGCGAGGTGACCAGAGTGGCGCGCCTCGGCGTGCACCACGTCAGCGCCTACATGCTCACGGTCGAGGAAAACACGCGCTTCGGCGCCCTGCACGCGCGCGGCAAGTTGCCGCTGCTCGACGATGCCCTCGTCGCTGAGTCGTATGCACAAGTGCATGATGCGCTCGGTGAGCAGGGGTTCGAGCATTATGAGGTGTCCAACTTTGCTCGAGCCGGGTCAAGGAGCGTCCACAACACCGGCTATTGGCTCGGCCGCGACTACCTGGGACTGGGGACAGGCGCCTACGGCACCGTGAGCTTTCCCAGCGCTCTGCCCACGGCGCAGCCCGCACGCTTGCGCTACCGCAACTTCATTGCGCCGGAACGCTACATCGAGTCATGGGCGCCGGCACACCCAACACTTGATCCTTTCACTTCACTGTCAACGGAACAAGAGTGGCTCGATCCTGATACGGCCGCCAGTGAGGCCCTGATGTTGGGCCTGCGCTTGAGCGACGGAGTTGACCTCGACGTGGTGGAACAGTTGCGAGGCCCAAGCACACGCAAAGCAGCGCGACAGCGCACCATCGAGCGGCTGCTGACCGACGGAAAGTTGAAGCGAGTGGGGAATGCCCTCCAGCTACCGCCTGAACACTGGATTGTGGCAGACAGCGTGATCCGCCAACTGCTGTGAATAGGAAGTCGACTGAGCCCCATTTTTGCGTGCGATGCTGGTGCGGTGCAAGCTGGTCAAGAGCCTGCTAAAGTGGGGGCCCATGTGGGCGACGCCGAGGACAGCAGCGCATCTGACACGTCCCGGTGGACGAGAAATCATTCAGCCGCTCCTTCGACTGTTGACTGGGCGCCATTAGGAATTGATGGTCATCGTGCGGGGATTCTCCTTGCTGCTAAGCCTGTTGGTTCAGCTGCCCAATGACCTCAGCTCGGAGGAGGTGGACGCGTTCCTCGATGCCTGCAGTCAAGCCATCGAGCCGAGCATGTGCGTCGTCCGATCAGAAGATGATGCGGCGGACGCGCGCATCGAGCGCATCGCGCCCACGCGATTTTCGATGGAAATTACGCTGGAGACGAACCAGCAGCAGCGGCTCATCTCCCGCGAGTTCACCTTCAAGGCGGAGGACGCTCCGCTCGAACGCGCGCGTGCGCTCGGGCTGAGCCTGGGACTTTTAGCGCGCAATGCGCAGGCGCCAGAAGCAACGCAGAACCCGCCACCTGAATTGCTTGCCAGCGAGGAGGCGACGCTGCGACCCGAGCAAGCCATCAGTGTTCCAGTGAGCAAGCGTGAGCAAGCGCCACCGATCCAAAAACCCTCCGGGACCAGATCCACGAGTTGGCTCGCGGAGCTGCAAGTGGGCGTCGGCTATGAAACGGGGCTCACCACTCCCGTCTATCAAGGTGATCTCAGGTTAGGGTGGCGTCCTTTAGATGCGCTGGCCATCTTGTTGTCTTTTTCCCTGGCGGGCGGACACGACGCTGATGCAAATGCACCCCTCGATATGCGCCAAGTGGGCGGTTCGCTTGGGCTCGGCTATTCGCACCGGCTCACGTGGGGTCGCATCGGCATAGAGCTGGAGGGTGGCGTGCGGAGCACGACGTTTTTCAGCGCATCAGCATTGGACAGGGTGTCGCGTTCCACATTCGTACTGCGCGCCCAGCTGCCCCTGCATATCACCATCAATCGCTGGCTGTACGTGCTCATCGCACCCCAGGCTGTACTCAATAGCTCCCCCACTACGGTCTATTGGGACGGCACCCGTCGCGCTCAAACTGGCTACGTGGTCCCGGCGGTGAACCTTGGGCTGGGGTTCAATTTCTAGGCGACAGGCCAAGCATGGAGCAATCGCTCAGTCGCCGTCATTGTCGACCGACTGCCCGCCGCTCCCCTCACCGTATGTTCCGCCCGTACCCATTTTCGGTTCATCTTCAAACAGCACGCAGCGCAGGTCCACGCAGGTTTCACCGAAGTCACAGTCAAAACTCTTACGACATTCCCCGCATAGGCCAAAGGCACAAAACTCACCGGGCGTGCAGTCCCCTTCGTGTTGGCACTGCACGCACTTTCCGGCACTGCAAGCAGAAAACCCTCTACCAAAACGCTCCTCACAGTCCTCGCCAGTGAGACATTCAACGCAGCTCTGTTGAGCGACGTCGCAATGCGGAAAAGGCCAATCACAGCCATCGCTGTGCTCACAAGCTACACACAATTGGGCGTGGTCCTCACACAGCGGTAAACACTGACCACGCAAAAAACAGGGAATGCTCTCGTCGTCTGGATCGTAGGGCCGTGGATCCTTTGGCTTGTCGGGCGGCTCTTGTTGGTCACCCTCACCTCCATGACCGGCCGTTGCACCGGTGGAATCGTCGATGATCTCGTTCCCGCCACTGCCTTCGATCGCTGAAGCTCGACCACCTGTGCCTAGGGTCGCGGCTCCGCCAGTGCCTGCGGTCAGGAGGTCCACGCGACCGGGCGTGCACGCTTGGTACAGCAAGGCGACGGCCACGACGCCGCTGATCCATCCACGCCATCGTGGTGGACGCTTGTTTTGCGTGAGGTGAGCGGTGTCGAACATGCGTGTGGGTGGTCAAGTGCCCCCGCGGATGGGACCCGCAGAACCACGTTTCCTCCTTACAGTGGCGCTACCCGCCTCGCGCGACAAGGAAAAAACAACGCTTTTTCTCACGGTTTTTTCGCTCCGCATCCTGCCTGCTGGGGCGCCCTCAGGTTACTATAGGGAGGAATATGCCCCGCCTTGTAAAGAGTGCGCCATGGCTCAAAGCCGTAACGCCTGGCTCTGCTTCAGAGTCGACGCGGCGCCCGCTCACCGACGCCCAGCTGATCGAGGGCGTGGTACAAGGAGATAGTGCCGTCGCCGGGGCATTTCATGATCAGCTGGTCGACGTGATTGACCACACGTTGTTTCGCGTGCTTGGCCGTCGCGAGACGGACCATGAGGACCTGATCCAAGTGTGCTTCGAGCAAGTGCTGCGAACGCTCATTGGACGATCATTTGCCGGAGACTGCAGCCTGCGCACCTGGGCGGGACGCATCACGACCCATGTGGCCCTCAATACACTCCGCTCCAGGGTACGTGAGCGTCGGGTGTTTTTCCGTGCAGACGACGCAGACGGTGAACCGGCGGCGCCCGTGGATGCTACGTCCCAAACCCACGCCCATTTGGATTTGGGGCGAGCCCGCCGTGTGCTCGGCAAGATGCGCCCCGCAAAAAGCGAAGTACTCGTCTTACATGACGTGCATGGGTACAACCTCAATGAGATTGCCTCCCTGCTCGACATCACGGTAGCAGCAGCCCAGTCGCGCCTGGTGCGTGGCCGAGCAGAGTTCCGCAAGCGTCTCACCGCTCTGGAGACTCGCTCGACGCAGACTCCGGGCGCCTCTGCGACGACAACTGGGCAAGCCCTGGAAGGCAACCCCGAGCAAGAGGAGACGGCCGATGAATGATCGTCGCACGCATCCTCCTGATGGATCGGAGCCTCGTGGCGGGTCCGGCGAGCATCCCGGCGATGCACGCGAGAGCGAGCGGCTGCTCCGTGCCTTGCGCGGGGCAGTTCCAGTGGAAACCGCAGAGAAGGTGGCCGCTCGGCGTCGCGTCTTGGTGGCCGCCATAGGTCGCGAGATCGAAGCAGTGCCCGCGCGGATCGCACGCCAGGAGCGCCGCCGACGCTGGCTGCGCAGTGCGTCAGTCGCTGCCGCTACGCTCGTTCTCACATTGACCGGTACGACTTTGTGGCGTGCTGGTTGGGGAGAGCCTGCTGAGGTCGCTCAGCTCGAGACAAGCGATACTCCTAGCGAAGGACAGGCGCTCGTCACGCTCATCACTCCGCATGGCACTCGACAAGATGTGCTGAGCACCGGCCAAGAACTCACGGTGGCTCGGGGCGAAAAGGTTGACGCTCAGTTGCCAGGCGCGACACGCTTTCACTTTGAACCGCTGGTTAACCATGAACCGCAGGTTAACCATGAACCGCTGGTTGACCATGAAGCGCAGGGTAGCCGAGAAGCGCAGGTGCAGGCGTTGAACGGTAAACAGCAGGGCGCAACGCCCCTGCATTCTGCGCAGGGGTCATTGGGGGAGCAAGCTGTTTTACAGCTCAGTCAGTTGAGGAAGCAGAACCAGTCATTGTTCGTGAAGTCGGGCGTGCTGTCTGTTGATGTGCCTGAGAACAAGGCTATGCGCCGCTTGGTCACGGTGGTGACTCCGCACGCTCGAGTAGAGGTCAAGGGCACGCAATTTCAGGTGCAGGTCAGCGAAGGCGCGGGGGCGCATACGAGCGTGAGCGTCAGCCGCGGGAGCGTGAGCGTCAGCTGGTTGGGTGGGCACACTTTACTCACCCGAGGACAAACCTGGGACAGCCAAAACATGACGCATGTGCCCAAGTTGTCGTTCGCTGAGCCAAGCGGGGCACCCCACGGCATCACAGGACCAGCGCAGACGGAGCGAGCACCACAACCCAGCGTTGCGGCAGCAACGCGCGCGGTGACTCCACGCCCTGCCGTTGTTCCGGATGCACGGCAGAAGACGTCGACCGAGAGCGCAACTGCGGACGCTGCTGGCGAGAGCACCCTGGCGCTACAAAATACGCTGCTTGAACGTGCCATGGATGCCGAGAAATCAGGCAACTGGCACCGAGCATCGGAACTGTACGATAGGCTGATCGTTGAGTTTCCCGATTCACCCCTGCGTGCGACGGCCTTGAGTGAACGGCGCCGCGTCCTCGAGCGGCTCAATCGGCTGTGAAGTGCTGGATCCAACGGAGCCGCAGGGTCCCTTTTGAGCCCAAGGGCCTTCTCACGACCGCGCTGACCAGCTCGTGAGCGCGTCCAAAGCGCGGGTTGCCATCGCTTCGTACTTGGCACGCTTCTGCATGCGGGGGCCGTCCCAGGGCGGCAAGTGAGCAAACGTGATGTTCGATGGCTGGTAGTCGTCGCTCGGTCGGCGAGTGTGGCGCAACAGACCCGCGTGGGCGGTCATCTCCGGCGGCAGGCTCGGTTCCCTACCCGCCAAGCGCTCGGCGATGAAGTGCGCGACCAACCATCCTCCCGCAGCGGCTTCAACGTAGCCTTCCGTTCCGATGATTTGGCCAGCCAAATACACACCCGGCGCTGCCTTCAATTGCCAGGTCTCATCAAGTGCCTTGGGCGCGTTGATGAATGTGTTGCGGTGGACCGCGCCAAATCTCAAAAACTCTGCCTGCTCGAGGCCGGGAATCATGCGAAAGATGCGTTTCTGCTCACTCCACGTCATGCGCGACTGAAAGCCCACCATGTTGTAGGCAGTGCCGGCTTCATCCTCTTTGCGCAACTGCACCACCGCGGCTGGCCAACGACCTGTGCGCGGATCCGTCAACCCTGCGGGCTTCATGGGGCCAAAGGCGAGGGTTTGTTCACCGCGCTCAGCCATCACCTCAATCGGCAAACAGCCTTCGAAATAGCGGGGCTCTTCAAAAGAATTGGGTTGCACCTTTTCCGCAGCGACAACGGCTCGAACGAAGGCCAGGTATTCCTCCTTGTTCATGGGGCAATTGACGTAGGCCCGCTGCTCGGCCTCGGATTGCCCCTTGTCCCAGCGCGAGGCAAAAAATGCGCGTTCGAAATCAATGCTCTCCGCGTCAATGATGGGGGCGATCGCATCATAATAAGCTAACTCTCCTCCAACCAGCTGTGAGAGCTCGAGTGCCAAGGCGTCTCCGGTGAGCGGACCCGTACAGATGAGCAGCGGGCGCTGGCTGGGGATGCGCGCAACGTGTGCTTGCTCAATCGTGATGAGCGGATGAGCCTTGAGGCGACGCGTCATCTCAGCCGCAAATTTCTCTCTATCCACGGCCAACGCGCCACCTGCCGGCACCTGCGTCAATTGAGCCGCTTCCATCACCTGAGAACCCAGTCTGCGCATCTCCTCCTTGAGCAGACCCACCGCATTGCTGAGCGCGGCGCCACGGAAGGAATTGGAGCACACCAGCTCACAAAAATGTTCGCTGGATTGGGCAGGGGTACGTGCCTCTGGCTTTTGTTCGAGAAGGAGCACGCGCACACCGCGCGCCGCTAATTGGAGGGCAGCCTCGCTCCCAGCGAGACCTGCGCCGATGATGGTGATTTGGTGTTCAGTCATGGCCGGGCGCTTGGTAGCGCAAAACCCCCCGCTCGTCCTCGGCCACGATGCCCTGGAGCGTCAACAGCAGGATTTGATGCTGCACTTCGGCCACCGAGTATGCCACCTGGACCGCAATTTCGTCGGGAGTGGTGCACCCACGCTGGATAGCGTCGGCAACGGCTTGAGCATCCACGCCGAGCGCCGGGGCGGGCTTGGGGAGAGCGAAGGGCAACTTTGCCTGGGGGGGATCCATTTTGCGAGTTCGACGGCGGTTGGGACGCTCCAAGTCCTGGCTCAAACGATACCTTTTGAAGTCCAAGAACTGCGCGCTCAGGTCCTCTGCGTCCAACAGCAGCAGCTGTGCAATGACAGGCTCCTCATGCACGATAGGAACAGCACCTAACTCGCGCACCTCAGACCAGTTGCCCAGACTCTGCGGCGCACCAAACGGAACGGGAAGACAGTACCTAGGTTTCCCCATACGCCGCGCGTGGCTCATGGCATTGCGCGCTCCGCTGCGCACGGGACAATCCCCTAGGATCACCACGTCGCTGAGCGCCGTGAGCACTTCATTGCGGACGAAGAACGCCGCATTGAAGGCCTGCTGCTCAGGCGACGCAGTGGTCAGGTACGCGCCACCGGCTTGGATCACTTGCTCAAACAGATCACGGTGCTGCGCTGGATACGCGCGCTCGAGCCAGGTTGGCGCCACCACGACCGTCTTACCTCCGCCGGCGAGCGCGCCGCGATGGGCCGCAGCGTCGATCCCCATGGCACCACCGGACAGCACGCACACACCGACCTCCGCAAGCTTTTGGGCCAACTGAAATGCCGCTTGCTCACCTGCCACGGAGGGGCGGCGCGTGCCCACGATGCTCACCCACGGGCGTGGGGGCAGCACCCCCCAAACAAACACGTCGTGCGGGACGCTGCGCACCAGCCCAAGACAAGCAAGCCGTCCGCTTGCCTGCAGAACTTGGGTAGGGGCGAGCGGCCGTGCGCGCAGTTCCTCGAACATGAGCGGCTATCGGACGCTCGAGGACCCGCGTTGCAACAAAATCGCTCCCACGACCGTTCATGATTTGCGAAACGCCCCAACAAGGACCAGCATGCCGCGCGATGAGCCATCAAGACCATGAGCTTGAAACCGCACAGCAAGAGGACCACGCGGCCCAGGAACAGGACTCGACCCAGCCCGCCGCGGCGGTCGATCCAGCCTCGGCGGCCCCTGCAATTTCTGACGCCGCACGCAAGCGCGCCCTCCGCAACAATCAATGGCTCCTGCTCGTCACCCTGGGCTTCGTGCTCCTGGTCAGTGGACAGGCGATCTACAAGTCGCTGGTCAAAAACGCGAGAGGCTCGCTCAAGTTGCCCACCTTGTCCCAGGAAGGAGCCGAGCTCCCAGCCCCGCTCGTCGCGGCTGAGTTGCCCTTGGACAGCCTGTACCAAGAAGTGAGCGGCTCCCACCTCGATAAACCCCGAGCATTCGTGGCGTTCTATGCCGGCGGGCGTTCACTCGGCAGTGCGTGGGGCGAGGGAAGCGGACTCAAAGAGGCCATCCGCAATGCCTGGACCGCGCCGACACTGCACCCGGAACAGGCGTCGCACGCCGTGCTCGTGGTGGCCACGGACAGGAAACAGATCAATTCGAACGCGATTGGGCGCAGCATTTCTAACGTCCACAAAGGCGTGCTCGGGGCGATGGTCGAGTCGGAATCTGGCGCATTTTTGCTCAGCCCCACCCAGTCAGTCAGCTCCAATCAGTCGGTCGAGGACCTGCTCAAGGTAGAGGCCAAACGACGTAGACTCGAATACAAAGGCTGGATCAAAGACGCCCGGGTTTTTAGCCTGAGTGCGCGGCAGTTCTACGTTCCCCTCAAAGCGGGAGGGAAAGCAACTGAGCTGCTCCGGGGCAACGTCCTCATCAAATCGAGTGAAGTGAATCAAGCATCTGTCCAGCAGTTCGAAAAGCTCCTGACACAATGGTTGTTCAACAACCTCGCCCCCGACGGTCGGCTCACTTACATCTACTATCCCAGCACTGGACGCGAATCCAAGAGCAACAACATGATCCGCCAGTGGATGGGATCGGTGGCCATGGGCCGCGCCGCACGCATCCACGAGGACGCCCAAGCCGCAGAGCTGAGCTACAGGAACATCCGCTACAACCTAACGGAGTTTTACCGAAGCAACGGCGAGCTTGGTTACATCGACTATGAAAACGAGGCCAAGCTGGGCGCGGCCGCGTTGGCCCTGATCGCCGTCATCGAGAGCCCCCAGCGTGCCGAGCTGGCCGAGTACGAACGCGGCCTGCTCAGCACGACGCTGCACTTGTGGCAACCCAGCGGCCGCTTCAAGACCTTTCTCAAGCCCGACAATCGCGACGACGACAACCACAACTTCTACCCCGGGGAGACCTTGCTCGCGTGGTCGTTTTTGTTCGCTCAATCAGGAGATGCCGGACTGCTGGAGAAATCCATGAAGAGCTTTGCGCACTACAAGGAATGGCACCTGCAGAATCGCAACCCCGCGTTCATTCCCTGGCATACACAGGCCTACTATCAGCTCTACCTCAAGACCCAAAATCCGGCGCTCAAGGACTGGGTCTTTGAAATGAACGATTGGCTGATCGACGTCATGCAGACCAACTCACGCGTTGCGTATGACGACACCATCGGTCGATTCTACGATCCGACCAGTGATCGCTACGGCGTCCCGCATGCCTCCTCCACGGGTGTGTACTTGGAAGGATTGATCGATGCCTTCACCTTGGCCCGGAGTGTGGGGGACAAGAAACACCAAGAAAAGTACCGGAACTCAATCATTTTGGGCCTGCGCAGCGGCATGCAATTGCAGTTCCAGGATGACATCGACATGTTCTACGCGGGCCACCACGATCGCCTCCGCGGAGGCATGAGGACAACGGAATACAACAATGAGATCCGCGTCGACAACGTGCAGCACATCTTGATGGGTGTGCAGAAAATCCTGCGAGAGTTCACTCCCGACGACTACCACTACGCGCCCTGACCCACGTTACCCAAGTGCCCGAGACTCTTCCGTAAGCGCTGCTTTGCAAGAGGTCCAAAGGCTGCGACCCTCTCCAACTTATTCAAGGGATCGCAGGGGGCGTGGGATCATTGTCCCTTCACCAACAATGGCCGCCCCTCGGATTGAATGGTAACCTCAGCGTCTAGCCTCTCTTCGCTAGGGAATAGGTCCGGAAATCATGAGCATCATCTCGTCATTTGTGAGGGCTCTGCCCCTTGGGTTGGGGGTGCTGTCGATTGCTTTTCCGGTCTACGCCATAAACGATACCCAGTCGCAGCTCGGCGCTTCTCGCCACGACTCCCTGGCCGATGCCATCACCGAGCTAGGCAAGAAACCCTCATCTGACGTCGAGACGGCCACATGGGTCGGGTTTCGCCAGACCGGTGCCAAGGGCGCCCTGGTCTATGTGCAGCTGACTGGAACCGTGCCCATGAGCAGCGCAAAGACGGACAAGCGCATCGTGATCACTCTGAGCAATACCAAGATTGAGGTCAAAAATAACCAGAACCCCTTGCTCGCTGCACATTTTGATTCCGTCGTGCAGAGCGCGCGCATGACGCAAACGGGCCAAGACGTTCAGCTCGAGATCCTTCTCAAAGAAAACGCCTCCTATACATCGCAGTTGATCGAGGAGGGCCCCGGTGCTGTCTTGTACGTGCAGCTGACGGGCAACTGAGCGCGCACTAGTCGCTGGCAATTTTCACCAGCTCCAGCATCACGCGTCCCTCATCGCGACACTGCGGCACATTGACCGAGAGCTCGATGGACCACGCAAGGTCGTCGCTCGGGTCGACCAAAGTCTGGCGCAACAGCCACTGTTCGCTCGATACATCGAAGTGCAAGAATTTGGGGTGACGCGCCTGTGGATCGACCCGCAGCTGTTCGTACTCCGAAAAATACTCGCTCATGTCGCGCTCGAGCCGCGCCGCGTCCACGATAGCCGCTTGTGGGGGCCGCAGCAGAGAGAGGGTCTCGGCTGCCGCCTGATAATTTTTGCGTGCCAGCGCTTGCACCACCCGCCACACCTCGTTACGCAGCATGATGGTGAAGGACTTGCGATCCGCGGTGATGTCTCCTGGGTCCGTTTCGGTCGTTGTCTTATCCAAGAGCAGCAGGGCCGGATCGGTGAGGCGTCGCCACTCATCGAGCAGGCTGGCGTCGGTCGCCTTCAGCTCACCGCTGAGCCAGTCAATCACGTCGCTCAGTTCGTCCGTCTTGAGCGACTCGGGCACCGTGTGCACAAGCACGCGGTAGGCCTCGGACAGGTAGCGAAGCAGCACGCCTTCGGAACGTTGCAGGCCGTACTCTTTGACGTAGGCATTGAACGATAGGCCCAGCTCGTACATGTCCCGCACGATGGATTTGGGCGCAATATCGTTGCCAAGCACCCAGGGATGTTGCTTGCTAAAAATTTGAAACGCCGCTTCTAGCACTTCGGCATCCGGCTTTGGGTAGGTCATGCGCTCCAACTCAGCGATGCGCTCGTCAAACTCCACGCCAGCATGCTTGAGCTCCGCCAAACGGCGCGCCTTGAGCGTGTCCAGTTGTCGCGCCAAGAGCACACCAGGGTCCTCCAGGATCGCTTCGACCGCGCTCAGCACACTGAGCGCGTAGTCGCGCGCCGTCCGATCGAGCGACTCGATGACTTGGACGGCAAATAGGCTCAGCGCTTGGTTGAGAGAGAAGTCGTCCTGTAAATCGCGGGACAACCTTGGGCCATCGGCTGTCAGCTCAATGATGCCAGACTCCACCAGGGCACGAAACACGGCCAACGCTGAACGGCCGTGCTTGTGCTGCTTGTCTCGAGGGTCATGACAGTCTGCGATCAACCGTTTCAGCGCCCGGCAGCCGCTCTCATCCTTACGTGACAGTACATTGAGCACCATCGAGGTAGTGACTGAAAAGCGTGACACGAGCGCCTCAGGACTGGAGCGGATGAGCGTGCTCAAGGTGTTTTCATCCCAAGGCAAAAAGCCCTTCTCCGGGGGCTTTTTGGGGTGAAGCTTACGCAATTTCTTGGGATCGCCTTCCGCCTTGCGCCGAGCGGCCAAGTTCTCAATCACGTGTTCTGGCGCCTGGACCACGACACTTCCCTCGGTGTCAAAGCCGCGGCGGCCAGCGCGGCCCGCGATCTGGTGGAAGTCACGCACGGAGAGGATTTTGACTTTATCTCCGTCAAATTTGCACAATTGAGTAAATACCACGCAGCGCAAGGGGATGTTGATGCCGACCCCCAGTGTGTCCGTGCCGCAGATCACCTTGAGCAAGCCGCGTTGCGCGAGTTTTTCCACGAGCAGCCGATACTTGGGCAGCATGCCCGCGTGGTGGACCCCGATGCCGTGTGGCACGAAGCGCGCCAGCTCCTTGCCAAACGGACTGTCAAAGCGCACCCCTTTGAGTTCGGCTTTGAGCTCCGCCTTTTGTTCTTTGGTCAAGAAATCGAGGCTGGTCAGGCGTTGTGCCTGCTCGGACGCGGCCCGCTGAGAAAAATGCACCACGTAGATCGGCGACTTTCCCGCTTGCAGGAGGTCCGTGATGGTCTCGTGAAAGGGTGTCGTGACGTATGAAAAGTCGAGCGGGACCGGGCGCTGACTCGACTGAACCAGCCGCGTCTGCTGGCCCGTCAGTTGGGTGACTTGCTGCTGAAAAAAACTGGTGTCACCCAAGGTGGCGCTCATCAGGAGAAAACGCGCGTGCGGCAAGGTCAGAAGTGGGATTTGCCACGCTACGCCGCGATCGCGATCGGAGTAGTAGTGAAACTCATCCATCACTACCCACTCCAAATCAGCATGCTTTCCTTCGCGCAGCGCTAGATTGCTCAAAATCTCCGCCGTACAGCATATCACAGGTGCATCATGATTGACCGTGGCGTCTCCGGTCATCATCCCCACGTTCTCTGGCCCAAAAACCTTGCACAGTTGCAAGAACTTTTCGCTTACCAGCGCCTTGATGGGGGCGGTGTAGTAGGCGCGCTCACCATAGGACAGGGCCGCGAAGCAGGCCGCCAGCGCAACCAACGACTTCCCTGACCCGGTGGGGGTATTGAGGATCACATTGTTACCCG
>Ga0315910_10003622_pt1 | contig 13105 bp, 8 predicted proteins | sample EdamamesoilMG_FD_204470 | JGI IMG/M metagenome (GOLD analysis project Ga0315910, IMG submission 204470) | Garden soil microbial communities collected in Santa Monica, California, United States - Edamame soil | ecosystem: Environmental > Terrestrial > Soil > Garden | place: USA: California... | reverse complement strand
GTGCGCATCAATAGCCAATGAAGCCGTTTGTTGCGCAATCGTCGCACGCTCCGTCATCCATTGCGAGAAGGCGTCCAATTGACCGGCCGGCACGCCCGCCGCATCGCCTTTACGTGCTGCGAGCCACGCTTGCATTTCCTGCATGAGTTGCGCGGCCAACTTACGATCGTCGCGGAATAAAGTCATGTATGCGTTCTTCGCATCGTCGAGCCGATTTACCATGAGATATGCGACACCGCGATATTCGATGGCTTCGACGTACGTGGGTTTAAGTCGCAGTGCTTCGTCGTATGCCGCGAGTGCCTTGTCGGTCTCGCCGAGCTTGCGGCTGGTGTAGCCGATATAACTCCACGCTTCATGCATTGCCGGCTGTCTATTGATTGCCGTGGCGAAGTAACCGCGGGCTTTATCGTACTGCTGCCGGGCGCGTTCTTGAGCTTTTGCCTTTTTGTCGTCCTTCTTCGCTTCCAATGCATCTTCTTCGTAGCTCTTGGCCTTCTTTACCGCGCGCACCCCGTCGTTGTAGGCATTGCGAGCGATCTCCTGCGGGGTCAGTTCGCGCATGGAAGGGCTACTGCTGCCGCCCATGCTTTCGCCGGCGGCGCCGTGCGCTAGATACGGCGCGAATTGAATACTCACGCTCAATGCCCCGAACGCAAATCGTACCGCCAAAGATCTACGCATAAGAATCTCCATGTGAATTGCGAGTTAGGGTGCCGCCTGCAGTAAGTGTGCTCGATCACTCCCTTCGGTTCTAGCGCAGCCAAGTTTTTTCAGTAGCGTTGATAAGCTCCCCTGATCGGCCGCTGCTCGACGCCGGCTTTCTTGAAATTGCAGACACCGGCCGGAAAGACAGTCTGCAAGCGCTGCTTCTGTGCGTCCGTAAATTTAACCGGGTAGTCGCGAATATCGATCGCCTTTAACGTGCATTTGACGACGTCGTTGGTGAGCGGTGCGCCGGCAATCATGCGCGGTTCGCTATGTACTGGATAAAGCGTGTTGCACTTTCCCCTGCTTTCAAAGGTCATCGCTTCGATGATTTTTTCGCCGGTTTCGGTAAAGCAGGCGTCGGCAGCGGCTTTGGGTTTGTGCTTGACGACTTTTTTCGCCGAAAGTTTTGCCGGATCGGCAGCTATCGCATCCAGCCACTGAGTCATGATGTCCAGCGACAGCGGGGCGAGGCTGGTTCCTTGCGTCGGTGCTGGCGTCGGGGCGTCGTCGCTGCGCACGGGACGAGGCGGTCCCACCCAGATCACCTGATTGTTAGAGTGGCCGTTGGCTCGTTGAAGGCGCGCGCGAATCGTAAAGTCGCGATGGCGGTCGTGAATATCGCCGATGGCGTCGGTGTATGGGCGCGAATGCAAAATCGGTACGTGGGCGAGTCCACCGCCACCCGAGTTGAGGAGCCCGCTTTCGTACAGGGCTCGCATGGCAAGCGGATCGCCGACGGTGCGTGTCGCGACAAAACTTCCGTCGATATCGTTACCGCCGATCTTCTCGTTCAAGTCTAGGAATTCGTCGACAGTGATGGTGCCGCCGTTTAAGGCGGCGAGGCCGTACTGCAAGCCGACATTGTCTTGCGGTTTGCGCGCGAAGCCCGTAGTTGGATCGCGACCGTAAACGTTGGCGCGCATGTCTTGCACCGTGCAGCGGGCGCCTTTTGGGTTTTTAACGGGATCGTAAACTTGGCTCGCGTCGGTTAAAGCGCAGCCACGTGCATTGGTGGCGGTGAGCGAAGGGACGAATGAGCGTTCCCAAGCGGCGCAAGTGCCCTTGGTGAATCCGTCTACAGCGGCTTTCTTGGCATCTGTCCAGACGGCGGGATCTGCTTTCTTCCAATAGTTTTGCAGCAGGCCGCAATCCGAAGTATGGAGCGATGAATCCGGAAACGACAAGCTGGGTTGCAACCCGTTCAACAATCCCGGGTACATTTGCGTGATCACCAATTGTTGAATCGCACCGCCGGAGCCGCCCGTGCCGACTGTCCAAGTCGGCACGCCATAACGCTCGATGAAATACTCCTTCAGCATCATCAGCGTCTCGCCCTGCAGGACCGCGTTGCTATGCAGTTGATTCACCAACTCGGTGGCAATCATGAAGGCAAAGCCGCGCGAGAGATACAAGTCATTCAGCGCAGCGGTTACTTGATTGACGCCTTGGTTGTACTGCGTGCCGTTGCCGCCGCCGAAACTGACCGCCAATCGGCGATTCCATGCGCCTGCAGGCTCCCACGTCGCTCGCATCAGACCGGCCGGAGTAGGCTGATCGTCTAGAACTGCAATCCTATAGATACTGCGATTGATGGTTCCGGACTCGACCCGCACTATATAAGGGACCTCTTTCCCGTCGATCGTGGTGGTGCGGACCATATCCGCAGGCGGCACAAGGAGCGTTTGGCCGGGTGGCCACGGCTTAAAAGCGCCATCCTTCGTGCGATAAAAATGTTCGGCCTTGCGTTGCGCGGAGCAGTCTGCGTCCAGTGGCTCGCCCAAACCCGATTCGACGGTCCGACATTCATACGGCGTTAGATGCGGTCCCGACAAAACCGGTCCGGTAATAGGATGGTTTGTAAGTGTCAGCTCGCCGCGAATTTTCGGTTTGGATTTGAGCACGGCAACGAGTGTGTTGGGTCCATTGACCAAGCCGCCGACTACGCCGAAAAAATGACCGCTCACCGCGTCAGCTTTGACTTGCCCTGACACATCCTTGCTATTCAGCAGCAGCTGCAGATCCGTCGATTGCGTTCCTCGCGGCGGAGTGATTTCCACCAGTACATCGCCGCCGCTGACTAAATCGGCTCGAGCCGAGAGTGTCTTGATTTCCATGCCACTTTTGGCCTGCGCGTCCAGCGCCGCAAGCAACAAGAGCACCATAAAATTTAGGCGCATGACGGTGCGTCGAAAGACATGATTCATGTATTCCCCCAGTACGACTTGCGATGCTCGGGCCAAGGCCTAACTCGCGGCATTTATCGGTGTTATCTTGCCAACGTATACCAGGCGACTTGACGACGCAATCGTGCGCACCCGTTCGTAATGCATTACTGTGTGAAAAAGTGTCTGCATTGTTCGGAACCGTAACGCGCGATGCAATGTAGGCAGAAGTGAAGAGTGGAGCGCGTTATGGGGATGTTCTATGAAAGTGATGCAGCGGTTGTCGTGCGGTTTCGCTACGGCGTGCCTGACAATGAGTGTCGTTATGGCCGATGATGTTGCCGATCCTTACTTATGGCTTGAAGATGTAACCGGCGAGAACGCATTGGCATGGGTGCGAGAGCAGAACGCCGTCACATCTAAAGAGCTAGAGGCAGTACCGGGCTTCGAAACGACGCGCGCGCGCCTGCTCAGCGTGTACGAGTCGGAGGAGCGCATTCCCGCTATCTCGAAGCTGGGCGGTTACGTTTACAACTTCTGGCGCGACAAACAGCAAATTCGCGGCGTTTGGCGACGCACGACGCTCGACGAATACAAAAAAGCCCAGCCCGTTTGGGAGGTTGTGCTCGACGTCGACGCATTGGCTGTTCAGGAAAACCGCAATTGGGTGTGGAGCGGCGCCGACTGTCGTGCTCCTGCGTACGATCGTTGTTTGCTTTCGTTGTCGGAGGGCGGCGGCGATACGACCGTCGTGCGCGAGTTCGATGTCATAAAGAAGGAGTTCGTGGCGGGGGGCTTTGAGTTGCCGGCCGCAAAGAATCACGTCGCGTGGCGCGATGGCGATACGCTGTTCGTCGGCACGGACTTCGGGCCGGGCTCGTTAACGGACTCCGGCTATCCGCGCGTCGTCAAATCGTGGCGACGCGGTACGCAGCTCGCGCAGGCCGAGACGATTTTCGAAGGGCAAACGTCGGATGTCAGTGTTACCGGCTATGTCGATGAAGGTCACGCTCACCGCCGCGAGATGGTGTATCGCGGCTTGACGTTTTATACCGGTGAACACTATCTGATACAGGAGGGAAAACTGTTGAAGTTGGCGGCGCCGGAAGATGCATCAGTCGCTTCCTTTCAAAACGAAATATTGATCCAACTGCGCAAGCCGTGGCGGATAGACGGCAAAGAGTATGCGGCGGGATCGTTGTTAACCACCGGGTGGGCGGAGTTTCTGGCGGGAAAGCGGAATTTCGAGGTGTTGTTCAAACCGACACAGCGCGCTGCGCTCACCAATTTTTCCGCGACCAAACATTATTTGCTGGTGAACATTCTCGACAATATTCGCAGCCGAATAGACGTGTTGTCGCTTAACGCCGGTAAATGGAAACGTAGTGCTTTGGAAGTATCCGGCATCGGCACGACGGCGGCCAGCCCGTTAGACGAAAGAGAGTCCGATGATTACTTGCTGACCACAACGGGCTTTCTTACCCCCAGTAGTTTGTATCTCGGGACCGTCGGTATTGATAAGCGGGCACTATTGAAGCAATTGCCGTCTTTTTTTAGCGCGCAAGGACTGGTCGTGTCACAGCACGAAGCGGTATCCAAGGACGGCACGCGCATCCCGTATTTTCAAGTCTCACGATCCGAATTGAAACTGGATGGCAGTAGTCCGACGCTGTTGTACGGTTATGGCGGCTTTGAAATCTCGTATACGCCAACCTACAGCCCCGGAATGGGCTTAAGCTGGTTGGAAAAGAACGGCGTCTATGTGCTTGCCAACATTCGCGGCGGTGGCGAATTCGGGCCTGCATGGCATCAGGCGGCGCTCAAATCCAATCGTCAACGGGCTTATGACGATTTCATCGCCGTCGCCGAGGACTTAATCAAGCGTAAAGTCACGACACCGAAGCACCTCGGCATTATGGGCGGCAGCAACGGCGGCTTGCTGATGGGTGCGATGTTGACGCAGCGTCCCGACCTGTTCGGTGCGGTAGTGTGTCAAGTTCCGCTGCTCGATATGCGCCGCTATCACAAGCTGCTTGCCGGTGCGTCATGGATGGCGGAGTACGGCGATCCGGATAAGCCGGAGGAATGGGCCTTCATCAGTAAGTATTCGCCGTATCAAAATGTCGTGAAGGACAAAAAATATCCGCGGGTATTGTTTACTACCTCGACACGCGACGACCGCGTGCACCCCGGTCACGCGCGCAAGATGATGGCGAGAATGAAGGAACAGGAACACGATGTGTTGCTTTACGAAAACATCGAAGGCGGTCACGGTGGCGCCGCCAATAATCGGCAGGCTGCATATATGAACGCGCTGGCGTACGCGTTCTTGTGGAAGCAATTGCAATAAAATTAATCGGCCGGGCAGCAATGAAAAGCGGCGACTTCATCGTTTCGGCAACCGGTATCCGCGTACCAGGCATCGTTTACGGCACCGCGTGGAAGAAGGAAAAGACGGCAGCATGCGTACAACGCGCGCTATCGATAGGCTTTCGCGGTGTCGATACGGCGTGCCAGCCCAAGCACTACTTTGAGCCCGGCGTAGGCGAAGGTATCGCCGCATTCTTGAAAGCGGGGACGGCAACGCGAGCCGATCTCTATATCCAGACCAAATTCACGCCCGTGTCCGGCCAAGACCCCAAGCAAGTTCCTTACGATTCGAGTGCGCCACCGGCCCTGCAAGTGGTGCAATCATTCCAAGTTTCGCTGCGCAACTTACAGACCGACTATCTCGACTGTTTGGTGCTGCATTCACCGCTGCAGAACGAGGAATCAACCAAAACCGTCTGGCTTGCGATGGAGCGGCTTGTCGACCAGGGCGGCGTTAAACAAATCGGCATTAGCAATTGCTACGAGCCGGCATACTTCAAAGCGCTACATGGCTGGGCGCGGATCAAACCCGCTGTTCTGCAAAATCGCTTCTATGAGACGACGGGCTACGATAAGGAACTGCGTGCGTTCTGTCGCCAACATGGAATCGCCTATCAGAGTTTTTGGACCCTGTCGGCTAATCCGCTGCTATTGATGCACGCTGACATGATCGCCTTGGCGGAGAAATACCGGCGGACGTCGGCTCAAATTCTATTCCGCTATCTAACTCAACAAGGTGTGGTGCCGCTGACAGGCACACAGTCGGACACTCACATGCGCCAAGATTTGGAGATATTCGGCTTTGAATTGACCGACACGGAGTGCGCAGTCGTAGGCGGCTTGTTGGAGTAGCGAATTCGCCGGCCGAATCGAGACTGGGCGATCGCGACGTTATTTTTCGACAAACGCCCGTTCGATCACGTAATCGCCGGGTTCGCCGATATGCGGCGAGATTTGGAAGCCGTGCGAGTCCAGCAACGCGGACAAATCCTTCAGCATCGACGGGCTGCCGCACATCATTACGCGGTCGGTGGCAGGATCAAGCGGGCCTTGGCCGATGTCCTGGAATAATTTGCCGCTCTCGATCAAATCGGTTTGCCGACCGCGGTTGCGATACGGTTCGCGTGTAACAGTGGGGTAATAGATCAACTTGCCGCGCACCATGTCGCCCAGATTTTCATCGTTGGGCAATACGTGCGAGAGATACTCTTCGTACGCCAACTCGCTGGTCAGTCGCACGCCGTGCACGAGCACGATGGATTCGAATCGCTCGTACATCTCAGGGTCTTTGACCAAACTCAAGAATGGGGCGAGGCCGGTACCGGTGCTCAGCAGAAATAAACGCTTGCCGGGTTTAAGATCGCGCAAGACCAATGTGCCGGTTGGCTTCCGGCTGATCAAAATCTCCTGACCAGGCTGCAAATTCTGCAGGCGCGAAGTCAACGGACCGTCCTGGACCTTGATGCTGAAGAATTCCAGATTCTCTTCGTAATTAGCGCTGGCGATACTGTAAGCACGCATCAACGGCTTGCCGTTGACTTCGAGGCCGATCATGACGAACTGGCCGTTTTCGAAGCGCAGGCTGGCATCGCGAGTTGTAGAAAAGCTAAACAGCGTGTCGTTCCAATGCCGAACCCGCAGCACACGCTCAACACTCACCGCCGCCATATCGACTCCGCCAATGCCTGCCGGCCTCTTGTGAGGCAAGGCGCATAGTGTATCGGCGAGCGACCCGTTCCTTTATTCCGGAATCTCACTAGCAGAGAACTAGAACCTATCTCATCATCGTTCGTGGCTGCGCCAGGCCGTATGACTTGGGCTCTGACGATGATTACGTGAAGTTGAACGAACGGCCAGCAGGCACGCAAGTAGCCAAAAAAGCAGTGGTTCCAGCGGTCCGCCCCCTTTTTTCTCGGGCGGCGCGGCTGGGGGCGGGGGCGGGGGCGGCGGATCGACGACATTTACGGTCGCCGTCACCGCGGCAACAGTTGCGCCGCTGTCGTTTTCCAAATTGGCGTTGCCGGACGAGGTTAGTTGCACTTGGAATGTCCCGCTTTGGCCGAGTTGCAGGCGAGTCGTGTCCAAGTCGATGGCGATCGTTTTTGCCGCAACGTCGTCGTCAAGCCATGTGAGCGTGCCTGTTTGCGGAGTGAAACCGGTGTACGACGTATTCGCGTTGGTTGCGTAGCTGACCGTCGAGACACCGGATGCCGAGCCCTGTCGGGTGACGACAACCAGCGCACGACCGCGTACCTCGTTTACGACTACGGTCGAATCCAGCAAGCGCAAACGTGTTTCCGCGCCTGTGTCCGCGATGCGCACATGTGCGGTGTCCGGGTAACCGATGGTCGCGCCGCCTTGCGGATTTTTCATGCGCACAAGCAGTAGCTCCATGTTTTCATCTTGCGCGTCAGCGGGCACCGTGATGGTTACGGACTTGGTCGTTGCATCGCCCGCGGGCCAGCTCAACGTTTGTGAACTAATCGTCGCGTCGCTTGAGTCCGTCGTTGCATGTAGTAGATCCAGCTGAACCGATACAGCGCCGACACTACCGCCGTTGCGGCCGACGGTCAGCGTGATCGCCTGACCCTCTTGCGCATTTACCGCAGGAGTAGTGAAGACTAACGATCCCGCCGGCACATTCAGCGTCTCATTGTTTAACAAATACAAACCGCTGTTAATGTCGGCGATTGCGACCGTGCCGCTGGCAAAAAATGGATAAGCGCCCCACGCGGCGACAAAGCTTTGTTGATCCGACGCGGGATAGGTATCGAAGGATCCGATACGCGTCGGGCTAGTCGGTGTAGTGATATCGAGAACGGTGAGTCCCTTTGCGTAATGCGCCATGTAGTAGCGATTGCCGCGTACGTATCCGTTGTGGTCGATCGCTTGAGTGGGGCCGGGATCGGTCCAGCTGCTTGCCAACAAGGGATTGGCGAGAGCCGTCATATCGAACACACGCACGATGGTCGGCAACGAACCCCGCTGTTCATCCAACTCGTCATGCGCAAACAGATAGCGGCCGTCTTCCGTCCACCAGCCGGAGTGCACGTACTGCGCGCCCGCGTATGACCTCGAACTGAGAAAAGTGGGCGCGCTCGGCAGAGTGACGTCCCAAAAGTCGATAGTGGTCTCGTTAAAGTCAGCCAATACTTGGCATTTGGCGGCCGCCGCACCATTTGGGCATTGCGCCTTGCGAGCATCGGCGATGCCAAACGAAGCTACATCGTGCGCGTAACCCCGATTACCCGTGCTCAGCAGCGATGGCGTGCGCGGCTGCGCCAGTGAATACAGCCGATAGTTTCCGGCATTGGTTGCCGACGTGCCGGAGATCACGAGTTGTGCGCCGGCCGCGCTTTCGGGAATGCCGTAGGTGTAGTCGGCGTTCAATAGATAGTCGGTGTGCGCGGAGCGAAAGTCCGATGCATAGTTGACGTGCTCCGCACTATTCGGCAAGCCGCTTAGGTCCAGGAGCATTAGGTAGTCGGGGGCATTGTCGGCGGTGATGTATGCATACGCGCGCCAGCGTTTGGCGGCCGCATCGTAGCGCTGGTAGATCGTAACTTCGCGCCACGTGGTAGATGAGCCATAGGCGTAGGAAACTTGTTGCGGCGCTTGCGGGTCTGTGATGTCGACGACCGCCACGCCGTTGTTCAACCCCATGACTACGTATTCGCGACCGGTGTTTAAATCGGTGTAGCCCCACAAATCGGCGCCTCGCGATGAGGCGGGCTGTAATTGCTGTAACGAAAAATGCGACAGCAAACTTACTCGCTCACACGGAAAACCCGCAGCCTGCCCGCCGACACAAGCGGCCACAGCGTGGCTTTTTTCAGAAGCGGTGACTTTTGCCGCGAGTGTGCGCATGCGTTGCGTTTCTTCGCGCGTGGGTGCCGGGATGTCCGTGAACCCCTTGGTATCTGCGATAACGGCGAAGCCGGCTGCTTCATAGCGCTCGCGCAGTTCGGGCGGCACGCCGATCAGGACGGTCTTTTCGCCGGCGTTGCGCTCCGAAAAACCGGTGCTTTTGTCGAAACCAGCCTGGATGCGTCCATTCATAGTCAGCAAATCGGCAAGCTGTTGCGTGTTTTGTACGCCGTATTCACCTTCGGCCACATAAAGGGTGTCGGCTTTGCCGGTGCGCGTAATGGCGTAGTGCAGAGTCCGGCAGGGGCGAAATTTGTTGAGGCATTCGCCGTCGTCTTTTCCCGCGCCCGATACATACCGTGCCTTGCCGTCGTCCGCCAGTGCCGCTGCAGCCAGCAGCGCGCCGAGCGAGGCGACGATACAATGCGAGAACAATGAGCGCTTTTTCATTTACATCCTCGGATGCGCGACCCTTCGTCGCGCGCGGGACGTCTATATTACTCCTGTCGTCGCTCGCGATCACTGCGCTGCTTGTCGCGTGCACCGGACAGCGCACGGACGAAACCGCCATACGTTTTGCGGCAATCGATACTCCCGGTGTCGCTTTTCGCGACTTGCGTTTCTATGTCCACGATATCGAGCTGTTGACCGGTAACGGCCAAGTGCGTCGATTGCGACTCGTTCCACGCTCGGAGTGGCAGAGCGAACGCCTTGCTTTGGTCGATCTGCAGGGCGAATCGGCAGATCGGAACGAATCAATCGTAGGAAAAGTCGACGGTAATGCTGCCGATATCGTTGGCATTCGATTCTCTATCGGTGTGCCATTCGAGTTAAATCATTCGAATCCCATGACGGCACTGGCGCCATTAAATCGCGGCGATCTATTTTGGGTGTGGCAGTCGGGCTATAAATTCATGCGTGTCGATTGGGCGGCCCAAGACAAGGAGTGGTCGTTTCATCTCGGCAGTACAGGTTGCAGTTCGGCATCGTCGTTGCGTCCGCCGTCGCAATCCTGTGCTCAACCTAATGTGATGCGCGTGGAGTTGCGGGGATTCGATCCAACGCGAACGATCCAAGTAAATCTCCACGAGCTAATCCAAGTTATGCGCTCGGCCGGTCAGCAGACGTGTACCGGTGCATATGAGCAGAGCGTCGGTTGCCTTGGCGCCTTCGCAAGCACCGGGCTTAATATCGATACCGGTGTTTGCACGACCGATGGATGCCGGGATCAGCGAATATTTGCTGTGGCGCATGAATAAGCAGCAGGTCAGCGTTGCCGCCTGGATTATCGTCCTGGCCGGTTTGCACGGCTGCGGATTCGAATTCGGCACAACGTATAAGTGGCAGTTGCCGCCGGGATTTCCCGAGCCGGTCGTTCCAAAAGACAATCCGCTTACCACCGAGAAGATTGCCCTTGGCCGGCGTCTATTTTATGACGCACGGTTGTCGGCCAACGGCACGCAGTCATGCGGCAGCTGTCATCAGCAGACCTTCGCCTTTAGCGAGCCGGCTTCGGTGTCGGTGGGTTCTACGGGCCAGAAGCATCGTCGCAACGCCATGTCGCTTACCAACGTCGCATACAACGCAACGTTTACCTGGGCGCATCCCGGCATTACTACGCTCGAGCAGCATATTCTCCTGCCGCTCTTCGGCGACGCACCCGTGGAGATGGGTGCAGCCGGGCGCGAAGCGGAAATTCTGTCGCGCATCAATGGTGATCCAGCTTACCGCGAGTTATTCGCCGCGGCGTTCCCATATCGGTGGAATCGAATCAATTTCGATAACATCGTTAAAAGTATCGCCAGCTTCGTGCGGACCATGACTTCGTTCGGTTCATCTTTCGATCGTTATGCTTACTACGGCGAAGACGCCGCCTTGACCGACTCGCAAGTTCGCGGCATGAATCTATTCATGTCGGAGCGGCTGGAGTGTTCGCATTGTCACAACGGGTTCAACTTCAGTCAGTTTGTGACGCACGCGTCGAAAGTGGTGGAGGAGCGCGCTTTTCATATAACCGGCTTTTATCCCCGCGTCGAAGAAACGGCTGCCGATTTTGATTTCGGTCTGTTCGGGGTAACCAACGATGCGAACGACCGGGATAAATTCAAGGCACCGACGCTCCGCAATATCGAAACCACCGCGCCGTATATGCATGACGGGAGTATCGCGACCTTAAGCGAGGTAATCGATTTTTATTCCGCCGGCGGACGCGAGATTAAAGACGGACCCTATCGGGGCGATGGCCGCACGCACGCGGGCAAGAGCCCCTTCATCAGGGGGTTTGTGCTGACTTCGGAGGAGAAGACAGACCTTCTGAATTTTTTAAGCAGTCTGACGGACAAGGAATTTTTAGAAAACCGAAGCTTGGCTAAACCTGCACCCAATCGTTAAAAAGCTACTTGTATCGACGCGTAATACCCGTGCTGTCGTTTCTTGTCGGCGATGGTGCCAAGTTCGGCGTAAGCCGCCACTAGCGCAACGGATTTGTGCGGGATGTACGCGAGGAACGCGTCGACAAAATCGTCTTCCTCGAACACGCTCAAATTGTCCGGCTTAAAGCGATACTCCGCGCCGACGAGTAGATTGTCGGTTACGAAAACCGCGGTACTAAATTCCGGCATGAGCGAATAGCCGTCGTTGCTGTCGCCGCCGAATCCCAAAATCCCCAGTTGATTGGCCTTGGTAGCGCGTAGGGTTGCGTTGGCCAATAGAGTCCGGCTAAACGGTCCGTCCAGCCACACTTTGGTGGCTGCCAAATAGATGTCGATGCCGGCGTCGTCTTTAGCGCCCAGCAGCGTCGGCACCAAATCGTAGTCGCGGTTGTATTTGTATTGCATGCCAACTGCAACCTGCGGGCGCCATGCGTCCGCGGAAAAGACGGCATCGCCAAGTACACGGACTTTAGCGCCGACAATGTCCAGCTTGATGTTCTTGCCCGGCACTGTGGTACCGAGATCGAATTGTTGCCGGGCGTAACTCAGCTCGACTCGGTTGATTACTCCGATGGCTGCGCCGCAGCTCGTCAGCATAAAATCTTGCGGCCGAACGCGTGTGCAGAAGCTGCTTGCACCGACTTCGTTTTCGCTACCCAGGCCTGCGATGAGCGCCCAAGGCGTTAACCCGCCGCCCGCCGAGCCCTCCAATTGCGTGACACCGCCGGTGCCGAGCAGTCGGCTGCCTGGAAATGATTCCGCGTTGGCGGCTGCAAACCAGCCGACGGCGAGCGCGGTGAAAGCGAGCGGTTTCAGCCAGAACGTTCGCAGCATCAGGGAATCTCTTACCTGTATCGAGATAGCGCTGGGAAGCTTGCGACAAGCGCCTTGCGTTACGCGTGCTACGACTCACAAATTCATGCCGCACTGCATTTATTGGTGAATCGATGTGAGGCTCTTAACATCGGGCGAACGCCACGCCGGGTAAGTTGTGCGCTTTAGTACGGGCAGCTACGTCATGACGCACCAATTACGGGCCGCTTACCTGCCGGTTGCCTGCGCGATATGGGCTCTGATCGCCGGCATTGCGCGGGCGGACGAGTCACTGTACGACCGCGTCGGCGCGGAAAAGATGGCGGCTATTGTGGGGGACTATGTCGATGCACTTAGCTCCGATCCCCGCACGCAGCGTTCGTTCTATCGCAGCGATCTGAAGCGCGTCAAAAAAATGCTCAACGAGCATCTCTGCAATCTCACTAGCGGCCCTTGTGAGTATAGCGGGGACTCCATGCGCGACATCCATGCGGGGCAGGGCATTACGCATAGCGAGTTCCTGAGCGGCGTCGAGCTGCTCCGTGAAGTGTTAGCGAACCATCGTGTGCCGCTGCGGGAACGCAACGAGTTGCTCGCTCTGCTCGCGCCGATGAAAGGCGACGTGGTGGACCCGTGAACGCGACGCCGCCGAAGCCATATGGGTTTGCGATCTTGCTTGCCGGCTTACTGAGCATGGATGTCACGATTGCCGCCGAACTGAAAGTCACGGTCGTGAGTAAGGACCCTGCG
>Ga0315910_10003619_pt1 | contig 13112 bp, 10 predicted proteins | sample EdamamesoilMG_FD_204470 | JGI IMG/M metagenome (GOLD analysis project Ga0315910, IMG submission 204470) | Garden soil microbial communities collected in Santa Monica, California, United States - Edamame soil | ecosystem: Environmental > Terrestrial > Soil > Garden | place: USA: California... | reverse complement strand
TATAATGTAGCTTTACCATTACCTTCAGAACATTGGGAAAAATTTGATGGTTTTTATACAAATCCCCCTTTTGGAGCAAGCAATGGTGGAAATAGTGTAAATGCCTTTCTTTCTAGAGGAATAGAAGCATGTAAGGAAAATGCAGTTTCTGCTGTTGTGATTGCGGACGACCCTGAACTTAAGTGGACACAGAATGTTCTTTTTAATGTACAAAAATTCATGATGAAGAATTCGTTTTACGTTACTGAACAAATTCCGGGATTTCATTCATATCACTTGGATGATGATCCAGGCTTAAAATCATGCAGTATTTCTTTTAAGAGGCATGACTTTGTAAAATCTCCATATTCTAGTCTTGGATTAGAAACCCGTTTAATGAAAAACTTTTATGGAGAAGGTATTCCCCTAGAAGTCCTCCATGTGAAAGATTTGACTAATGGTGGCAAAATGGCATCACGTGATCACAAATTAATTCGATTTAAAAAAAAATAATTCAATGAACCAACTAATTCACGATCCGTTTATTTTTATGAAAGTCGGCAATCATGCCGGAGAATCGTTTGAAACGATTTTAAAAAGAAAAAGAAAAGAGTATGATAAAACAGGAAAAATATTCTGGGGATATGGGGGGACGGCTTGTCACCCTGTAAATCAAGTTAGACCTTTTGCAACGCTTCAAACAAAAAAGAAAGATGGTATTTATCTCTTTATGAGCTTTGTATCATCTAGCTCAGATCAAGGTACATTACGAGCAAGAGAGTACTCTGTTGATGGAATTGATTGGCAAAAAATACCCAATGGCATTATTGTAACTGGGTCTAAATATGCACTTGTTTTAGATGAAATTACAGAAACTGACCTTGAGATAGATATGAATCAGTTTATAGTTGGCTATGGGCCGAGTCGTGATAAAAAGGCTGTTGACTATTTAAAAGGAAGAACAGACAAGGCGTGCTTGATCCCCGATTTGTATTACAAATCAAACCAAGAACCAATTGTAAAGAAAATCGAATATCAAGCAAAACTACAAGACCCATATGCTGTGTTGCTTAGATATTAGTTATGTCCAATCGTTATAAAATAATTTATCTAACAGGATCACCAGCTTCAGGTAAATCTTCTTTGACTAAAACATTAAAGAAGCATTTTAAATCAAAGATTTTCATTTTTGAATATGGGAATGAGTTGATGAGGTATTTAAAAAATCAAAAAATTGGTGTCTCGAATTACTCAGAATTAAGGAACAAATCTGCTAAAATTGTTCGAGCTGAGGATATTCATGCTGTTGATTTAATACTCTTACAATTTATCAACTCAAAAAAGAATAAAGGACATATAATTGTCGATTCTCATGCTGTTACTAAAGAGATTTATGGTTTTAGAATTACTGCGTTTTCATATCAGCAACTAAGCCTACTTCCTTTTACAGAGATTTATGTATTATATTCTGAGACAAACATTATTCAAAAAAGAATAAAGGAAAACCCCGGTGGTAGACCATTGGTTACAAATTTTGAAACGGATATGCACACCTTTTTACAGGCATCTGTAGCTATTAACTACGGAATAATTCTAAGTATTCCAATATACTTTTTCGATAGTGCTGAATCACTAGAAAACTTATCAGAAACGATTGTCAATAGAATGAAAAAATAAATAAAATTGATTATTCAATAAATTAAGATTCTCTTTCTTTTATTAACCCAGTTACTACTCCTCGCCCATAGGCGTTTTTGAAAAATGCTATCCCCCCCTTAAGTATTATTATTATAGCATTATGAAATCAAATTACAGAATTTGGTTATTTCGGGGGAGTAAGTTTGTATATTTAGTGTGAAGTTCTTTTGAAAAGGATACTATTTGGTGACCTGAGTTTACTAGATGTAAGGAATCAATTGAAATACAAACAGTAATAAAAAAAGTTCTGAAGCCTCGGTCTCCGCTCTTATTTCCTCTTCACATACTTCCTTCTTATAATTTCCATTACTGGTACATTATCAATTTTACTTTCAAGCCAGGAGATTACATCGAGATAAGCAAAAGCACGGGTTTCAAAACGATTGCCTTCATATTTTTTAAGCTTATCTAATAATTTTTCAAACTCGGGTTTCAATGCTTTCGCACCCACTTTAAATGAACGGCGTAAAAATTTAAACATCTCTTCCTCCACCATACTCAGGTTTTCCATTTTAGCCATAAAGCGATATACGGATTTGGTGAGATATTCCAATAATTCAAAATTGCCGAGCTCATAATGAGCAATCAAGTGAAGTAATCGTGCATAACATTGTAAATCGGTACGCAGGTCCATCCGCCAATTGATGATTTTATTCAAGTAGTCAATTGCTTTTTCATTTTTACCTGCACCGAAATACATGCTGGCTACTTTATAATAAAACACCAGAACACGATGCCTGTCTAAAAATAACCCGTACTCATCCAATCTGCCTTCGATATAAGGAACCAGCTTTAATCCTTCATTAAAGCTTCCATCCAAAAAATGAAGATTGAGTTTTGCAGTATATAAATAAATGAAACAAAGAATACGGTTGTTTTCATTCTTCTGCACCACTTTCCGATGACTAAACTTTTCAAACTGCTCAATTACCTGCGCCAGTTTTTTATGATTCAATAAATCAAAATGTGCACCCATCAGGTTATGCACGCCTTTTATATAATGCGCAGTTTCTATTTCATCCATGCCGGGAAATTCATCAAACAAATCAACCCAGCGTTGTGTGTGACGATAGTATTGTAAAAAATCCTGTCTTATAAACGCATACCAGCAATAACATTGATACAAATACAATCTTTCATAAAATCCTTTTGAGAGATTGGCACCTGCTGGCAAACTTTTATCCAAAAAATCTTTTACTGCATTTTCATCCTTTGCATTTCTCGCATGGCCATTCTGAATATACCAGCCATAGAGTTGTAAAGAAAGATTGGATAAGCTATTTATCATTGAGAGCTGGCAGTTAACGGTGGCCGCTTCATTTGAAAGTTGATTAGCCCTGTCCTGCATGCTTCGGGTAATAAAGAGGCCTTCGATCTTTTTTTCAAAAAATAAAACCTGCTGCATGTAGGTGAGCTGGTTATTTTGTTTAGCCAGCTCTTTTACCTTATCCAGCACTTTCAGGCTTTGCAGGTACAGGCCTTTATTATATAATATACGGGCATGGTCCATCTGCTCATGCAGCACCAGGTCTACATCCGATTCATTTTTTAATAACCTGAGGCTATTGAGTATCTGTTTATATAAATGTGCCTTAAGATTGGAAAGCTGTTGCTTCTGGATTGACCGGTTCTTTTGCAGCAATAACTTCTCATCATATTCAGCCATTTTATCCAGTGCATCAAACAACTGAACGATTTTCAGGTCGCCGGCGGCCGAATTCCGCTTCATATAGAGCTTAAAATTCCTTTTTTCACTCTTTTCGAGGGAGCGAATCAGCTGAAAAACAGTATCGGCTGAGCGGTTGGGCATCGTAATCGGCTCCGGCTGGAATGCTTATCCAGCAAGGGTTTAGCTGTTTTTAAAGGGGGTTAAGCAATGTAATCTAGCCTGATTTAGGTTTTTATACCCCTGCTTCGGGAGGTACTTTTATACCAGCAGGCTGAATTATTTTAAAATAACTGGCAAGCAACACAAAAATAATTAACAGCCTGCTCTTTTTTTAATCAATTATTGCATTGCTCATGACCCCTGAAAAGGTATATATTTTTGATACTACGCTCCGCGATGGTGAACAGGTTCCCGGGTGTAAATTGAACACAACAGAAAAAATTGAGCTTGCACTTCAACTCGAAGATTTAGGTGTAGATATTATAGAAGCTGGCTTTCCGATCAGCAGCCCCGGCGATTTTGAAAGTGTAAAACAGATTGCATCGATCATTAAGAATGCAACGGTATGTGGTTTGAGCCGTGCCAACCAGAAAGATATTGAAGCTGCTGCTGCTGCTTTAAAAACAGCTAAGCGTCCCCGCATTCATACGGGTATCGGCACTTCCGATTATCATATCAAACTTAAGTTCAATTCAACTCGTGAAGAAATTCTGCAAAGAGCTATTCAATGTGTTAAGTGGGCCAAGAATTATGTTGATGATGTAGAGTTTTATGCAGAAGATGCAGGCCGTAGCGATAATGAATATTTAGCAAGAGTAATCGAAGCAGTGATTGCTGCAGGAGCAACAACTGTGAATATACCTGATACAACTGGCTATTGCTTGCCACATCAATATGCCGAGAAGATTGCTTTCTTAAAAAATAATGTTTCCAATATTGACAAAGCAATTATCAGTTGTCATTGTCATAATGATTTGGGATTGGCATCTGCTAATTCAATTGCTGGTGCTGCTGCTGGTGCAAGACAAATAGAATGTACAATTAATGGTTTGGGTGAAAGAGCAGGTAATACTTCGCTGGAAGAAGTAGTGATGATTATTAATCAGCACCCAGAACTGAATTTGTATACAGATATTAAAATGAAAATGCTGAACCCGATGAGCCAGTTGGTTTCTGATACTATGCGTATGCCGGTACAAGCCAACAAAGCAATTGTAGGAAGCAATGCATTTTCACATTCATCAGGTATTCACCAGGATGGATTTTTGAAAAATGCAATCAATTATGAAATCATCAGCCCCGAAACAGTTGGTGCTGATTCATCCAAAATTGTATTAACAGCAAGAAGCGGAAGAAGTGCATTGGCTTTCCGTTTTCATAAACTGGGTTTTCAATTCAACCGTAACGACGTAGATAAATTATATACCGAATTCTTGGCTGTGGCAGATAGAAAAAAAGAAGTTCAGGACGATGATTTGCTTATGCTTGCAAAACAGCATCAGCCCGCAACGGCTGATGTATAAGTCGCTTTTTTTCTCATGAGCAGTTAGTTTTTGGTCAGCGTGGCGTGTAAAAAGCGCCACGCATTTTTAACTAAGGAAATGGGTAAAACAATTTTTGATAAGATTTGGGAAAAACATGTTGTCAAACAAATTGATGACGGCCCTTCTGTATTATATATTGACCGGCATTTTATTCATGAAGTAACAAGCCCGCAGGCATTTACCGGTTTGAATAATAGAGGCATCAAAGTATTTCGTCCGAAGCAAACTATTGCAACGGCTGATCATAACGTTCCTACGTTGAATCAGCATTTACCAATTAAAGAAGAGTTGAGCCGAAAGCAGGTTGATGCCTTAATAAAAAATTGCGCAGAACATGGCGTTGAATTGTATGGCCTTGGACACCCGTTCCAGGGCATTGTTCATGTTATAGGGCCTGAGTTGGGTATTACACAACCCGGAATGACGATAGTTTGCGGTGATAGTCATACATCAACACATGGCGCTTTTGGTTCTATTGCTTTTGGTATCGGAACAAGCGAAGTAGAAATGGTTTTATCTACGCAATGTTTGTTGCAAAGCAAACCAAAACTGATGCGGATAAATGTTGATGGCGTTTTAAATAAAGGTGTAGTAAGCAAGGACATCGTTCTTTATATCCTTTCAAAAATATCAGCAAGTGGTGCAACAGGTCATGCTGTTGAATTTGCGGGTTCTGCTATCCGGAGTTTATCTATGGAAGCAAGAATGACCATTTGCAATATGAGTATTGAAATGGGTGCAAGATGTGGTTTGGTAGCTCCTGATGAAACAACAATCAAGTACATCAAAGGAAGAAAATTTGCACCGCAAGGACAAGCATGGGATAAAGCAGTTGCTTACTGGAAAACTTTGTACAGCGATGTCAATGCAAAATTTGATAAAGAAATATTCCTCAAAGCTGAAGATATTGAGCCGATGATAACATACGGCACTAACCCGGGAATGGGTATGAGTGTGAATGAAACAATTCCCACTGCTGAAACTATAAATGAAACTGATAAAAGTGGTTTATCAAAATCACTTGCGTACATGGGATTGAAATCAGGAACTCCTATCAAAGGACAGAAAGTAGATTATGTATTCATCGGTAGTTGCACCAATTCAAGAATCGAAGATTTAAGAATGGTGGCATCATTCGTAAAAGGCAGAAAAAAAGCTGAAGGTGTGGAAGTATGGGTTGTACCTGGTAGTAAGCAAGTAGAAAAGCAAGCAATAGAAGAAGGTATTGATAAAGTTTTTGAAGAAGCTGGATTTATATTACGTCAGCCGGGTTGCAGTGCATGCCTCGGTATGAATGAAGATAAAATACCTGCCGGTAAATATTGCATCAGCACCAGCAACAGGAATTTTGAAGGAAGACAAGGACCGGGGGCAAGAACAATGCTGGCAAGCCCATTGACTGCAGCAGCAGCGGCAATAACAGGAGTGGTGACGGATGTTCGTGAACTTCTCAATTAAAAATTAAATGTCGAAAGCAATAAACATAATAAAAAGTACTACGGTTCCATTGAATATCGAGAACGTAGACACTGATCAAATCATTCCTGCACGTTTTTTAAAAGCAACAAGCAGAGAAGGATTTGGCAAAAATCTGTTTCGTGATTGGAGATATATAAATGATGATGAAAACCAGCCAAAGCAGGATTTTCCTTTAAATGATAAAACTTACAGCGGTAAAATTTTAGTAGCTGGTAAAAATTTTGGCTGCGGTTCTTCAAGAGAACATGCAGCATGGGCAATTAAAGATGCAGGATTTGATGTAGTGGTGAGCAGTTTCTTCGCCGACATTTTTAAAAACAATGCACTGAATAATTTTTTGATTGCTGTTACGGTAAGTGAAGAGTTCCTGCAAAAAATATTTTCAGCCGTTGAAAAAGATCCTTCAACTGAAGTTGAAGTAAACCTGGAAAAACAAACTATCAGCACAAGCAGCGAATCAGAATCATTTGACATAAACAGCTACAAAAAAACCTGTTTGCTGAATGGATATGATGATATTGATTACCTGCTGAGCGTTAGAAAAGAAATTGAAGAATTTGAAACCCTTGAAAAATAAAATGCCATGAAAAAGAAAATAGCAATATTAAATGGTGATGGCATTGGCCCGGAAGTAACCAAACAATCTGTCCGTGTGCTGAATGCAGTTGCCGAACGATTTGGTCACACATTTGAATACCAGGAAGCGTTGATTGGCGCTGATGCAATTGATAAAACAGGAACAGCACTTCCCTCTGAAACAATTGATATCTGTTTGGATAGTGATGGTGTATTATTTGGCGCTGTTGGTCATCCTAAATATGATAACGATCCAAATGCTAAAGTAAGACCAGAGCAAGGAATTCTTGGAATAAGAAAAGCATTACAACTTTTTGCAAATATTCGCCCCGTTACTACTTACCCTACTTTGCAACATCTATGTCCGTTGAAGCCAAAAAACGTAGAAGGCGTTGATTTCATCATTTTCCGTGAATTAACTGGTGGAATTTATTTTGGAAAAAAGCAAACGGCAGAAGATGGACTTTCAGCAAGCGATGAATGTTCATATACAAAACCTGAGATTGAGCGGATTACTCATCTTGCTTTTCAATATGCGCAGAAAAGAAAAAATAAATTGACATTAGTAGACAAAGCTAATGTGCTTGAAACGTCAAGACTTTGGAGAAAAACAGTTCAGGAAATAGCTCCTCAATACAAAGATGTTACGGTAGATTATATGTTTGTTGATAATGCAGCAATGCAAATCATCATCAACCCAAAACAATTTGATGTGGTGCTCACAGAAAATATGTTTGGCGATATTATCAGCGATGAGGCAAGTGTGCTGAGCGGTTCATTGGGCATGTTACCTTCTGCTTCTATTGGAAATAAAACAGCATTATTTGAACCGATACACGGCTCCTACCCGCAAGCCGCTGGAAAAGATATTGCTAATCCAACCGGTTCTGTACTAAGCGCTGCAATGTTACTTGACCATTTGGGCATGAAAGAAGAAGCCGAACTGGTTAGAGATGCTGTACAATGGACATTAGAAAACAATTTTGTTACAAAAGATATTGACCCCGTGAACTTTTATTTCACTTCCACAATCGGTGAGCTATTGTGTGATTATGTAAGTGGAAAGATTCCAGGTTCTATTAAGAAGGAGAATATTGAGTTACGTAAATCAACGATAATCTAAAGACAGAAAGTCCGGAAGTCAGAAAGACCGAAAGACTTTTGAAATTAAAATCACTCTTCCGGACTTGCGGAACTAGCCGACTCCGGACTGAAATAAATTGCTTGCCGCAGTTCTTTTTTCAAAACGGCGGGTGTATATTTACAAAACATACATCCTTCATGTTGAAGAGTACAATAAATAATGTCATCACCCGGATTAACGCAATAATTATTGTGGTTGTCATTATTATTACTTCAACTGGAGGTGGTGCATGATATTAAATTAAAAAACTAATTATACGCAACCCGCCTCCAAAAAGGCGGGTTGTTTTTTTATCGCCTATAAACAAAGTTAATATGGCATCATACTATAACAACGAAACGATTCTTTATCTCAACGGAGATTATGTGAAAGCTGCAGAGGCTAAAATAGATCTCTATAGCCAATCATTGCATTATGGCTATTCTGTTTTTGAAGGAATTCGTTCTTATAAAACAGTGGGTGGTGAAACTAAAATCTTCAAAGAAGCTGAGCATTATGAAAGGCTGAAGAATTCTGCTGATGCACTGAACATGCCTTATCACTGGACAGCCGAAGAGTTGATCGATGCTACATATGAAGTATTGAAAAGAAATAATCTTCAGGACGCTTATATCCGCCCGGTGGTGTATGCACCGGCAAACATGAAGTTTGACAGGAATGAAAAATCATTTATCGTTATTGAAGCATGGGCTATGCAGCCATTCCTGGGTGAAAACTTATTAAGAGTGATGACTTCATCTTTTCAGCGACCGAATCCAAAAGGTTTTAAAATTCATGCAAAAGCAACAGGTCATTATGTAAACTCAATTCTTGCCAGCCAGGAAGCAAAAGCAAACGGATATGATGAAGCTCTGTTACTTGACATGAATGATTATGTAGCAGAAGCACCGGGAGCTAATTTATTTTTTGAAAAAGATGGCAAGCTGTTTACTCCATCTCTTGGAAATATTTTACCGGGCATTACACGAGCAACTGTTTTAGAATTATGCAATGAGCTGAATATTGAAGTTGAAGAAGGAAAGTATAGAATTGAACAAGTAAAACAAGCTAATGCTGCTTTCTTCTGCGGCACGGCTGCTGAAGTGATAGGGTTTGAAAGTTTGGATGATTATAAGTTTTCGTTGAACTGGAATGAAACTGCATCAAGAAAAATTCAATTAGCATATAAAGACATAGTTGTAGAAAAAGAGTTGACAATTGCAGAATAGAATTACAAGACGTACAAGTGAGTGACACAACAAAAGATGATAGTAGTAGTAAAGCTGATAACATAAAAAATACAATGAACGAACTGAACAGATATTCAAAGATTTTAACGCAGGATGAAACACAACCTGCTGCACAGGCTATGCTGTATGGCATCGGGTTGACTGAAGATGATTTGAAAAAAGCACAGGTTGGTATTTGCAGCATGGGTTATGATGGCAACACCTGTAACATGCACCTGAATGATTTGGCCAAGATTGTAAAGCAAGGTGTATGGGACAATGAACTGGTTGGTTTGATCTTTAATACGATTGGAATAAGTGATGGTATCAGTAACGGTACCGATGGTATGCGTTATAGTTTAGTAAGTCGCGACCTGATCGCTGATTCAATTGAATCGGTTGCAGGTGGTTTTTATTATGATGGCATCATTGCAATTCCGGGTTGTGATAAAAATATGCCGGGCTCTATTATTGCGATGGGACGATTGAATCGTCCGGCGATTATGTTATATGGCGGTACGATTGCTCCCGGTCATTATAAAGGACAGGATTTAAATATCATTTCAGCATTTGAAGCATTGGGCCAAAAAATTGCAGGCACATTGAATGCTGAGGATTTTAAACAAATCGTTCAGCATAGTTGCCCGGGTGCCGGTGCATGTGGTGGCATGTATACAGCCAACACAATGGCTGCAGCGATTGAAGCAATGGGAATGAGCCTCCCTTATTCATCTTCTAATCCGGCATTGAGTGATGAAAAGAAAAAAGAATGTCTGGATGCAGGTAAAGCAATCAAATTATTGCTCGAAAAAAATATTCGTCCATCAGATATTATGACACGCAAAGCATTTGAAAATGCCATAACCGTGATTATGATCTTAGGTGGTAGCACGAATGCCGTATTGCATTTGATTGCAATGGCAAAAAGTGTAAATATCAATTTAACACAGGATGATTTTCAAACAATAAGTGATAAAGTTCCTGTGTTGGCAGATTTCAAACCCTCTGGAAAATATCTCATGCAACAGCTTCATGAACATGGCGGTTTACCGTCAGTAATGAAGTATTTACTTGCCAAAGGATTGTTGCATGGCGATTGTTTGACAGTAACCGGTAAAACGGTAGCAGAAAATTTAGCAGGTGTTCCGGATCTGGATTTTGAGGCTCAGAAAATTATTTATCCGCTGGAACAACCAATTAAAAAGACTGGACACCTGCAAATTCTGTATGGCAATCTTGCCGAGAAAGGAAGTGTTGCAAAAATTTCAGGTAAAGAAGGTGAACGATTTGAAGGACCAGCAAGAGTATTTGACGGAGAACAAAAATTAATCGCCGGTATTCAAAGTGGTTTAGTAAAACCGGGTGATGTAGTCGTAATAAAAAATGAAGGACCGAAAGGTGCGCCAGGTATGCCTGAGATGCTGAAACCAACTTCTGCGATTATCGGTGCTGGTTTGGGAAAGAGTGTTGCATTGATTACTGATGGTCGTTTTAGTGGAGGTACACATGGATTTGTGGTTGGTCATATTACACCCGAAGCTTATGAAGGCGGATTGATTGCATTTGTAAAGGATGATGATATCATTGAACTCGATGCAACAAAAAACACAATCACATTAAAAGTAAGTGATGAGGAAGTAGCAAAACGTAAAGCTGGCTGGAAGAAACCTGCCTTGAAAGTAAATAGAGGTGTATTGTATAAATATGCGATAACAGTAAAAGATGCAAGTGAAGGTTGTGTAACAGACGAAGCATAAATAAAGAAGATGACAAAGGAATATTTTATAGAGCTGGCAGAGTATAATATATGGGCAAACAATATTCTCCTTGGTTGGCTGGATAAGATAACCGATGAACTATGGAGCCAGCATGTAATAAGTAGTTTCAATAGTATTGGCGAAACAGTGTTACATATTACAAGTGCAGAAACGGTTTGGATTGAAAGATTGCAAAAAGCTGAAGCACCTGTATGGCTGCAATCAGATTTTAAAGGAACAAGAGATGAGCTAATTGGGATTTGGAGAAAAAGCTCAGCAGGTCTTAAAAAGTTTTTAGAAAATTTTGAAGACTCAGCAATGATGGAGAAACTGGTGTTTAAAAGATTGAATGGTGACCGATATGAGATGCCGCACTACCAGGTATTTGCTCATGTATTTAATCATTCAACTTATCACCGCGGACAATTGGTAACAATGCTAAGGCAGGTTGGATTTACAGCAGTAGGTTCAACAGATATGTTAGGTTTTTATAGAAAATAAAAATATTGATTATGGAAACTCTTGAATTGACAAAAGAGAAAAAAACAAAAGCAGCTATCGAAAATATTTCCGGTAGCGAAGCCGTACTCAGGGCTTTTGTTGCCGAAGGTGTGGATACCATTTTTGGTTATCCCGGCGGTGCCATCATGCCAATTTATGATGCATTGTATGATTATAATGATAGGTTGAATCATATTCTTGTCCGTCATGAACAAGGTGCCATACATGCAGCGCAGGGTTTTGCAAGAGTCAGCGGAAGAACAGGGGTTGTGTTTGCAACAAGTGGGCCAGGTGCAACGAACCTTGTAACTGGTTTGGCTGATGCAATGATTGACTCCACTCCTGTTGTATGTATCACAGGCCAGGTGTTTGCTCATTTGCTTGGCACTGATGCTTTCCAGGAAACTGATGTGATAAATATTACTACACCAGTTACTAAATGGAATTACCAGGTTACGGATGCAAAAGAAATTCCTTCTGTGCTGGCAAAAGCATTTTATATCGCTGGCAGTGGTCGCCCCGGTCCTGTTGTGATTGATATAACTAAAAATGCACAGTTGCAATTATTTGAATACAGTGGTTATGAAAAATGTGAGCATATAAGAAGCTATCGTCCCAAGCCAATTGTAAGAAAAGAATATGTTGAGCAAGCTGCAAAGCTGATCAATGAAGCAGAAAGGCCATTTGTGATCTTCGGGCAAGGTGTGATTTTAGGCAAAGCAGAAAAAGAGTTTCAAAAGTTTATTGAGAAAGCAGGTATTCCATCTGCTTGGACAATTATGGGCATGAGTGGAATTCCAACTGATCATCCTTTGGCTGTTGGTATGCTGGGTATGCATGGAAATTATGGGCCGAATCTTTTGACCAATGAATGCGATGTATTGATTGCAATAGGTATGCGTTTCGATGATCGTGTAACTGGTCGTTTAGATAAATATGCAAAGCAGGCAAAAGTGATTCACCTGGATATTGATCCTGCAGAGATTGACAAGAATGTAAAAGCAACTGTACCTGTTTGGGGCGATTGTAAAGAGACATTGCCATTGCTCACTGAACTGGTTGAACAAAAAGTTTATCCTCAGTGGTTGCAGAAGTTCAATGACTGCATGAAGAAAGAAGAAGAGAAATGTATCAAAGCTGAAATGAATCCTGACACAGAAATTCTTACGATGGGTGAGGTGATTACTGCAATCAATGAGCTTACTAAAGGCGAAGCAGTAATTGTAACGGATGTGGGCCAACACCAAATGGTAGCATGCCGCTATGCAGAATACAATAAAAGCAAAAGCAATATTACAAGTGGTGGATTGGGTACAATGGGGTTTGCATTGCCTGCTGCTATTGGTGCAAAATATGGAGCACCCGACAGAACAGTTATTGCAATCATTGGTGATGGTGGGGTACAGATGACGATACAGGAATTGGGAACCATCATGCAGTTCAAGCCTGAAGTAAAGATTATTATTCTCAATAATAAATTTTTGGGAATGGTTCGTCAATGGCAGGAGTTATTCCATCAAAACCGCTATTCGTTTGTAAATATTGAAAGCCCCGATT
>Ga0315910_10003617_pt1 | contig 13113 bp, 11 predicted proteins | sample EdamamesoilMG_FD_204470 | JGI IMG/M metagenome (GOLD analysis project Ga0315910, IMG submission 204470) | Garden soil microbial communities collected in Santa Monica, California, United States - Edamame soil | ecosystem: Environmental > Terrestrial > Soil > Garden | place: USA: California... | reverse complement strand
ACGAACAGGCCCGCCCGGGCGCGCGCGCAGCACTCGACGAAGGGCACGAGCGAGTCGGAGCCGAGGTAGGGGTTGACCGTGATCGCGTCGCACAGGTGCTCGCGCGGCGTGCCCGGCAGGCCCTCCAGGAAGGCCGTGGCGTAGGCGGCGGCGGTCGAGGCGATGTCCGAGCGCTTCACGTCGCCGATCACGAGCAGGTCGGCGGCGCGCGCGTGGGCCACGACGCTCTCCCAGGCGCGCGCACCGTCGGCCCCGAGCAGCTCGAAGAAGGCGGACTGCGGCTTCACCGCCGCCACGCGGCCCGCCACGAGGTCGATCAGGGCCTTGCAGAAGGCCTCGACGGCGGCGGCGCGCTCGGCGCGCGGCGCGCGGGCGTCGCGCGCGATCGCGAAGGGCTCCGGCAGGAGATCGAGGTGCGGATCGATGCCGATCAGGGCCGGCGTGCGCACGCGCTCGAGCGCGGCATCGAGGCGATCGGCGAAGTTCACGCGCTCTCCTGGCGCGGGCCCGGCAGGGGCACCGCCGGCGGAGGTGCGCCCGGAGCGGCGCCGGGCACGGCGCGCACGACGCGTTCCTGGGAGGGGATCAGCACGCCGCCGGTCATGACCAGGCGCACGGCCTCCTCGATCGGGATCGGGAGCGGGATCACGCGCTCCACGTCGACGAACAGCGTGTAGCCGGTCATCGGCATGGGCGAGGTCGGCAGGAACACGCACACGAGCTCCTTGCCGCTGTGCTGGTCGAGCGTGCGCATCGAGCCGTTCGTCACGAAGGCCAGGGCCCACAGGCCGTCGGTCGGGTAGGGAATGGCCACGACCGTGTCGAACTCGATCTTCTTCTTCTCGAAGAAGAACTCGACGAGCTGCTTCGAGTACGGGTAGATCGACTTGACGACCGGGATGAGGGTCATCGTGCGGTCGACGTGCTGCATGAAGCGTCGCCCGACGAAGCCCCCGACCAGCCAGCCCAGCCACAGGACGAGCAGCAGCGAGACCAGGACGCCGATCAGCGGGTGCACGCGGCCCTTCACGTCGTCGCGCAGGCGCTCGGCGCGGATCGCCAGGTCGTCGAGGTCGCGGAAGAAGCCCAGGTGCTCGTGGCGGTGCACGACCAGAGCCTCGCGGAAGCGTGGGTCGTCGAAGCCCTCCGGGCTGCGCGTCGCCAGGGTCTGGATGTCGACCGGGAGGAGCTCAGGGGCGAGGTAGTCGCTCGCCAGCGGGTCGATCCCGAGGCCTTGCAGGGCCCCCCACCCGACGGCGTTGCGCTCCAGCGACCAGTAGATGGCCGCGTTGATCGGCCCGGTCACGTAGCGATTCACCATCTGGAACAGGAGCCCGAAGATGACCACCGTCAGGACGACGGGCAGCAGCGTCACCACGCCACGGAAGAAGAAGGCGGCGAGCCCGGTGGGCTTCTTGGAATCGAGCGGCATTCGATGCGCCGGGCGCGAGCGGCGGATCTTACTCCTCGCGCGCCGCCGATCCCGACGCCCGGCAGGTGGCCAGGAGGCGCCGCGCGACCGCATCGGCCAGGGGCCAGCCGCGGGCGCTCAGGTGGGTGCGCTCGCCCTGCACCTCGAGCAGACCGGCATTCGTGAGCGCGTCGCGCTCGGCCACGGTCGGATCGTGGCCCTCGTACCCGGCGATCCGGCAGGCCTCGGCCGGATCCACGCCGGCACGGGTGCGCAGGCCGAGCCACCAGGTCTCACCGAGGCGCAGCGCCGGCGCGGGTGTTTCCTCCCAGGCGGTGGCCGGCCGTCCCGCGGCGACCGCCGCGCTCCAGGGCGCCAGGGAGCGCGGGTTCCCCAGACGCGTGTGCCCGATCTTGCTGACCGCCGAGGGCCCGATGCCGAGGTAGGGACCGTTGCGCCAGTAGTTGACGTTGTGGATGCATTGCTGCCCATTCAGGCAGAAGTTAGACACCTCGTAGCCCTCGTAGCCGGCGGCGGCCAGCTGGGCGTGGGTGGCCTCGAAGAAGGCCAGCTCTTCGTCCTCCGAGAGGCGCGCGACGGTGCCGGCCTGGAGCTGGGCCCACAGCGGGGTGCCCTCCTCGAAGGTGAGCTGGTAGGCGCTGAGGTGATCCGGCCGGAGCTCCAGGACGCGGGCCAGGTCGGCCTGCCAGTGCGCCAGGTCCTGGCCGGGAACCCCGTAGATCAGGTCGACGCTGACCCGCTCGAACCCGGCCGCGCGGGCGGCTTCGAGCGCGGCGAAGCCGGCCGGTACGTCGTGGACCCGGCCGAAGAGCTCCAGGATGCGCGGCTCGAGGCTCTGGAGGCCGATCGAGAGGCGATCGACCCCGAGCTGGAGCAGGAGCCGCGCCTTCTCGACGTCCAGGCTCTCCGGGTTGCACTCGCAGGTCACCTCGACGGCCGAGGAGCGGAAGCGCGTGAGGCGCTCGAGCCCGTCGAGCAGGCGCTCCAGGTCTGCTGGGGCGTAGTAGGACGGCGTGCCGCCGCCCAGGTAGACCGTGCGTGGGCGCTCCGGGGCGCGCGCCGCCGCCTCCGCCAGGAGCAGCTCCAGGGTCCCCGCCAGGTCCTGCCCCTCGCCGGCCAGAGAATAGAAGTCGCAATATGTGCACTTGGCGGCACAAAAGGGCACGTGCACGTAGAGCGGGGTGCCTGCGGCCGCACGCGCGGCGGGGGCGCGCTGGCCGGGGCGCGTCATGCGCCCCCGAGGGTAGCACCGGCGCTCGGCGGGCGCCTACTTGCCGCCCATCACGCGCGAGAGCTTGGCCAGCGTCTCGCGCTCGATCTGGCGCACGCGCTCGCGCGTGAGCCCGACGACCTTGCCGATCTCCTTGAGCGTCATTGGCTCCTGACCCTCGCCCAGGCCGTAGCGCAGGCGCAGGATCGTCGCCTCGCGCTCGTCGATCACCTCCAGCAACTCCTTGAGGCGGCTCAGGAGGTCGGCGTGCTGGATCTCCTCCTCGGGCGACTCGGAGCGCTCGTCCTCGACCGTCTCCTGGGTGCTGGTCATGGCCTCGAGCGAGATCTGCGCGCCCGCGGCGGTGGACTGGATCGTCTGCTTGAGGAGGCGCCAGCTCTCCGACGGGATGCCGAGCTCGCGCGCGACCTCCTCGACGCTCGGCGGCCGGCCGAGCCGGAAGGCCAGCTCGCGCCCGACCACGCGCCAGCGCGAGATCAGCTCGGCCATGTAGCCGGGCACGCGCACCGATTGCAGCGTGTTCGTCAGCGCGCGGCGGATGGCCTGCTTGATCCACCACGAGCCGTAGGTCGAGAAGCGGCAGCCCGCGTTCGGATCGAACTTCTCGGCCGCCTTCAGGAGGCCGATGTTGCCCTCGGCGATCAAGTCCTGGAGCGAGAGCCCACGGTCGGAGTAGAGCTTCGCGATCGAGACCACCAGGCGCAGGTTGGCGCGCACGAGGTGCTCGCGCGCGGCCAGGTCTCCGTCCTGGATGCGGCGGCCGAGCTGCTGCTCCTCCACGGCCGTGAGCAGCGGAACCTCGTTGATCTCCTGGAGGTAGGTCTCCAGGCAGCGTTCGGCGGAAATGGCGGGCTCCTTGGCGAGGGACTGCGGTGCGGACTCGGGGTGCGGGCTCGGCTGCTGGCGGCCTCGGTCGGGCTCGGGCCGCCGCCGAAGTGGGTGCAAGATCGGCCCCGGTCGGAGGCCGTCTTGAGGCCGACCCGGGCTCGGGCGCGAGTCGGCCGCGGGGCACCCAGGGAGGGGTGTGCTACCTTTGGGGAGCGAGCTCCCGCACCCCGGGACGCCCATGCAAGAGACCACCTTCGAGAAGCTGATCCTCGAGCGGCAGTTCGTGGGCCTCCTGCAGGCGCACGCCGAGGTCTTCTTCCGGCTGTCGAATTCCCTTCTGGCGCCCGGCCAGGACAGCTGGAACAAGAAGCATTTCTTCCAGCTCATCAGCGAGGCGGACGCCCTGGAGTCGTTCCTCGACGACTACGGCGCGCGCTACAACCGCACCTATGCCTTCCTGACCGAGCTGGTGGCCTCGCTGCGCTGGTTCGCGCACGCGGGCTACAGCCTGACGCACATGCTGGCACGCCTGGAGTCCTATGGCGTGGCCGCCTGGGGGGCGCAGGAGGAGTTGGACGAGGCGCGCGGCGAGCTGGAGCGGGGTCTCGCCTTCCTGCGCGTGATGGCCATGCGCCTGATCCAGGGCGTGCGCGCCGAGGCCAAGCGGCTCTCGATCGAGCTGACGCCGGAGGCCTTCCCCGAGACGAACTTCCTGCCGGTGGTCGCCAAGCGCCGGCTGCCCCGCAGCGTCGGGCAGGCCGAGCTCGTCAACGAGGAGCAGAAGATCGGCGAGGTCGTGACCAAGTACCTGCGGGCCTGCGAGATGCTGCGCAACCTGCGCGTGCGGCGCATCCACGACCCGCGCGAGCGCCACACCTACTTCTCGCGCACCTGCACCGAGGCCCAGGCGCGCACCTACGAGGCCACGGTCCACAACCTGCAGTCGACCTACGACACCCACATCCAGAACACGGTGCTGGAGGCGCGCGACGAGCGCCTGGCGCGCCTGCGCGGGCGCGCCTCGGCCGCGCTGCACCTGCTGCAGGCCGTCACGCACCTGGCCCACTTCATCGAGCGCCACGAGACCGACATCCGCAGCGAGGAGGCCAAGCGCAAGATCAGCGAGCTAGTCGAGCGCGCGGAGGTCGAGGAGGTCGCGCTCAACGTGTTCCTGTTCTGGGCCGAGCGCATCCTCCAGAGCGGCGTGGAACTGGCCGAGACGCTCCTGCGCGAGTACACGAAGCGTCTGGAGATCGAGCTCGAGCTGCCCGAGCACCTGGCCCTGCACGCGCGCCCGGCCGCGCTGGTGGTCGGGATCGTCAACCACTACTCGACCCCGGTCGAGATGGTGATCGGCGGCAAGGTCTGCAACGCGGGCTCGATCCTGGAGCTCCTGGTGGCCGTCGGCTCCCAGCCGCGCCAGCGTCGCTTCGTTTTCCGCGGCGACGAGCGGCCCGTGCGCGACATCGCGCGCCTGTTCGAGGCCGAGCTGGGCGAGCTCGGGCTGGAGCGCCTGCCGGCGGAGCTGGCGTACCTGCGCGCCGACTGATCTTCCGCTGCTCGTCTTCCGCTCTCGGGCGCTCGTCAGCCGTGAGCGTGCCGCGCGTCACACGCCCAGGCGCAGGCGCTCGCCGAGCACGGCCGGCAGCCCGGCGCGCGCGATGCGGGCCACCTCGGACTCGATGTCGTAGGGCGCGCGCAGGATCGAGGCGCGGTGCTCGCGCGCGTCGTAGAGCGCGTAGGCCGTCTCGGGGTTCTCGTCGCGTGGCTGGCCGACGCTGCCGACGTTGATCAGGGCCCGCACCGTCGTGGCGAGGTCGATCTCGTCGTCGCAGGTGTAGGCCGTGCGCTCCGGATCGTCCTGGAAGCGCATCACGGTCAGCGGGATGTGGCTGTGGCCGACGAAGCACACCGGGCGCGTCATCTCGTCCAGGGACGGGTCCGCGTCGGACAAGCTGAAGATGTAGTCGAACAGCTCGGGTCGGTGCAGCGTGCCGTGGGCCACCTGGCAGTGTTCCAGCGTGGCGACCAGCGGCAGGCCCTTGAGCCAGCGCTTCTCCTCGGCGGAGAGCACGGTGCGCGTCCAGGCCACGGCCGCGCGCGCATAGGGGTTGAAGGCGCGCTCGTCGAGCTCCCCCACGCAGGCCGCATCGTGGTTGCCCTTGACCACGACCGCGCCGCGCTCGCGCAAGAGCGCGATGCACTCCTGCGGCGCGGCCCCGTAGCCGACCACGTCCCCCACGCTGAGCAGCGTGTCGACCCCCGCGTCGTCCATGCGCGCGAGCACCGTGCGCAGGGCCGAGAGGTTGGCGTGGATGTCGCCGAGGATGCCGTACTTCATGACTCGTCCGAGGGGCGCACTCTTCGGACGAGGCGAGCCGCCAGGAGAAGCCCGAGGGCGGCGGCGAGCGCTGGCGCGAGGGTGGTCCGGGTCGGTGGACCGAGCGGTGCCTGCAGGTCGAGCAGGGCCCACAGGGGCTCCAGGGAGGGGCTCCGGACGCCCAGGGCCGGGAGGAGCCAGGTCCCGGCGACGAACAGGGCCGCGCGCGGCGCGGACGGGAGGGATGGGTGGAGGAGCACGAGGCCCAGGCTCGCGAGGTGGAGCAGCCGCGTGAGAATAGCGGGCAGGAGCAGACCCACCTCGGAGGGGGCGGCGCCGGCCGCCAGGGCGCCCGCCGTAATAGGAACTAGCAAAAAGGCGCCCGCGGCCATCAGCGCGCCCAGCTCGGCGCGCCAGCGGCTGGCCGGGGCGAGGCGTGCCAGGAAGGCCGGGATGCAGGAGAGCGCGCTCAGGCCGGCGAGCGCCCCGAGGGTGGCGACCAGCGGACCCCAGGTGCAAAGCTGCGCCAGGGCGTGGGACTGGCCGGGCAGGGGCGTGAGGGCCTGCTGCAGGGGGATCAGCCCGAGGAGCAGCAGGGCGGTCCCGAGCACCCACGGGCTGGCGGCGAGCCGGAGCAGGATCCAGCGGCTGAGCACGAGGGTGGGCATCCCGTCCTTGTAACCGCCGGCGGACCCGGGGCCAAGGAGGACATCCGTCGCGGGTTATCCACTGCATATAGAGGCGCTGCGCCTCCCGCACTCGACATGTAGTGGTTCGCTCGCTAGCCTCCGCGCTCGAGAACCGAAACGTTCCACGTGGAACATCCCGTTCCAAGGCAACCACCATGGAAAGACGCCTGGGCAAGGGCCTCGGAGCCCTCCTCGCTGCCGACCCCGCTCCCACCGAGCCGCGCACCGAGCTACCGCTGGCCAAGGTCCGGCCGAACCCACACCAGCCCCGCCGGACCTTTCGCCCCGAGGAGCTGGCCGAGCTCCAGGAGAGCATCCGCGTCCACGGGGTGCTGCAGCCGATCGTCGTGCGTCCCGCGGCCGGTGGCTACGAGATCATCGCCGGCGAGCGCCGCTACCGAGCCGCCAAGGCCCTGGGCCGGACGACGATCCCCGGCGTCGTGCGCGAGGCGGTCAGCGACCGGGCCATGCTCGAGCTGGCCCTGGTCGAGAACCTGCAGCGCGCCGACCTGGACCCGATCGAGAAGGCGCGCGGCTTCCGCCAGCTCCTCGACCAGGGCCTGACCCAGGAGCAGGTGGCCGAGCAGGTCGGACTCGGCCGGGCCACCGTGGCCAACTTCCTGCGGCTGCTCGAGCTCTCGGAGAACGTCCAGAAGGTCGTCACCGAGGGCCTGCTGACCATGGGCCACGCCCGCGCGCTGCTGGGCCTCTCCGATCGCCGGCGTCAGGAGGAGCTGTGCGCCCTGACGGTCCGCCGAGGCCTCACGGTCCGCGACGTCGAGGCCCGCGTGCGCGAGCTGCAGAACCGCCCGGCCGAGCAGCGCGAGGTGCGCCTCTCCCCTCCCCCACCGCCCTGGGTGCGCGACCTGGAGACGCGCATCCGCAACCACCTGGGCGCGAAGGTCCAGGTGCGCAACGGTGAGGGCTACAAGGGGCAGATCGTGATCGACTACCACGGTCGCGAGGACCTGGACCGACTGCTCGCCCTGCTGGCGCCCCGGAAGTCGGTGTAGCGCCCCGGAGGGCCGCGCTCCCACGCGCAGCCCGCGAATCGGTCAGAGCACCTCGACCGACTCGATCACGGCCGGATCCTGGGGCCGATCGCCGACCACCGCGCCGGACTCGATCGTCTCGAGCGTCTGCAGGCCCTCGAGGACGCGGCCGAAGACCACGGTCTGGCCGTCCATCTGGTTCTGGTCGGCCGTCGTCAGGAAGAACTGGCTGCCGTGCGAGCGCGTCTCACCCGGACCCTTCCAGGCCGCGAGAGCGCCCTTGAAGTGACGGAGCTGCGGATCGTTCTCGGCCTCCAGCACGGCTGCCTCTCCACCGGTACCCCAGGTCTCGGGCTCACCACTCACCGAGTTCGGGTCGCCGCCCTGGATCAGGCTCCCGCGCACCACGCGGTGAAACTTGGTGCCGGTGTAGAAGCCCTCGCGGCACAGGCGCAGGAAGTTCTCGGCATGACGAGGGGCGCGATCGACGTAGAGCCCGACCACGATCGTCCCCTTGCTCGTGACGATCCGGACCCGTGGCGCATCGCCGGGCAGCTCCGGATTCGCGAACAACATTGCATGTTCCTTCTCCCAGGCCTGAAGAGCGCCCGCGCCCTTCTGAATCGCGGCCTGGATGGTGGTCGCCGAGCCGTCCTTCGCGGGGACCAGCGGGGCCGTGCTCAGCAGGTGCTCGGGCCACAGCTGGTGGAGCTGGCCGGCCGCCTTCTGTGCCTCCTCGAGCTCCTCCTCCTGGAGCCGGGAGCCCACCTCCAGCGCCTTCGCCCAGGCCCCCACCGGCGCCGCACGGTGCTGGTCCGCGAAGAGCGCCAGGGCCTCCGGCGAGCCACCCTGGATGCCGCCGAGGAAGCCGCTGGCCAGGTTCGCCTGCGTGCGCAGCTCGTCCCAGGCCGCGGCCGCCGACTCATGCGACTTGCGCCCGGCGTAGGTGGGATAGAGGATCGCGATCGTTGCGCCGACGGCCAGCACCACACCCAGCTTCCAGTAGCGCTCGACGAACTGCTGGAAGAACGAGGGCTCCTGGATCGAGGCGACCGTGACCTGGGTCGCTGCCTTGTGCTTGGCCATGGCTTTATCTGACTCTCAATAGGGGCTCAAAGGGAGGGCTTCGGTCGCCCCCGTTCCGCGGAGATCAATGCGAGTTCCAAGGCGGCGGGCGCCGTCAGGGCCCTGGCGCGCGTGGAGCGCGCGCCTGGCCTCCGAGAACTCGGCGGGCCACATGGTTACTATGCGCGGCGCTCGGCCGTCAAGCTGGCTCGCTTTCTCCGTGGTGAGAGCCCCCCTGGTCGAGGCCGGGGCTGGGATCACCCGCCTGGCCCAGGCCACTCCCCCCGGCCGTCCTCCACCTCCTCATGATCACCTCCTTCGCCCTCGGGCTCCTCCTCGCCCTCGCGCCGCAGGCGCCCGCGCACGCCACGCTCCACCCCGCCGATAGCGACCTCTACGTCGAGGTGGTGGAGGTCCAGCGCACCCTCCAGGTCCTGGACCAGGCGCCCCTGGTGCGCTTCCTGCGCGACGAGAAGGTCAAGACGCTCTTCGAGAAGCTCGGGCAGCCCACGGACCGGCCCCTGGGCGAGCTCTTCCAGCTCATCCTCGACGGCGCGCTGGAGGGGGCCGCGTCGAAGGACTGGCTCGCGGGTCTCGCCACGGTCTCGGTCTCGCTCGCGCCGACGCCAGGCGGGCCCGAGCCGGCCGGCATGCTCCTCCTGGTGGACTTCGCCGCGGCCGAGCAGGCCGCCGCCTTCCGCGCCGGAGTGCGCGCCGGCTTCGCGCAGCAGGAGCCGGTCGCGGGCTCGCTGGCCGGGCTCGAGCGCCTGGTACCCGCCGAGGGCGCGGGGCGCGAGGTCTGGATCGTCACGCTCGGCACGCGCGTGGCCATCGGCTCGCGCGCCACCAAGCCCGAGGACGTGACCGCGCGCGCCGAGGGCAAGCTGGGCGGCCTCGCCCAGCACGAGCCCTTCGCGAAGCGGCTCGCCGGGCTCGGCAGCGCCTCCGGAACGCCGCTCCTCTGGTTCGCGCTCGCGCGCCCGCTGCGCGAGGTCGCGCAGGCGCTGGGGTCCGGCGAGCAGAGCCTCGAGGTCATCGAGCGCGCCCCCGAGAGCCTGAACGTGTTCGCCCATCCCTGCGCGGCACGCATCGTCATGGCCGGCGAGCGCATCGTCTCGGAGATGGTCACGAGCGAGCCGGCCGACGCGAGCGATCGGCCGATCGACCTCGCCTGGCTCGCGCCGGTGCCGTCCGACACGATGCTCTTCTTCTCGAGCGCCTTCGACGGCGCCGCCGCGGCCAAGCGCCTGCGCGAGATCCTGGCCGGGAACGAGGAGGCCGCTGCGGCCCTCGCGGCCATCGAGCAGAAGCTCGGCTACGGTCCCGAGCGCCTGCTGTCGCGCCTCGGGCCGGGCCTGACCTTCTATGCAGCGGCCCCCGGGGGCCTGGGGCTGCCTGACTCGCGCCTGTGGATCGACTGCGAGGACCCGGCCGCCTTCGCCAGCGAGTTCGAGGCCCTGATCGGCGCGATGGGGGAGCTCCTGCCGGGCTACCAGGCCAAGACCAAGCCCTACAAGGTCAAGGTCCAGGGCAGCGACGAGCGCCTGGAGGTTCCGGTCACGACGCTGACCCTGCCGCCCGACGCGGTGCAGATCCCGATGATCAGCCTCTCACCCTCCTTCGCGCCGGTCGGCAAGCGCCTCGTCTTCGGCTTCGGGTCGATGGACGTGAAGAGTGAGCTGAAGCGCGTGCACAGCGGCGACGGCGAGCCGATCCAGGCCGACGCGAACCCGCTGGCCGCGCGCGGTTTCGCGCTGCCCGAGAAGGCCGCGACCGTGGTGGTGATGGACTGGGGCAAACTGCTCTCCGGCCTCATCGGCACGGCCAAGGCCTTCGCGGGCATGGCGAGCCCCGAGGACCTGCCCTTCGACCTCGCGCTCCTGCCGACGCCCGAGCTCCTGCGGCAGTACTTCCAGCCGACCTTCTACTACTCGAGGCCCATCGAGGGCGGCACCTATCGCCGCAACGAGGCCTCCTTCGGGCCCGAGACCTGGTTCGGTCTGACGGGCGCGATCGCCTTCGGCATCCGCCAGCAGGCGATGCTCGGCGGGGGCGCGGCGCCGGCGACGATCGACGGCGGGAAGTAGCGCCCCGTGTGGGATCGCGCGGAGCGCCGGCGTCGCTGGCGCAAGTTCCGCCGCGGGATCGGGAGCGCCGTGCTGCCGCGCGTGGCGCCCGGCCTGGTGGGCGCGCTGGCGCGGAGCTGGCGCGTGGAGCGCGTCGGCGTCGAGCACTGGGAGGCCGCGCGGGCGCGTCCGGGCATGCTCGCGACGCTGTGGCACGGACGCATGGTCGTGGCCATGCCGGCGCACGCGCACACCGGGCTCTCGGTGCTGGTCTCGCCCTCCGACGACGGCAAGCTCGTGCTGCCGCTGCTCGCGCACTTCGGCTACGGGGCCGTGCTCGGCTCCAGCAACAAGAACCCCGCGCGCGCCGTGCGCGAGATGCTCGAGCGCCTGCAGGCCGGAGGGCGCGTCGTGATCACGCCCGACGGCCCGCGCGGTCCGCGGCACTCGACCAACCCGGGCCCGGTGTGGATGGCGCGCGAGACGGGCTTCCCGATCCTGCCCCTGGGCTGCGCCGCCGACCGCGCCTGGCACCTCTCGAGCTGGGACGCCTTCACGATCCCGAAGTGGCGCGCGCGCGTCGTCCTGCGCTACGCGGAGCCGCTCGAGGTCGCGCGCGACGCCGGCGAGGAGCAGCTCGCCGCGCTGACCGCCGAGCTGCGCGCGCGCATGCTGGCGGCCGAGGAGGAGGCCTTCCGGCTCCTCGCGGAGCCTCCGGACTGGTAGGGCGATGATCCGCGTCGGTCCCGCCGGCTGGTCCTATCCCGACTGGGAAGGGCGCGTCTATCCGCGCCGGAAGCCGCGCGGCTTCCATCCGCTGCCGTATCTCGCGCGCTGGTTCGACGTGATCGAGATCAACTCGAGCTTCTACGGCACGCCCAGCGCGCGCAACGCGGAGCGCTGGGCCGAGCTGGTGCGCGACCGGCCGCGCTTCCGCTTCACGGCCAAGCTGCAGCAGCTCTTCACGCACGAGCCGCCCCCGGACGACGGACGCGCGCGCAGCGCCGCCGTGCGCGCCTTCCGGGAAGGACTGCAGCCGCTGCGCGACGCGGGTCGTCTGGCAGCGCTGCTGGTCCAGTTCCCGCACTCCTTCCGGCGCGATGCGGCGGGCGAGGAGCGGCTGAGCTGGATCGCGGAGCACTTCGGGGACGTGCCGCTGGTGCTCGAGCTGCGCGAGCGCTCCTGGTTCGCGCCCGAGCCGCTGGCGCGCGTGCGCGCGCTCGGCTACACGCTCGCGGCCCTCGACCTCCCGCCCGGCGCCGACCAGCCCGGCGAGGCCGAGCTCGGGACGGTGGGGGAGCCGCACGCGCGCGGCCCGCTCGCCTACCTGCGCCTGCACGGGCGCAACGCGCGCGCCTGGTTCGACCCGCGCGCCGGACGCGACCAGAAGTACGACTACCTCTACGGGCCCGAGGAGGTGCGCGCGCTGGCCGCGACCGCGCGGCGCCTGGCGGCCGGCGCCGACGAGACCTTCGTGATCACGAACAACCACTTCTCGGGCAAGGCCGTGGCCGGCGCGCTCGAGCTGCTGGCGACCCTCGGCGGCGCGCCCGTGCCCGGCCCGCGCGAGCTGCTCGAGGCCTTTCCGCACCTCGCCGCTTGCGTCCGACCCGAGGGCGAGGCGAGCCTCTTCGATTCGTGATGCGCGCCCCGACCCACCTCGACGAGCGCGAGTTCCGGCTCGACGACGAGCACGACCCGCTGCGCACGATCCGCGGACGCCTGGCCTACCCGGGCGGGGCCGAGGAGGCCGGCGCCCCGCTCGCCTACGTGCTCGTCCTGCACGGCTTCAAGGGCTTCATGGACTGGGGCTTCTACCCCGCGCTGACGCGTGCGCTGGTGGCGCGCGGCCTGGCCGTGGTGCGCTTCAACTTCTCCGGCTCGGGCGTGGGCGACGATCCCGAGCGCTTCAGCGAGGACGCCGCCTTCTTCGCCAACACCCCCTCGCGCGAGGTCGACGACGTCGAGCGCGTGCGCGCCTGGCTCGACTCGGGCGCGGTGCCGTGGATCGATGCGCGGTGCGGCGCGCTCCTCGGCCACAGCCTGGGCGGCGCCGTGGCCCTGATCCACGCCGCGCGGCGCGCGGACTACCGCGCGCTGGTCGGCTGGGCGAGCTGCGCGACCTTCCGGCGCTTCCCGCCCGAGGTCGAGACCCTGTGGCGCCGCCAGGGCCACGTCGAGATCCCGAACCTGCGCACGAAGCAGGTGCACCGCCTCGGACTCGGCTGGCTCGAGGATCTGGAGCGCAACGCGCGCGCGCTCGACGTGCTGGGTGCCGCGCGGCGGCTGACGACGCCGGCGCTCCTCCTTCATGGCAGCGCCGACGAGGCCGTGCCGCTCTCCGAGGGGCGCGCGATCCTCGAAGCCTGCGCGCCCGGCGTGGCCGACCTCGAGGCGGTCGACGGTGCCAACCACACCTTCTGGGCCGCGCACCCCCTCTCGGGGATGCCGCCCGCGCTGGCCCACGTCCTGCGCCGCAGCGCCGATTTC
>Ga0315910_10003615_pt1 | contig 13118 bp, 13 predicted proteins | sample EdamamesoilMG_FD_204470 | JGI IMG/M metagenome (GOLD analysis project Ga0315910, IMG submission 204470) | Garden soil microbial communities collected in Santa Monica, California, United States - Edamame soil | ecosystem: Environmental > Terrestrial > Soil > Garden | place: USA: California... | reverse complement strand
GCGATCTGGACTTGCTACCGCAACTACGTGCGCGGCAGGACCAACCGCAGCCGCGGAACCACGCCGGCGATGGCGCTGGGAGTCCAGCAACGGCGCTGGGCGGTGCCCGAACTCCTGGAATGGAGGGTGATGCCCGCCGCCTGAGCGCCAGCGATGCGGGGCAGTATCCAAGGGCGCGATTCACTCGGAGGCCGGCACGAGGCAAGGGCGCGGTTCACTCGGAGTTCGGCGCGCGCGCGGAGCTCGGCCCGGATTCGATGGCCCCGAGCAGCAGCAGCAGCTGCACGCGGGCGCGCAGTCCCTCAGCGCACGCAGGGTGGGCGCGGCACAGCTGCTCGAGCGGGTCGCGCTCGCCGTTCGCGCGCCGCTCCAGGAACTCGAAGACCAGCTCCTCGAGCGGCTCGCTGGGCCCGCCGGATCCGGGCAGGGCGGGGGGAGTTTGCATGCGCGGAGCGGACCCACGTCCCCTGATCGGGCTTGCGCTCTCGGCGTTACTCGAAATCCCAAGCGCGCCCCGCCGCCGCCCAGGGGCTGCGAGGGTGATAGCATCCAGCGCGCAACCGCGCCGCCCGAAGTGCCGTCGAACGATCCGAACATCCAGGCTCTCACCGAAGCTGCCGCCCGCGGCGACCGCGGCGCGGTCGATCGCCTGCTGGAGTTGTACCTGCCCGAGCTGCAGGCCTTCGTCGCCAGGCGCGCGGGCCGGCCCCTGAAGGCCCAGGAATCCTCGGCGGACATCGTCCAGTCGGTGTGCCGCGAGGTCCTGCAGCACGCCGATCGCTTCCGCCATCCCAGCGAGGTGGCCTTCAAGCAGTGGCTCTACACCACCGCCCTGCGCAAGATCTCCAGCCGCCTCGATTTCTATCGGGCGCAGAAGCGCGACCACGGCCGCGTGCAGAACTTCGTGCCGGGCAGCGTCGACGAGGCCGCCAGCCAGGTGCTGGAGTTCTACCAGAGCTTCTCCTCGCCCAGCCGCGCCATGATCGTGCAGGAGGAGGTCGGCCGCATCGAGGCCGCCTTCGAGCAGCTGACCGAGGAGCAGCGCGAGGTGGTCACCATGGCGCACGTGCTCGGCCTGTCGCGCGCGGAGATCGCGCAGCGCCTCGGCAAGTCCGAGGGCAATGTGCGCGTGCTGCTGCACCGGGCGCTGGCGCGCGTGTCCGAGCTGCTCTCGCAGCCCTGATCAGCGCGCGAGGCGCAGGTCTTCGAGCAGCAGGTCCGTGCCGCCGATCGGCAGTCCGATCAGCGCGCGAACCGCAGGTCTTCGAGCTGCAGATCCGTGCCGCCGATCGGCAGTCCGATCAGCGCGCGAGCCGCAGGTCCTCGAGCAGCAGATCCGTGCCGCCGATCGCGAAGCCCTCGATCTTGCCCTTCAGGATCATGTGGCCGCGGCGCACGCCGGCGGTGCTCGATTCGGAGACGGCGATCGCGACCGCGCCGAGCGTGGCGCCGTCGAGGGCGATGAGATCAGCCGCGCTGCGGCGCTCGCCGCCGACCTCGATCGCGACCCCCGCGCCGTTGTCGACGTAGTCGAATTCCAGGCCCATCGCGGCGCCGTCCGCGCAGCGCAAGCTCGCGTGCGCCAGCCGCAGCGACTTGGAGGAGCCGGCCTGCGGCGCGGCGCTCGAGGCGACCTCGGCATTGCCCAGGCCGTCGCCGAAGGCCTCGACTTGGAAGCTCAGTCCATCGGACTCGAAGCCGCTGCCCACCCCGTAGACGCTGCCGATCATCAAGCGCTCGAACTCCAGCGGCTCGCCGGGGCGGCCTGCCGGCCCATCGCCCTCGGCCGAAGTCGCGCGGCAGGCGCCGAGGGCCAGGAGCAACACGAGGATCTTCGTCGGCATGCGGAGGGGCGAGGGCAGCATGGGATGGGCGCTGGCGTCGAGGCCGGGGAGTCTGGCCGTGTTGTAGCTTGCCCGTTCTGGACAGGCGCTTGCGGATCGCTTTCTTACAGAAGAAGTCGCCGGCCTCGCCCGGGACCCGCCGGGCGGTCCTTCCCAGGGCCAGGAATTCGATTTTCTTCCTCGGCGGCGAGCAACCATCTGCGTGGAGATGCCTAGAGGTAGGTGTCGCTCGCAACGGCGGGCGGCCACCTGGGGCAGCGGGTGGGATCGGCAAGCGCGGTTCTCTTGGCGCACTTGCGATCGCACTCGCCGCCGACGGGATCCACCCGTGCCACAAGCCCGGGGAACCAGCGCTCTCGCCATCGACAGTCGCCCAAGGGACGGGGCTTCAGCCGAAGGCGATACGCAGACCGCCCGGACGCGTTCTCTCCAACGCGCGCCGGGCGGTCGCCTTTAACAGGGCTAGCGCGAACCCAGCGCGCGCCCGACCAGCTCCTCGAAGCGCGCCTGGCTGGACTCGCCGTCCTCTCGGTCGACCAGCCGGCCCTGCTTGTCGAAGGCCAGCGTCACCGGGATCCCGCCGGCGAGCTCGAAACGCTCGCCGATCCCGTCGAGGTCGGGCGCGTCGAACACGTAGACCGGCAGGTTCCAGCCGCGATCGTCGACGAACGCGCGCAGGCGCTCGACGACCTTGGCGCGGTTGGGGCGCGGGCCCTGGAGGTCGTAGCTGAGCAGCAGCACGTCGACCGGGTTCTTAGCGTTGTCCTTGGCGACCTGCACGAGGCCGGGCATCTCCTCGACGCAGGAGTGTCACCACATCGCCCAGAAATTGAGCACGACGGCCCTGCCGCGGTGCTTTTCGAGCACGCCCTCCAGTCCGGCGAGGTCGACGATCTCGATCGGGGCCGCCTGGCTCGCAGGCTGCGACGGCCCGCTCGGCGAGTCACTCGCCGAGTCGCATGCAGCCAGTCCAAACAGCGCGCAAGCCAGCCAAAGACGCATCACGTTCCTGTTTCAGGACGCGATCTCCGCACGGGAGATCACTTCTTGATGCTTCAACCGTAGGGGCGCGTTTCCTTGGTCTCGACGGGCTTGCCCGCCAGCAACGCTTCCGCCGCGTCGCGCACGTAGACCTTGGCGGCTTCGCCCTTGCTCTCCTGCAAATCGTCGTCCAGCGCGCCCACGTAGGAGATCACACCCTTGGTGTCGATCACGTAGCAGTGCGGCGTGGTCTTGGCCTGGAACAGGCTGGAGAGCTTGTTGCCGTGGTCGGCGACGATCTTGTGCGTCAGCTCGACTTCCTTGAGCTTCTTGCGCAGGTTCGGGTAGGCCTTGGAGTAGTCCGCATCCTTGGCCGGCTCGGTGCCCAGCTCGCCCTGGTTGGAGGCGATGCCCAGCATCACGACGTTCTTGCCCTCGAAGTGCTTCTCCAGCTTCTTGAAGACCGGGTCGGCGTGCTTCTCCGCGGGGCAGCGGTCGGACCAGAAGTGGATGACCACGACCTTGCCGCGCAGGTCCTTGAACGTCTGCGTCTTGCCGTCGAGGTCCTTCATCGCCACGGTCTCGGGCACGGTCGAGCCCAGCTTGAGCAGTTCGACCTTGGGTGCTTCGACCGGCGGCTTTCCGTCCTGGCCCTTGTCCTGGCCGACGATCGGCAGCGCCAAGGCGCCGCCGAGAACGAGAGTTGCGATGCACCAATGCTTCATGAGGGTCTCCGGTTGCGGTTGACGAGCGCGACTAGCTTAGCCTGCCGCAGGCCTCGCGTGTGCGGCCTTCGAAGCCCTATCGGTCATGGCCCGGGTTGGATTCCAGCCGTCGAACGCGAAGAAGTTCCGACGTAAACGACGCGTAAGTCGGCTTCCTCGACCACGCTCTTCCTTAAATGATTGCGCGGGAGCTAGTGATTGCTCGGGTCTTGGGCCGGCGCAGTCCAGGGCGGCACGCGCAAGAACACGATCTGCGCGCCGTTGCGCAGCTCGATCGGCGGGTGGAGGATCTCCCACGTGTCGAGGTCCTGAAACATCCGCGCCCAGGAGAATCGGTTGCCGCCGACCATGATCGTGATGCCCTTCTGCGCGAAATAGCTGCGGTAGCGCGCCTCGCGCGTCTGCGGCGTCGAGCCTTTCAAGAGCTCGAGCACGTCGTGGTTGACCAGCCCGTCGAGGTTGACCACCGGGACCTCGCCGAAATAGCCCATCGCACCCGAATCGAAGCAGCCGACGCGGTCCGCGGGACCGGCGATCCGCTCCAGGATCGGCGGCACCTTCGTGGCGCAAGTGCCGATGTAGCGGTCCTGCGCCGTGCTCTTCAGGGAATAGTGCACGCGCTCCTTGTCGGAGCGGACGATCAGCGCCGCCAGGATCAGCGGCGCGAGCCAGGTCCAGCGCGCCAGCGCGGGCGCCACCGGCCGGGCGAAGGCGGCGAGCAGCAAGGCGAATCCCGCGGGCGTGGTGAAGCGCAGGAACTCGTTGGTCGCGCGCGGATCGGCGAAGACCGTGTAGATGCCCAGGCTCAGCGCGCTGAAGACCAGCAGGGCCGCGCTGCGGCGCCAGGCGCTGCAGGCGGCGAGCACGATGCCGCCCGCGGCGAACAGCAGCGGCAATTCGCCGATGCGCTTGACCCAGAAGGCCCCGGTCCACCACTGCGGCAGCTGCACGAGGAAGATCTCCGCGGCGCGGGCGACGTCGGTCGGGTTGCGGATCAGGGCCTTCACCACGCCCGACTGGGGCAAGGGCGTGCCGAAGCGCAGGCTGCTCCACAGGATCCAGGGCGCGGCGAGCAGCAGCGAGCAGGCAGCGCACACCACGACGTCGCGCCAGCCGCGCTCGCGCGCGAGCATCCAGGCCAGCGGCAGCGCGACCAGGACGGATTCGACGCGCGCCATGCCGCACAGGCCCAGCCACAGGCCCAGCTGCCAGGCGCTCGCTCCGCGCTGCCAAGCGTCGGCCAGGGCCAACAGGCAGAACAGGACCAGCGGCGTGCCGAAGCCGTCGAAGCTCGCCGCGACGAAGAACAGGTTGAGCGTCAGCGCGACCGCAGGAAGCAACGCCAGCCAGCGATCGCCCATGCGCGAGGCGACGCGCCAGCCCATCCACGCCGCTCCCAGGTTGGCGGCGGTCAGCACCGCCATGCCCCAGTACACACCCGCCACCTTGCTCGCGCCCAGCGCATACGCGGGCACGAGCAGGGCCACGAACAACGGGTGGTAGCCGTTGTGGTACGTGATGCCGGCGTCGTTGGTCGAGCCCAGGCCGAGCGCGATGTTCCGCGCGGTCGCGGTGTAGTAGTAGAAGTCGTCGGCGGTGAAGAAGGCCACCAGCCAGTCGAACGGCCGCAGCATGTAGCCGACGCGGTAGGCCAGGCCGGCCAGCAACAGCAGCAACAGCCAGGAACGCGGCTGATTCCAGCGCCGCCACGCGCTCGCCGCCGCCGATCGCAGCGTGCGCGCTCCGGCATCGGCCGTGCCCGCGCCGGCCCGATCCATGGGACGCTCGGCACTGGTCATCGTGCGCGCGGCGTGCGGGCCTGCTCGACCCACTCCTCGAGGTAGCCGGGCGGGATGCGGCGCATTTCCATGAGCTGCGCCACGAACTCGTCGTCCGCCCCGGTGCGGTGCGGGCTGTGGAACTCCCACACGACTTCGCCGTCGGGGCTCACCTCGAGCGCCTCGGCCGTCTGCGAGAAGCTGATCAGCGTGTTGCCGTTGGGCAGGCGTTGGGCGGTCCCGCAGCAGCCCGAGAACAGCCGCGGCTCGTCCTGCTTGGGGTACGCCCACACGATCTGCTGCGTGCGCGGATCGACCTCGATCGCGCGCGAGCCCAGCGCGGCCACGCGGTTGTCGAAGATCAGCAGGTTGCCGTTGTCGAGCAGCGTCGGATCGTGCTGGCGTATGGCGACGCCGGTCATGGCCCAGGTCGTGCGCTGGCGCTCGAGATCGATCAGGGCCACCGTGTTGAGCTCGCGGAAGGAGAGCAGCGCGTTGTTGCTACTTGCGGGTGTGCCCGGCACCGGCGAGCGCGAGCCCAGCAGCTGGATCGCGTTGGTGTGGAAGGTCGGGTCGACCTCGTGCAGGAACTCCAACAGGCCGAGGAAGTCGGAATGCTGCACGCACTCCAGGAGCGAAACGCGCCGGCGCTCGTTCCCGTCGGCGTCGAGGATCGAGACGAAGTCCTCGAGCATCGGCCCCTCGCGCCCGATCTCCGGCACCGCCCGCGCGGCGCGCGTCAGCACGTGGATCTCGCCGGAGTCCGAGATCACCGCCTGATGGTGGGCCTTGTTGGCCTGCGCCCAGAGCAGGCGCGAGCTGCGATCGAGCTTGATCAGCCCGCGGCCCTCGTAGATCGCCAGCAGGTCCCCGTTGGGGTACAGATGCACGCGGCGCCAGAACTCCTTGGTGTAGTGCTGCGGCGTGGCGTCTTCAGGAAAAGCCTGGGCGTAGGGCATGCGCCAGCTGTGCAGCACGTTGCCGCCGACGTCCATCAACACGGCCTCGGGCGCGTTGCCGCAGTGGTAGAGGTTCCAGCCGGCACAGGTGCGCGCGGCGTCGCGCACCTCGACGCCATGGCCGGCGGGACCGTGCTCGACTCCGCCGACGTAGCCGATCGACTCCATCCGAGTGATCTCGTCCGCGTCGGAAGCCGCGGGGCGCGAGGCGGGCAGCTGCCTCGCGAAGAGCCCGACCGGCTCCTCCCGCCGTTCCTCGGGCACGAACCAGCGCAGCGCGATGGCCTCGAACTGCCGGTACGGAGGCCAATGGTCGCGGTGCAGGAAGTAGCCGTAGATGGCGCCGAGCGCAGCGAGCGCGGCGCCCGGCAGCACGCGCGAAAGCAACCTCGAACGCTTGGGTGCCGCAGGTCGATCGGATTCGTTCAGCATGCCCTGGATCGCGGCCCTGCCCGGCAGAGCTGCGGCCGTGCAATCTATCGCGACCGCGCCGGATTGGGGCAGGTCAAGTCCCCCACTTTCAGCCGAAACGAGCGGCTTTTTCCTCAGTCCTTGCGGGCGACGAGCGAGTAGCCCATCGGGCAGGAGCGGTCGTCCGAGACGGCGCTGAGCGCCCGATAGAAGAGCTGCAGCAGGGCGACCAGGGGGAACACGAAGGGCCCGCGCAGGCGGGACACGCGCACGCTGCCGTCATGCAGGCGCTCGCTCGCGCCCAGGCAGCGCAGCAGGTGCTGCGCGCGCAGCGAGCCGACGGCGGCGGCGAAGTTGCCGCGCGGCTCGATCGACTCGACGCGCAGGCCGCAGCGCTCCGCCAGCGCGCGCAGGCCCTGTTCCGTGAAGCGCTGGTAGTCGTAGGGCAACTGGTGCAACGGCGCGGCGAAAGGCACGCTGACCAGCAGCGTGCCGCCCGGCCGCAGCACGCGCGCGAACTCACGGACCAGCGCGCCGGGATCGGGGACGTGCTCGAGCACTTCGAGCGCCAGCAGCGTGTCGAAGCTCCGGTCGGCGAAAGGCAGGGCGCCGCCGTCGCCCCAGACGTCGATGATGCCGCGCACGCGCTCCAGTCGCTGCCAGATGCCGGGGCTCAAATTGTCGGCCATCGGCGGATACTCCAGGCCGATGTAGCGCTCGATGCGCGGCTCGAACAGCGCCGCGTAGGGGCGCTCGCCGACGCCGACGTCGAGCAGCCGGCCGTGCGCCTGCTGCGCGAGCCCCGTCACCGCGCGATGCAGCCAGAACAGCTCGGTCCAGTAGGGATTGAGCGGCGTGCGCTTGCGCCAGGCGTTCAGCCGCGCGAGCAGCGAACGCCGCTCGTAGATCACGCCCCGAGAGGGCCCGCCCACGGCGGTCTCGGGGGCTGCGGCCGAGGGCGGCGCGCTGCGTGTCGTCGGGCTGGAGTCCATGCGCTTGGCGAACTCGTGCGCGCGTTTCGGCCGTGCACGAGGATTCCGTAGTGTAGCGTGCGGATCGCGAGGCTCGCGCCGCCGCTCGCGTTCCCTACAATCCGCCGATGCACGTCGCGTTGGTGCACATGCGACACGCCTCGATCGGAGGCACGGAGCTGATCCTCGAGCGGCTCTCGCTGCGATTGGCCGAGCGCGGCCACCAGGTCACGATCGTCTGCCGCAGCCACGTCGCCGCGGCGCACCCCGCGATCCGGTTCAAGGAGCTGCGTAGCCCAGCCGTCGGCAGCGCCTGGCGCATGTGGGCCTTCGCCGCCGACGTCGAGCGCCACGTGCGTGATAGTTCCTACGACGTGGTTTGCGGACTCGGCAAGACCTGGACCCAGGACGTGCTGCGCACCGGCGGCGGCTCGCACGCGACCTTCGTGGAGCGCATGCGCGGCGTGAACCCCGGCTCCTGGCGCCAGGCGGACTGGCTGCGCGCTCCCAAGGACCGCCTGGCGCTGCGCATCGAGCGCAAGGCTTTCGCCCCGGGCGCCTACCGGTGCGTGATCGCGAACTCGAAGCTGGTGCGCGACGATGTCTGCGCGCGCTACGGCGTGCCCGCCGAGCGCGTCGAGGTGATCTACAACGGCGTCGACCTCGAGAAGTTCCACCCGCGCCTGCGCGCGAACTCGGCCGCGCTGCGCGCCAGCCTCGGCTGCGAGGAGCATGGCCTGGTCTACCTGTTCCTGGGCAAGGGATTTGCGCGCAAGGGGCTCGAGCGACTGCTGCGCGCCTTCGCGCAGCTCGTCCAGTCCGACCCGCGCGCGCGACTGTGGGTCGTGGGGCGCGATTCCAGCCAGCCGCGCTACGAGGAGCTCGCACGCTCGCTCGACATCGCCGCGCAGGTGCAGTTCCTGGGCGAGCGCGCGGACCCGCAATCCCTGCTCGCCGCCGCCGACGTGCACGTTTTGCCCACGCACTACGACAGCTTCGCCTTCACGGTGCTCGAGTCGCTGGCGGTGGGCACGCCGGTGATCACCACCGCCGCGGCGGGCGCGGCGGAACTGCTGACGCCGGGCGTCGACGGCGAGGTGCTGGGCGGCGATTGCAGCAGCGAAGAGCTGGCCGCCGCGATGGCCCGCTGGAGCGATCGTGCGTTCACGCGCGCAGCCGCGGCGGCTGCGCGAGCCTGCGCCGAACGACACGGATTCCCGGCGACGATGGAGCGCATGGCCCTGGTGCTCGAGCGAACCGCGCTGGAAGTGCGCGCTTCGCGAACCTAGCCTGCAGCGATGGCGGACGTCGTCGCGCACTCGGTCAATCCGTTCTTGTTCAGCACCGGGAGCTGGGTCTACACGCAGATCAAGACGCTGAAGCGCTGGCGCGCGATCGTGGTCGCCAAGCGCCGCGAGAATCGCGAGGACTATCCGCTCGCCGACGTTTTCGCGCTCGAGGACCTTCCGCTGTGGAAACAGCTCGGGCAGCGCTGGGGCCGGCGCGGCAGCGGTCATTTCCCGTTCATGCGCGTCGCGCTGCGCGAGCACGGCGCGCGGCTCCTGCATTCGCACTTCGCCAGCCAGGGCTGGACCGATCTCGCGCTGGCGGCGGCGAGCGGCCTGCCGCACATCACCTCGTTCTACGGCGCGGACATCTGGAAGAACTCGCGCTCGCCGCAGTGGCGCGCGCGCTACCTCGAGCTCTTCGCCCGCGGAAGCTGCTTCCTGGTCGAAGGCAACGCGATGCGCGCCAAGGTCGAATCGCTCGGCTGTCCCGCGGCCAAGATCGTGATCCAGCACCTGGGCGTCGACGTCGAGCGGTCGAGCTTCGCCGAGCGCCGCGTCGGCGCCGATGGAATCGTGCGCGTGCTCGCCTCGGGCCGCGCGGTCGAAAAAAAAGGCCACGAGTTCGCCGTGCGCGCCTTCGCTCGCGCGCGGCGCGAGATGCCGCAACTGCGCCTCTCGCTGATGATCATCGCCAGCTCCGAGGACGAGAAGGCGCGGCTCGCGGCGCTGAAGGAACTCGTGGCCGTCGAGCGGGTCTCGGACGCGGTCGACTTCCCGCCGCCGCGCTCCTACGCGGACTACCGCAAGTCGCTCTATGGCTACCACGCCTTCTTCGCGCCCAGCCGCCACGCCGAAAACGGCGACGCGGAAGGCGGCGCACCGGTGTCGGTGATCGACATGTCCGCCACGGGCATGCCGATCGTCGCCTCGCGCCATTGCGACATCCCCGAGGTCGCGCCCGAAGGGATCAGCGGCCTGCTGTTCGACGAGGACGACCTCGATGGCGCCGTGCGCGCGCTACTTGAAGTTGCGCGCTCGCCGCAGCGCTGGCTGGAGTGGGGCCGCGCCGGCCGCGCGCACGTCGAGCGCGAGTACTCGCTCGCGATCCAGCCCGGACGCCTGGAGGCGATCTACGACCGGCTGGCGGTCGCGCGCTGAATGGGCTCAGCTCGAGCTGCCCGGGCGATCTACGACCGACTGGCGGTCGCGCGCTGAACGGAGTCAGCCCGACCTGCCGAGGCGATCGACGACCGACTGGCGGTCGCGCGCTGAACGGGCTCAGCTCGAGCTGCCCAGGAAGCGCATCAGCGAACCGAGCACCGAGCGGCGCGGCGGCTCGACGCGCGACTTGGGCAAGGTCTTCCAGGGCTGCGCGCCCCAACGCAGGTAGACCTCGGGCAGCATGTGCCGGTCGGAGTTCAAGTACAGGCCGGTCAGGCCCCACTCGCGCGCGCGCTGCACCACGGCGCGGAAGAGCGCGCTGTAGATCCCCTGGCCTTTGCACGAGGGATCCATGAACGCGTAGTGCACCTGACCCCAGCGCGGATCGGCGTCGAACTCGTTCGCGGTCACCAGATAGACCCCGGCGATCAAGCGGCCGTCGCGCAGCACGAGGAGCGGCGAGTCCGGCCGCCAGCCCTTCAAGCGACCGCGGTAGGGCGCCTTCCAGTTGCGGAAGTAGCGCTTGAGCAAGCGGCGCTCGGCGCCCGAGGCGCTGCTGCGCTGGGCGGCGTCGGCCAGCACGCATCCCTCGGGCAGCTTGCGCTCGCTGTCCTTGTACTCCGCGAGCGTCAGCTTCAGGACGACGTACTGCTCGATCTCGGCCGTGAACTCCTTGTCGCTCTTGCCTTGCTCAGGGGTGTTCATGCTCAGCTCCTCGCCGCTTCGGCGGCCATGCCTGCGATGGGACCTCGATCATCGGCCCTGCGCTCCGCCGCGGAAGCTCAGGATGCGCGACCAGCGGCGCAGGGCCCGGGGTTCGAGCCCGCGCGCGACGAGCGTGGCGCGCGCGTCCTCCAGCTGGCCTTTGGCGCCGCGCAGCGGCCAGCGCGCCTGGACTTGCTCGAAGCTGGCCAGCGCCTCCGCCGTCCGGCCCTGATGCAACTGCAGTTGCACCGCGCCGAGCAGCACGTGGCAAGCGCCGACGGGATCGCCGGCGCTCTCGATCCACGCCGCCATGCGGCGCAAGTCCTCGAGCGATTGCTTCAAGTCCAGCTGCGCGACGTGGTCGGGCAGTTCGAGGATCTTGCGCGCATCCAGCGGCTCGCGCAGCAGGAAGGTCGCCGTGGAGCCGCGCTCGACCACGTGACGCAGCTCCAGCGAGGATTGGAAGCGCGCGAGCATCAGCGGCACCCAATACGAGCCCCAGTGCTTGAAGTCCTGGGCCACCAGCAGGGTGCGCCCCGCGATCAGGCTGCCGGCCACGCAGCTCAAGAGCCAGCGCATGCCGCGCCAGGACTTCGCGCCGTCGACGAACAGGATCTCGATCGGCTCCCCGCTCCAGGCGAAGGGCTCGACCGCGGGCGCGACCGCTCCGCGCCAGCTCTCGGACTGCTTGTCGCCCTCGATCGTCTCGTCGGGCAGCGTCTGGCGGTGCGCGACGACCAGATCCGACCAGGTCTCGACGTTCTTCAGGAACCATGGCTCGAAGCTATCGCCCGGCGCGATCGGCAGGGATGCGAAGCGTGTCATGAACTCGCGCCACACGAAGTTGTCGAAGGCGTGCAGGCGGTGGCGAGCAGCAGCGCGCCCGGCGCGCATGCCGGCCACCAGGCAGGCGGTGCTTCCGCCCAGCCACGGCCCGATCTCGATCACGTGGCCCTCGTCGCTCCACTGCGTACGACCGAGCCAGTGCAGGTAGCGCTGCTCGGCCTTCGAGATCATGATCGGCATGCCCGGCGCTGGGCAGGGCTCGCGCAGCCAGGGCTGCTTGCTCGCGGCGAACATCGACGCCGACCTAGGCCAGCACGGCCTTGACTGCGGTGATCACGTCGGCGACGTCCTCGTCGCTCAGGCCCGCGGAGAGCGGCAGGCTGACCGTGCGCCGGCCGACCTCGGACGCGCGCGGGAACTGCGCGGGCTTCCAGCCGAACTCGCCCTGGTAGAAGGGGTGCTCGGGGATCGACAGGTAATGCACGCCGACGCCGATGCCTTGCGCGGTCATGCCGGACAGGAACTCGTCGCGCGTGACGCGCGCGCGCTGCTCGTCGATCAGCAGCGTGTACAGGTGCAGCGCGTGGCGCGTGTCCTTCTCCGGCGGCGCGGGGCACTCGACCGGCAGGTCGGCGAAGGCGCGGTCGTAGGCGGCCCAGATCTGCGCGCGGCGCTCATGCCAGCGCTCGATGCGCGGCAGCTGGTGCAGGCCGATCGCCGCCTGCAGGTCCATCATGTTGTACTTGAAGCCCAGGTCGACCACCTGGTAGTGCTTGTAGCCCTCGTCGCTGAAGCGCTTCCAGGCGTCCTTCGACATGCCATGCAGCGCGAGCATCTTGAGCTTCGCCGCCTTGGCTTCGTCGCGCGTCAGCACCATCCCGCCCTCGCCGGTGGTGATGTTCTTCGTCGCATAGAACGAGAAGCAGCCGAAGTCGCCGAACAGGCCGGCCTTCGTGCCCTTGTACTCGGTCTCGATCGCGTGGGCGCAGTCCTCGATCATCACCAGGTTCTTGCGCGCAGCGAGGTCGCAGAGCGCGTCCATGTCGCAGGGCCGCCCGGCGAAGTGCACGGGCAGGATCGCGCGCGTGCGCGGCGTGATCGCCGCCTCGACCGCGTTGGGGTCGAGGTTGAACGTCCTGCGGTCGATGTCGGCCAACACCGGCGTCGCGCCCGCGTGCAGGATCGCGTTCACGCTGGCGCAGAAGGTCATCGGCGTGGTGATCACCTCGTCGCCCGGTTTCAGCCCGGCGGCGACGATCGACAGGTGCAGCGCCGCCGTGCACGAGTGCATGGCCACGGCGTGCGGCGCGCCCTTGTAGGCCGCGAACTCCTTCTCGAAGCGCGCCACCTTCGGCCCCGTCCCCAGCCAACAATTCTTGAGGCTGTCGACCACCTCCGCGATCTCCGCCGCCTCGATCGTCGGCCGGCCAAACACCAGAAACCGCTCCTTGGAACGAACCGGACGCACCGTCGCCTTGGGCTGTGTCATACCCGCGAGTGTACGGTGT
>Ga0315910_10003614_pt1 | contig 13125 bp, 8 predicted proteins | sample EdamamesoilMG_FD_204470 | JGI IMG/M metagenome (GOLD analysis project Ga0315910, IMG submission 204470) | Garden soil microbial communities collected in Santa Monica, California, United States - Edamame soil | ecosystem: Environmental > Terrestrial > Soil > Garden | place: USA: California... | reverse complement strand
CGCGACCATACGCTGGATGCGGACGTCGCGGTCAAGCTCATGGATCCCCAATTGGTCGGCTCCCCGGTGGCCTTGACGCGGTTTCGTCGCGAGGCGCGCGCTGCGGCCGCGATACGCAGCAGCTACGTCGTGCAGATCTTGGACTACGGCGTCGACGGCGATGTCCCGTTCATCGCGATGGAGCTCCTCCACGGTGAGAGTCTCGCCGCTCGACTCAAGCGCACCAAGACGTTGACGCCCGAAGCCACCGCCCGCGTGATGGGCCACGTAGGTCGGGCGCTTTCGCTCGCCCACGAACAAGGCATCGTGCACCGCGATCTGAAGCCCGACAATATCTTCCTGGTATTCGAGGGAGATGAAGAGCTCGGGAAGGTGCTGGACTTCGGCATCGCTCGCCGCAACGAGGGCCTCGGTCAGAGCACCGCGTCGGAAACTCAAGCGGGGGCGATCCTCGGTACACCCTTCTACATGAGCCCCGAACAGGCGGGAGGCGATGCGGTCGACGCGCTCTCCGACATTTGGGCCTACGGCGTAGTGGCCTGCGAGTGTCTGGTAGGTGCGCGCCCCTTCCAAGCCGAGTCGCTGGGCGGACTTTTCCGCGCGATCTGTCTCGATCCGCTCCCGATCCCTTCACGGCTCGCCAGTGTGCCTCGAGGTTTCGATGCGTGGTTTGCCAGAGCGATCGCGCGCGACAAGACGGCCCGCTTTGCCTCGATCGCCGAGGCCGCCCGCGACCTGCGCGCGATTTGCACGAGCGCTGCCACGAGCTCATCCGTTACCGCGCCTGTCAACCAGGCTCCCGCGAACCAGGCGACTCCGAACCAGGCAGCCGCGAACGTCGCAGCGGCCGCGACCCCCGCCCCCACGGACCAGCGAACGGTGACCTTCGAGCGCACGACTCCCCCTTCCGTGAACTCGATCGCCGATACTCCCCCGAAAAGCACGCACCACGCGCGCTGGCTCGTGCTCGCCGCAGCCTCGCTCGGCGCTGCCGTATACCTGGGCATGCTGGTGAACTCGCGGCTCACCGACTCGAGTGCCGCTCGAGCGTCGGCGGATGCTTCGAGCGCGCTCGGAGTGTCCGCGAGCACACCACCGGCGCCTCCCCCAGCAACCGCTCCGCCGCCCGAACCCCGCCCTGAACCTGCAGTGGTGGTTGCCGCGAGCGCGAGCGAATCGCCGTCGCCAGCTCCTGCCGATTCGCGCCCTTCGGTGGCCACCATTCATGCGGCCCAGCCCCAGAAGCGTTCATCGAAGCCAACCGAGAAATCGAGTCCCAGCGTCAAACCTTCACCTGCCCCACCGGCGACGGCTCCCAAGAAGGACCCCCTAGATCTGATCAAGGACCGACAATGAAGCATCGAGCCGTAGCACTTGTCGCCGCGCTGGCCGCCTTGACTGCGAACGCCCGCGCCGAAGACGCTGCCTTGGCGGAAGCGTTGTTCGGTGAAGGCAAAGCACTGATGGAGGCCCACCAGTTCGACCAAGCATGCCCGAAGCTGGAGGAAAGCTACGCACAGCAAGCAGCCACGGGCACCTTGCTAGCGCTCGCGATGTGCCGCGAAGCACAGGGTAAGCTCGCAACGGCGTGGGCTACCTACGGTAGCGTGGCAGCTCGTGCCAAGCGCAATGGCGATAGCGAGCGCGAGGAGTACGCACGGGAACGCGTACAGGCTCTCGAGCCGCGCTTGTCCAGAGTCACCATAGAAGTACCCGAAGCTCTCGCCAGCGCCGAAGTACGTCGCGACGGCGAATTCGTCCCGGCGAGCGCTTGGGGCACTCCCATTCCAACCGATCCCGGGCCGCACACCATCGAAGTGACCGCTGCGGGTCACAAGCCCTGGAAACACGACTTCACCCTCGCTGCTGAATCCGACGCTCAGGTCGTTCGGGTGCCCATGCTCGAGCCGGAGCAGACCCGAGCGGCCACTCCAACACAGGCCCCGCTCCAAGATTCCGCGCCAACGGAGTCGGCAGATTCCAAACAGAAGCGGCAATTGCGCATCGCTTCCTATGCGGCGCTGGGGGTATCGGTCGTGGGCGCCGGCCTGGGCACGTGGTTCGCGGTGAGTTCGAAGAACGCCTACGACGACGCCAACGAGTTCTGTCCTTCGTTTCCGTGTCGGCTGACGGCGGACCAGAACGACGAGAGGAACGATCTGGCGGACGAAGGCAAGTCCTTCAAAACGGCGTCTATCATCAGCTTCGTGGCTGCCGGCTTGGGCCTGGGAGCGGGCATCACGCTCTTCGTCCTTTCCAGCGATAGCTCGGAGTCCGCACCAGGCGCGCCCACCGCCAAAGTCACGTGGACACCCGGCGGCGGTCTCGGTTCGTTCGCGTTGGAAGGGAGCTTCTGATGACCCGAGGGTCGCGGAACGGTTCGGGTGCGTTGCACAGCCTGTACCCCCTTGTGTTCTTGGGGTTCGCTGCCGGCTGCGGTAGCCTGAATACCGGCGAAGTCATCGTGGACAGCACTTCCGCCGGCGGCAGCGCGGGTGCCGCTGACGAGGACGCTGTCACCGGCGCTACGGATACAGGTGGAGCGACGAGCGGTGGCTTGCAACACCTGGATGAATCCAGCTCCGCCGGTGGCACTGGCAACAACGACGACTCCTCAGACAGTGGCGGCAATGGCGGCACGACCGCGAGCGTTGGAGGCAACTCAGGGAGCGGCGGCGACTCATCGAACGGCGGCGCGGGAGGTAGCGTAACTTCGGGGACTTCGTCCACCGACGCCACGCCCACCAGCACCACGGGTTCGGCATGCGCCGAGGCCTGCTCCGGCGGCCAGACATGTCACGAAGGGAGTTGTGAGTGCCCGGGAGACGAGCCTGATTGGTGCGACGGGAGTTGCACCGACGTGCTCACCGATACGGAAAACTGCGGCCGGTGCGGCCACTCGTGCCACGACGGCACCTGCAGTGACGGCCGCTGCGATGCGATCACCCTGGCTTCAGGCCGCACCGCACCCTGGGAACTCGCCGTGAACGAGGATGGGGTGTACTGGCTCGAGGCGGACGCTGTCATGGCGGCGGCGCTGGACGGGAGTGCGGTGGTCACGCTCGCGGACGAAGGCGCGGTGGGTGGGCCGACTTCCATCGCCGCCAGCCCGACGACCGTGTATTACACCAACCAGTGGAGCGATATGATCTGTACCTGCTTCGAACGCAGGGTCATGGAGGTTCCCACTGCCGGCGGCGGAGACCCACTAGCCTTCACGGAACCGGACTACAGTAACGCGAGGCCGATGGGCGTCACGTACTCGGACGGCGTGATCTACTGGTACGACCACGGGCCAGAAATCCTCTACGGAGCGGATGAGGATATGGGCGATGAGCCCGAGATTGTCTACGGGAATATCATATACCCGCTTGGATACGACCTCGCCGTTGATGCCACGAACGTGTATTGGGGCGACGCCAACAGCGTGATGTACAAGCATGCGCTTTCGGGCGGCGATGTCGTCGTGCTGAACGCGCTCGAGTCGGGCGCCCCACCAACGTTTGCCATCGCGGTCGGAGGCGGCTACGTCTATTGGACAACAGGTACGCCCACCACCCCGCAAGCCACGACTCCGAAGAACAGCTCCGTCTTCAAGGTTTCGATCGACGGCGGGACGGCAGTCAAGGTCAAGTCGAGCCTTGCCGTGACGCCTGCCCTCGCTGCCGATGCGACGGGCGTATACTGGAGCGACGGCAACATCAATCGCACCTCGCACGATGGCAAAGTCGTCGATAAGCTCGTCGAAGGTGAGAATGCCGGCTTCATCGCGCTCGATGACGACTTCGTCTACTGGACCGACGCTACGAGCGGCAAGGTCATGAAGGTGGCGAAGTAACCTCGAGACGAACGTTGAGACTCAGGAGGGCAGATGGGTAGTTTTCGCTTTCACCGTGAGGACGCGCCGCACGGTGCCCTCGCTCAATCGCCACCGCTTCGCGCTGGACTCACCGTGCCGACCGAGAGTGGAATCACGGAACCAGTCGGGGACGAGGATCAAACCATCGCGCGCGACTTCCTGAACGGCTTGTTCGCGAGTGACAGCGGAGGCACGGACGTCGACTTGAAGGCGTCGCCTGGCACCGGCGCTCGCCCTGTGTTGGAGTTCACACGCAAAGAGCAGCTGGACGTTACGAGCACGCGTCTGGTGTTCTTCGAGCAACAGCATGAAAAGATAAAGGTTTTTGGATCACACGCCGTCGTCGAGCTGAACCAAAACGCGGACGTCGTGAGCGCGAGTGCGGAAGTCACCGGTGTCGGAAACCTGGTGACGCGGCCCGCCCTGGGTCCGCTCGACGCGCGCGCCGCGCTGGCCTCGACGCTGGGCGTGCCGGACGCGCAAGTTCCCGATCGCCCGGCGCTGCTGTTTTTCGATGCGGGTCCGCTCGAGGGCCTCAGGCTCGTGTGGTTCTTCGAGGACGTCGCGGTGGCGCCGCAAAACACGCGATCGGAGCTCGACAGCGCCGCGTGCGACGGGCACGGGCTTGGCCCCTCTCCCAGGCAGCACTCGTTCGCGTTCGACTACCTGGTGGATGCGGAAGACGGCAGGCTTCGCTACTACTACAGCCGCACGCCACTCGCCGATGGCAGCGACAAGGCCGCGGACGCTATCCCCGTCGAGTGTGACGGCTACGACGACGAAGGTCGGCCCCAGAAGCTCTACGCACGCGGTGTTGGTACTGGTTTCGAGTTGGACGATCCGCTCGGTCGCTTGCGCACCTTCGACCTAGGGGGCGCCGACTTCACCTCGACGTTGCTGAGCGCGCCGGCGCGCTATGAAACGGCGGCGCTACCGCCGAGTGCAGCGGCAGCCGTTTCCGCGCACGTCAACGCGGGCGTCGTGTGCGACTTTTATCGCAGTGTGCTCAAGCGCGATGGCATCGACGGGCGCGGCATGGTCGTCGAGTCCGTCGTCAATTGCTCGTACCAGAAACCTGGCGAGTGGCGCAACGCGGTGTGGCACAAGAACCGCATGTGGTACGGCCGCGCCAGTAAAGCTGGCGGCAACGGGGCGAGCTATCTCAGCTACGCACGCTATCTGGACGTCGTCGCGCACGAGCTCACCCACGGTGTCACGGATCACACCTCGAAGCTCGTGTACCGGGACCAATCCGGCGCGCTGAACGAATCGTTTAGCGACATCTTCGGCATCCTGATCAAGAACTTCGCTCTAGTGTCGCCCGACAGCGTGGTGGGCTGGAGCTGGGAGATCGGGCCAGGCCTCGGCAAGAACGGTCGTGCGCTTCGCGACATCTCCGATCCTGCACCGCTGGGCTACCCGACCAGCGCTGCCTTCTACGCGCCGCTCGATCACGACCAAGGCGGCGTCCACTACTGGAGCAGCGTCCCGAATCTCGCTGCATATCATGTACTCACCGCTCGGACTGACGCGGGCGCGTATGCCTTTACCCCCAAGGAAGTCGCGGTACTCTACTACTTGACGCTCACGCGTCTCGACCCGCTCGCCACCTTCCAGAGGTGCCTCTCGACCCTGCTCGACGTCGCCAAGACGTACTACGGTGACCCCACGCGGCGTGCGCAAAAAATACCAGTAATCCTCGATGCATACGCCCGCGTCGGGATAACGGTCGGCTCGTGATGCGTCAGGCGAGCTGAGTCACAGCGGCTGCACGCTCGCGCGGGAACGAGCCACGTCGATCGCGACTTGAAACGTCGGGTCTTTGGCGGTGCTTTCGGCGCTGCCGATAGCGGCGTTGAAGTCGCCGGAGGGACCCGAATCCGCAATCGCCGTCGTCTCGATCACACAAATCGCGTGTTCGTCGACCAACTTCTGAAATCGCTCGGCCGAGGTGATAAGCCAGCCTGCGCCGAACTCGCCGACTCGAGCGCCTGCTGTCGAGCTCCAGTATGCTTCCGAAGCCTTGGGCGTCGTCCAGAATCCGAAGAACGTATGGCGACTCGTCAGGATCACCAGGGGCAAGAGGTTCACGCGCTCCGCGAAGCCGGCGAACAGCAACGAAAAATCATGACAGGTGCCGGTGCAGCTCGCCAAGATCTCCGACGGGGAACGCACGAGTTGGAGCGCCATTTCGGCAACACCTGGAACGCGGATGCGACCTCCGAGTGGCGTGGTGTAACGCATCGTTCGTTTCGCCAGCGTCTTGTAGAATGCCTCGACCTGCTTCCGGCCAGCGGGGGGTGCACGGTCGTAACCGTCGAACTTGTGGCTCTTGTCGGCGATGTCCTGCAGCACCCCTGCGGCTTCGGTTTGCAGCTCTGCCAGGCACTCGTCCTGGGGCCGGATGAATGCCGGCAGAAATGGCCACAAATCGCGGCTGTCGACCCACTCGTCGGAACCGAGGAGCAGGCACGACAGCGTCTGCTCCGCCAGCACCGAGCTGTTCTCGGAAACGGTCAAGGAGAACGTGACGTACCGCCGCCGCGCGCGCGCTTCGATCAGCTCGTACAGGGCGGGAAACTGTACGTTCAGAAGCGGGACGTTCCCGTCCTCGGGCGCCACGTCGAGCAGTGTTCGAAAGACGGAGGTGCCACTGCCCGCGTCGCAAGTGATCTCGAGCCGCAGCCGGCGCTTCTCGGCCACGCGCACCGTCACGTTCTTGAAGATGGGTTGCCCATTCTTCAACAAGGCCGGGCTGAGCGCGGGCAAGAGCTCGACCCGGAGCTGGACGGCGCCCAGATTGGCGCCGGCTGCCGCCTCCGTTCCGTGCGCGGGCAGGGGTCCGTTATCGATCGATCCCCGAGTGCTCAAGATCGGCTCCACGCCCGAAAATGCGCTTTCAGGTATTTCACGGCCCCGCGGCTCGCAGTCGCGGGTTCCAGCCCCAGCTCTGGCGGTTTGGGGCAGCACGGCTTCGTGCATCGCCTCGAGCGAGCGCAGCCACAACGTAAGCACCGGCGCGTCGCTGTCCGGCGCGACGCCGAACCGCTCCGCGAACGATCGCGTTGCCGTGAGCAGATCTGCGCCCTCGCTCAAGCGCCGAAAGAAATGGGCAGCAAAGCGTTCGGCGACGTCGTTGGATACTTCGTTGGCCCATGACACGGTCGAGCACGATAGCGCGCGCGAAAGGGTCGACGCGAAAGCCCGACCCGCATGACAACTGTTGATCGAGAGCACCGAGGGGCCGTCGTCGAAGAGGGCCGCAATGTCGGCGGCCTCGAGGAAACCGCCTGCGCTCTGGAGCAGGAACCTGCTCGTCCCAGGCTCGACTGCCCCGACCAGGTGCACGAGCGTGGGCGCGAGCTCACGAATCGCGCGCCGCAACTCGTCGGTACTGGGGTTCGGGCACGCCTTGACGGCCAGGATGTCACGCTGCAGGCTCGACAGCAGACCGAGCTCACGTTGTAGCGATTTTCCCATGCCGTTGGCGTCGCTCCCCCAGCCGGCACCGAGCCACCTGGCTTGCGTGCTCTGCGTCCTCGCCTTCGGCGGCTCCGGCGAGAGTCGCGCTACGAATACGTTCGGGAGATCGAGTGCAACGGGCAAGATCTCCCAGGGAATGCGCTCCTCGTCCCGCCCTGAGCACACCACGAGCGTGCACTCGCGATCGCCCGCCGCCCAACTCTTCAGGGCTGCGCTGAGCTGAAAAGGAACCGCGTCTGCGAACCTGCGGACCAACTCGGACATCGGCACGCCCCTGCCTTCGAACGTTTGGTCCGCAACCGCTGACCCCGCGAGCAGTGTCTGGAGCGAAACAGGGAGGGGCTGGCCTTGCCAGGTGACTTGGTCCGCCGAAATCACCTGCAGCACTTCGCAACGCCCACTGCCCAGCTTGTCCATCGACGCCCTTCACCCGACTGAACGAGGGCCCGAGCGTAACGCTCGGTCAGTGACGGCGTCGAGCCCCTTCGGGCTGCAGTACCAAAGAACTATTCCGGCGTAGCCAAGTACAGCCGAATGAGTTCTGCGGTCACCATAATCGGGAAGCCGCGCTCCCACACACCCGAGAACCCGCGCAAACCGGCGCGCAACGAGTTCCGGAGCCCCCGATGTCCATCCAGATCCCCGCACCGCTCCCCGGCGATTCGGACAAAGTGGTCCACTTGCTACAAAACGCAGCTCTCTTCGGCCGCATCGGCGACACGAACGAAGCGCTGAACTGGCTGCGTCAAGCGGCGGAGTGCGCCAGCGACAGCGGAGACGACGCGCGCACGCTGGTGCTGGCCCGCAGCGCCGCGGAGCTCAGCATCGACCTCGGGCACGTCACCTACGCGAACGCCGACGACGGAAGTGGTGTCCGCGAGCGCCGCTTGCCAACACCACCTCCTCGCTCGGGTTCGGTGGAGCCAGCCGCCGATGCTGACGCTGCCGCGCACGAAGAGCCTGTGCTCTTGCTGAAGCGCGTGGTACCGGACTCGCGTGCAACGCTCAGCCCTCCGCCGCTGCCGAGTGTGCGCCCGAACGGCTCTCGCCCGCCAGCAAGCACCCGGCCGCCAGCAAGCACCCGGCCGCGGCTGATGTCCTCTCGACCTGCGCCGCCGTCGACTCGAGCGTCGGTTCCGACGGCGCAGCTTCCGCGGGCGACGGTACCGGCAGCAGCCGTCGCTCCGAGCTTGCGTCAAGCGGCGCGGGTCAGCGTGAAGAGGAGCTCCGTGGATCCAGCGCTCTACGTGGTGCGGTTGCTCGAGGATGGCAAAGCTCCGGATCCCGACTGTACGGAAGCACTGCTCGTCAGCATCGACCCGAACGCTCGTCCGTTTGCGGAATGATGGCCCGTTAATTGCCTCTTCCGCTCGGAGGTGAAGCAACAGCACACGTCAGCGTCCGACCGATCGATCCGCTGGGCGCAGCGTTTGCTCGATGATGATCCAGAGGCATCCGCGCGTGATGCCGGTTTGCGCTACGTCGCGACGCCCGGAATCGAGGGCTTCCGCCGGGAAAAGCGCGGTGGCGGCTTTCGGGTGTTGGGAGCGGATGGAGCCTCGGCACCGCCAGCGGTTCGAGCTCGAGTCCGCGCGCTGGTGATCCCCCCAGCGTGGCAGGAGGTATGGATCGCCCCAACCAGCACTTGCCACCTTCAGGTCACGGGGCGAGATGCCGCGGGTCGCAAGCAGTACATCTATCACGAACGCTGGCGTGTCGCTCGCGATGAGCAGAAGTACGCGCGCCTCGTGGCATTGGGAAGGTTGTTGCCGCGTATCCGACGCCGCGTCGCTCGCGATCTGCAAGCGAGTTCGGATCTGAGTTACCCGCGGGTGATGGCCGCCCTGGTGCGCTTGCTGGAGAGCACCCTGATCCGCGTCGGCAACGACGAGTATGCTCGAGCGAACGAGAGTTTCGGTCTAACGACCATCCGCAAGAAACACGTGACACACCTCGGCACGAACAGCGCTATCCTCGACTTTACTGGGAAAAGCGCCAAACAATGGCGCGTCCGAGTGAGCGATCCCGCCGTGGTCCGGGTGATCCGTCGCTGCGTACACACACCCGGCTACGAGGTGTTCAAGTACTTCGATACCGCTGGGATCAGGCGAGACGCAACATCGGAACACGTGAACCAGTACCTTCGCGAGGTGGCAGGCGCTCGCGTGACGGCAAAGGACTTTCGAACTCTGGGTGGGACGCTGCTCGCGGGCTGCGCCTTGGCCGAGTTGCTGCGCACCGAGCGGGAGCTGCAAGAAAAAAAGCTAGTCTTGCGCGCACTGAAGCGCACGTCCGAATGCCTGAACAATACCCCGCAAATCTGCCGAACGAGCTACGTGCATCCCGCGATCCTGGATGGCAAACCGGGCGATCTGCTGGGACTCGCGCAGCGCAGCGGCGCCCCCATCGCAGAGCAGACGTCGCTCCTCAATCCCGAGCAGCGAAGCGTCTGGGCGACGTCAGCACGCACGCCGGCTTTCGAGCGCGCGGTGCTCGCCTATGTGGAGAAACGCTGGCGCTCGCGCCGCCCATGAAGCCCGCCGACGATCCGGCGGGCTTCATGCGGAAGGCCGTCGTTCATCGGGACATCGAGGCATTCGGCGGAGTGTTCTTGGTGCCGGAGCCGGCGTAGCCGCGCTCATTGTTCTGGCTACCGGCAAGTCGGTCGCTCATCTCCTGCAGCATTCCCTTGTTCGTGCGCAGTTTGTTGTTCACGTCGCGCACTCCGCCCACGGACTCGGCCAGGTCTTCCGCCCGTTGCTTCGAGCGCCGGTCGCTCACGCTTCCCTCCAGCGTAACTTCGCCCTCCTTTACGCTGACCGCTATTTCGCTCGCGTCGAGTTCGTCGTCGTCGCTCAAGCGATCACAGACGTCCTCACGAATGCGGTCATCGGAGCGCTTGTAGCCCTTCGGCCCTTTTCCTCGATGCTCGCCGCGCTGCGGCATGCCGAACCGGGATCGGCCATACAGCCCCTCGCGTTCGTCGTGCGGGCTGCTACTCGTTAGCCCGCTGTGGCCTACGCCGCTGTGGTCATGATGTCTTCTCACATATTCGGATGGAATCTCGGTTGGTTCTCTGACAGCAACGTGCTCCGCGGTTTCCCCGGAAGACGCGCGCGACCCATGCAGGCAACCTGCATGCCACCTCGGCGGACATCGCGAGCAGCGTGAATTCGACCAGCAGAGTCAACTGCCCGCCGCCAACGTGATACTAGTGAGTCATTTATGATACTCAGCGCAATGCCTGACCCAGCTGGAGATGCGCTTTCCGCGATCGACTGACCGCGCGCGCCTCGGGCAATACGCCGCGGTGAGGCGCGTTCGCTGTCAACCGCGCCGCGCGCGTCACAGCGAGCGCTCACCCGACAGTCACGACTGGATGTTGAGGCGCGCAACTAGAGCGTGGTGGCCACACGCTCTCAGGTGTTCGACAATCTTCGTGATTCGGCTGCCAACGTTGGCACCCCCGACATTTCGCCCCAAATACGTCAGCCCGCTGCGTTCTTCATAGGCGCGATGCAGGGCGATGACCCGCCAGTCGTCATCGAAGACCGGAGCGCCGGAGGATCCGTAATCAGTGTCCGTCCAGTAGGCGATCAGTGAATCGTCGACTCGCGCCACCGCATTGTTGCGCATGGCGAGCCGCTTGGCTCCGCCGCCCGGATGCTGGAGGATGTTCACTACGAAGGCACCCTCGTCCGTACCTTCTGGAAGTGCCCCGAGGTAGAGCGGAGGCAGGGGCTGGTCGGAGGCGGCCTCGAGCTGGATGACCGCGTAGTCGAGCTCGGGTTCGGAGCACACCAAGCTTACGGCACCGATCGTGACCTGTGGTTGTGAGCCGGCAACGTAGCCGAAAGCCACGCGCGTGCCCTGGACTTGAAGCGCCAAGTCGCGCTCCTCGGGTTTGGCTTCCCCCAACGTGCGCGCTTCGAGCACGTGCAAGCAGGTGAGCAGGTGGGTCTCATCGAGCAACAGCCCGGTGCCACTGGCGGTGCCCGCCTTCTGAATGCCCTCGAAGTAACGGGGCACTGCCAGCCAAGCTGTCGCGTTGCCAGCCGCCACGGCGCGCGTGAGCCAATCGAAGGCCACGGTGTCGTCCTTCAGGATGATCTTCTCCGGGATTTCCAGCGCGCCGATGCTGGGGGAGCGGCCGGGGGCAAAGTTCTTGCTGCGTACTTCGCGAGCGGGCGCGCCTTCGCTGTTGCCGAGCTGGAGGGCAGCGACGTCGAGCCAGGCTTCCAGCGCCTGCGGCAAGTCCGCGCGTTGATTGAGGGCGAGCGCATCCGCGCGAAACTGCGAACGCGGACCGCCGCCGGAGTCGAGCACGAGCCCGGCCTGCTGCTGCACGGCTGCCCGCGACGCCCCGACGAAGAGCCCCAGATCGGCCAGGCCGAGCTGATCGAGCGCGACCAGAACTCGGTCGAGCTCGCTCTGCGCGATGACACTGCTCACGCCTTCGCTTTCCTCCTGTCCGAGAGTGTCTCGAACGCCGCAGCGAGATCGGCCGCGTCGGGAAACCTTGCCATGAGCTTGGTTCCGAGCCGTTCGGTGAGTCCACGTCGATCGACGGCATACAGCACCTGTCGCACCGCAACGTGGGGAGCACTCTCGAAAACGGTCGCCTCCGAACCGACGAGTTGTCGCCCGAGAGCGGTCCACTCGGCAGTTGGCAGATGCTCGATGAGCCAGTCCGCCACGGAATCGAGTGCTTCGGCTCGCTCCTGCAACGTTGCCGCGGGGATCGAAGCGTCGGAATCAGACTCGTTGGCTTCGAGTAGCAGCTTCCGAATGGGCGTCGAGAGCTCCGCATGGTCCGACATGAGGCTCCGGAGCGCGTGCGAGAGCTTGTCCTCGCGCGCGCCCTCGAGCAAGATCCGCTCGGCTCGCGCGTCGTCTGCCAGAGCAGCGAGCGCCGGCACGAGGTTGAGGGCTCGAGTGCGGTCCAAGAGCCCGGCTTCGAGCGCCGCCACGAGCGCCTCCTCAGTGCCCAACTGCGCAGCAAACCGACGTGCCAGATCGGCGTCGTCATCGGCGAAGCGTCTCACTGCCTGTTCGACCGGCTCTCGCCGCAAGATCTCGAGGGCTTGAACCGTTTGGCTGTTGCCTGCGCTGTGCACCGCGAGCAGCGCGCGCGCCCCGTTCGACGTCAGGGGCGACATCGCGGTCGTGGCTTCGATCACGCGACGCGATTGCTCTTCGCTGATGCCTGAGCCCACTGCTTCGGTGGCGATCGCGGCGCTTAGCGGCTCGAGCTTCGCGTCGAGGAATTCGAGCAACCGCTTGGCATCACCCGTAACGCGCGCGAGGTGCAATACGCGCTCGAACAGCGCGGGATCGGTGACGGGGTTCGGGAGCGTCAACAGGCGCGCAAGAGCAGCGGCGGGGCGGCCTACTCGCTCGAGCTCCTCCGCTTCGCGCAGCGTTTGTTCGGTCTTTAGCTCCTCGTCATTCGCTTGGGTGTGCTGCCCACTGTGGTTCGGGTCAGCCGTGTAGGTCGCGTTGAAGTCAGAGGGCTGGCTGCGAACGGAGTGCAGCCAGGCGGCGGCGCGCGCAGGCAGTTCGTCGAGCGCGTCGCTGAGCGCCTCAGCTACGCCTGCGTCGAGCAGGCCGAGGACATCGCTGATGCGCTCGTTCTGAAGCAGATGATACGCGGCGGCTTCGCTGCCCGTCCGGGTCTGAAGCCCCTGGTAGTAGGCCGCAGCTCGCTCATGAAAATCCCGAAACCTGTCAGGCTGTGCTTCGCGAAACAGCGCGACCAGATCGCCGCGGATCTCAGGTCGTAT
>Ga0315910_10003613_pt1 | contig 13127 bp, 12 predicted proteins | sample EdamamesoilMG_FD_204470 | JGI IMG/M metagenome (GOLD analysis project Ga0315910, IMG submission 204470) | Garden soil microbial communities collected in Santa Monica, California, United States - Edamame soil | ecosystem: Environmental > Terrestrial > Soil > Garden | place: USA: California... | reverse complement strand
GTGGAAATCGTGGCCACCGACTCCCAGATGAAATCGGCCGAGGGGTCGACCTGCTTCGACATCAGGTCGAGGACGCTGGCCTGTTGCGCGGCTTCGGCCTGCGGTTCTGATTTCTTCGCACAGCCGGTCAGCGCAACCGCCATGGCCACCGCCGCAACTGCAGCACAACGCGCGAACATCCTGCTCATCTGACCCCCGGGCGCTGCGCGAAGCAGCAACGAAAATTCTAGCGGCGCAGTATCCGCAGGATGTCTTCCAGCTCGACGCGGATCTGCCGCGCGATCTGCTGGCTCTGGCTCACGTCGCTGCGGGCCTCTTCGCCCTCGAGCTTCTGGCGCGCGCCGCCGATGGTGAAGCCCTGTTCGTACAGCAGGCTCCGGATCTGGCGGATGACGATCACATCCTGGCGCTGGTAGTAGCGACGATTGCCGCGACGCTTGACAGGCTTGAGCTGCGGGAACTCCTGCTCCCAGTAGCGCAGCACATGCGGCTTCACGCCGCACAGCTCGCTCACCTCACCGATGGTGAAGTAACGTTTGCCCGGTATCGCGGGCAGTTCGTTATTGTTCCGGGGTTCCAGCATAGGCCTCTACACGAGCCTTCAGTTTCTGCCCGGGACGGAACGTTACGACACGGCGGGCACTGATGGGAATCTCTTCGCCGGTTTTCGGGTTGCGACCCGGCCGCTGGTTCTTGTCACGCAAGTCGAAATTGCCGAAGCCGGAGAGCTTCACCTGGCTGCCTTCGGAGAGCGCGCCGCGTACTTCCTCGAAAAACAGGTCGACAAGTTCGCGCGCCTCGCGCTTGTTCAGTCCGAGCTGATCGAACAGCGCTTCGGCGATTTCCGCTTTGGTCAGTGCCATGGCTAATCCCGTACCTTCGCGCCCAGCTGCGTGCTGAGATCGGCCGCCACGGAAGCCATGAGAGCATCCGCTTCGTCGTCTTTCAGCGTCTTATTATTATCCTGAAAAATCAAACCTAAAGCGATGCTTTTTCGTGTGGTTTCGATGCCCGGGCCCTGGTAGATGTCGAATACCCGTAGCTCGCGGAGCAGACTCCCCGCGGCAACACTAACACGAGTCCTGACGGCGCTTAAAGGCGTGGCCTCCGGCACGGTGATAGACAGATCGCGGCGCACCTGCGGGAAGCGCGAAACGGCCGCGACCTGCGGTGGTTCCGCTGCGATCGCCGGCGTTATGTCCAGTTCGAACAGCAGGCAGCCTGGCAATCCGCGCTCCGCGGCGATCGAAGGATGCAGTTCGCCCAGCCAACCAACCGCGCGGCCCGCGCGCAGCACCGTAGCGCTGCGTCCGGGGTGCAGGCACTCCGGGCCGCCGGACTGCCACTCGAACTGCGCCGTCGGTCCGGCCAGCGAGAGCAGCGATTCCACGTCGGCCTTCAGGTCGAAGAAATCCGCGCCGTGCCGGTCTCCACTCCACTGCTCGGGAACCCGGGCGCCGACCACGATGCCGGCGATGCGCGGCACTTCTTCCACCGCGCCGTTCTGCAGCAGGAACACGCGGCCGCGCTCGAACAGGCGCACCCGATCCTGCTGGCGGCTGAGGTTCTCGGCGGCGGCCTTCAGCAGCGCAGGCCACAGCGACACGCGCATGACAGAAAGATCCGAAGCAATTGGGTTGGCGAGCCGGATGGCTGGCTGCGCCGGGAACAGACGCTGCTGCAGCGCCGGATCGACAAAAGCGTAGTGAATGGCTTCCTGGTAGCCACGGGCCACCAGCGCGTCCAGCAACAGCCGCTCCGGCACGTCGCGGCCAGGAGTGCGCTTGAAGCGCTGCGGCAGTGCCTTCGGATGCTCCTGCACCGCGTCGAAGCCGACGATGCGCAGCACTTCCTCGATCAGATCGGCCTCGATGGCGATGTCGAAGCGCCACGATGGCGGCGTGACTTCCCAGCCATCCCAGTGCGGCTCCATCTTCATGCCCAAGCCACCGAGGCAGGCATTGATGCGGCCGTCGTCGATGTGCGCGCCGGTCAGCATCTGCAGCCGCGAGCGGCGCATCAGCACGGGCTTGCGCGCGGGCAGATAGGCGGCGCTGCGGACTTCCTGCACCGGCGCCGCGGATCCGCCGCATAGCGTCAGCAGCAGCGATGTGGCCCGCGCCATGGCGCCGGCCTGCAGATTCGGATCCACGCCGCGCTCGAAACGCTGGCTGGCGTCGGTCTGCAGTCCGTAGCGCCGGGCACGGCCCGCGATGGCATCGGGAGAGAAGAAGGCGACTTCCAGGAGTACGTCGGTGGTTTCCGGCGTGATGCCAGTGCCCTGCCCGCCCATGACGCCCGCGAGACCCACAGGGCCGTTGGCATCGGTGATCAGCAGCACGTCCGGCGACAGTTCCACGGTGCGCTCATCGAGCAGCGTGAGCTGCTCACCTTCGCGCGCCATGCGCACGTTGAGCGCGCCCTGCAGCCGCCGCTGATCGTAGGCATGCATGGGCTGGCCGCATTCGAGCAGCACGTAGTTGGTGACATCGACCACGGGGTTGATGCTGCGCAGGCCGGCACGGCGCAGTCGCTCGCTCATCCACAGCGGTGTCACGCCGCGGTTGTCCAGGCCGTAGAGGCGACGCGTCAGCAGGCGCGGCGCCGCGGCCGGCGCCTCGACCACGGCTACCGGGCCGGCCTCAGCCGTCGGAGCAGGCATGGGCGCCATGGCGGGAGGCTTGAGCCTTCCTCCGGTCAGCGCCGCCACTTCGCGCGCCACACCCACTAGGGAAAGTGCATCGCCACGGTTGGCGTAGATCTTCAGCTCGAGCACGGTGTCGTCGAGCGTCAGGTATTCCCTGATGTCCTGGCCCACCGGCGCATCGGCCGGCAGTTCCAGCAGTCCACTGGAGGTGGCGGCAAGGCCCAGTTCCTTCGCGGAACACAGCATGCCGGCGGACTCCACGCCGCGCAGCTTCGCCGCCTTGATCTTCACATCGCCGGGCAGCACCGCGCCAACGGTGGCCAGTGGCGCCTTCAATCCCTCGCGGGCATTGGCCGCGCCGCACACGATCTGCACCGTTGCGCCACCGGTATTCACCTGGCACACGCGCAGCTTGTCGGCCTCGGGATGCGGCGCGATGGAGACGATCTCGGCCACAACCACGCCGGAGAATGCCGGCGCGGCAGGCTCAATGCTCTCGACCTCGAATCCGGAATCGGTGAGGCGCCGCGCCAGCTCCTGCGCATTCCAGGAAAATTCCACCCACTCGCGCAGCCAGGAAACGGGGATCTTCATGACCCACCGCCACGGAACTGACGCAGAAACCTCAGGTCGCTCTCGAAGAACAGCCTGAGATCGTTCACGCCATAGCGCAGCATCGCCAGGCGATCGATGCCCATGCCGAAGGCATAGGCCGTGTATCGCTCGCTGTCGACTCCACAGGCGGCGAGCACGTTGGGATGCACCATGCCGCAGCCCAGCACCTCGATCCACCCGGTGTGCTTGCACAGCCGGCAGCCGCTGCCACCGCACTCCACGCAGGTGATGTCCACTTCGGCCGAGGGCTCGGTGAACGGGAAGTACGAAGGACGCAGCCGCATGGCCAGGTCCTTCTCGAAATAGGCCTCCATGAAGCCATGCAGGATGGACTTCAGGTTCGCGAAGCTCACGCCATCGTCCACCAGCAGGCCTTCCACCTGGTGGAACATCGGTGTGTGCGTGGCATCCGAATCCAAGCGGTACACGCGGCCCGGTGCGATCACCGCCAGCGGCAGGCGTTCACGCGCCGCCGTCAACGCGCGGATCTGCACCGGCGAGGTATGTGTGCGCAGCAACTGCCGCTCGCCGTTCACCTCGTGCTCGAGGTAGAAGGTGTCGTGCATGGCGCGCGCCGGATGATTGGCGGGAATGTTCAGCGCCGTGAAGTTGTGGAAGTCGTCCTCGATCTCCGGGCCTTCGGCGACTTCGAAGCCCACATCTCGGAACAGCCGCTCGATGCGCAGCCGCGCGCGGGTCACCGGATGCAGGCCGCCAGCCTGCTCACCGCGACCATCGAGCGTCACATCCACACGCCCGGCGGAAAGCTTGCGGGCAATTTCGGCTTCGTCGAGCGTGGCGCGGCGCGCCTCCAGCGCCGCCTGCACGGCGACTTTCGCCTCGTTGATCTTTGCGCCTGCGGCAGGTCGCTCGGACGCCGGCAGCGCACCAAGCGACTTCAGCTGCTCGGTGAGCACGCCCTTCTTGCCCAGCCAGTGCACGCGCACTTCTTCCAGGCGCGCGACATCGGCGCTGGCGGAAATTTCCGCCAGCGCACGGCTGGTCAGCTCGGTGAGCTCAGTCGCCACCCCTTGACGCTCCCTGCGCGAAGCAGCGCGTCAGGCGGCTTTGAGCTGGGCCTTGGCCTGTTCGCAGATGGCCGCAAACGCCGGTGCGTCGTGCACCGCGAGTTCGGCCAGGACCTTGCGGTCGATCTCGATGCCGGCCTTCAACAAGCCGTTGATCATCCGGCTGTACGACAGGCCATGCTCGCGGGCCGCCGCGTTGATGCGGGCGATCCACAGCGCGCGGAACTCGCGCTTCTTCGCACGGCGGTCGCGGTACGCATACTGGCCAGCCTTGATGACGGCCTGCTTCGCGGCGCGGAATACCTTGCGGCGGGCGTTGTAGTAACCCTTCGCCTTGGCGAGGACCTTCTTGTGACGGCGTCCGGCAATGACGCCACGCTTTACACGTGCCATGTTCTTCTACCTCGCTTCAGGAGTTGGGCAGCAGCGCGATGGCGCGGCCGACGTCGCTCTTGTGGATCAGGCTCGATCCGCCCGAGCGGAGCTTCCGCTTGGTCTTGCGAGGCTTGTGGCCGAGATTGTGCCGCCGGCCGGCGGAGTAGGACTTGTAACCGTTGGCGGTCTTGCGAAGACGCTTCGCCGCCGCCCGGTTGGTCTTCAACTTGGGCATGACTCAACTCCAGTTTTTCTAGCTTCCTTTCGCAAGACAGAAGGCACCATGCCCTCTGCCCGCTAGGGGCGGATCGAACCTGCCTGCCCGGTTATCCCGAGCGGGCGCGCCCGATCACTTCTTTTTTGGCGAAAACACCATGACCATCTGCCGGCCTTCCATCAGCGGGTTCTGCTCGACCACCGCGTGTTCCGCGAGGTCGCCCTGCACCCGAGCCAGAAGGCGGCGCCCGATCTCCTGGTGCGCCATCTCTCGGCCGCGGTAACGCATGGTCACCTTGGCCTTGTCACCCTCGGAGAGGAAGCGGATCAGGCTACGCAGTTTGACCTGGTAGTCCGCCTCTTCCGTTCCGGGACGAAACTTCACTTCCTTGACCTGAATCTGCTTCTGCTTGCGCTTGGCAGAGTGGGCTTTCTTGTTCTGTTCGAACAGGTACTTGCCGAAATCCATCACCCGAACCACCGGTGGTTCGGCGGTGGGCGAAACTTCCACCAGATCCAGCGCTGCATCGACGGCAAGTTGGAGCGCTTCACCGCGCGTCATCACCCCTGCCTGCTCTCCGTCTGCGCCAATCACACGCACCTGCGGCGCGGAGATCTCTTCATTGCGACGGACGCGCTTGGCTGCTGTAGCGATAGATCAATCCTCCAAAACAGTACGCCCGCGGCTATCGGACTCGATGCGCAGACGTTCAATGAACGCCGTGAGCGGCATCGCGCCCAGATCCTTGCCGTTGCGGGTACGCACGGAAACCAGATCCGCTGCCACTTCCTTGTCGCCCGCCACCAATAGGTACGGAACGCGTTGCAGCGTGTGCTCGCGGATCTTAAAGCCCACCTTTTCGTTCCGCAAGTCGGGAGTGGCCCGAAATCCCTGATTTCTAAGGGCTTCTGCCACACCTTCCACATAGCCGGACTGCTTGTCCGTGATGGGCATGACCACCGCCTGGACGGGCGCCAGCCAGGAAGGCAGGCGGCCGGCGTGGTGTTCCAGCAGGATAGCGAAAAACCGCTCCAGCGAGCCGAAAATGGCGCGGTGCAGCATGACCGGTGCCTGCTTCTGGCTGTGTTCGTCGATGTAGTGCGCGCCCAGCCGGCCGGGCAGGTTCAGGTCCACCTGCAGGGTGCCGCACTGCCAGTCGCGCCCGATGGCATCCCGCAGCACGAACTCCAGCTTGGGACCGTAGAAGGCGCCCTCGCCCGGGTTCAGGGTGTATTCGATGCCGGCGGCGGCGGCGGCGGCTTTCAACGCTGATTCAGCCTGGTCCCACACGGCATCGTCGCCCACGCGCTTGGCCGGGCGGTCGGAGAACTTGATCCGCACATCCTCGAAACCGAAATCCTTGTAGATGTCGAGGATGAGCTGGGTAACCTTCACCGACTCGGCGGTGATCTGGTCGGGCGTGATGAAGATGTGCGCATCGTCCTGGGTGAAGGCGCGCACGCGCATCAGGCCGTGCAGCGCGCCGGACGGCTCGTAACGGTGCACCTTGCCGAACTCGGCGAAGCGCAGCGGCAGGTCGCGGTAACTGCGGATGCCCTGCTTGAAGATCTGCACATGGCCCGGGCAGTTCATCGGCTTGATGGCGTACAGCCGCTCGTCCGGCGTACGCGTCAGGAACATGTTCTCGCCGAACTTTTCCAGGTGTCCGGACTGCTGCCACAGCGCCACATCCATGATCTCGGGCGCATTCACTTCCTGGAAGCCACCGCGCTCCTGCGCCTCGCGCATGTAGGCGATCAGGCGCTGGAAGATGCCCCAGCCCTTCGGGTGCCAGAACACGGCGCCCGGCGCCTCTTCCTGCATGTGGAACAGGTCGAGCTCGCGGCCGATCTTGCGGTGGTCGCGCTTCTCGGCCTCTTCCAGCCGCGTGAGGTAATCCTTCAGGTCCTTGTCGTTCGCCCAGGCCGTGCCGTAGATGCGCTGGAGCATCTCGTTGCGGTGATCGCCGCGCCAGTAGGCGCCGGCCACCTTCATCAGCTTGAAGGACTTGAGCTTGCCGGTGGAGGGCACGTGCGGACCGCGGCACAGGTCTTCCCACTCGCCCTGGCCATAGAGGCCGATGGGTTCATTCGGCGGAATGCTCTGGATGATCTCGGCCTTGTACTTCTCGCCCTGGTCGAGGAAGTGCTTCACCGCGGCGTCGCGCGGCAGTTCGCGTCGCTTCACCGGCAGATCGGCCTTCACCAGCTCGCCCATGCGCGCTTCGATCTTCTGGAGATCCTCGGGCGTGAAGGGTCGCGAGTAGGCGAAGTCGTAGTAGAAGCCGTCGTCGATCACCGGACCGATGGTGACCTGCGCTTCCGGATAGAGCTGCTTCACGGCCTGCGCCAGCAGGTGCGCCGTGGAGTGGCGGATCACATCGAGGCCGGCAGGATCCTTGTCGGTGATGATGGAAAGCTGCGCATCGCGGTCGATGATGTAGGAAGTGTCGACCACCTTGCCGTCGACGCGGCCGGCCAGGGCCGCCTTGCGCAGGCCGGCGCCGATGCTGGCGGCGACCTCGTCGACGCTGACGGGACGATCGAACTGACGCTGGCTGCCATCGGGCAGCGTAATGGTCACACTTTGGGTCGACATGGTGGCGGACATAAAGACCGCCGATTTTACCAGTAGCGGACGCGTCCCGTGTCTACATGCACGAAATCAGAGGAGGCGTAATAGCCCACGCCGCCGCGCTGCAGGCCGCGCGCCAGCCCGGCCAGCTTGTCGGTGGCAAACCCCGGCAGGCGTACGTCAATGGCCCGGCCCTGCAGGTGCAGGCTCTTCTCGGCGACTCCGGTGGAGCGCTTGCGCAGCGTCGCGTTTGTCGACGGCGACCGGTAGGCGGAGATGATCTCGTAGCTGCCTTCCCGGTCGGCCAGCACCTGCAGCTCATACAGGATGTCCAGCAGCCCGGTGTCGACCACGTGCGCCTCGCCGCTGCGGAAATCCCGGAACAGGTTCTGCAGCCGCCCGAGGCTGCCCGGCACGTAGTCGCCATTCTCGAAATAGCACAGGGACAGCCGCTCGCCTGTGTGGGTATGCAGGAAGGAAAGACGGCGGCTGCCTTCCATCGAGGCACGCGCCGGCGTCCATGCCGCGGCCAGCGGCAAGGCGCACAGGGCCGCACTGCTGCGCAGAAAACGGCGGCGGGAGATTCCGGCTTCCATGCCCTGCTTCAGGAATGCAGGCATTTCGGGTTCCGCTGGATCAGGAGATGGTAGTCGCGAGTGGGATCGAACCACCGACCACTTCCATGTCAAGGAAGTGCTCTACCACTGAGCTACGCGACTACGCCAAAAAGAGAGGCGGGGGAATGTACTGGACGTGCCTGGACCGCGCAACCAGGGGCCCGCGGAACCCGGCGGATCTGTGAGGTAGGACTTCGGGCGCATTGACCCGTTCCGCTGCGAATGCTGCAGTGGCGTCATGCAGCCTCCCAGCAGATCCGGTAACTGCGGCGCGAGCGCCCTTTGCGCGTTGGCCATTGCCTCCCTGTTCGGCCTCCCCTCCATGGCCGCCGAATCGGCGCCGGCTGAAGCGCCGGCCGATCCGGCCCAGGAGGAGAAGCCTTCCGGATGGCTTGCCATGATGACCGACCCCGAAGACGGCCGGTTCGACATGAGCCGCTGGCTGCTGGACCGCAAGGGCTTCCTCCCCATCCCACTCATCATCACCGAACCTGCAGTGGGCTACGGCGGTGGGCTGGGGCTGGCGTTCTTTCATCGCAACGAAGGAGTTGGCGTGGATGGCAAGCCGATTCCTCCGGACATCTCGGCGGTGCTCGGCATGGGTACCGAGAACGGCACCTGGGCCGGAGGCGCCGCGCATATGGGCTTCTGGCGGCAGAACACCATCCGGACCACCTCCGCGCTGATCGTGCCGTCCATCAACGTGGATTTTTACGGCGGCGGCAATCTGCCGGAAATTCCCGGCGGCATTGCCTACCAGCTTCAAGGATGGGTCGCCGTCCAGAGCGTCCTGTTTCGCCTCCGCGGCGGAAACTGGTGGGCCGGCGCGCAGGCCATCTATCTCAACGCCGACACCAAGCTGCGGGAAAATCCACCTCCGCCCCTGGATCAGCTCGCCGGCAAGGTCAGCAACGGGTCGCTGGGCGCAACGCTGCAATACGACTCTCGCGACAACCTCTTCAGCCCGACGACGGGCTGGTCGGGCGAGCTGCAGCTGCGCCAGCACTGGGGAGAATTCCGCGACCGCGATTTCTCGTACACCGCGCTGGATGCCGACAGCAAGTACTACTTCCGCAAGGGCGACGACTGGTATTTCGGTTGGCGTGTGAAGGCCAATTTCAGCGGCGAGGACACTCCGTTCTACGCCCTGCCCTTCATCAGCCTGCGTGGCATTCCGATGGCGCGTTACCAGGGTGAGCAGGTGCTCAGCACCGAGGTCGAGGCGCGCTACGCCATCGACCGCCGCTGGAGCGTGCTGGGATTCGGCGGAGTGGGCCGCGCCGCATCCGCTGACGACAAGCTGTCCAAGGCCACGGACCGCTGGTCAGGCGGCGGCGGATTCCGATACCTGATCGCGCGACAACTCGGATTCCAGACGGGAATCGATGTGGCGCGCGGCCCGGAAGAATGGGCCTTCTACCTGCAGTTCGGCAGCGCCTGGGTGATGTTCTAGCTCAGGGGCCTTCAGCCGGCTCGCGAATCCGGCAGGCCGAGTTCGCGCTGCTTGAGCACCTCGATCTGGTCGCGCAGCGCGGCGGCCTCCTCGAACTCCAGGTTGCGGGCATGCTTCAGCATCTCGCCTTCCAGCCGCTTGATCTCGCGCACGATCTGCTCCGGCCGCGCATTGGCCGGCAGTGAAGAACCCTCGCGCACGCCGCCTGCGCGCCGCTTGTCGGACCTGCCGCCTTCGCTGCGCGCCCCTTCCATGATGTCGGGCACGGCCTTCACGATGCCCTGCGGCGTAATGCCATGCTCGGCGTTGAATGCCAGCTGCTTGTCGCGCCGGCGCGTGGTTTCCGCCAGCGCACGCTGGATAGAGCCGGTCTCGCGGTCCGCATAAAGAATGGCGCGGCCATTGAGGTTGCGCGCCGCGCGCCCGATGGTCTGGATCAGTGCGCCCTCGGAGCGCAGGAAGCCTTCCTTGTCCGCATCGAGTATCGCCACCAGCGACACCTCGGGCATGTCCAGGCCCTCGCGCAGCAGATTGATGCCCACGATGGCATCGAACTTGCCCAGGCGAAGGTCGCGGATGATCTCGGTGCGTTCCACGGTTTCCACATCCGCATGCAGGTAGCGCACGGCGACACCATGCTCCTCGAGATATTCGGTGAGGTCCTCGGCCATGCGCTTGGTCAGCGTCGTGACCAGCGCCCGCTCGCCTCGCGCCCTGCAGGCATTGATCTCGGAGAGCACATCGTCGACCTGCGTGGCCACCGGCCGGATATCCACACGCGGATCCACGAGCCCGGTCGGACGCACCAGCTGCTCGACCACCTGACCGGTCTTGCGCGCCTCGTACTGGCCCGGCGTGGCCGACACGAAGATCATCTGTGGCGCGATGGCTTCCCACTCCTCGAACTTCAGCGGCCGGTTGTCCAGCGCCGACGGCAGGCGGAAGCCATATTCCACCAGTGTCTCCTTGCGGGAGCGGTCGCCCTTGTACATGGCGCCCAGCTGCGGAATGGTCTGGTGGCTCTCATCCACGATGAGCAGCGCCTCGGGAGGAAGGTAATCGTAGAGACAGGGAGGGGGTTCCCCTGGCTGTCGCCCCGACAGGTACCGCGAGTAGTTCTCGATGCCCTGGCAGTAGCCGATCTCCCGCATCATCTCCAGGTCGAATGTGGTGCGCTGCTGCAGGCGCTGCGCCTCCACCAGCTTGTTGGCCTCGTAGAGCTCCTGCAGGCGGAGGCGGAGATCTTCGCGGATCTGATCCTGCGCGGTGTAAAGACGATCCTGCGGCGTCACGTAGTGCGTGCCGGGATAAACCGTGTAGCGCGGAATCTTGCCCTTGACCTCGCCAGTCAGCGGATCGAAGCGCGCCAGTGAATCGATGACGTCATCGAACAGCTCCACACGGATGGCGTCGCGATCGGATTCAGCCGGAAAGATGTCGATGACATCGCCACGCACCCGGTAGCAGCCCTGCGTGAAATCCACGTCATTGCGCGTGTACTGCATCTCGGCCAGACGTCGCAGCAGCGCGCGCTGGTCCAGCCGGTCACCACGCTTCAGGTGCAGCACCATCTGCAGGTAGGCCTTGGGATCACCCAGGCCATAGATGGAGGACACCGTGGCGACGATGATGGAGTCCTTGCGTTCGAGCAGCGCCTTGGTGGCCGACAGTCGCATCTGCTCGATGTGCTCGTTCACCGATGAGTCCTTCTCGATGTAGGTATCCGAGGACGGCACATAGGCCTCGGGCTGGTAGTAGTCGTAGTACGAGACGAAATACTCCACCGCGTTGTTGGGGAAGAACTCGCGGAACTCGCCATAGAGCTGCGCCGCCAGCGTCTTGTTGTGCGCGATCACCAGCGTGGGCCGCTGAATCTTCTGGATCACATTGGCAATGGTGAAGGTCTTGCCCGAGCCAGTGACGCCCAGCAGCGTCTGCGCCGCCAGGCCGCTCTCGATCCCGTCGATCAGCCGCGCGATGGCCTGCGGCTGGTCGCCCGCAGGCTGGTACTGCGCCGAAAGCTGGAAGCGGTCGTCGCTCATCCCGGCTTCAGGCCATGCTCCGCCATGACTGCAGCATTCCGGGAGGAGGAACGCTGGAAGGCCGGCCGGGCGTCCAGGCGCTCGACGTAGGATGCGAACGCGGGCTTCGGATCGATCATCTTGAACATCAGCATGTAGCGCAGCGTGCCGCCGAAGATCACATCGGCCATGGTGAACCGCTCGCCCAGAAGGTACGGACCCGTGCGCACCGCGGACTCCGTGGCCGCCACCATGTTTTCGTACGTTCCCCAGCCCACCGCCCCTTCCTTGAATGCCCCGCCTGAGGGCTTCGCCGCCGCCGCGGGCTCGATCACCGAGGGAGCGAACAATGCCCAGCGCAGATAGGGGCCCCGGGCAGGATCATCCAGCGCCGGCGCGAGGCGCCCTGGCGCGTACCGGTCCGCCAGGTACAACCCGATCGCGGCGCTCTCCGACACAAGCGCATCACCATCCTGGATCACTGGCAGCTTGCCCATGGGGTTCAGCGCCAGGAACTCCGGCGCCTTCTGCGCACCTGCGAGGATGTCCACCCAGCGCAGTTCGTAGGGTGCACCGGCTTCCTCCAGCATCCAGACGACGTTGGCGGCGCGCGAATAGGGGTGATGGTAGAGCACGACTGGCATGTCGGCCTCCTTGGCCTGTGGGCGGAAACGGAACGTCGTACTATAACGTCATGAGTCTGCAGATTGCCCGGCGCGTCCAGCGCGTAAAGCCCTCCCCCACCCTCGCCATGACGGCCCGCGCCGCGCAGATGCGCCGCGAGGGCAAAGATGTCATCAGCCTGTCTGTTGGCGAGCCGGATTTCGATACGCCGCTCTCGATACGTGAGGCCGGAATCGCCGCGATCAAGAGCGGGTTCACGCGGTATACCAACTCCGATGGCATGCCGGAGCTGAAGGACGCCATCATCGCCAAGTTCCAGCGCGACAATGCGCTGACCTACCAGCGCAACCAGATCCTGGTGTCCACAGGCGCGAAGCAGACACTGTTCAACCTGTGCATGGCGGTGGTGGATCCGGGTGATGAGGTCATCATTCCGGCGCCCTACTGGGTGTCCTATCCGGACATGGTGATGCTGTCGGATGGCCTGCCGGTCACGCCGGACGGTCCCGCGTCACAGGGCTACAAGATCACGCCGCGGCAGTTGGCGGCGGCCATCACGCCAAAGACCCGGCTGGTGCTGCTCAACAGCCCGAGCAATCCCACTGGCGCGGCCTACTCGCGCGCCGAGCTCGCGGCACTGGGCGAAGTGCTCTTGCAGCATCCGCGCATCCTGGTGGGCACCGACGACATCTACGAGAAGATCTACTGGGCCAATGAACCGTTCTCGAGCCTGGCGCAGGTAGTACCGGCGCTGTATCCGCGGACCGTCACCATCAACGGGTGCAGCAAGGGCTTCGCCATGACCGGCTGGCGCATCGGCTACTGCGGCGGGCCGGCCGAGATCATCTCCGCCATGGCCACCATCCAGGGCCAGTCCACCACCAATGCCGCCAGCATGAGCCAGCAGGCGGCCATTGCCGCGCTCAACGGGCCGCAGGATGAAGTGGCTCGAATGA